>ERZ778511.68-NODE-68-length-100135-cov-8.195164_pt1 | contig 100135 bp, 81 predicted proteins | sample MGYA00510347_ERZ778511 | MGnify/ENA primary metagenome ERZ778511 (study PRJEB29527, sample SAMN07138967) | mouse gut metagenome | material: feces | host: mouse | place: China:Nanjing | collected 2016-01-25 ...
TTTTTATTGTATTTTCAAGATGCATAGGCACTTATTAAAGTGCGAAGTTTGAGTTTTAAACTCATAGAAAGTATCTCTTTTTGGCTTCTGTCCATTGGTGCGCCAGAGAAATGCAAGGTCTTTTTCACATAATTCCACAATACGGTCAACAGTTCTTATTCAATTTATAGAAAAGGTTTTGCAATCCTAAGAAAATCGTCGTGATGATGTGTGATAAACTCCTGGTAAGTGATTCCCCGGGAAGTAATTTCCCGTCCAAGGGTTACAAGAAATTCAGGAATCTCGGATTCTAGCATAACACCCAGCTCTGTTCCAAAGGCTTCCTCACCCTGGAGCTCACAGCCCATTTCATATACGGCAAACGCAGGTCGTGGGCCGTCTGGTGTCTGTTTCACCCCTCCTCGGAATCCAAGGGAAGCAATTTGGTGGCCGGAACAGGAGGAAGGGCAGCCAGAAATATGGATTTTAGGCAGTACACGATCCTTAAAATGTTCTTTGCGGACTTTATCCAGGCAGGCATTCAAAAGACCCTGAGAATCCCTAGCTCCAATCTGACAAATCGAAGCTCCAATGCAAGCCACAGAGGTTTCGAATAGGGTTTTCGCTCCATCCTCTATCAAGGGGAGAACCTTTGCGGCTTCAGAGGCAGTCAGATTAATGATATAGAGGCTTTGGTCAGGAGAAACTCGCAATACTACCTCCTCCATAGGAAGAATCACCTGGTAAAGATTGCGGAAAAATTCTGGCCGTGGGCTTCCTCCTGGGGGATGATAATGCAGGGCATATAACCCCTCCTGCTTTTGGGAGATTATGGTGTTTTTATTCTCATTGAGAGTTTGATTTGTTTGTTGAGAATTATCTCCTTTTGTAATTTCTGGAATAGAAATGGTAAGCTCCAGGCGCTCTTCTGAGAGTGCATGAGATAGCTTTTCCCGGTAAGCTTTGATATAACCTTCTGTGCCAAGAGTTTCTTGCATAAAACGGGTACGGGCTTTTCCACGGTTTTCATAATTTCCATAGGTCACAAAGGTATCTACCATGGCTTTGATACAGTAGAGAGTTTTCGAAGGCTCCACGTTGGAGGCTACTAGGGCGCCCATGCGGGGTTCCCGTCCCAGGCCGCCTGCACTGTATACGTCAAAGGCGCCCTGCTTTGTGGCAACAAAGCCCAGGTCCCGAAAGGTGGCATGGGTAATATTTTCTGCGCAGTTGGAAAAGCATATTTTTAATTTCCGAGGCAGCTTTACCTCATGGATTAGGCCAAGCACATAATCAGCGGCTTCTTTTGCATAGGGAAGAACATCAAAAAATTCCCCCCTTTGTACACCGGAAAGAGGTGAACACATTACGTTTCTAGGGTAGTTTCCGCCGCCGCCTCTGGTGATAATGCCGTGATCGAAGGATTCTTCAATGAGTGCGCAGACCTGGGCTTTTGACAGATTGTGAAGCTGAACACTTTGACAGGTGCTAAAATGCACCAGGGAAATGTTATATTTCTCAATACTTTCTACCAGAAAAAGCAGTTGTTCTTTGGTGATTTCTCCACCAGTAAAACGAAGCCGCAGCATACTGGAAGCGCCGCCTCTTTGGGCATAGCTTCCAAAACCGCCGGAAAATTTTTTGTATTCTGGGACGTTTATTTCTTTTTGGTAAAATTTTTCAGTCATTTCATGGAATTCTTTTAGATCTTTTCGGAATTCCTCTGCATAATTTTTGGACATGATAGCCTCCTGTTGTTTTTCGGAAAATTTTCATGTATGGTTTGTTGCTATCAGTATGTCCTTTTTCATAAATTTTAATCAAAATGCGCTATAGATCCATACTTCTGGCCAAATCTGCAAAATCCTGCATCTGGGAGGTGGTAGGGCGGCATTGATTGTGGCAGAGATAGAAGTAACGCTTCATAGACACATTTTGTACTGGGCAGACAAAAACTTCTCCGTTTTCTACATATTCTGCAATGCACCGCTGAGACAGTACGCCAAGTCCCAGATTGTGACGTACTGCATCTACAATGGCATTGCGGCTGCTGCATTCCCATGTGGTTGTGAAGGGAATGTGGTGAATCAGCATAATGTTTTCAAAAATAGCCCGGGTGCCGCTTCCTTTCTCCCTTAAGATGAAATTTTGATGCCGCAGATCTTCAATCTTAATGGAAGAACGAGTGGTAAAAGGATGCTTGTTTCCACAGATGATGCACAGATGATCCTTGATGACAGGTTCCGTGATGATTTCCTGATGTACGATAATCCCTTCCACCAGCGCAATGTCCAGTTCATTGTGGAGCATTCGGTGTTCAATGATTTTGGTGTTATCCACATATACCTTCACATCAATATCGGGATGCTGGGCCAGAAGGGTTTCTACTAAGGTTCCCATCAAGGTATTGCCGATTGTGAGCGTAGCTCCGATGCGCAGAAGACGTCTGGCATTGGCATTTTTCATGGATTGTTCTAAATGTTCATGGCTGGCAACGATTTCCCTGGCGCTTTCTAAGAGCAGAAGACCGGAGGGAGTTATTTTAAGCTCCTTTGGCAGGCGGTCAAAAAGACGGGTCTGATATTCATTTTCCAGATCAGAAATCATCTGGCTGACCGTAGGCTGGGAAATATACAGATGCTTTGCAGCCTCATTCATTTTTTTGTATTCTGCTACTGCAATAAAGGTTTTTAATTGTTTCAAGGTTGCCATGTAAAATAAAATCCTCCCGTTATTAAAATATGTATTGTTTTGTCCATCTGTTTCATAGGGTTTATGGAAAGGTGTTTTTCAACTATAGGGAAAAACCTATGACACAGTTTTAATTTTACTATTTTACGTAGAATTTAACAAGTGTTATTATAGGAGCATAGAGAAATTTGTCGAATTTTAATAAATCAAGGAGGCATGAAATGAAAGTATTAGTACTTGGAGGAGTTGCGGCTGGTACAAAGATTGCTGCAAAATTAATGCGGGAAGACCGTGGAAATGAAGTAGTTGTACTTAATAAGGGAGAAAACATCTCTTATGCTGGCTGTGGGCTTCCCTATTATGTAGGGCATGTGATTGAGGACAGAGAGCAACTGATTGTAAATACGCCAGAGAAGTATTCTAAGCTGACGGGCGTTACTGTGTTGACAGAGACAGAAGCCATTCAGGTAGATCCAGAAGCGAAAAAGGTTGTGGCTAAGAATGTGAAGACAGGGGAAGAGCAGACCCATGAATATGACAAATTGGTGATTTCTGTAGGTGCAAGCCCAATAAAGCCACCCATTGAAGGATGTGATTTGGAAAATGTGTTCTTTGTAAGAACTCCAGAGGATGCCATTAAGATTCGTGATGTGGTGGATGCAGGAAATATTAAGCGTGCCGTGGTAGTAGGTGCAGGATATATTGGACTGGAAATTGCTGAGAACTTGAAATTACAAGGGGTACGTCCTTTTGTTTTGGATATGGCAGAGCATGCCCTTCCTGGATTTGATGCTGAGATGGCAGAATATGTGGAGGGTAAATTACAGGAAAGCGGAATTCCAGTGGTTACAGGAGTTGCAGTGACCGGAATCGAGGGAGATGGCAAGGTTGAAAAGGTCATTACCAGCAAGAAAGCATACAAGGCAGATTTGGTTGTGCTCAGTGCAGGAATCCGCCCAAATACAGCTTTTCTGGAGGAAACAGGAATTGAAATGTTCAAAGGCGCCATTCTGACCAATGAAAAGGGAGAAACAAATCTTCCAGATATCTATGCAGCCGGTGACTGTGCGATGGTGCACAATGCATTGACAGGCAAAGCAGCATGGTCTCCCATGGGATCTACCGCTAATATCAGCGGACGTCTGATTGCTCAGAATATGATGGGCGCAGACCTTGGTTACCGTGGTGTGCTGGGAACTGCAGTATGTAAACTGCCAGAATTAAATGTAGGCAGGACTGGACTGACTGAGGCGCAAGCCCAAGCAGAAGGATTCCATCCGGTGAGTGTCATTACGGTTGTAGATGACAAGGCACATTATTTCCCAGGCGCAGGAACATTTGTAATTAAGATGATTGCAGATAAAGATTCCCTGAGGCTTCTGGGCGTACAGGTAATTGGCGCTGGAGCAGTGGATAAGGTGGTAGACATTGCTGTTACAGGCATTATGTTAAAAGGAACTCTTGCAGATTTGGCAGATTTGGATTTGGCTTATGCACCTCCATTTTCCACAGCAATCCATCCGTTTGAACATACGTTGAACGTATTGATGAATAAGATTAATGGTAAATTTGAAACCTTTACTCCAGCAGAGTATGCACAAGGAGCAGCAGAAGGCTATAAGGTAGTGGATGCTTGCCTGGCGCCTTCCATTGAAGGAGCTCCATATGTGGATTTAACTACAGTAGAGGGGCCTGTGGAGGGCTTAGATCCAGAAGAGAAGATTTTATTGGTATGTAACAAAGGAAAACGGGCATATCTGCTTCAGAACCGTTTGAAATTCTACGGATATAAGAATACAAAAGTGTTAGAAGGCGGTATTACCTTCAGTGATGTAGAAGCGTAATCTGCAAAATATAAAAAAAGGAGATTGATAGGCATGGGATGTACAATTAAACCTGAGGAAATCAAAAGAGTGAAAGGGCTTGGCTTTCTGAACAACAAGGGAACAGATTTGTTCAATGGACGCGTGATTACTGTAAATGGTAAAATCACAGCGGAGCAGACAAAGGTAATTGCTGAAGCAGCAGAGAAATTTGGAAATGGGGATGTGGAATTTACCACACGTCTTACGGTGGAAGTACGTGGAATCCATTTTGATAATATTGAACCTTTCCGTGAATATATTGCAAAAGCAGGACTTGAGACTGGTGGTACAGGCTCATTGGTTCGTCCGGTAGTATCCTGTAAAGGAACTACTTGTCAATATGGTCTGTATGATACTTTTGAGTTATCTGAGAAGATTCACGAACGTTTCTACAAAGGATATCGTACCGTAAAACTGCCTCACAAATTTAAAATTGCTACTGGCGGATGCCCGAATAACTGTGTAAAACCGGATTTGAATGATTTAGGTATTATAGGTCAGTTAGTTCCCAATGTGGATCTGGATATGTGTAATGGCTGTAAGAAATGCCAGGTAGAAACTTCTTGCCCAATGGGTGCAGCTAAGATGGAAGATGACGAGCTTGTAATTGATCAGGAGACCTGCAATAACTGCGGACGTTGTATTGAGAAATGTCCATTTGATGTGATTGAGGATGGAACTCCAGGTTACAAGATTTACATAGGTGGAAGATGGGGCAAAAAGGTTGCTCATGGACAGACTTTGTCGAAAGTTTTCACCTCAGAAGAAGAGCTTTTGGATACCGTAGAAAAGGCAATTTTGTTATTCCGTGAACAGGGGCAGACCGGAGAACGTTTTGCAGACACAATTGCAAGAATTGGTTTTGAAGAGGTGGAAAAGCAGCTTCTGGCGAATGACATTTTAGAAAGAAAGCAGGAAATTCTGGATGCACAATTGCATTTAGTAGGAGGAGCTACCTGCTAATTGGGAGGAGTTTGAAAAATGGAATCGAAGAAAAAATATGGTGCAATTCTTTTGTGCCTGATCATTGGATTTTTGGCAACAAAATCCACAGATTTACAGTCTTCCATGTTCGGGCGCGTGGTTATGGGCGGACCAATGGTTGCGTTATTGGTTTCTATGATTATCTGTAACATAATGCCAAGTGTTGATAAGGATTTTAAAGAAGGAACCACTTATTGCAGCAAGCAGTTCTTGAACTGGGGTATTATTTTAACAGGTGGAACGCTGAGTTTCGCTGATATTATGGGAACTGGCGTGAAAGCGATGCCTTTGATCCTGTTTAATATCTGTTTATCTTTTGCTGTTGCTATGTTAGTAGGTAAGAAGATTGGCGTTACAAAGAATACGTCTGTTTTGGTTGGCGGCGGAACTTGTATCTGTGGTGGTACTGCTATTGCTACTTTAAGCCGGATTATTAAGGCAACAGATGCAGAAATTGCGTTTGGTATGGCAGCAATTTTCCTGTTTGATACAATTTCAGCATTTTCTTATCCTTATATTGCACCAGCAATTGGGTTTACAGAGAATCAGTTTGCATTTGTAGCAGGAACAGCCATCAATGACACCTCATCTGTGGCAGGAGCTCAGGCTACTTACCAGGCTATGATTGCCAACCCAGAATTTAGCGGAGCTTTGAATGTTAAGTTAGTACGTACTACAATGTTGATTTTTGTAGCAATTGTTTGGACCGTTCTGATGGCAAGAGATGCCAAGAAGAATGGAGAAGCAGGAAGCAATGACAGCATTTTGGCAGTTGTAAAGAAAACATTCCCAATGTTCATTCTTTGGTTTGTCGTAATGGCAGGTTTGAATACTTATGGAGTGTTCAGTGATGTTGGAAGCGACCTTTTAAAATTGGTCAGCAAATTCTTGTTTGCGTCTGCATTGGCAGGGGTAGGATTTAAGATTAAATTTAAGGATGTATTTTCCAAGGGACTTAAGCCCATTGCATTGGGTGGAGTTACCTGGGCATGTGTGGCAGCTTCTTCTTATATCTTTGCATTCTTATTTGCAGGGTATATTGGATAGCGTCACAAAAGAATTGCCGGAAAATAAAAAATATGTTATGCTGAATAAGCATGCACGGGGACTGCCGAAGGTGCAGTCCCCATTTGTATGGAAAAGAGGAAGAAAACCATACAGTTTGGTTTTTCAAAAAGAATGACGAGGGATGAACAAAATGAGAAAGGCAGTATTTTTTGATATTGACGGAACCATTTGGGATGAAAAGCAGCAAATACCAGATAGTACCCGGGAAGCTTTCCGGCTGATGAAGGAACAAGGACATTACTTGTTTATCAGCAGTGGAAGAACAAGGATTTTTATTCCTGATGAAGGGCTAATGCCTCTGGGATTTGATGGAGTGTTGGCAGGATGTGGAACTTATGTGGAATTTCAAGGGGAGGAAAAATTTTGTTATCAGATTCCCTTGGAAGAGATGCAGCGAACCAATGATTTTTTACGGCAAATTGGAGCCGCATATGTTCTGGAGGGTAGACACTTGCTTTATCTGGATGCAGAGCGTTTTCCAAAAGAGTCCACGTTTCCCAAGGGGTTGGAAACACTCTTGGGAGAAAAAATGGTACGGGTAACCGGTAATGAAAATGAATTGAACGTCAGCAAGTTTTGTGTGAATTATATGAAGGAAGAAGAGCGGCAAAAGGAGCTGGAGTTGGAAATTGAGAAAAATTATACGATTATTCACCGAGGTGGAGACTTTATGGAAGTGGTGCCAAAGGGCTATAATAAAGCGACGGGAATTCAGAAAATATGCAAAATTCTAGGAGTTGCACATAAGGATACCTATTCCTTTGGAGATAGCACCAACGATTTGGATATGTTGGAGTATACGGCCCACTCTGTTGCTATGGGGGATGGCATGCAGCAGGCAAAGGATGTGGCAGAGTATGTAACTACAGATCTTTGGGAGGATGGAATTTATCAGGGCTGTAAACATTATGGATTGATTTAGAACGGTAATTGTAAAACTCATATCCCGCCCCAAGGGGCGGGATATTTGACTGTTTTGCAATTAGTTTTCAGGATTCAGATGAAAGATTTCAATCAAGCTTTGCAGCAATCCAGCCTGTGAACTGAGCTGCTGACTGGTGGCGGCGCTTTCCTGTGCAGTGGAAGAATTTGTCTGCACCACATCGGAAATTTGCAGGATACGGTCCTGTATCTGAGAGACAGCCTGGGCCTGGGAACGGGCTGCGTCAGCAATCTGGTTGATGGTCATCACTGCTTCATTGGTTCCCTGTGTGACAGAAGCGATAGAAGCAGCAGTCTCGTTGGCAATCCTTGTGCCATATTCTACTGCATGGATGGAACGTTCAATCAGTTTGTTGGTGGACTGAGAAGCTTCTGCGCTTTTCCCAGCTAGCTCACGTACTTCTTTGGCCACTACAGCGAATCCTTTTCCAGCTTCTCCTGCTCTGGCTGCTTCCACTGAAGAATTCAGAGCAAGGATATTTGTCTGCTGCGAGATATTTTCAATGGTTTTGATGATATTACTAATCTCGTTGGAACTTTCGTTGATTTCGTTCATTGCAACAATCATTTCTTGCATTTTCTGATTGCTTTCTATCAGTTCTTCATTGATTGCGTCTACTTTCAGGCGGGTATCCTGTGCGTTTTCTGCAGTCTGTTCTACCTGCATTGCAATGGTTTCAATGGTTTCCTCTAGTTCTTCTATGGCGCTGGACTGCTCTATGGCTCCCTCGCTCAAAGCCTGTGCCCCAATGGACATTTGTTTGGAGCCATTGGAAACATGTTGGGTGCTTTCTGCAATCTGGGACATGGTGTGGTTTAATTTTCCCAGAATATCATCCAAAGAAGATTTGATGGAGGTGAAATCTCCCACATAATCCTGAGTAGTCCCAGCAGTCAGGTTACCGTCAGAAATAGATTCCAGTATGGTGGAGATTTCACCGATATAATTTCGAAGCCTCTGAATAGTATTTTCAAAAATATGTGCCAGAAGTCCAATTTCATCGTGAGAACGGATATTAACCGTTATGGCATTCTCATGGCCAAGGCCAAGATTTCCTTCTTCCATAGTCTGTGCCAGGGAAGTAAGCTTGGAAAGGGGCCGGGAAACAGAACGGCTGATAAAAAATGACATTAAGATGCCACTGAGAAGAAGCAATATTCCTCCAGCGGTACAAGCCGCCAAAACGGTACGTTTGATTTCTTTTCTGACATTTGCCACAGAGATTCCGGCAAAAATTAAACCTGTGGCCTTTCCGTCAGTATCTGTAATTGGAACATAGGAGCATAGATGCTCTACGCCAATAATTTCTGCCTGCCCAATGTAGGACTTTCCCTGAGTTAAAATAATATCAGCCAGATCTTCTGACAATTTCGTGCCTACCAGACGTTCTCCGTCCTGTTCAACGGTTGTGTAGGTACGCACATCACCTTCAAAAATAGTAAATTCACAGTCCATTCGTTCCTTTAGTTCATCCAGAAGTAAGGTTTTGTCTTGGGAATCATTGCGTTCTAGTTCGTAGGCCAAGATATTTGTGCCGTTAATGCACCGTGTCTCCATCATGTCCATGATAAGGCTGTAAAACATGGATATGCAAAGGCCAACAACAGTAATAATACTGATGATCAGAAGAAAGATTACCAGACCATTTACTTTACGCCCCAGATGGCTTGTTCTTTTGCTGTCTCGATTCATTTTTTTCACTCCAATTTATAATGATTACTTCTAGTATGGCCATAGCCATTTTTATTTTAATATAGATACGATACAAAATGCAAGAGTAACCTATAAAAAAAGCAGATCATTTGCATTGTATGACAAGAATAGGAAAAAAGGGTGACCCAATTTATGTGAAAATATACAAAAAAAGAAGAAAAAAATGTTAAAAAGTAACAGAATTATAAAAAGTGCTTGAAGTATTGAGAAAGCGTGCTATAATAAAATTATAAATTGGGTGACCCAATATATGAGAATAAAGTACTAATTTCCAAAAATAACCATAATTTCAAGTAAAAAGTGAATAAAATAAATAAATTGGATAATCCAATTAGAAAGGTGGGAAAGAAATTGTTACTATTGGAATTTTTGCTTGCGATGTTTCCAATTCTCTGGTTAATTGCAGCGCTCAGCGGTTTGAAAATGGCAGGACACAAAGCATGTGTAATTGCCTTTGCTGTCACAGCGGTGTTAGCAGCAGGATATTGGGGGTTAAGCGCCCTGTGTATTGCAACAGCGGCCCTGGAAGGCGTTCTAAATGCTTTATGGCCGATTTGCCTTGTGATTGTAGCGGCATTATTCACTTACAATCTGACCTTAAAAACAGGAGCAATGGAATCTGTAAAAAAGATGTTGGCAGGAGTTTCCAAAGACAAACGTGTGATTGCTTTGATTGTTGGATGGGGATTTGGAAATTTCATGGAAGGAATGGCTGGATTCGGAACAGCAGTGGCAATTCCAGCATCTATGCTGGCAGCAATCGGATTAGATCCAATGAGTGCAGTGTTAGGATGTCTGGTGGTAAATTCCACACCCACTGCATTCGGTTCGGTGGGCGTGCCTACGGTAACCCTTGCAACGGTGACTGGAACAGATCTCGTTTCCTTGGCTGGAAGCATTGTGAATATTCAATGTATCTTGACCTTTCTTTCCCCCTTTCTGATGGTTTGCATTTGTGGGAAAGGGATTCGGGCATTGAAAGGCATGATGCCTACTACCCTGGTGGCGGCAGCTTCCTTTACCATACCCTGGTTCTTTACCGCACATTTTATCGGGCCAGAATTGCCGGACATTATCGGTTCTATTTGTTCTATGGGTTGCATCATTGCAGCGGCAAAGATATTTAACAAGGAGCCAGACGAAGAATATGCCATTCAGCTTTCCCAGACGGCAGAAGAAAATCATACCATGGGAGTGGCAGAGGGGTTGAAGGCATGGAGTTCTTTTCTTTTGATTTTTCTGTTCCTGATGTTCACATCTACGTTATGTCCACCAATACATAACGCGATTGCCACAATCAAAAGTACGGTGGTTGTGTATGCCGGAGAGGGTGGGAATGCCCTTGGATTCAGTTGGATCAATACCCCAGGAATTATGATATTCCTTGCGGCAATCATAGGAGGATTGATTCAGGGAGCCACATTCCGGGATATGGCAGGGATATTTTGGGAAACATTGAAAAAATATTGGAAAACAATACTCACCATTTGTTCTGTGATGGCAACTGCAAAAATTATGAGTTATAGTGGAATGATTTCTGATATTGCTAAATTTTTAGTAGCCGTTACTGGTTCTTTTTATCCATTTTTCGCACCAGTGATAGGGGCTCTGGGAGCCTTTGTTACAGGCTCAGGAACTTCTACCTGCGTGCTGTTTGGCGGCCTGCAAAGTGAGACGGCAGCAGCCCTTGACCTAAATCCAACTTGGATGGCGGCGGCAAATGTGATGGGCGCTGGAATTGGTAAAATGATTTGTCCTCAGGGAATTGCCATTGGAGCTGGGGCAATCAGTCAGGTAGGCTCCGAAAGTAAGATATTAAGTAAAGTGTTTCAATATTTTCTTTTATTTGTAATATTGTCAGGAATTATCTGTTATGTAGGAGCCTTGTTGGGGCTTTAAGGAGAAACCAGAAAAATCTAGTCATGAATGTATCTGAACAGTTAAAATATAAATTTTCAAGGAGGTAGCAACATGTATAATCAATTGACGCCAGAGATTGTAGAGCAGCTAAAAGCAGTCACAAATTATGTTTTTGAAGGGGAAGATATTAACCCAGATTACGCCAAAGACGAAATGCCCATTTATGGAACCCGTATGCCGGATGTGGCAGTTCAGCCTCGTTCTACCGAGGAAGTGGCAGGAATTATGAAAATCTGCTATGAGAATAACATTCCTGTAACCCCGAGAGGAGCTGGAACTGGTTTGGCAGGTGGAGCAGTGCCTTTGTATGGCGGTGTGCTCATTGATATTTCTAAAATGAATAAGATTAAATCTTATGATATGGAAAACTTTGTGGTGGAAATCGAGGCTGGAGTATTACTCAATGATCTGGCAGAAGACTGCCAGGGCAAAGGGATGCTATATCCTCCAGATCCAGGTGAGAAATTTGCTTGTGTGGGCGGCAATGTGGCCACCAACGCAGGCGGTATGCGTGCCGTAAAATACGGAGCAACCAGGGATTATGTTAGGGCAATGACCGTTGTGCTGCCTACGGGAGAGATCACTCACTTAGGCGCCACCGTATCCAAGACATCTTCTGGATACTCCCTGTTGAATCTGATGATTGGATCAGAAGGAACCCTTGGAATTATTACAGAGCTGACTTTAAAGATTATACCTGCGCCCAAGGCAGCGGCTTCTCTGATTATTCCTTTTGAAGACCTGCATACTGCATTGGCTACCGTTCCTAAATTTAAGATGGCTCATATGGACCCACAGGCCATTGAGTTTATGGAGCGTGAGATTGTGCTGGCATCGGAGCGTTATATCGGTAAATCTGTGTTCCCCAAGGAGCTGGAAGGCACAGAAATTGGTGCATATTTGCTGGTGACCTTGGATGGAAATTCAGAGGATGAGGTGGATGCACTGGTGGAGCAGGCAGCAGAATTGGTATTGGAGGAAGGCGCAATTGATGTATTGGTGGCAGACACCCCTACAAAGATGAAGGATGCATGGGCGGCACGGTCCTCTTTCCTGGAAGCAATTATGGAAGAGACAAAACTGCTGGATGAGTGTGACGTGGTAGTTCCAGTGAACAAAATTGCAGATTATTTGGAATTTGTCAACAAGACAGGAGAAGAATGCGGACTGACCATTAAATCTTTCGGCCATGCAGGAGACGGAAACCTGCATATTTATCAATGCTCCAATGATTTGGAAGAGGAAGAGTTCAAAAAACGGGTAGATAAATTCTTTGACATTATTTATAGAGAAGCGACAGATTGTGGCGGACTTGTTTCTGGAGAGCATGGCATTGGATCTGGTAAGGTAAAATATTTGGTAGATTCTGTTGGGGGAACAAATATGGCAATTATGGAAGGCATCAAGCGAGTATTTGATCCCAAGATGATTTTAAATCCGGGAAAAGTTTGTTATCGTTTATAAAATTATATGAGGAGGAAGCATTATGAATATTTGTGTTTGCATGAAACAGGTACCTGATACCAACGAGATCAAGGTAGATCCTGAAACTCACACTTTAATCCGCAAGGGCGTTCCTAGTATTGTGAATCCCTTTGACACCTATGCCCAGGAAGTAGGAGTAAGATTGAAAGAGCAGTTGGGCGGTAAACTGATTGTGATTTCTATGGGGCCAGAGCAGGCAAAGGAAGCCATCAAATCCTGCCTTGCAGTAGGAGCAGACCAAGGTTATCTGATTTCTAGTAGAAGCTTTGGCGGTTCTGATACCTTAGCCACCAGCTATATTCTTTCTGAGGCGATTAAAGCAATTGAGGAAAAAGAAGGGCTGAAATTTGACCTGATTCTTTGTGGAAAGCAGGCGACAGACGGAGATACGGCCCAGGTAGGGCCTGAAATTGCAGAGCATTTGGATTTGCCTCAGATTACATACGCTTTGGATATTGTAGAAAAAGATGGAGAAATCCAGGTGAAACGGGAATATGATGCTGGATACGATATGATTTCCACAAAGCTTCCAGCAGTGGTAACGGTTGTGAAGCTGCCCTATGAGCCGCGTTATCCCACCATTAAAAGTAAGATGGCTGCAAAGAAAAAGGAAATTCCGGTGCTGACTGAAGAGGATATCCCAGCAATCAATTTGAGCCTGTGCGGTTTAAACGGTTCTCCCACTAGAGTGAAAAAGACCTATACGCCAGTTCGGGAAAAATCAGGTGTGAAATTGGCAGGCATGGAAGCGAAGGATGCGGCAAACGAAGTAGTGAAATTGCTGGAAGAAGCAAAACTTTTATAAGGAGGGGCTGATATGAGCAATCTAAATGACTATAAAAATATATGGGTGTTCATTGAGACGGAATGCGGAAAAGCAAAAAATGTTGGATATGAACTTTTAAATGTGGCAAAACCATTAGCAGAACAAAAAGGCTGTCCGCTGGTAGCAGTGGTCATCGGCAAAGATGTGGAAAACGTGGCAAAGGATGCAATCTGCTATGGCGCAGACTCTGCCATTGTGGTAGATGGACCAGAATATGAATATTACACTACAGATGCATTTACAAAGGCAATGGTTGCACTGGTAGAGAAATATAAACCGGAAACACTGATGATTGGAGCTACCAATAACGGACGTGATATGGGACCGAGGGTGTCCTGCCGCTTGAAAACAGGGCTGACTGCAGATTGTACCGCCATTGATATTGATGAAGAAACCGGAAATATCGCATGGACCCGTCCCACATTTGGTGGAAATTTGATGGCTACGATTATGTGTCCAGACCATCGGCCGCAGATGGGCACCGTAAGACCTGGAGTATTCAAAAAAGGCGCTTATGAGGAAGGAAAAAACGGAGAAATTGTAAAAGAGGATATCCATGTGGGACCCGAAGAAATCCGTACTTCCCTGGTGGAACGTGTGAGTGAGATTGCAGAGGCAGTGAATTTGGAGGAAGCCGAAATTATTGTATCTGGTGGCCGCGGTGTTGGAAGCGCAGAGAATTTTAAATTGTTAGAGGAATTGGCGGCGGAGCTGGGAGCAACCCTTGGGTGCAGCCGTGCCGTGGTAGACGCAGGCTGGATGCCTCACGCTCACCAGGTAGGACAGTCTGGTAAGACGGTAGCGCCAAAGCTTTATTTTGCCATCGGTATCTCAGGAGCGATTCAGCATCTGGCAGGTATTTCCGGTTCCGACACGGTAATTGCAGTAAATAAGGATGAGGATGCACCGATTTTTGAGGTGGCAGATTATGGAATTGTGGGGAATCTCAATGATGTTGTTCCAGCGTTGACAGCAGCATTTCAGGCACGGAAAGCATAAGGTAAAAACTGTTTTTGTATGGAAAAAGGATGGAGGACTAGGTTATGGATTTTAAAAGAGATGAATTGCATCAGGATATTCTGGATATGGTACATGAATTTGCAGTCAATGAAGTAAAACCTTTGGCGGCTGAAATTGACAGGACAGAAGAATTTCCAATGGAAAACGTAAAGAAAATGGCAGAGATGGGATTACTTGGCATTCCTTTCCCAGAAGAGTATGGCGGAGCAGGAATGGATACGCTGGCTTATATTCAGACAGTAGAAGAGTTGAGCAAATACTGTGGAACCACAGGTGTTATTGTATCTGCGCATACTTCCCTTTGCTGTACTCCTATTTACCAGTTCGGCACCGAAGAACAGAAACAGAAGTACTTGCCAAAATTATGTTCTGGGGAATGGATTGGAGCATTTGCACTGACGGAGGCGAATGCAGGAACAGATGCTTCCGGTCAGAAAACCGTTGCAGTAGATCAAGGAGATCACTGGGTATTGAACGGGTCTAAGATTTTCATTACCAATGCAGGGGTAGCAGATGTGTTCTTTGTGCTGGCAATGACAGATAAGTCTCAGGGAACCAAAGGAATATCCGCATTTATCGTAGAAAAGGGATTTCCAGGATTCTCTATTGGAAAGCTGGAAGACAAAATGGGTATCCGCGCATCTTCCACCTGTGAATTGGTTTTTGAAGACTGCATAGTTCCCAAGGAAAATCTGGTGGGAGAATTAGGAAAAGGATTTAAGTATGCAATGATGACCTTGGATGGCGGACGTGTGGGTATTGCAGCTCAGGCTCTTGGTATTGCAGAAGGCGCCATTGAGGAAACGGTAAAATATGTACAGGAAAGAACACAGTTTGGCCGCCGCATTTCTCAGTTCCAGAATACACAGTTTGAGCTGGCACAGATGCAGGCCAATACAGAGGCTGCTAAGCTTTTGGTTTATCAGGCCGCATGTGCGAAGGATGACCATGAACCATTCTCCCATAAAGCGGCAATGGCTAAATTAGTGGCTTCTAGAAATGCCTCCGATGTGACACGCCGCTGCCTGCAGTTATATGGTGGATACGGATATACCAAGGATTATCCCATTGAGCGTATGATGCGTGATGCTAAGATTACCGAGATTTATGAAGGCACCTCCGAAGTGCAGATGATGGTAATTTCCGGCTGGATGGGTGTGAAATAGAGGTGATGTTATGGAGATAAAACTTCCATTTTCCAGAGAAGGAATGACGCTTCATCTGGATGATAATTTAGATTATGAGATTCTGGAATCTTCCATTGAATCTATGCCAAAAACCGGGAAGACAGAGGATGAGCTTGTAATAGAAGCCATGGAGCATCCCATTGGCTCACCAAAGCTTTCTGAGCTTTCCAAAGGCAAAGAGAAGGTAGTTATTATTTGTTCTGATCATACCAGACCTGTGCCAAGTAAGCATATCATTCCTTTTATGCTGAAAGAAATAAGGGAAGGGAATCCACAGGCGGACATTACGTTATTGATTGCAACAGGGTTTCACCGGGCGACTACCAGAGAAGAGCTGGTAGGGAAGTTTGGAGAAGAGATTGTGGATCATGAGAAGATTATGGTTCATGACAGTCAGGATATGGAGGCTATGGTAAATCTTGGCATGCTTCCTTCTGGCGCGCCTCTGTTGATTAATAAAATAGCAGCAGAAGCAGACCTTTTGGTCAGCGAGGGCTTTATTGAAACACATTTTTTTGCAGGATTTTCCGGCGGGCGCAAAAGCGTCCTGCCCGGTGTATCCAGTGCAGTGACAGTTTTGGGAAACCACTGTTCTGCATTTATAGATTCCCCATATAGTCGTACGGGCATATTGGAGAATAATCCGATCCATAGGGATATGGTTGCTGCCAGTAAAATGGCCAACCAGAGGTACATTGTCAACGTGATTATTGACGCTGACAAGAGAGTTGTGCATGCGGTAGCCGGTGATGCCATAGAAGCGCATGCAGCCGGCTGCCGGTTCCTCCAGCAGTATTGTCAAGTGAATCCCAAAAAGCCAGCAGACATTGCCATTTCTACCAATGGCGGTTATCCACTGGATCAAAATATGTACCAGTCTGTAAAGGGTATGACAGCAGCAGAAGCAGCTTGTAAGGAAGACGGTATCATTATTATGGTGTCCAACTGTGGAGATGGACATGGCGGCGAGGGATTTTATCAGGCATTAAAGAACTGTGAGAGCCCCAAAAGCCTTATGGATGAGATTTTGAAGGTTTCTCAGGATGAAACGAAACCAGATCAGTGGGAATATCAGATTCAAAGCCGTATTTTAATCCATCATAAGGTTATCTATGTCATGTGCGAGACATACCGTGGAATGGCAGAGGAGATGGGATTTGAGACAGCTTCCAATGTTGACGAGGCATTGGAGCGGGCTTTACAGGAAAAGGGTAAAAATGCCCATATTGCAGTAATCCCAGATGGGGTATCAATTATGGTCAAATAATTTGCCGAAAGGCAGATTGTCCATATACATACAACAAAATCACTTGGAAGCAGCAGGATGGCGAATTTCGCTGACCTGCTGTTTTCTTTTTGTGAAAGGGAAAGTTCATAGCTTTCCATTGAGTTGTCAGTTAATGTATGTTAAGATAGGACCCATGAGTTTATAATATTGATATGAAAATTCAAACATGGAAGGAGTAGAATGGATAATCCGAAATTAAATGGAAAAAAAACATATGAATACGTATTTGAGTATTTTTCGGAGCAGATTTTATCTGGAAAATTGAAATTGAATGATAAGATCCCTACCGAGCGGGAAATCGCAGATCAATTGGGAGTCAGCCGTAATTCCATTCGGGAAGTGATGCATATGCTGGAGATTACAGGTTTGATTGAATGCTTGCAGGGAAGCGGCAATTATGTTAGATGTGATCCCATGGAATATATGCTGAAATCTGTCAATATGGTGATGGCATTGCTGAAAATTGATTATTCAGAGATTTTCCATATCCGTACTGGCTACGAATATGCAGCAGTGCGGTTGGCAGCGGAAACTGCCACAGAAAAAGAATTAGAAGAAATGCATCAGATTTTAGTGAAAATGGATGAGCCTATGAGTGCAAAAGAAAGTGCAAAATTGGATTTGGAATTTCATCATATGCTGGTGAAAAGCTCCCATAACCGGATGCTGATTTTGTATAATTCTATGCTGGATAACCTGCTGGACCAATTTATTGAAAATTTTCGGACGAGAATATTGGCCAATAAAATGCGGGCAGAGCTGTTGCGTCGTTCCCATTGGGGAATTTATCGTGCGTTGGTAGAGCGAAATTTGCCGGAAGCAATGAAGGCTTTTGATAAGCATTTTAGAATTGTGGAAGTCCAACTGGAAAAGATGATGCAAAAGGAATCAGATTAAATCGTTCCGTTTGAGTTACACATGAAATTTCTATCCGAATGTAAGATTGGCAATGATGAAAAAAGAGAGGAATAGGGAATGGGAAAAATTTTTAGCTATTTAAGCAGATATCTGACATCTGTCTTGTGCATTATCCTTCTTTTAATTGCACAGGCATATTGTGATTTATCACTGCCCCAGTATATGTCCGACATTGTGGATGTGGGAATCCAGCAAGGAGGGATTGCCCATGTATCGCCGGATGAAATGAGGAAAGAAACATGGGAGAATCTTTGTTTATTCCTTACCGAAGAGGAAGAGGGAATCCTTAAGAATTCCTATCAGGAAACAGAAGAAGGTAATTATGAACGAAAGGATATGAAGCTGGAGAAACTGGAGGAGCTGGACCAGGTTCTTAAGATGCCTCTCGTCCTTATGTTTTCCATGATGGAAGAAATGGGCCTGGATGGGAAAGCTCTGCAGTCACTGGCAGACAGCGGACAGATTACAAGAGAAGGTATGCTGGAAATGAAAAAGAAGGCCATGGATGACATGGGAGATACAAATAGTACGATGCTTACCCAACGGGCAGGGCTTGCAGTGAGAAGTGAGTATGAAGCTATGGGGTGGGATCTGAAAGATTACCAGAACCGCTATATGCTTCGCACCGGAGGGAAAATGCTGCTGATGGCCATTGTAATGATGGGGGCTTCCATTTTGGTGGGGCTGATGGCTGCACGGATTTCAGCCAGGCTTGGTATGGATTTGCGTGGAAAGGTATTTCAAAAGGTAGTCGCTTTTTCCAACCGTGAGATGGAACAGTTTTCTACGGCATCCTTGATTACCAGAAGTACCAATGATATCCAACAGGTGCAGATGGTGACGGTAATTTTGCTTCGGATGGTGTTCTACGCACCGATTATCGGAATCGGGGGTATTTTTAAGGTGATTCATACCAAAACCGGAATGGGCTGGATTATAGGAGTGGCAGTGGGTAGTATTATTCTGCTGGTGGGAATACTGATGTCCGTGACTATGCCAAAGTTTAAAAAAATGCAAACGCTGGTAGACCGGATGAATCTGGTGTCCAGAGAAATTTTGACGGGTGTTTCTGTGATACGTGCATTTTCCAGGGAGAAATTTGAGGAAAAGCGATTTGAGGGAGCCAATCAGGATTTGATGAAAACCCAGCTATTTACCAGCCGGGTGATGTCTATGATGATGCCGGCCATGATGCTGATTATGAATTGCATTACGGTGCTGATTGTATGGTTTGGGGCAAAAGGCGTAGACTATGGAAATCTGCAGGTGGGGGATATGATGGCATTTATCACTTATACCATGCAGATTGTGATGGCCTTTTTGATGATTACTATGGTGTCAGTGATGCTTCCAAGGGCTGGTGTTGCCGCAAGACGTATCGATGAGGTGATCCATACCAAAGAAACTATTTTGGACCCTGTGCATCCGGAAGCTGAGAAAGAAACAGGATGGAAGGGAGTAGTGGCTTTTGAAGATGTGTCTTTTTCCTATCCAGGGGCGGAGGAACCAGCAGTATCCCATCTTTCCTTTACTGCAGAGCCTGGAAAAACCACAGCTATTATTGGAAGTACCGGATGTGGAAAGTCCACGTTACTGAACCTGATACCCCGGTTTTATGATGTGACAGAAGGCAGGATTACCATGGATGGGGTGGATATCCGAAACATGAGCCAGAAGCAATTAAGAGATTTGATTGGATATGTGCCGCAAAAGGGAGTGCTGTTCTCCGGGACAATAGCTTCCAATTTACAATTTGCAGGAAATGTGTCAAAAGAGAAGATGGAGGAAGCAGCAGAGATTGCCCAGGCTGCCTCATTTATTTTGGAAAAAGAGGAACAGTATGATAGTTCCATTGCTCAGGGCGGTACGAATGTGTCGGGTGGGCAGAAGCAGCGGCTTTCCATTGCAAGGGCCATCGCAAAGAATCCCAAAGTATTTCTCTTTGACGATAGTTTTTCCGCATTGGATTATAAGACAGATATCACGCTGCGAAAAGCATTGTCTGCCAAAACCAAGGAGGCTGCGGTAATTATTGTTGCACAGCGGATCAGTACGATTTTGCATGCGGATCAGATTATTGTGCTGGAGGATGGAAAAATTGTTGGCATGGGAACCCATAAGGAATTAATGAAGGACTGTGAGACTTATCAGGAAATTGCAGCGTCTCAGTTATCTCAGCAGGAATTAGCTGCAGCAGGTCAAAGGGAAGGAGGCGTAGCAGAATGAGCGAACCAAGACGAAGAGGAAGGATGGGGCATGGTCATGGCCCAGGAGCTGGTATGATGCCAGGGGAGAAGGCAAAAAATTTCAAAGGAACCATTGGGAAATTGATCCAATATATGGGAAAATACAAAATTGCTATTTTGATTGTGGTGATTTTTGCAATTGCTTCTACCTTATTTGGGATTGCTGGGCCTAAAATCTTAGGGCAGGCTACCACAGAGCTTTTCAATGGACTGGTGGCAAAGCTGTCAGGCGCCGGAGAAATTGATTTTGAAAAAATCGGAGAAATCTTACTTTTTTTGGTTAGCGTCTATCTATTTAGCGCTGTCTGTTCCTTTATCCAGGGATGGATTATGACGGGAATTACCCAGAAAGTTTGTTTCCGTTTCCGGGCAGATATTTCTGAAAAAATCAACCGGATGCCCATGAAATATTTTGAATCCAGGACTGTTGGGGAAATATTATCCCGGATTACCAATGATGTGGATACGTTGGGACAGGGATTGAACCAGAGTGTGACGCAGCTTATTACGTCAGTTTCAACATTAATTGGGATTCTGATTATGATGTTAAGCATCAGCCCGGTAATGACATTAATTGCATTGGTGATTCTTCCAGTATCTGCTGTGTTGATTGGCATTGTAGTAAAATTTTCCCAGAAATATTTTGTGGCTCAGCAAAAATATTTGGGGGAAATCAATGGACAGGTAGAAGAAGTCTATAGTGGACATAACATTGTGAAAGCGTTTAATAAAGAAGAGGATATGCTGGAGACCTTTCATGAAACCAACCGCAGATTGTTTCAGTCAGCATGGAAATCCCAGTTTTTGTCTGGTATGATGCAGCCGATTATGGGGTTTGTGGGGAACCTGGGGTATGTGGCAGTAGCAGTGACTGGAGGAGCGCTTGCCATTCGGGGCAGCATTGCAGTTGGAGAGATTCAGTCTTTTATTCAGTATGTCCGCCAGTTTACCCAGCCGATTACTCAGGTAGCCCAGGTTTCCAATATGCTCCAGTCCACAGCAGCGGCAGCGGAGCGCGTGTTTGAATTTTTGAGGGAAGAAGAGGAAGAGCTGGTTGCAAAGCATCCGGTAAAATTTTCAGAAATGAAGGGCAGGGTAACTTTCCAGCATGTACAGTTTGGCTATGATCCAGAGAAAGTAATTATCAATGATTTTAACTGTCAAGTGGAACCAGGGCAGATGGTGGCTATTGTAGGTCCTACCGGAGCTGGCAAGACGACTATGGTAAAGCTGCTAATGCGTTTTTATGATGTGAGAAAGGGAAGCATCCAGATCGATGGTCACGATTTAAGGGAATTTAACCGCAGTGAGCTACGGGAAAATTTTGGCATGGTGTTGCAGGATACCTGGCTGTTTCAGGGCACGATTATGGAAAATATTCGTTATGGCAGGCTGGACGCCACGGACCAGGAGGTAATCGCTGCTGCGAAGGCGGCTCATGCCCATCATTTTATTTCCACTTTGCCTGGTGGGTATCAAATGGAGCTGAACGAGGATGCCAGCAATGTGTCCCAGGGGCAGAAGCAGCTCCTTACCATTGCAAGAGCCATTCTTGCAGATAATCCGATTCTGATTCTGGATGAGGCAACGTCTTCCGTGGATACCCGTACGGAAGGACGGATACAAAAGGCAATGAATCATCTGATGAAGGGCAGAACTAGTTTTGTAATTGCTCACAGGCTTTCTACCATTAAAGATGCGGATGTGATTCTGGTGATGAAGGACGGGGATATTATTGAGCAGGGAAATCATCAGGAGCTTCTGGAAAAAAATGGATTTTATGCGGAACTGTATCATTCTCAGTTTCGTGCGGCTTAGAGCTTTTTGAAGATTGAATAAAGGCTTTACAGCGCAACTGTGTGTCTGGTATAATGAAGTTACCATATAGACGGGATGCAGAAAGTAGGTGATTATATGCCAATGACTGAGAAAGAATATAATGGAATTTTATTAGACCAAATATCGCTGCTTGAGGAAATAGAACGGGTAGCGAAAAAAGTAAACTGCCAAGAGGTCTTAGAGGAAATTGAATTTAAGCGCAATCAGATTAATCGAAAACTTTATCAGAAACCTCCACTAATGGAAAGTTAGTAGTAACTAGTTATTCCCACGAGCAATGCACCCGCAGGGCACTTAGCCAAGTAGTCGCGCTTGCGTGAATATTTGGCGAATGCTGTGAGGGTAAATTGAAGAAACAAAAGCAGGGATCGATAGGACGGAAGAAATGGCATATTATTACTCCGGCGGTTAAATATCGACGAATTTTACGCAGATGGAAATTTAAGCAAGTAAAAAACGTCGATATTTAACCGCCGGAGTAATATAAGCAATAAGAAATGGGTTTTCACCGTACATTTTGCTACGGGTTGCCTACTTTTTTATCTTATAGGAAAGACCGTGTTACTGTAAAGTGTTAAAGTCCATGACTTTCCTATAAGATAAAAATAATATGCACACTCGTGCGAATAGAAGATGTCACTGCGTGACCGCACTTGGCGCAGCAAAGTGTGCAAGCCCCTCATGAGTGAGGGGGAGGGGAGCTGAAGTGGGCTTGCCCACTTTGTTCTTGTCAAAATATAATACAAATATTTCTTCACATTCAGCATAGTTAATCAGAAGCCAGTTTGCCCTAAATTCCAGGAAAAACAGTTGTCAAATTCTGTAAATCCTCGTATAATTTTAATAACATCAATGAGGAGACGTGAAATTCAAGATATGAAAAGGAGGAAAGGAGAAAGATGCAAAAACTTAGGAAAATAGCCAGTATATTTCTGGTATTTGCGCTGGTCTTTGGCATAGTTCCAACGATAACGGGAGAGCCGGAGATTGTGGAGGCGGAGGAATTGCCGGAGGAACTGCCCGATACAATAGGACCAGAAAAATGTGGCGAGAATATTACATGGACGTTGACAAAGGATACGGATGCAGAATGGGATATAGTGCAGGGGAAACCTTATCGTCTGACTTTGACGGGAACGGGGGATATGCCGGATTTTTTTTCAAATGATGATATTCCCTGGTATACGTACCGAGAGATGATAACCTCCATATCTATCGAAGAAGGCATTACTTCCATCAGTGAATTTGCTTTTGGTGAATGTGCCAGCTTGAAGGCGATTGAATTTCCAAATAGTTTGGAAAATATTGGGAGAATGGCCTTTTTATTGTGCTCATCTCTGGAAACAGTAATTTGCGGAAGTGGACTGAAAGAGATTGGGGAGCAGGCTTTTTATAATCTTCCTTCTCTCAAACAGGTTCAGTTAAATGATGGGTTGGAATCCATAGGGATCAATGCATTTTCTACTTGTTGGGAATTAAGAGAAATTAGGATTCCTGATACGGTAAAGGTTTTGAAAGAGGGATGTTTTAGCAGTACAGGTCTTGTTTCCTTTACTGTGCCCAAGGGCATTATGGAGATTAAAGATGGTATTTTGAATGGGGCAAGCAGGCTGGAAGAAATCCAGGTTGCACCGGAAAACGAAAATTTTCAGGTAATTGAAGATGTGCTATACAGTAAGAGGGAGGGTGGTCTTTCCAGGGTTTTGGCGGCTGCTTACAGCAAATTCCAATCTGAAAGCACACTAAAAATTGCAGAGGGAGCAGAAAGTATTGGAGCGAATGTATTTTCCCAGGCTAGGATGGGCATCGTGCAGCTTCCATCTTCTTTAAAAGAGATTGGGTCTTATACTTTTTCCTATTGCCCTTATTTAAGAAAAGTGAATGTTCCAGATGGAGTGGAGAAAATAGGAGTCCAGGCATTCAGTTATTGCAGTTCTTTGCAGACTGTCTCTTTTGGAAAAGGTGTAAATAAACTGGGTGGCCCGGTGTTTTACCAGTCCAACAAATTGGAAACCATCACAGTGGCTCCAGAAAACCAGTTCTTTGAGGCGGTAGAGAACGTTCTCTACAGTAAAGACCATACAATATTATACACGTATGCTCCCGCAAAGCCAGAAACAGAATATCATATTATGGATACTGTGACGGAGATATCCACATGGGGAGTTTCAGGAGCATCTTTCCTGGAAGAGCTGTATCTACCAGAAACGATTTCTGAATTGAAAACTTCTGTGATTACTGGGAATGCAAAATTAAAGTCCATTTATTTTCCAGGGAATGCACCCAAATATGGTTGGGACAGTATCACAAAAAATGCAGCTAATTTGATCATTTACCGTCGAGCCGATTCCAGTGGTTGGGATGCAGAAGGATGGCGAGATTTTGAATATGCAGACTGGAACCCGGAGAATAATTCTCAGGAGGAAGGGGAGTTTGATGGCATTTCCTGGAAATACGAAGGAGATAAGGGGCGCATGATTTTTGCAGGAACTGGAGACATGCCTGACTTTTCTGAGGATGCTAAAGCCCCCTGGAGCGGATATATGGATAAAATTCAGACGGTAGAAAGTAACGGGATTGCCGGGATTGGGGCTTATGCTTTTTCCGGTGCGGGGGAGCTTTTGCGTTTGGAGACAGATGCATCTTTACATAGGATTGGGGAGTATGCCTTTTCGGATTGCGGAGCTTTGGTGTTTAGTGAATTTGCTTCCACAGAGGTGATTGGAGCCGGAGCTTTTCAGAATGACGGAGCAATGAAGGGCAGGCTTACCTTGGAGAAGGTTTCCTCAATGGGCCCGGGCGCATTTTCAGAGTGCACATCTTTGACCAATGCCACCTTGGGAAATAAGCTGGCAATTTTGGATGAAGAAGTTTTTGCAGGCTGCAGTGGGATGGTGGACTGCATTCTGCCAGAGACAGTGTCGGAAATCCGAAAGGGAGCCTTCCAGAACTGCACAAGCCTTCGTGCCATCAATATTCCAAGGGCAGTCCATACCTTGGGAGCACAGGCATTTGCAGGGGACACTGCCCTGGAGCGGGTGTATTTTTACGGTACAATTCCAACAGAATGGGCGCCGGACAGCTTTGCAGACAGCGGCAGCGGACTGACCCTTTGTTACCGCAAGTCCCAGGCGGCCTGGGGTGGCCTTGGCGGTGTGTGGAACAATCTGTCTCTGCTGGGTCTGGACCGGTTTTATACAGAGAGGCAGGATCATTACTCTTTCACCAACAGCGGGGATTCCTTTGGATATTCCAATGATTACCGCATTCCAAGACAGAGGTTTGTGGATGTGTTGGACAGCATTGTGTCAGGAACTTATTATTATGCAATCAATAAGAAGTGGCTAGGCTCCTGTTATGGCATGGCTGGAACCACCCTTGAATTTTATGAGAAGCCGGAGCAGTATCCGGTTTCCCAATACGGTGGCGCTGCGGGGAATCTGTATCAGATTGCTGCTCCAAGGAGCAAGGATGCGCCGCTGACAAAACTGATTGAAGCATATCAGATTTCCCAGTACAAGACTTCTTTAGCTGGGTGCAGTGGTCTTTTTAGCAAGAACCTTAAGGATTACGAAGGGTTGGTTCATAAGGTAGAAGCCTTTGAGCGTTCCGGCGGACTTCGGGCAGACTCCAAGGCAGAGCCCTTGGTGCTTGTGGTTTATTCTAATTTCAGGGGCCATGCACTCATTCCAGTGTCTGTGGAACAGACAGTAAACGGGGATTTTCAGATGAAGGTGTATGACTGCAATAAGCCATCCGCGTTGCAGACCTTGACTGTGAAAAAGGATTTCAACGGTATCTCCTATGAAGATTATTTCTATGCTTCTTATTTGGAATACTCAGAGGTTGCTGCTGCCATGTCTGGGGTAGAGCTCCATAGCATGGAGGGAGATCCTTCTCTTTATCTTTCCATAGATAAGGAATTTGGCATGGTCCGCAACCAGGAGGGAAAGACCCCTGATGAGATCGAGGGGGCTTATGAGCAAAAGCCTTTTGGGGCGGCGGAGGATGTGTTTTCCGGCATCCGAAGCTTTGTATTGCCAAAGGGCGACTATCAGTTAACAGTAGACGTGCCAGAAGGAGAAGCCGAGACAACCAACCCGGATTCTGTCACATTTTATCTGGGAACGGAAGATTACTTTGCAGAAATCACTTCCACAGATGAAAATGCAGATTTGCAGGTGAAGGCAGAAGAAACCCAGGGCGGCAGCCTTACCATGGAATTACAATCAGATTCTAAGGAAGGGGAAACATCGTCATTTACAATGATGAATTCCTTAGGAATGGAACGGACGTTAGAGATGAATGGAAGTAATGCTGTAGTTTCCCTTGGAGAAAACAATGAGATTTCCATTGAGGCTCCAGGCCAGGAAACGATTTCCCTGGACGGCCAGCAGATTGTCTTGCAGGGTGGAAAAGCGGAAAGCTCTTTCTTCACAGACCCCAAAGAGAATCCGCTCAAAGTTTTAAGTCTGGAGACAAATGTTTCTTGTGACAAGAAAAATAATCTCAGCGGAACGGCTATTGCGGAAGTTGTGTTAAATGCAGAGACCGACAGGAATGTGACAGTTACCGCAGAATTTTATGAAAAAGAAGGCGCGCCGACAGCAGTTTATACGGAGAAGAAGACGGTAAATCCAGGGCGCAGCCAAATTTCCTTATCCTTCGAAAATTTGAAAACAGATTTCCAGAAGACGCAAGGGAATGTGGCGTTGTCTTGTAAGCTTACCATAACAGACGAGAGTGGAAACGCAGCTTTCTATACAAGCGATGGCATCCAGGTAACCCTGACAAATCAGGGAAAACCAGGTTCTGGAAATAATACGAAGCCCGACACAGGAAACGGGAATAATACCAAACCAAAACCTCCTGTAAACAATAACGATGAGACAGATGCCGATGATTCCGAGGATTCCAAGCCTTCTGTTCCCAATAGTAATAAGAAGAAACGTGCGGTGACAAGCGTAAAAACAAGCGTGAAAAAGCTGACCTTAGGCGTAGGAGAAACCTATACATTGAAAGCGTCTGTGCAGCCATCCAACGCCTCTGATAAGAAGCTTAAGTACATCGCTTCTAACAAGAGAATAACGGTAACCGCGAAAGGAAAAATCACTGCCAAGAAAGTGGGCGTTTCCAAGGTCACCATAAAATCTTCCAATGGAAAGAAAGCGGTGGTGCAGATTTCGGTGAAGAAAAAGCCTGCAAAAATTCAATTGAATGCAAAGAGAAAAACGATAAAGGTTGGATGGAAATTTCAGATTCGGGCAAAGTTTCCCAAGGGAACCATCAGTAATAAGCTAACCTATTCCTCCAGCCGAAAATCTGTGGCGTCGGTTTCTTCCACTGGAAAAATAACAGCAAGGAAAAAGGGAACAGCAGTTATCACAGTAAAGACTTATAATGGCAAAAAAGCAAGGATAAAAGTAACAGTGGTGAAGTGATAAAACACATAAGATTTCGAAAAGGGCAGAGCGGGCAACTGTTCTGCCTTTTCGTTGTGTAAATGTGGAAAAATGGACTATTGACTTCCAAGAAATGAAGTGGTAAGATATAGAGCAAAACACAAGATATGGTATAAAAATCACGGAAAATGGCATAAATTCACAAGATATATAGACGCATGTGGAAAGGGCAGGAGGAGAAGGAATGGAAAAAAGCTTTAAGATCATCAAGAAAGATGGAACAAAAGAAGATTTTAATGTACAGAAGGTGGTAGTTGCGGTGAATAAGTCCGCTTACCGGGCATTGATTACATTTACCGAGGAAGAGCTTAGATTTATTTGTCAGTTTGTAGAAGAAAAAGTGGAATCTATGGGAATAGAGGAAGTAAAAATTGCCCAGATGCACAATATTGTGGAAGGAGCTCTGGAGAAAGTGAATCCGGTGGTAGCAAAAAGCTATCGGGATTACCGGAATTATAAGCAGGACTTTGTTCAAATGCTAGACGAGGTCTATAAAAAGAGCCAATCCATTATGTATATCGGCGATAAAGAGAATTCCAATACGGACAGTGCATTGGTATCTACCAAGCGCAGCCTGATTTTTAATCAATTAAATAAGGAACTGTACCAGAAATTTTTCATGACCACAGAAGAAATCCAGGCATGCCGGGATGGTTACATTTATGTTCATGATATGTCAGCCAGACGGGATACCATGAACTGTTGTCTGTTTGATGTGGAAAATGTACTGCGGGGCGGCTTCGAAATGGGAAATCTTTGGTATAACGAGCCCAAGACCTTAGACGTTGCCTTTGATGTGATCGGAGACATTGTGTTAAGCGCTGCAAGCCAGCAGTACGGTGGATTTACAGTGCCAAGTGTGGAAAAAATCTTAGAGCCTTATGCAGAAAAGTCCTATATCAAATATAAGAACCGTTATAAAAGCCTTGGATTGAGCGAAGAGCGGGCGGAGGAAGAAACCATGAAGGATATTGCCCGGGATTTGGAACAGGGAGTCCAGGGATGGGAATACAAGTTTAATTCGGTATCCTCCAGCCGAGGGGATTATCCCTTTATTACCATGACTTTTGGAACGGGGACAGGAAGATTTGCAAAAATGGCGTCCCTTGCTATGCTGAATGTACGAAAAAAAGGACAAGGAAAAGCAGAGCGCAAGAAACCGGTGCTGTTTCCTAAATTAGTGTTTCTCTATGATGAGAATCTCCACGGTCCAGGGAAAGAGCTGGAAGATTTGTTTGAAGCAGGAATCGAATGTTCTCGGAAAACCATGTATCCTGACTGGCTGAGCCTTACCGGAAAGGGATATATTTCCAGTATGTATAAGCAGTATGGAGAAATTATCAGTCCTATGGGCTGTCGGGCATTTTTATCTCCCTGGTACGTAAAGGGGGGCATGAATCCAGCAGATGAGACCGATCATCCTGTGTTTGTAGGACGGTTTAATATTGGGGTGGTAAGTCTTCATCTTCCTATGATTCTTGCAAAGTCCAGACAGGAAAGCAGGGATTTTTACGAGGTGTTGGATTATTATTTGCAGTTAATCCGCCAGCTTCATATCCGTACCTATGCATACCTTGGGGAAATGCGTGCAAGCACCAATCCTCTGGCCTATTGCGAAGGGGGATTTTACGGCGGACATTTGGGCATCCATGATAAAATTAAGCCATTGCTGAAAACAGCCACAGCATCTTTTGGGATTACGGCTTTTCATGAGCTGCAGCAGCTTTATAACGGCAAATCTCTGGTAGAGGACGGGCAGTTTGCTATTGAGGTATTAGAGCATATCAATGAAAAAATTACAGAATTTAAAAAAGAGGATGGGAACCTCTATGCCATTTATGCAACGCCGGCAGAAAACCTCTGCGGCCTGCAAGTGAAGCAGTTTCGTAAGAAATATGGGATTGTGGAAAATGTGTCTGACCGGGAATATGTCAGCAATGGCTTCCATTGCCATGTGACGGAGGATATTACACCGATTCAAAAACAAGACTTAGAGTACCGATTTTGGGAATTAAGTAACGGAGGAAAAATACAGTATGTGAAATATCCCATTGACTATAATGTGGAAGCGGTTAAAACACTGGTAAGACGGGCAATGGATATGGGATTTTATGAGGGAGTGAATTTATCCCTTTCCTATTGTGATGACTGTGGGCATCAGGAATTGGAAATGGATGTATGTCCCAAATGCGGCAGCCGCAACCTAACGAAGATTGAGCGGATGAACGGTTACCTGTCTTATTCCAGGGTCAAGGGTGATACCAGATTAAATGATGCCAAAATGGCTGAGATAAAAGAACGCAGAAGCATGTAAGGAGAAAGAGATGAGATACCACAATATAACAAAAGACGATATGCTAAATGGTGACGGGCTTCGTGTAGTCTTATGGGTGTCTGGATGCTCCCATTGTTGCAAGGAGTGCCAGAATCCTATTACCTGGGACCCCAATGGCGGACTTTTGTTTGACGAGGAGGCAAAACAGGAAATTTTTACAGAGCTTGCCAGAGACTATATTTCAGGGATTACCTTTAGCGGAGGAGATCCTTTGTATTTCGGCAACCGCTCGGATGTATCAAAACTGATTCAGGAAATCAAAGAAAGATTTCCCCAAAAAACCATTTGGATGTATACTGGATTTATGTGGGAAACCATAGCCGCTTTGGAGATTATGAAATATGTGGATGTGTTGGTAGACGGGGAATTTATAGTGGAGAAGAAGAATACAAAGCTGCATTGGCGTGGAAGTTCCAATCAGCGGGTGATAGATGTGCCTGCCAGCAGGGTACAAGGGAAAATGGTTCTCCATTGCCAGTAAGAGAATATCAGGCTGGGACATTTGATAAATAGAAAAAATCTAAGGAATAAGGAGATAAATCCCATGAAAAAGGAGCCTTTTGTGACAAAAGAACAGTTAAAGGAGATCGTAAAGGAATACCCTACGCCCTTTCATTTGTATGATGAAAGGGGAATTCGGGCCAATGCAAAAGCATTAAAGGAAGCATTTTCTTGGAATCCAGGATTTCGGGAATATTTTGCAGTAAAGGCAACGCCCAACCCTTTTTTAATCAATATTTTAAAGGAGTACGGCTGTGGCTGCGACTGTTCTTCCATGACAGAGCTGATGCTGGCAGATGCATTGCATTTTGATGGACCAGATATTATGTTTTCTTCAAATGCTACGCCAGCCAGTGAATTTCAGTTTGCCAATGAGATTGGAGCCATTATCAATCTGGATGATTTTACTCACATTGATTTTCTGGAACAGACCATCGGTTCTATCCCAGAAACCATAAGCTGTCGTTACAATCCAGGAGGAGTGTTCAAAATCAGCAACAGTATTATGGATAATCCAGGAGATGCGAAATATGGATTTACCACGGAACAATTATTTGAAGGGTTTCGGGTGTTAAAGGAAAAAGGTGCGAAACATTTTGGAATTCATGCATTTTTAGCCAGCAATACGGTGACAAATGAATATTATCCTACTCTGGCCAAAACCTTGTTTGAGGTGGCAGTAAAATTAAAAGAAGAGACAGGGGCGGACATCCGATTTATCAATTTATCTGGTGGAATTGGAATTCCCTATCGTCCGGATCAAGAGCCCAATGATATTTATGCCATCGGGGAAGGGGTTCGCAAGGTATATGAAGAAGTGCTTGTTCCGGCAGGCATGGGAGATGTGGCAATTTACACAGAGCTTGGGAGATTTATGATGGGGCCCTTCGGCTGTCTGGTAACAACTGCTATTCATGAGAAACATACCCACAAAGAATATATTGGTTGTGACGCCTGTGCGGTAAATTTGATGCGGCCTGCCATGTATGGAGCTTACCATCATATTACCGTTATGGGGAAGGATAACAGTGTCTGCGATCATAAGTACGATATTACAGGTTCCCTTTGTGAGAACAATGACAAGTTTGCCATTGACCGTATGCTTCCCAAAATAGATAAGGGGGATCTTTTGGTGATTCATGATACTGGTGCACATGGATTTTCTATGGGCTATAACTACAATGGAAAATTAAAATCTGCAGAGCTATTGTTAAAGGAAGATGGAAGCGTTCAACTGATTCGGCGTGCAGAAACACCAGAGGATTATTTTGCAACCTTTGATTGTTTTGATATTTTAAAAGACAGGAAGCGGGGATAAGGTGATTGGGCGAAAAGATATTTTATCCATTCCTTATCTGAAAAAGACTGCATTTACCGGAAGCTATGAAGGATTGCGCTTCCGGTTTGCTGTTGTAAAAAAAGAAGTTCTGCCAGATGGCGAACAGGGAAAGGAAATTCAGCTACTGGAAGTGACAGCCTGGGAAGGCCCCTATGGATTTGATGCAACGCCAGAGGAGAAAAAGCAGAGACTGGAAATGGATTTTTCAGAAGAGGGTATACAAAAAGGGATTGACTGGCTGAATGAACTTTGGAATCAGGAGCCAAAGAGGTGGATAGCGGCGAAAAGCAATTGGTAAGGAAGGGGAAAATAGAAAGGTGTAAAGGCGTAAAGTCAGAAAAGTGTGAGGCTTTACGCTTCCTTTTTGGAAAGCCGCCAACTCTCCAGCTTGTCAAATCTTTAAATATATCGTATAATCTCATCTTCCTGTTCAATTTCAAAGTAATAATTTGCGCAGTCATAGTAAAGGAAGTTGTCTGTCGGCATGAGAAGCAATCTGTATAAGTTTGTTTTCCTGTGCCTGTTTATATTTTAAGGTTTCAAGCATTTTTATAGTTGACATCCTGGGTTTTGCGGAATATAATTTCAATACAGCTGAATAGACAGTTCGGCCCGATTGCTCGAGCGTACCATCCTGTCGTTAAACAAAACTAGGGAACCCGATTTTATTGAATCCTGCGTTTTGCGGGATTTTTTTGCTTTTTTGTATGGTTGAATTGTGATTGGAGGAAAATGTATGAAAGTACTGGTGTTGTCAAGCGGCGGCATTGACTCGACAGTCTGCCTGGCGCTTGCCGTAGAGAAGTATGGCTATGAGAATGTGCTGAGCCTGTCTGTTTCTTATGGGCAGAAGCACAGCAATGAACTGAAAGCGGCGCAGAGGATTGCGCAGCATTATCATGTGAGACATAAGGAACTGGATATGGGGATGATATTTGCGGGTTCAGACTGTACATTACTGGAGGGAAGGGGAGAAATTCCCAAGGGCACATATGCATCCCAGCTTCAGGAGAGTACTGGAAAACCGATTTCTACCTATGTTCCGTTTCGGAACGGGCTGTTTCTGGCGGCAGCAGCGTCTGTTGCGCTAGCGGATGGATGTGAGAAAATCTATTATGGGGCGCATGCGGATGACAGCGCGGGAAATGCGTACCCGGATACTTCAGAAGCATTTCATGAAGCAATCAGCCGGGCAGTGTATGAAGGGAGCGGAAAGCAGTTGGAAATCGAGGCTCCATTTCTGTACAGCCATAAGGCAGATGTCGTTCGGACAGGGATGGGGCTTCAGGCGCCCTTTGCATTTACCTGGTCCTGTTACGAGGGTGGAGAAAAGCCGTGTGGAAAATGCGCCACCTGTATGGACAGGAGGAAAGCATTTGAACTAAACGAAATCCAGGATCCGGCGGAATATGAGGAGGAGAAGAAATGACAAATTCTGTTTTGTTTATACTTTCAATTGGTTTTTATCTTTTTTCGGTAGTGATTGCCTACAAAATGTTTGGAAAGACAGGGCTGTATGTGTTTACGGCAATTTCAGCGATTCTTGCCAATATACAGGTGTGTAAAAATGTGGATATTTTTGGACTTTCGACCACTGCGGGGAATACGCTTTATGCGGCAAGTTTTCTGGTGACAGATATCCTGTCTGAAAAGTATGGAAAGAAAGCGGCGCAGAAAGCAGTCTACATTGGTCTGTTTACAACCGTTATTTTCCTGGTGGGAACACAGGGGCTGCTCAGGTTTGTCCCGAATGCAAACGATATCATGAATGAGCCGATTACGATGCTGTTCGGTTTTGTACCGAGGGTGGTTTTAGGAAGCACACTGGGATATATCTGCTCACAGACGATAGATGTTACCCTTTATCATTTCATCTGGAAAAAAACGGGCGACAATGAGGGAAGGTTATGGCTTCGGAATTGTGGTTCGACTCTGACTTCCCAGGCTGTGGATACGCTAGTGTTTACGTTTGTCGCTTTCTGGGGTGTGTATGACACGGAGGTGTTTGTGAGTATTTTGCTTACAACGTATCTGTTTAAGGCAATTGTTGCTTTCTGTGATACGCCTTTCGTATATCTGGCAAGAAAGCTTAAAGTGAAGGAGGAACATTAAATGTCTGAGTTACATGCACTTGGAAAACAGACAAAATACCAAATGGATTATGCGCCAGAGGTACTTGAAAGTTTTGAAAATAAACATATGGACAATGACTATTTCGTGAAATTCAATTGTCCGGAGTTTACATCTCTCTGTCCGATTACGGGACAGCCGGATTTTGCAACGATCTACATATCTTATGTCCCGGATAGAAAAATGGTTGAGAGCAAATCCCTAAAACTGTATCTCTTTTCTTACAGAAATCATGGAGATTTTCATGAGGACTGCTGCAATAAGATTATGAAAGATTTGATAAATCTTATGGAACCGAAGTATATTGAAGTCTGGGGGAAATTCCTTCCAAGAGGAGGGATTTCGATTGATCCGTACTGTAATTACGGAAAGAAAGGGACAAAATGGGAGGAGATGGCTTATGACCGTCTCGCCCATCATGACATGTATCCCGAAAAAGTAGATAACCGATAACAGATTTGGATGCCCCGTGGTCTTACGGGGCATCTGGCGTATCCGAAGATTTATTATAAGAGATAAAATTTCTGGGCGGAAGACAGGGTGGTTTTGCGTTTTTTTCATGGTTTCCTTCTTGCGTAAAATGCTTTAGGAGTAATATATGTACTTTTTGATGTGATATACTAAAGGTGCTATGAATTGTAAAGTGGGCAAATTCAAAAACTCTCCAGCTTGCCAAATCTTTAAATATATCATATAATAAAGCGAGTATGCTTTTATGAAAAGAGGAAATATAATGGAAAAGTTAGATAGACTGTTGGAACGCTTGGATTATCAAATCATCCAGGGGAAAACAGAGTTGGAAATTACAGACCTTGTATATGATTCCAGAAAAGTGACAGAGGGCTGTCTTTTTGTGTGCATTAAGGGGGCTGTGGCAGATGGCCATGCTTATGTAAGCGAGGTGGCAAAGAATGGTGCGGCAGCGGTATTGGTACAGGAAGAGGTAGAAGCGCCGGATTCTGTTACCGTAATCAAAGTAGATGATACCCGCTATGGGCTGGCGTTAGTTTCAGCAGCTTGGTTTCACCATCCAGCAGAGAAGCTAAAGGTGATCGGCATTACTGGGACTAAGGGGAAAACCACCACTACTTATATGGTAAAATCTATTTTGGAGCATGCTGGTTATCAGGTGGGTCTGATTGGAACTATTGAGGCCATTATCGGAGATAAGGTAATTCCAGCAAATAATACCACGCCGGAATCTTATATTGTACAGGATTATTTTCATCAAATGGTAGATGCTGGCTGTCAGTGTGTGGTGATGGAAGTGTCTTCTCAGGGATTGATGATGCACCGCACCGCAGGGTTTACCTTTGAAATGGGAATATTTACCAATCTGGAATCAGATCATATCGGCCCCAATGAACATGCTTCTTTTGAGGAATATCTGGCATGTAAAGGGATGTTGTTTCGGCAGTGTCGGATTGGAATCATCAATCAGGATGATGAACACTGGGAAAAGGTGGTTGCAGGACATACCTGCACAATCGAAACCTTCGGATTCTCGCCTGAGGCGGATTTGCAGGCAGAACATATTCATCTGGTGAAGAAACCAGGATATCTTGGTGTAGCTTATCACGCCAAAGGATTGGTGGATATGGAAGTGGAAATTGATGTGCCAGGGAAGTTCAGCGTGTACAATTCACTGACAGCCATTGCCATTTGTCGTCATTTTCAGGTGACGGAAGAGAATATGAAGCAGGCGTTGAAGGAGGCAAAGGTAAAAGGAAGAATTGAGATGATTCCCGTGTCAGACACATTTACTCTGATGATTGACTATGCCCACAATGCCATGAGCTTAGAAAGTCTGTTGAGAACTCTAAAGGAATATGAGCCGGGGCGTTTGGTATGCTTATTTGGCTGCGGCGGCAATCGTTCGAAGCTGCGCCGTTATGAGATGGGAGAGGTTTCTGGTAATTTTGCAGATTTGACAGTGATCACTTCGGACAATCCAAGATTCGAAAATCCACAGGATATTATCGATGATATTAAAGTGGGAATGGCCAAAACCAATGGAAGTTATATAGAAATCATTGACCGGAAGGAAGCCATCAAGCATGTGATTGCCAATGGGCAGCCAGGGGATGTGATTGTGCTTGCAGGGAAGGGCCATGAAGACTACCAGGAAATTAAAGGAAAAAAGTACCCAATGGATGAACGTGTGCTAATTCAGGAAGTTTTAGAAGAACTGGCACAGGAAAGATAATACAGGTGATGCAGAGATGGCAGAATATGCCAATATTGTAATTGATATTTCTCATGAAAAACTGGATAAAACCTTTCAATATAAAGTGCCAGAGCAGTGGAAGGAGGAGCTTTCCGTAGGGATGCAGGTGGAAATTCCTTTTGGAAATGGTTCCCGAAAAACAACTGGCTATGTGGTGGAGCTGACGGATACGCCGGAGTATGATTTGGAGAAAATGAAAGAGATCACAAGGATTGTGGAAGGAAGTATTCCCATTGAATCCCAGTTGATTGCCCTTGCAGGCTGGATGCGGAAGAATTATGGCGGAACCATGAATCATGCGTTAAAAACCGTACTTCCCATTAAGCAGAAAACAAAAGAGAAAAAGCAGCGTTTTGTGAAATTAGAATTAAACAAAAAAGAGGCAGAAGAGCAGCTTGCGGTGTTTGAAAAGAAAAACCATAAAGCCAGGGCAAGGCTTCTTTTGGCACTGATGGAGCAAAGCCCTCTGCCTTATGAAGTAGTAACCGGTAAACTGAATATTACAGCTTCAGTGGTGCGTGCCATGGGAGAGCTTTCCATTCTCAGCGTGGAGGAAAAGCGGAAATACCGCAGCCCCTTTGGAGAAGAAGTGAAGCAGGAAAAGAAGCAGGTGACACTCAATCAGGAGCAGCAGAAGATTGTGGAGGGCGTCTGGCAAGAGGTTTTGGAAGGTAAGAACCGCACCTGGCTGATTCACGGAGTGACCGGAAGCGGAAAAACAGCAGTGTACATAGAGTTAATCGAAAAGATTGTAAAAAATGGCAGACAGGCCATCGTGCTGATCCCAGAGATTGCCCTGACTTACCAGACTGTGGTTCGGTTTTATCAGAGGTTTGGGGAGCGGGTGTCTATTTTAAATTCCAAAATGTCGGCTGGAGAGCGGTATGACCAGTTTGAACGGGCGAAAAATGGTGAACTGGATGTAATGATCGGTCCTCGTTCTGCATTGTTCACACCCTTTTCAAATTTAGGGATTATTATCATAGATGAGGAACATGAAACCAGCTACAAAAGTGAAACCATTCCCCGTTATCACGCCAGAGAGACAGCCATTGAGCGGGCGAAAATGGCAGGGGCGGCTGTGGTGCTTGGTTCGGCAACTCCATCCTTGGATAGCTTTTATAAAGCGAAGCAGGGAGAATATACCCTGTTAAGATTGGAAAAAAGAATTGAAGAAAAGCCTTTGCCAAAGTGTGAGATTATAGATTTACGGGAAGAATTAAAACAAGGCAACCGTTCCATTTTAAGCGGAAGGCTCCAGGAGCTAATGGCAGAAAGGCTTAAACAGCATCAACAGATTATGCTGTTTATCAACCGCCGGGGAATGGCAGGCTTTGTTTCCTGTCGCGCCTGCGGGCATGTGGTGAAGTGTCCCCACTGTGATGTCTCCTTAAGCCAGCATAACAATGGAAGAATGGTGTGTCATTATTGTGGGTATGAGGAACCTGTACCGAAGGTTTGTCCAGCATGTGGTTCCAAATATATCAGCGGTTTTAAGGCGGGTACCCAGAAAATTGAAGAGATTGTAAAAAAGAAATTTCCAGAAGCTAGGGTATTGCGGATGGATTTTGATACCACCAGAAATAAAGCAGGATATGAAAAGATTTTGTCCTCGTTTGCCAACCAGGAAGCAGATATATTGATTGGAACCCAGATGATTGTGAAAGGGCACGATTTTCCCAATGTGACCCTGGTAGGGGTTTTGGCGGCGGATTTGTCCTTGTATGTCAGTGATTTTCATGCGGCGGAGCGGACCTTTCAGCTTTTGACCCAGGCAGCAGGTCGTGCAGGCCGGGGCAGACTTCCTGGAGAAGTGGTGGTACAGACCTACAGTCCAGAACATGATTGTATCAAATTGGCGGCACAGCAGGATTATGATAAATTTTATCAGACAGAAATAGAGTGCCGGAAGCTGATGAAGTATCCTCCTTGCGGTCATATGATGGTGATGCTTGTGGCATCTGGGGATGAGATGACGGCTCTGTTAAGTGCGGAATTGTTGGGAAAAAAGGTGCGCCAGGCAAAAGAAAATGGAAAATTATCAGGCTTGTCAGTGATTGGTCCAGCCAACGCTACAGTAGCAAAGGTAAAAGATATTTATAAAAAAGTGATATACTTTAAACATGAGGATTATCAGGAGCTGGTAAAAATAAAAGACGTTTTAGAGAAATTTGTAAACAGCCATCGGGAATTTGCAAAGGTAACAATACAATTTGATTTTAACCCGATGAATGGTTTTTGATTGAGGAGGAAAGGAATATGGCTTTAAGAAATATTCGTCAGATGGGTGATGAAATCTTAAAAAAGAAATGCAGGGAAGTAAAAGAGGTGACTCCCAAGATAAAGCAGTTAATTGATGATATGTTGGACACAATGTATGATGGAAACGGCGTCGGGCTTGCAGCGCCCCAGGTGGGGATCTTAAAGCGGCTGGCCGTGGTTGATATTGGAGATGGTCCGATTGTTCTGATCAATCCCCGGGTGATTGCAAGCCGGGGAGAGCAGACAGGGGATGAAGGCTGTTTAAGCCTCCCAGGAAAGGCTGGTACGGTCACAAGGCCCTATTATGTAAAAATAGAAGCATGGGATGAAGATATGGAACGGTTTGAGATGGAAGGGGAGGAGCTTTTGGCGCGTGCTTTCTGCCATGAAATCGATCATCTGGACGGCCATATGTATGTGGAAAAGATAGAAGGCCCTTTGCATGATGCTGTGTATGAGGAGGAAGAATAAGCTTGGCTTTTCTCATCTTATGATAGAAATGGAGGGAACAAAGACAAATGAAAGTGATTTTTATGGGAACCCCAGACTTTTCTGTGCAGACATTGGAAATGTTGATACAGGCAGGTCATGAAGTTGTTCTGGTGGTCACTCAGCCAGATAAGCCCAAAAACCGGGGAAAGATGATGCAGCATTCACCAGTAAAGGAAGCAGCGCTGGCCCATGGAATTGAGGTATATCAGCCCAAAAGAGTGCGGGAATCAGAATGTGTGGAGTACTTAAGAAAGCAGGAAGCGGATATTATTGTGGTGGTGGCATTCGGACAGATTCTTTCCAAAGAGATTCTTGAGATGCCAGCCTTTGGCTGCATCAATGTTCATGCCTCTTTGTTACCGAAATATCGTGGGGCAGCTCCCATTCAATGGGCAGTGATTCATGGGGAAAAGGTAACTGGAGTCACAACCATGCGGATGGATGAGGGAATTGATACTGGAGATATGATTCTTAGGAAAGAAGTGGTTCTTAGGGAAGATGAAACAGGGGGAAGTCTGTTTGAACGATTGGCGAAGGAGGGGGCAGACCTTTGCGTCAAGACTCTGGAAATGATTGAGCAGGGAACGGCCGTCTATACCCCTCAAAATCATGAAGAGGCAACCTATACGACAATGATGAAAAAGAAGCTGGGAGAGATTGTGTGGACAAAATCGGCCCAGGAATTAGAACGTCTCATTCGGGGATTAGATCCATGGCCCAGCGCCTATACGTATCTGGATGGAAAGACATTGAAAATCTGGAGGGCAGCGGTAAAGGAACATATTGCTGTTACAGAACATTGTGATGCCAGGGAACGTCAGCCAGGAACCATTGTAGGAGTTACCAAGAGCGCTATAGAGGTTCAGACTGGCCAGGGAATCCTGAGCTTAGAAGAGCTCCAGTTGGAAGGAAAGAGGCGAATGACAGCAGATGCCTTCCTGCGAGGATTTTCTTTAGAAATAGGAAAAAAATTGGGATAATCAAAGAAATATGTTTGAAGTAGCTTTTGATAGGCATAATAAAAAGAAAAAGGAGTGATTCTATGCCATTTTATGGATATTATTTTGATCCAACTTATATTTTAGTGATTATTGGCGCGGCAATTTGTCTGATTGCCTCTGCAAGAGTAAAAAGTACATTTCATAAATATGACAGGGTCCGCAGTATGTCAGGAATGACAGGGGTGCAGGCAGCGGAACGTATTTTGCATTCTGCTGGGATTTACGATGTACAGGTGCGGCATATTTCTGGTGATTTGACTGACCATTATGATCCCAGGAATAAAACCTTAAGTCTTTCAGACAGCACCTATAGTTCTGCATCAGTGGCAGCGGTAGGTGTGGCTGCACACGAATGTGGGCACGCCATTCAGCACCAGAGGAATTATGCACCCTTGTCAGTGCGAAGCGCCATTGTACCCTTGGCAAATTTTGGTTCTTTTGCAGCATGGCCTTTGATTGTCATTGGTTTGTTTATTACCAGCAGCACAGGAACCCTGTTGATTAATATTGGAATCATATGTTTTTCTCTGGCAGTGTTGTTTCAGCTTGTGACTCTTCCTGTAGAGTTTAATGCCTCTAGCCGTGCTGTGAGGATTCTGGGAGAGACAGGAATATTAGGAGAAGAAGAGCTGCGAGGAACCAGGAAGGTTTTAAAAGCAGCCGCATTGACGTATGTAGCAGGCGCAGCGTCAGCGATTTTGCAGCTTTTAAGGCTTTTGATTCTCACAGGCGGAAGAAGAGATGATTGATATGGGTAGTGATCGGATCAATAGTAGGGAATTGGTATTGGATGTTTTATTAGCAGTCACCAGAGATGGAGAATACAGCCATATTGTGATTCGGAATACATTGGATAAATACCGGTATTTGAGCAAACAGGAACGAAGCTTTATTAAGCGTCTCTGTGAGGGAACCTTGGAGCATATGATATGGATTGATTATGTGCTGAATCAGTTTTCTAGTGTACCTGTGAACAAAATGAAGCCTGTCATTTGCTGTATCTTGCGAAGCAGTGTTTATGAGCTGAAATATATGGATGCCGTTCCCGTTTCTGCTACCTGCAATGAAGCGGTGAAATTAGCGCAGAAACGAGGATTTCGAAATTTAAAAGGGTTTGTAAACGGGGTATTGCGTAATATCAGTCGAAATTTGGATGCTGTTGTTTTGCCAGATCGAAAGAGCAAACCCCTAGAATATCTTTCCGTGGTTTATTCTATGCCGATATGGATCTTGGAATTATGGCAGAATTCTTATACAATGGAACAAATCGAAGGATTTCTGGAAGGATTTTTGGCAGAGATGCCTACAGCTATCCGGGTGAATCCTCTGAAAACTACAAAAGAGGAATTGGAAAAAGAACTGAAAGCAGTTCAGGTACAGGTAAGGGAGACGGAACTGGAGGACGTTCTTTTTATTGATAATTATGATAGCTTAGAGCGAATCCCTGCCTTTGCAGCTGGAAAGTTCCATGTGCAGGATCTAAGCTCCATGCAGGTTGGCTTGTGGGCCAATCCCCCCAAAGGCAGCTATGTTTTGGATGTATGTGCAGCTCCTGGCGGAAAGAGCCTTCAAATGGCTGAGCTGATGCAGGGAACCGGAAGGGTGGAAGCCAGGGATTTGACCGAGCATAAGGTTTTACTGATTCAGGAGAATCTTAGGCGGTGCCAGCTTCCTAATATCTGTGCAATACAGGCAGATGCCAGGAAATTGGACGAAGGCATTCTAGAGAAAGCAGATTTTGTGATTGCAGATTTGCCTTGCTCTGGTTTAGGAGTTATAGGAAAAAAGTCAGATATTAAATATAAAATCAACAAAAAATCCTGCGAAGAGCTGGCCGCTTTGCAGCGGGAAATTCTACATACCGTTGGGCAGTATGTCAAGCCAGGGGGAATCCTGATCTATAGTACATGTACCATAAATCCAGGGGAAAATGAAGAAAATGTAGCATGGTTTTTGAAAGAGCACCCAGAGTTTTACTTGGAAAAGCAGCAGCAGCTTCTTCCTCAAAAGGGAATCTGTGATGGATTTTTCCTGGCGAAGATGGGAAAGAGATAGGAGTGTGTCGTGAAAGCAGATATAAAGTCATGGAATCAAGAGGAATTAGGAGAATTTTTGATCTCACTGGGAGAAAAGCCTTTCCGGGCAAAACAGATTTATCCCTGGCTCCATGTAAAGCATGTGGAATCTTTTGAAGAAATGACAGATATTTCAAATAAATTAAAAGAAAAATTAACAAATTCATGCGAGCTTACGGTGTTAAAGCAGGTGAAGGTGCAGCAGTCTAAGCTGGATGGGACCAGAAAATATCTGTTTGCATTGGCAGATGGGAATATGATAGAAAGCGTGCTGATGGGTTATCACCATGGAAACAGTGTGTGTATTTCTTCCCAGGTAGGCTGCCGTATGGGATGTAAATTTTGTGCCTCTACTTTGGATGGACGGGTGCGAAATTTAACTCCAGGGGAAATGCTGGATCAAATTTATCGTATTCAAAGGGAGATTGGTGAGCGGGTTTCCCATGTGGTTGTAATGGGAATGGGGGAGCCATTGGATAATTATGAGAACCTTCTGAAATTTATCCAATTGTTGTCTGATGAGAATGGCATGAATATCAGCCAGCGTAATATTACGGTTTCTACTTGTGGGATTGTACCGAATATACGAAGGCTGGCAGAGGAAAAATTGCAGATTACTCTGGCGCTTTCCCTGCATGGAGCTACGCAAAAGAAGCGACAGGAATTGATGCCCATAGCAAAGAAATATGAAATTCATCAAGTGGTGGAAGCCTGTGAATATTATTTTCAAAGGACAGGAAGGAGAATTACCTTTGAGTATAGTTTAGTGGGCGGCACAAATGATGGAGAAGAGGATGCAAGACAGCTAAGTAGGCTGATTTCTGGTATGAACTGCCATGTGAATTTGATTCCAGTCAATCCCATTAAGGAACAAAATTATGTGCAGCCAGATCAAAAGTCAGTATTGAATTTTAAAAATAAACTTGAAAAATATGGAATAAATGTTACTATAAGAAGGGAAATGGGCCGGGATATTGAAGGGGCCTGTGGACAGTTGAGAAAGCGATTTTCAGAAAGGCAGGGCGAGGGATGAAGACTTTTTCCAGAACAGATACGGGGAGAAGACGAGACATGAACCAGGATTATATGTATACCTCCGTAACGCCGGTTGGAAATTTGCCGAATTTGTTTATTTTAGCAGATGGCATGGGAGGCCATAATGCAGGTGATTTTGCTTCCAGGTATACAGTGGAAGTGATTGTGGATTCTGTGAGAAATAATAGTGAACATTCTCCGGTTGCGGTTATCCGCGCAGCAATTCAACAGGCAAATCGGGCAGTTATGGAAAAGGCGCGGACAGATATTGATTTGGAAGGTATGGGAACTACCGTGGTAGTGGCCACAATCCAAGGGCAGGAGCTGTGTGTAGCAAATGTGGGCGATAGCAGGCTGTATCTTGCAGGAGAGACTTTCAAACAGATTACAAAGGATCATTCCTATGTACAGGAAATGGTCCGCAGAGGAGAGATTTCGAAAGAAGTGGCAAGAGTGCATCCAGACCGGAACATTATAACTAGGGCTGTCGGGGGAGGACAGAACATAGAGGTGGATTTCTTTGAAGTAGGATTGCGGGAAGGAGACCAGATTTTAATGTGTTCCGATGGTTTGACAGATATGCTGGAGGACGAGGAAATATTTGAAATTATAAAGGAAAAACAGGATATGCAGCAGATCATGGATGAGCTGGTGGAAACGGCCAATGATTATGGCGGAAATGATAACATTACGATAATTTTGACAGAACCATTTTCTTCAGGTGAGGTGAAAATATGTTAAGAGAGGGAATTTATCTTGCAGACAGATATGAAATAGTAGGAAAAATAGGAGCCGGGGGAATGGCAGATGTTTATAAGGCAAAAGACCATACCCTGGGTCGTTTTGTGGGAATTAAGGTATTAAAGCCCGAGTTCTCTGAGGATGCAAACTTTGTCATCAAGTTTCGGACGGAGGCTCAGTCTGCAGCAGGGTTGGAGCATCCTAATATTGTGAATATTTATGATGTGGGAAGTGAAAATTCCGTTCACTATATTGTTATGGAATATGTGGAGGGCATCACCCTGAAAACTTACATTGAGAAGAAAGGGCAGTTATCTTTTAAGGAAGCGGTTAGTATTGCCATTCAGGTAGGCAGAGGGATTGAGGCTGCTCATAATAAACATATTATTCATCGGGATATTAAGCCTCAGAATATTATTATTTCTACGGAAGGAAAGGTTAAGGTTACAGATTTTGGGATTGCCCGGGCTGCAAATGCCAATACCATTAATTCTGATGTAATGGGTTCGGTACATTATGCTTCTCCAGAGCAGGCAAGAAACGGATTTGTGGATGGGAAAAGCGATATTTACTCTCTGGGAATTGTAATGTATGAGATGGTGACAGGCCGTGTACCCTTTGATGGGGAATCCGCTGTAGCTGTTGCCATTCAGCATTTGCAGGAAGAAATGGTGGTTCCAAGCGCTTATGCGCCCAATCTTCCAGTCAGCATTGAGAAGATCATTTTGAAATGTACCCAGAAAAGTCCAGACAGACGTTATGACAGTATCAGTGATTTGCTGATGGATTTAAAGAAGGCTTTAATCAGTCCAGACGAGGATTTTGTAGTGATGGTTCCCCTTGGGCAGCAGGATAAGACCAGGATTATGAAGGCTGAAGAGGTGGAGACAATCAAACAACAGACTAGGAATATGTACCGGGAAGAATTGGAAGAAGATGAGGAAGAAGAGGAAGACGACGAGGAAGACGAGGATGAGGATGGATTCTTAAATCCTAAGATGGAAAAGGCAGTTACCATTATGGGCATTGTGGCGGCAGTAATTATTGTAGGAATTATCATCTATATTGCTGGCAGTGTTTTTGGGCTGTTTAAATTTGGCGGTGGCAGGGACAAGGAAGAGAACAAAGAACCAGAGACCAAGGTAGAGTCGGATCAGATCCCAGAGCAAGAGGAGACAGAACAAGTGGAAATGATCAATTTAAAAGGTTATACCTATGAAGAGGCACAGGATAAGCTTAACACCATTCATCTTGGAATTACAAGGGGTGGGGAGGAATCCTCAGAAGAGTACCCACAGGGACAGATCATATCCCAGAGTCACGAGGAAGGGATTATGGTGGAAAAGAATACCACAATCACAGTGATTATTAGCAGCGGCGTGGGAGAGTTTGATGTGCCGGATGTAAAGGGAAAATCTAAGAGTGAGGCGGAGACTATCTTGAAGAATGCTGGTTTGATTCCGGCCTTTGATTACCAACATGACGATAATATTCCCAATGACCAGGTCATCTCTCAGAGCCCAGATGTGGGAGCGAAAGCCAAAAAGGGCGATACAGTTACTGTAATGCTCAGCCAAGGCCGGGAAACCTTCCAGGTGCCAGATGTGCGGAATAAACCTGAAGCAGAGGCCAGGGAAGAAATGATGAATGCAGGCATCGAGGTGGTAAGTACTTCCTCTGATTATTCGGATGATATCCAGGAGGGCTGGGTCATCAGTCAGAGCCTTACCCCTGGGAAAACAGTGGAGAAGGGAACACAGGTCACATTAGTGATTAGTCTGGGAAAAAAGATAACCACACAGTATTACTCTTTGAATTATAATATTGACCTTCCAAGGAGTATTCCCACCAACGCTCTTCGTGTGGAGGCGAAGATAACCCTTTATAAATCAGAAGGGGATGATGTGATAGGCAGTTGGACGGCCCATTCCTTCCCGTATACAGTAAGTGCATCGAATATAGAAAATTGTAGTCAGGGATATTTTATCATTGACTGGGAGTGGACGTATCTCGATGAAGATGATGCAGAGATTACAGAAACAGATCAAACGGTTCTGGAAGGCATTGGATTTACACAAAATTAGCGTGGGAAATTGTATATGCAGGGAAAAATAATAAAAGGGATTGCTGGTTTCTATTATGTATATGTCGAGAAAGCCGGAGTCTTTGAATGTAAAGCCAAAGGAATTTTTCGAAAAGAAAAGATAAAACCTCTGGTAGGGGATCAGGTGGAGATTGCTGTGATTAGCCCAGAGGAGAAGACGGGGAATATTATTGAGATTTTCAACAGGAAAAATCAATTAATCCGTCCAGCAGTGGCAAATGTTGATCAGGCGCTTGTGATTTTTGCGGCAGACAAGCCCAAACCGAATTTTAATCTGCTGGATCGGTTTTTGATTACGATGGAACAACAGCAGCTAGAAACTGTAATATGTTTTAACAAGCAGGATTTGATAGAGCCAGAGGAAGAAAAAAGAATTCGGGAAGTTTATGACGCCTGTGGATATGAAATTTTATTTGTAAGCGCCAGAGAGGAAAAGGGATTGAGTGAGCTCCGAAGGGTTCTGGCACATAAGACCACGACAGTGGCAGGGCCATCTGGCGTAGGAAAATCTTCCCTGACCAATCTTCTCCAGCCAAAAGCAGGGATGGAGATTGGCAGCATTAGCGAGAAAATTGAGCGTGGGAAACATACCACCCGTCATGCCCAGTTTATCCATGTTGAAAATGACACATATATTGTGGATACACCAGGATTTGGCTCAATCTATTTGTCGGGGATGGACCAGCAGGAATTGAAATTGTATTTCCGAGAATTTGAGAAATATGAGAATGATTGCAGATTTTTAGGGTGCAGCCATATTCATGAACCAGATTGTAGGGTGAAAGCTGCCCTTGAAGAAGGGAAAATCAGCCCTGTCCGGTATGAGAATTACAAAATGCTTTATGAAGAGCTAAAGAGTACAAAAAAATATGAGAGATAACATACAAGAATCAAAGGAGAAAGCATATGAATTATTTATCACCCTCCATATTGTCAGCCGATTTTTCATGTTTGAGGGAGCAGATTCAATTGATTGATGCAGCAGGGGCAGAATATGTGCATATTGATGTGATGGACGGGGCCTTTGTGCCCAGTATTTCCTTTGGAATGCCAGTGATTCAATCCATTCGTGGCTGTACGGACAAAGTATTTGATGTTCATCTGATGGTGGAAGAACCAATCCGTTATGTGAAAGAGTTCGTAGACTGTGGGGCTGATCTTATTACAGTCCATGCAGAAGCCTGCGTACACCTGGATCGTACCATAGAGGCAATTCAGGAAAAAGGGGTACGGGCTGCTGTAGCATTGAATCCGGCAACGGATTTGGGGGTATTGAAGTATATTCTTCCAAAATTGGACATGGTATTGCTTATGACAGTAAATCCTGGATTTGGCGGACAGAAATTTATTCCCTATACCTTAGAGAAGGTTCGTGAATTGAAGCATATGGTAGATAGGCAGGGCCTTTCCACAGACATTGAGGTGGACGGAGGAGTAACCCTTTCGAATGTGAAAGAGTTATTGGATGCTGGCGCTAATGTGATTGTGTCGGGAAGCTCTGTGTTTCGGGGAAATGTTTCTGAAAATGTAAAAAATTTCCTGAAATTGATGGAGTAAAGGATATGCAGTCATTGATTATCAGCGGCGGGCATTTGGATGATGATTTTGCTGTCTCTTACATGAAACAATATGAGTTTGCTCTTACGATTGCAGTGGATGCCGGGATAGAATTCTTTGACCGGAGGGGTTGGGCGCCAGATTACCTTGTCGGTGATTTTGATACGGTCAAGCCTGAGATTTTACAGAAATTTTTACAGTTGGGAGGAGCGAAGCCTAAGATTTTGCAGTTTCAGCCAGAAAAGGATGAAACGGATACAGAGCTTGCCATTCGGACTGCAATGAACCAGGGATGTGAAACGATACATATTCTGGGGGCTACCGGTTCCAGGATGGATCATGTACTGGGGAATATTCATCTGCTTGGGATAGGAATAGGCCGTGGCGTGGAAATTATTCTTGTAGACCCCAATAACCGTATCCGTATGATAGAAAAGGGGATTGTAATCAAACAAGAAGAACAATATGGCAGCTATGTATCGCTTCTTCCCTTTACCCCCAAGGTGACAAAACTTACACTCACAGGCTTTAAATACCCTCTGTATCATCATACTTTGGAATGCTATCATTCCCTTGGGGTCAGCAATGAGATTATCGCAGAGCAGGCAGAGATATCCTTTCAGGATGGTGTGCTGCTTGTGGTGGAGGCTAAGGACTGAGGTATGGTATTTTGATTATCGTGTGAAAGCCTTATACAGCCAATGTTTGTGCAGAATTAAAACGACTCACGATCAGTTGTAGTAATATGACTGATTGTGGGCCTATTTTATCTTATAGGAAAGACCGTGCTGCTATAAAGTGTTAAAGTCTGTGACTTTCCTATAAGAGAAAAATATGGATGCGCACTCGTGCGAATAGAAGATGTCACTGCGTGACCGCACTCGGCGCAGCAAAGTGTGCAAGCCCCTCATGATTGAGGGGTAGGGGAGCTGAAGTGGGCTTGTCCACTTTGTTCTTGTCCAAGTCATGATTTCTTAGAAGAATGATGTGATTTTAGGGAAGATAGTGGAAATTTGTCAAAAAATGTAGAAATTTGTTGTTTCTTAAGATATAATGAATATAAATTTTATGTGGAGAAATTAAAAATGAAAGTGTAGTGAAGAAAGATCATGTGTATAAGGAAGAAGTTGCAAAAGAGCCTACATTTGATGAAGAAGGAGAGAAAACTTTTACTTGTGAAAATTGTGGTGATTCCTATGCAGAACCTATTCCTGTCAGGGATGATGAAGTTGTTGTAACGGTAACAAATAAATCTAATTTACCAAAAGATATAAATGCAGGCAGATTTTCTGATAGAATTGAAGTTACCTTTGATGTAAGGTAACAGTGAATGTAACTGGGAAACAGAATGTAGAAATAAATTATAATGCAGGAATATATTCTCCACGAGCAGAATTTTCGTTTGAGGTCTATAATAATACGTCAAAGGATATCAAAGGAGTGCAAGGAGTACTTACAATTAAAGATTTATTTGGGGTAGATATTATGTCGTCTAATTTGGATTTTACAGGTCAAACGATTGGTGCAAATGGTAGCGCTGTTTTTTCTGGACTGGGAATTGATATAAATCAATTTATGGATAATCATGTTAAGGTATATAATACGGATTTTTCAGATTTACAATTTGAATACAAAGTAAATGCAATCGTTTACTCTGACGGAACAACAGAATAAAGTACAGGTACGCTGCTATCTGAATGACGGATATGAATGGGTGGCAGATATGGTAAATTCAGACCAGTCAAACCCAAAAGTAAAGTTACACTACCGAAGAAAGGAAAGAGGTTGTAATTCCTATAAATATTGTCTACAATAGAATTAGGAATGGAGGTATAAGGATGGATGCACTGAGAAAAGAAGAAATTTATACGCTAGATGATATCTATGCGCTGCCAGACGGAGAAAGAGCAGAATTGATTGATGGAAAAATATATTATATGGCTCCACCAAATACAAGACATCAAGCGCTTGTAATGGATTTATCTTATCAGATAAAAGACTATATCAGACATAATCATGGAGAATGTAGTGTGTTTCCAGCCCCATTTGCTGTATTCCTGAATGAAAATGATAAAAATTATGTTGAGCCAGATATATCAATTATATGTGATAAAAATAAGATTACGAATAAAGGGTGTAATGGCGCACCTGATTGGGCGATTGAAATTGTTTCACCAAGTAGTAAACAAATGGACTATTATAAGAAGCTATTTAAATATCGAACAGCAGGAGTCAGAGAATACTGGGTAGTAGATCCGGAAAGAGAACTTGTGACAATATATAATTTTGAAAAAGATAGTATGGAAGAATATTCTTTTGATGTAGATATACCAGTGGGAATTTACGAAGGAGTTTCATTAAAAATAGAGTAGATTTTAAATATAAGTATGACGGTTAAGGAAAGCATTTGGAAACAAAAATCCAGATGCTTTTTATTATACAAAAAATAAAAAATGCTTGAAAGACAATATTTACAAGACTTTCAAACTGTCATCGAACATATGTTACTGCAAAACTGTGGAAATATAAAGTTGAAATAAGAGACTGGATGTGGTAGTATAATATACTGTGTCAGACTCTTTTATTCTATAAAGGAGATGTGATTGGAAACGTGATGATATTCAGAAGTAAAGCCAATGCACTATCAAAAGTACGAAATCTTCTGGAATACAGTTACAAAGGTTCTACAATCGAACAACGTAAAATTACTGTGGCGAGTATGTTTTTCTATGCACAGGAAAATCAAATCATACCAATAAGTCCAGTTGTAAAATTAGTTAAAATGCTAAAAACCCCTGAAAATAAAGGAGAAGTGAGAATATTATGAAACTAGGAATCGTAGGTTTACCCAATGTAGGAAAAAGTACATTGTTTAATTCATTGACAAAAGCAGGAGCAGAGTCTGCGAATTATCCCTTTTGTACTATAGACCCCAATGTGGGCATCGTAACAGTCCCAGATGAACGTTTGAAAAAGCTGGGGGATTTGTATCAGTCTAAGAAGGTGACGCCAGCAGTGATAGAATTCGTAGATATTGCCGGATTGGTAAAGGGTGCCAGCAAAGGAGAAGGATTAGGAAACCAGTTTTTATCCAATATCCGTGAGGTGGATGCGATTGTCCATGTGGTGCGGTGCTTTGAAGACAGCAATATTGTTCATGTAGACGGAACTATTAACCCGGTGCGTGATATTGAAACAATAAATTTGGAATTAATTTTTTCTGATATTGAAATTCTGGAACGAAGGATTGCCAAAACCAGTAAGGGCGCTCGGATGGACAAGACTCTTGCCAAAGAGCTGAAGCTGCTAGAGCGGGTAAAAGCCCATTTGGAAGAAGGAAAGCTTGCCAAAACCTTTGAAATAGAAGACGAGGACGAGGAACTTTGGTTTAAAGAATATAACCTGCTTACAGCAAAACCTGTGATTTATGCAGCAAATGTGGCAGAGGATGATTTGATAGAAGACGGAGCCGGAAATAGTTTTGTCCAGGAAGTTCGGAAGAATGCAGCCAAAGAGCATTGTGAAGTGTTTGCCATCTGTGCACAGATTGAGCAGGAAATCGCAGAACTGGATGAGGAAGAAAAGGCAATGTTCTTAGAGGAGCTTGGGTTAGAGGAGTCTGGTCTGGAGAAATTAATTAAGGCAAGCTACAGCTTGTTAGGATTAATTAGCTATTTAACTTCGGGTGAAGATGAGACACGTGCATGGACCATCAAAAGGGGTACAAAAGCGCCCCAGGCAGCAGGAAAGATTCATTCTGATTTTGAACGTGGGTTTATTCGCGCGGAAGTAGTGAATTACCAAGACTTATTAGATTGCGGTTCCTTGGCAGCAGCGAAGGAAAAGGGCTTGGTGGGCCTAGAGGGAAAAGAGTATGTGGTGAAAGATGGTGATGTCATTCTGTTCCGGTTTAATGTATAGACATGTAAATATTGTCCCAAAAAATCTAGGAGCAGCACATAATTTTTATCTAAAAAACTATTCCCTTTTTGTTACTTTTGTAGCATAATGAATTTATTCCCGTGGGCAATAAGTAAGGCAGCAGGATGAAGAAGTATTTTAATGTCCCGTTGCTTTGGTTGTGATTTTTGGCTCACAAAATAAAATACAAAATTAAATTTGAAAATAGGAAGAAAGGCAAAGGTGGCGGTTATGAAAGGTGCACTCGGAACTACAGAAGCGCGTAGAATTTTGAATACAGGACAGAAAGAAACTAAAAGAGAGATGGCACTCAGAATGCTCAAAGGCGGAGAGCTGTCTCTAGATAAGATTGCAGAGTACACAGGGCTTAAATTAGACGAAGTGGAACAGCTTGCAGAGATTAAGAAATTATAAATTAAGAAAAATTTTGCTTGCTTGTTTTGAAAAGGTATGATACACTGTCAAAAATAATAAAGAAAGAGGTGGAGAGATGTTTCATTTTTCTTGCAGATAGTAATAGAATATGCGCAGCGGCTGTGAATTTTTCACAGAGAATGACTGCGCTTGCTGCAAGAAAGAAATAATCTCTCTGACTCTATCACGTTGTACCGTTCTATCATAAAGCGGTATGGTTGTGTTTATTGAGCTGTAGGAATTGACTTTCCTGCGGCTCTTTTTCATCTTATAGGAAAGACCTTCCCTATAAGAGAAAAATAAAGATGCACATTCGTACGAAAGGCATTATGTGGCGAAAGCGACCGCACTTGGCGCAGCAAATCGTCCAAGTCCCTCATGAATGAGGGATTTCGAGAGCCTCAGCGGACTTGTCCGCTTTGTACGTTTTTTCGGATATATGTTTTTCGATAAGGTAAAAGGCAAGGGAGGAGTTAAAGTTATGTCGATGATAAAAGTAGAAAACCTTACATTTTCTTATCCGGAAAGTTATGACAATATTTTTGAGGATGTCAACTTTCAGATTGATACAGATTGGAAGCTAGGGTTTATAGGCAGAAACGGAAGAGGAAAGACAACTTTCTTAAATCTTTTAATGGGGAACTATGAATACAGCGGCAAAATTATAAGCTCTGTACAGTTTGATTATTTTCCATATCCAGTCTCAGATAAAAGTCGTTGGACGGGAGAAATTCTGCAAGAAATATGCCCTTTTCGGGAAGAGTGGGAGCTTTTGCGGGAATTATCTTATCTTGAAGTGGCGCCGGAGGTACTCTGGCGGCCCTTTGAAACCTTGTCAAATGGAGAACAAACAAAAGTAAAGCTAGCTGTTCTTTTTTTGCGAGAAGGGAATTTTTTGTTGATTGACGAGCCAACCAATCATTTGGATTTTCGGGCAAGGGAAATGGTATCAGCATATTTGAAGAAAAAAAAGGGATTTATCTTAGTTTCCCACGACCGTCATTTTATGGACGGCTGTGTGGATCATATCCTTTCTTTAAACCGGGCGAATATTGATGTGCAGAGCGGAAATTTTTCTTCCTGGATGGAAAATTTTAAGCGGCAGCAAGAATTTGAGGCTGGGAAACAAGAACGGCTGCAAAAGGATATTCGTCGTCTGCAAAAGGCGGCAAAACGCACAGGAGCTTGGTCAGAGCAGGTAGAAAAATCAAAAAAGGGCGTAAAGAATTCTGGTTCCAAACCGGATCGTGGCTATATTGGACACAAGTCGGCTAAAATGATGAAGCGTTCTAAGGTAATTGAGGCAAGGCAGTCTCAGGCAGTGGAAGAAAAGTCGGGACTTTTGAAAAATGTAGAGAGGGCGGAGCATTTAAAAATTTTGCCTTTAGACTATCACAAGGATACGCTTGTTTCTTTTTCAGAGGTTGCTGTCTGTTATAGAAATAGCGCCATCTGCGCACCTGTTTCATTCAATGTGTGTCGGGGAGAGCGGATTGTATTGGATGGCAGGAACGGCAGCGGAAAAAGCAGCTTGCTAAAACTTATGTTAGGAGAAGTAATAGACCATACAGGGACAGTTGCAATCGGTTCCAATCTTGTGATTTCCTATGTGCCCCAGGATACTTCCGCTTTAACAGGTGGGCTGTCAGAGTTTGCAGAGGAGAATAACATAGAAGAAAGTCTTTTTAAGGCGATTTTGCGGAAGCTGGATATTGAACGGGTACAATTTGAGAAGGATATCTCAGATTTTTCTGGTGGTCAGAAGAAAAAAGTTCTGTTGGCAAAAAGTCTTTGTCAGCAGGCCCACCTCTATGTATGGGATGAGCCCTTTAATTTTATTGATGTGTATTCCCGCATGCAGGTGGAACAATTAATCCGTGAGTTTTCCCTTACCATGGTGTTTGTAGAACATGATAAAGTGTTTCGGGATATGGCGGCAACAAAGATTGTGACGGTGGAGCCATCCTTGGGGTAGTAGTAGATGGCTGCAAATGGTGGAAGTCAAATACCCCGCAGCAAGCTACGGGTCAGGGGTATTTGACCCTCGCGGCATTCGCCAAATATCCGCGCAAGCGCGGCTGCTTGGCTCATTGCTCGCGGGAATAAACAGAAAGGAACATTTTTGAACATAAAATGCGTAAAAGATTCCTTGAAAATATGTTTTTCATTGGGTATAATAGGGCCAGAATTCTAACTTAAATTTAAAGAGAGGAAAACAATATTATGAAAAAAATTTTCACCAAGCGGCTTTCTATTTATATGGCAGCGGCGTTTTTTTTAACAATTTCCGCTATATTTGTATTACAGACAGTAGTAAATCAAAGAAGCAATTTAGTATCCAGCCAGAATAAATTGACAGGCGTAAGGGAGCAGATAGCCAATAATGAAGAGAATATTGCAAAGCTAACGCAGAATCTCAGTGAGGATAATCTGGCGAAAGCAAGAGCGTTTGCAGATATGCTTGCGATGGACCCTTCGATTGTGGGTGACATCAGTAAGCTCAATAAAATCAAAGAAAGACTGCAGGTGAATGAATTACATATTATTGATACAAATGGTATCATTATAAGCAGTACGATCGAAAATTATCTTGGATTTGATATGGCAAGCGGCGAACAATCTAAGGCTTTTTTAGCGATTATAGACGACCCTTCTGTGGAAATTGCCCAAGAGCCTCAGGTGAATGTGGCAGAAGGAATTGTAATGCAGTATATTGGTGTAGCCAGGAAAGATGCCAAGGGGTTTGTCCAGATAGGGGTACGTCCAGAAGTCTTAGAAAATATGCTTGCTGGAACTGAGTTAGATGTGGTTTTAAGAGGGATTGAGTTTGGAGAGAAAGGATATGTGTATGCCATTGACCAAGAAAGTGGATTATTATTGGCACATCAGAATGCAGATTTGATTGGTACATTAGCTGTGGATGCTGGATTTCCAGAGGATTTTTCAGAGCAAGGTAAGGCAGTGATTGATGGAGTAAAGGGCTATTACCAGGCAGAGGAATATGGGGGACAGATATTTGGCACGTTTCTGCCAGCAAATGAATATTACAGGGAACGAAGGGATCAGACTCTGGTAGTGTCTTTTAGTATGCTGCTTATTTTTGGTGTGCTGTTGGTAACCATCAACCAGTTTGTGGACCGTAAGATTGTTCAGGGGATTGACCGTATTACCAATTCTATGAAAGAAATAGCAGAAGGGAATTTTGAAATTCGGGTAGATGAACAGGAGAATCCTGAATTTTCATTGCTTTCTGACAGTATCAATAAAATGGTGAAAAATATTTGCAATAATATGGAAGAAAACGCAAGGCTTTTAGAACGGCAGAAGGATGATGTAGAACATAATCTGAGGCTGATTCAGAATGTGAAAAATGCTTGTACAGATTTGGATCATGTGTCCGGGGAAACCTTAGAAAATGCAGATAATATTCATCATGGAACTGGGGAACAGGAAAAGGCGGTACAGGATTTAAAGCGCACGATGAACGAGCTTATGCAGGAATTGAACAAGAGCGTGGATACATCTGTTCATATAACATCAGAAACCAAGGAAACTGCAGATAGGATTATGCAGACCCAGTCCCAGATGGAACAGCTGAAAGGCTCTATGCAGAAAATCAGTGAGATGTCTATGGCGATTGAAAAAATCATTGATGAGATTAATTCCATTGCGCATCAGACGAATATGTTGTCTTTGAATGCTTCCATTGAGGCTGCAAGAGCAGGGGAAATGGGAAGAGGATTTGCGGTGGTAGCTACTCAGGTGGGTGAGCTTGCAGCTAGAAGTGCGCAGGCAGCACGGGAAACCAATGAATTGATTACCAATTCTATTTTAGCTGTAGAGGATGGGCAGGCCATTACGGAACAGACGGTAGCAGCGTTTGGGGTGGTAGTGGAAGATATTGCAAAAGCTAATCAGGACGTAGAAAAGATTACAAATATGGTAAGACAGAATGTATATACGGTAGAGCATGCGGTTGACCAGATTGGAAGAATTTCCAATGTGGTGGAAGAGAATGTGCAGATTTCACAAAATACAAAACAGGTTTCCTCCCATATGGCGGATATTACTGGAAAACTGTTGGAAATGGTGGAGGCTTAGATTAAATTTTTCATAAAAGAGAAAAACAATATTTTTCTGGCATTTTTCCGGTTTTTCTGGTAAAATAAAAATAATTATGCAGTACATAGACAATCTATGGAAAAAAGGAGTGTTGATTATGGCAGAAACAATGGAAGATTACAAAGATGAATTGGAAGCGTCTTTCCGTAAAATCAAAGAAGGAGATATTATTTCTGGAACTGTGATCGGTGTAAGTGAAGAGGAAGTGACGCTGGATTTGAAATATTATGCCCAGGGAATTATCAAAGTAGAGGACTTGAGCAATGACCCGGATTTTCAGATTATGGAAGAGGTTCATCCAGGGGATGTGATAGAGGCTACTGTGGTTCGGATAGACGACGGAGAAGGAAATATTCAGTTATCAAAGAAAGAGGCGAATGATATCCTTGCTTGGGAAAAGCTAAAGACCTGTCTGGAGGAGGGCACAGAGCTTTCTGTTAAGGTGGCAGGGATTGTGCCAAGCGGTGTGGTAGCGTATGTAGAAGGAATCCGTGGATTTATTCCGGCGTCTCAGCTTGCTCTTTCTTACGTGGAAGCAACCGAGGAGTGGTTGGGGAAGGAAGTAAGAGTAAGGGTAATTACGGTAGATGAAGCCAGAAAGAAATTGGTGCTTTCCGCTAAAGTAATTTTGAAAGAGGAGCAGCAGGAAGAACACAACCGTAAGATTGCCAGAATGGTACCAGGAAGTGTCTTGGAAGGGAAAGTGGAATCCTTGATGCCTTATGGAGCATTTGTGGATTTGGGAGACGGCATTAGCGGATTGGTGCACATTTCACAGATTTCTCAGAAACGGATTGGGAAACCCTCCGAGGTGCTGAGTGTGGGACAAGAAGTGAAAGTAAAAGTTTTGAATACCAATGACAATAAGGTCAGCCTTAGTATGAAAGCCTTGGAAGAAGAAATGGTAGATGTGGATAAGCCAAAAGAGGTGGAGGAATATGTTTCCCATGAGAAGATTTCCACCAATTTAGGTGATTTGCTTTCTAAAATAAAATTATAGGAATCGTTAAGAGTTTGAAGTACATCGACATGTTATCACTGGAGTAGGATATAAATATAGTAGACAGGTAATTACCTGTGGAATAGAATTTTAGAAAGGAGCTACAGCGCCATGAGAGTAAATGGAATACAGAGCACGGATGCTACAGGAACACAGAACGTTACTTCCGTGTCAGGCCAGGGGGAAGATTTTTCTTCTTATTTACAGACCACAGCTTCTTTGGAACAGATTTTTGAAGAGGCAGCCAAAACATACAATGTGCCAAAGAACCTGATAAAAGCCATTGCCAAAGCAGAATCTGATTTCAGGCCGGATGCAACGTCTAAGGCTGGGGCACAGGGAATTATGCAGCTAATGCCAGCAACTGCAAAAGAGCTGGGTGTGTCAGATTCTTATGATCCTTACCAAAATATTATGGGAGGGACAAAGTATATCAGCCAAATGCTGCAAAAATACGATGGAGATATCAGTCTTGCATTGGCGGCCTATAATGCAGGAAGCAACAATGTGGCAAAATATGGTGGAATTCCGCCTTTTAAAGAGACGCAGAATTATGTGGTAAAGGTCACCCAGTATATGAATGATGGAGTTGCAGTACCCAATGCTTCTTATACGGTAAATGGCAGCAATCAGAATGGGTCTGCAAAGGGGAATATTCAGGCAGCTACAGTGGAAGAGGCAGAGGAGAGCTATTATCAGAGCATTTTAGAGCAGCTTTTTTCCTATGAGGATTATTTGAAATTCATTGAATTGTACACAAAGATACAGGAAGCTCAGCAGGAGAAGGAACAGGAAGAAGCCAGGAAACAGCAGGAGGAACAGTCAGATTCCTATCGTGCTTATCAGGACCTTAAATATAGTCCAGTGGCAATGAACCTGTTGGGAGGCAGCATCTAATGGAAGAAATTAAAATCAAATATTTTGATCCGGATATGCAAAAGCTTGAGTACATAGATGGGAAATCCGACTGGATTGACCTTCGGGCAAGTGAAACAGTGGAGTTGAAAAAGGGAGAGTTTAAATTGATTCCCCTTGGGGTAGCCATGGAGCTTCCAGCAGGCTATGAAGCGCATGTGGTGCCTAGAAGTTCTACCTTCAAGAACTATGGTATTTTGCAGACCAATAGCTGTGGCGTGATTGACGGAAGCTATTGTGGAGATCAGGATATGTGGAAGATGCCAGTATATGCTACCCGGGATACGGTGGTGAATAAAAATGACAGAATTTGTCAATTTCGCATTATGGCCAATCAGCCTGAGATTATATTTAAGGAAAAGTCTTTCCTGAGCAATGAAGACCGGGGAGGGTTTGGAACTACAGGTGTTAAGTAAAAGAGGTCACAGTCCTTTGATGGGTATGTGGTGAAATAGGGTTGAATTCGTCAAATTGTATATAAAATAAAAAAAATTTCGTTAATGTGACGAAGGGATAAGAAAAGGATACTCTTTCTTGGCAGATTAGACAGGAAAGGGTATTTCTTTTTGTACAGTTGGCAGGTGGTAATTTTCATGGAAGTCTGATAGTATATTCACATAAAGAATTCTGCTTGGACAGAAGATTACAGGAGGAAGTTAAAATGGCAAGTTTATCATTAAAGAACATTTGTAAAAAATATCCTAATGGTTTTGAAGCTGTTAAGGATTTTAACCTTGAAATTGAAGACAAAGAATTTATTATTTTCGTTGGACCTTCAGGATGTGGTAAATCTACAACACTTCGTATGGTAGCAGGTTTGGAAGAAATTTCTTCTGGTGAGCTGTCTATTGACGGAAGAGTCGTGAATGATGTAGAGCCTAAGGATAGAGATATCGCGATGGTATTCCAGAACTATGCTCTGTATCCTCATATGACTGTATTTGATAATATGGCATTTGGATTGAAATTGAGAAAAGTTCCGAAGGAAGAAATCAAACAGAAAGTAGAAGAAGCAGCAAGAATTCTTGATTTGGAGAAATTATTAGACCGTAAGCCGAAGGCTTTATCTGGTGGACAGAGACAGCGTGTGGCTATGGGACGTGCGATTGTTCGTGAGCCAAAGGTATTCCTGATGGACGAACCTTTATCCAACTTGGATGCAAAGCTTCGTGTACAGATGCGTGCTGAGATTGCTTCCTTGCATCAGAGATTAGGTGCAACCATCATCTATGTAACACATGACCAGACAGAGGCTATGACACTGGGAACCAGAATCGTTGTATTGAAGGATGGAATTATCATGCAGGTAGATTCCCCCCAGAAATTATACAATGAGCCAGATAACTTATTCGTAGCTGGATTTATTGGATCACCTCAGATGAACTTCCTGGATGCTGTTTGCAAGATTGAAGGAGACAAAGCTTTCTTAAAGATCGGCGATAATGCTATCGCATTGCCACCTGAAAAATCAAAGAAACTGGTGAATGGTCATTACAACGGCAAGACTGTTGTAGTTGGTATCCGTCCGGAAGATATTGATGATTCTAAAGCTTCCCTGGAAGCACATAAAGACAGTGTATTTAACACGAAGGTTACTGGATATGAATTACTTGGTTCCGAAGTATTATTATACTACACCATCAATGGAACTAGCATGACTGCAAAAGTTTCTTCCAGCACACCAGCACGTCTTGGGGATCCTATTAAGATTGCAATGGATGTAAATGCAATTCATGTATTTGATAAAGAAACAGAATTGACAATTACTCACTAATTGGGTAATATAATTTCATAACACGAATGTTCGGAAGCGATGCAGAAATGTGTTGCTTCCGTTTTTTCCCTATGTGGGGTAAATAATAACATAATGGAGAGAAAATATGCTGTCAAATCATAAATTACAGGTTACATTAGAAGAAATTAAGGAGATATCCCGTATCGATCTTGCGCTTTACAGTGACAAAGGAAAGCTGCTGGCATCCACCTATCAACCAGAGGAGGAATTGGAAGCAGCAATCAGTTTTTTTGCAGATTCCATGGCAGAGAGCCAGATGTTGTCAGGCTGCCATTTTTTTAAAATTGTAATTGAAAATGAACTAGAATATATTTTACTGGCTCGTGCCAGCGGAGAAGAAGCCTACATGATTGGCCGGCTTGCTGCCTGCCAGATCCGCAATATGGTCAGTGCATTTCGGGAACAGTTTGACAGGAACAGTTTTATGCAGAATGTGGTGTTGGGAAATATGCTTGTAGTAGATATGTATAATAAAGCGAAGAAGCTACATATCGAAGCGGCGCAACGGGTGGTATTCATCATTGAAGTATCTGGAAAAAAAGACGGGGTTGTGATGGAAACTGTGAAAAATCTTTTTGCTGCAACCACCAGAGATTTTATTACCGAGGTAGATGAGAAATCTGTGATTTTGGTGAAAGATGTCCGTGACATTGCAGAGGATAGGGAATTGGAAAGCCTTGCAGAAATGATTGTGGATAATCTTCAAACAGAGGCAATGGTAAGAGTGCGGGTAGGATATGGCAATCGAGTGGATTTGCTACAGGATATTGCACGTTCCTATCAGGAGGCAAAAATGGCTCTGGAAGTAGGGAGTATTTTCTATGTGGAGGAGCACACGATTTCTTATGCAAATCTTGGAATTGGCCGATTGATTTATCAGATTCCCATTAGCTTGTGTGAGATGTTTTTAAAAGAAGTGTTTGGGGAGAATATACCAGATATTTTTGATGAAGAGACTACAGTGACAATCAATAAGTTTTTTGAAAATAATTTGAATATTTCGGAGACAGCAAGACAGTTGTATGTACACAGAAATACTTTGGTTTATCGGCTGGAGCGGATTGAAAAGACATTAGGACTGGATATCCGAACCTTTGAGGATGCTATGCTGTTTAAAATAGCGCTGATGGTGATTTCGAATATGAATTATCAAAGAAGCCTCTTAGAGCATGAAACAAAGAAGGAGGAGTAGATAGGGCTTTTATGACAAAAAAATGTCTTTTCACACCAGTTTAAGCAGAAAAAGTAAGGAAACTTTGGAAAAAAACCGATATATGGTATAGAACGGATGTGAGAGCGCTAAATATTTGGCTTTTACATAAAATGAAAACGGTGCCAGCAGAAAGGGGAAAAGACATGAAAATAGGAACAATGGCAGAACAGGGTACAGTTGTAAAGAACAATTATGGGAAGGAGCGTCTGGAAAATAATACCGAAAACACCCAGCAGGAGAAAAAGGGACAGAGTATCCAGGCTTCAGAATTAAATTTGTTCCAGGATGGAATTGCAGAGAAAAAGAAAAAGGCAATGCAAGATGCCATGGATTTTGTGAAACAGCAATTTGAGTCAGATTCTGAAGTAGATGCGGTGATCGATGAATGCCGGGAGCAGATTGCAGAAGGTAAAGAACAGGCGTTAGCGGCTTCTAGGGAACTGAAGGATATAAAGGAGCAGAAAAAACAGTTACAGGAAGAGTATCCAGATGGCGGAGAAGATTATGAAGCCTATATGAAAGACCTGAATGAGATGGAAAGCTACTGGAAGGCAGAAATGGCCAATGGGCAGTCTATGGTGTCTGACTCTACCAGTGCAATTAAATCCATTAAACAAGAATCATTGAAACATCATGGCATGATAGACGCTACGAAAGCAGCAGAGGAAACCATGAAAAGCGCCAGTGATGAAATCGTAGGAATGCTTCTCAACGAATCCAAAGAGGAAGTGGATGAGAAAATAGAAGAAACAGTGGAAAAGGCAGAGGAAGCCAAAGAAGAGAAGACAGAACAGGAAGAAAAGATGAAGGACGCTCAGATTGAGCGGGAAAAGCAGGCGCAGGAAATTGAGGAAGAATTAGAGAAGCGCAAGAAAATGAGGGAAAACAGACTGAATGCACAAATGAAAAGGCCCGCATTTGACAAAGATATTCTTAGCAAGCAACAGGAAATTTTGCAAAATACCCAACAGATTTTGGAGGAACAGAGCTTATTACCAGAAGAAATCAAAGGAATTGTGGTAGATTTTAATTTATAAATCAAATTGTAGAAAAAGAGTGTAAGAATGGTTCTTTCGCCTTGCGTCTATCTTTTCTGTAGTCTTTATACCTGCAAAACAATAAATGACAGAAAGCGGTGGAAAAGTGAAAAGCAGAGTAAAGAGGACAGGAATGGGATTTCTGCTGTTGTTTGTGCTTGTGTTTTCGCAAGTGACAGGCTGTGGAAATCTTCTGACAGGAAAATTTGAGAGCAGCAGTAGAGCAGTCCAGGTATCGAAGGACACCAATGGCGAGACATTGGAAATTCATTTTTTAGATGTAGGGCAGGGAGATGCCACTCTGATTAAGCAGGGAGACCATGCCATGCTGATTGATGGCGGGAATAATGACAAAGGAACTGCGGTGCAGTCTTATTTACAGTATCAGGGAATTCAAAATTTGGATTATGTGATTGGGACCCATCCAGATGCTGACCATGTAGGTGGATTGGATGTGGTAATGTATAAGTTTTCTTGGGATACTGTGATACTTCCTGATTTGCAGAAGGATACTAAGACTTATCAGGAAGTATTAAAGGTAATTGAGGATAAAGGAAAGAAGATTACATATCCTGTAGCAGGAGATGTTTATAATCTGGGGAATGCGGAGTTTACTATAATCGCTCCTGTAAAGGAAGACTATGGGGACAATTGGAATGAGTATTCGGTAGGCATTCTTTTGCAGTTTGGAGAGAATCGGTTCGTATTTACTGGAGATGCAGAAGAAGAGGCAGAGCAGGACATGATAGCGCAAAAGATAGATTTGTCGGCAGATGTTTTGAAAGCGGCCCATCATGGAAGCGATACTGCCAATACGATGCCATTTTTGGAGGAAGTGAATCCTGTGTCGGTGGTGATAAGCTGTGGAGAAGGAAATAGTTATGGACATCCCAGAGCTGGAGCTATGAATAATTTTCGAAGCATTGGCGCTAAAGTGTATCGGACAGACGAGCAGGGAACTATTGTAGTGGTTTCGGATGGGAGGGAAATTACCTGGAACTGTTCTCCCAGTGAAAGCTGGAAAGCGGGAGAGCCTGGTGGAACTCAAGAGAAGGAGCTGGAAAAAGCAGGAACAGATCGAGGAGAGACAAACAGGGAAACGGCAAAAACAGAATACATTATCAATACCAATACAAAAAAATTTCATGAGAAATCCTGTGGCAGCGTAGAGCAGATACAGGAAGAAAATAGAGAATATAGCAATTTAACGACACAGGAATTGGAAGAGCAGGGATATGAACCCTGTAAAAGATGTAATCCTTAAAAATAATATGGGTAAGGCGCACACTTGCATGAAAGGTATTATGTCGCTAAGGAGACCGCACACGGCGCAGAAAAACAGCCAAGTCCCTCAATCATGGGCTTGGCTGTTTTTCTGTAAATTGTATCAAGTTCTTAAAGTATAGAAACGCCGCCATCGGTCTGGGTGGGTGTTTCGTTGACAGGGACTTCCTCTTGGGGAGTTTCCTTCTCAGGCATTTCCTCCTGGGGTACTTCACTATGGTTTCCATTGACTTCTTTATCAATGCTGCTTGGAGTATTTTCTATGGTATCTTCCACAGGGGGGGCCTGTTCCTCTGTACCATCCTCAGACTCCGTGGAAGTCTTAAAATAGGAAAGTACATTGGAGCTTCGGAAAATGGTATCTGAAGACCCCATCTGGTTTACCACAAGGCTGTTTGCGCCTTCTTTAAAGTTTCCCATGGAAACAATCAGTTCGGTGTCACTGACAAAGGAGGTTGAAACCTTGGCATCATTGATAAATACCTTACTCCAGGGCGTGAAATTTGTACCATAAATGTGCAGGCCATCTTCCTGTTCCTCTAACCGTTCTGCGGTGATATCCTGAACACCCATTTGCAACTGGGAGGCTGGATATAAGTCTTCTCCCTGGTAAGTGTAACGTTTTCCGCAGAGAATATCATATTGCAGAAGCTCCATGTCCTTAGAGAATTCCTCTGTAATCTGATAATTGCTGTTCTGATGAAGAGAAAACATCGTTCCTTCATGAATGTTTGCTTGATCTGTGATAGCTGCAAGTAATTGGTAGGAAGTTAAATCCTGGCTTACCTTTTCCATACCAAAATTATTCCAGGTAACATATTTGGTGTTAAAAACGCTTCCACTCTTCATATCTTCATCGGTAAGTCCCATGGTAGGAAGATGGTCGCCGAAAAAAACAACAACGGTTTTTTCCTGGCGTTTGGAAAGCATATCTGTGAGATTTGCAATGAATTTATCCACTTCATGGATTTGATTTACATAGTATTCCCATTCGTTATTTTTTGCTTCAGTTTCTGCGCCAGTTACCGTGATTTCAGGATTCTCAATAACTTTTTCTGTAGGATAAGCCCCATGTCCCTGTACTGTGATTGTGTAAACAAAATCCTGCTGAGGGGTGGAATCCAAAGCCTTTTCTACTTCTCCAATTAAAATATCATCGGTTGGCCAGGTACCAAGAGGGGTGTATTCCTGAATATTCATCATTTCTTTGCTGATAAAGCTGTCAAAGCCCATCTGGGTAAATGCATTTCTTCGGCTGTAGAAGTTACCGCCATTATTATGTACGACATGTGATCCATAACCTAGATTTCCCAAATCGGAAGCGATGCTTTCACAGGAAGTAGATTTTAAAATGGTTTTGTATGGGTATTCCCCAAGGCCAAAGTATTTCATTCCCATACCAGTGAGTATTTCAAATTCGGTATTTGCAGTACCTGCCCCTACGACTGGAACCGTTAAGTGACCAGAAGAGTAGTTCTGATACAGGTTGTCAAAATTCGGAATCGGATTTTCTGAAAAATTCAGGAAGCTGATTTCCTTAGGATCAATAAAGGATTCCAATAAGACACAGATAACATTGGGAAGCTCATTGGTATCGGAAGCTTCTGTATTTATTGTGGAAAGAACTTCTTCCACATTCTCCTGGGTGTAATCCCTTGGAGCAGGCATACCTTGATCTACAACACTGGCAGAAAAGCTATATACAAATCCATAGTCTTGGTAGCCCTGGGCAATATTCTCAAAGTAATCCGCCAGAATATTGTTGCTGACTGCAGCCTGGGTTACCATGGGGATGAAAAATGCAAAAAGTCCAATTGCTGCAGTACTTGCGAAACGGTTTTGTTTTCCCTGATATTTGGGGCCATATTTCCATAATAGAACGATGCCTAGAATGACTGTTGACACAAGAAGAATGACTGCAAGCGCTTCTCCGTTGCTGAAATAATTGCTCTGCATGGTAAACAGGTCATTGATCAGCTTCAAATCGGTATAAGTAAAAGGGGTCACCCGCTTGGCAAGGATACATCCGTTGATGGTTCCTAAAAATAACCATACGACACTGATTAAAGTACGCATCAATGCTCTCCGGCGGAAAAAGTATACCAGATGCAGCGAGGTAAATACAATCAATGAGTTGTATAAAAATACCAGGCTCCGGTCAAACATAAACATGAATGCACTAGAAAATGAATGCCTGGAAATCATTTCAATGAAAAAGCAGACACCGCAGGCCAAAAGGTAATGGAAAATCAAAGAATAGCGGTTCAGGAAAGCAGTCAGCTTTTCTTTCTGTTCAGGCTTCAAAAAATGCTTTCTCTCTCGGGAATTTCTTTTTTCCCGAAAAGCCTTGTATTTTGCTGTAACTTTTTGTAAAGTGTTTTTTACAGTATGAAACATGTTGTCACCATCCTTAAGTTTATGTTATAAATTCTATATGTGAACTAATTGTAAACAAAGTATGAATGTATAAATTCCATAGCAAAGATTAGCTTATTTTTTTCAAAAAGTCAACGGATAAATGAAAAATTTATAGATAGGATAATAAAAATTAAGAATTTCTTTATAAAGTCAAGGAAAATTCTTTGTAATAGCTCAATTTATAGTAGGAAAAAGGAAACAGATACCATTAATAAATGATACGGGCAGAGAGGAGAAATATGTTAAAAGAAAGAGAGATACAAGAATTTTTAGAGGAAATAGGAAAGTTGGGCAGTGTTTTAGGATTGGACAGTATGCGGGAATTGTTGGAGGAGCTTGGAAATGTGCAAGATCAGCTACCAATGATTCATGTTGCTGGAACCAATGGGAAAGGTTCCTTGTGCGCCATGGTATCTTCCATTTTGAAGGAGGCAGGATATCGGGTGGGAGCTTATACTTCTCCGGCGGTTTTTGACCAAAAGGAACAGTATCAGGTAGATGGAGAAGCCATCTCCCAAGAGGAATATATAGAGATCTTTACGGCTGTGAAGGAGGCTTGGGACAGGGTAAAGGAAAGGGGCAAGGTTGTGCCCACGTTGTATGAGGTGGAAACAGCAGCGGCTTTTTTGTATTTTTACCGGAAAGAGTGTGAAATTGTTTTGCTGGAAACAGGAATGGGAGGAGCTACGGACGCTACCAATATAATAAGGAAACCTTTCGTCAGTGTACTTACTTCCATCAGTATGGACCATATGAATTTTTTGGGGAACAGCCTGGAAGAAATTGCTCGGGTAAAAGCAGGAATTATCAAAGAATATGGAAGTGTGGTGGCCATAAAGCCCAAACAAAAAGAAGTGCAGCAGGTGATCGAGGATACATGTAGAGAAAAGCATGCGTCCCTTTCCTATGCCAAGGGAGAGGACGCTGTGGGAATACACTGGGAACAGGAATGTTTGAGCTTTTCTTATGGTCAGTATGGGGAAATCCGGCTGTCTATGACGGGAGCATATCAAGTTGAGAACAGCATATGTGCCATTGAGGTAGTGGAAGCGTTGAAGAAATTGGGGTGGAGCATCAGTCCTTCTCATGTGAAACAAGGATTGGAAAAAGCAAAATGGGAGGGAAGGTTTTCTGTCTTGTGTCAGGAGCCTTTGTTTATCATTGACGGCGCCCACAACGAAGATGCAGTGAAAAAATTGCGGGAAACTTTGAAAATGGGTTTTACAAATGGAAAAATAATCTATATAATAGGAGTACTTGTAGATAAAGAATATGAAAAGATGTTAAAAGAGATGCTTCCATTGGCCTGGAAGGTTTTTGTGGTTACGCCAGAACATAACAGAGCATTAGACGCAAGAATTTTAGCGCAAAAGGCCAGACAGTACCATTGGGATGTTACCTGCTGTGAGACCGTTTCAGAAGCGGTGGCAGCCGCCGGAGCCTGTGCAAAGGAGGAAGGAGCGATGGTGTTAGCTTTTGGCTCACTCTCTTATTTGGGAGAACTGAGGAAAGCAGCGCTCTGTATGGAGGAAGCAAGGAGGTTTTATGATAGATAGAGAGAAAATAGAACAGGCAGTCACCCTGCTGTTAGAAGGAATGGGAGAAGATGTAACAAGGGAAGGCTTAAAAGAGACCCCCAGGCGGATTGCCCGGATGTATGAGGAGATTTTTGCCGGAATCGGGCAGACGCCAGAGGAATACTTGGGGAAGACATTTTCCGTGGAGGATGGCGGGATGGTTCTGGAGAAAGGGATTGTTTTTTATTCCACCTGTGAGCACCACCTTCTTCCTTTTTATGGAAAGGCGCATATCGCTTATATCCCAGATGGAAAGGTAGTGGGATTGAGCAAGTTGGCTAGGACGGTAGAAGTTTATGCAAGACGGCCTCAGCTTCAGGAGCGTCTTACGGTTCAGATTGCAGATGCATTGATGGAGTATTTGCAGCCTAAAGGGGTTATGGCGCTGGTGGAAGCAGAGCATATGTGCATGACGATGCGGGGCATTAAGAAGCCAGGAACCCAGACTGTAACGGTGGCTGCTAGGGGAAGCTTTGCTAAGGACAAGTCTTTGCAGGAAGAATTCTGGAGGATGCTAGAGCGACGGTAAGGAGGATGACATGAAGATAGGAAATAGATTTTTTGAGACAGAAAAGCATACCTATATTATGGGAATTTTGAATGTAACGCCAGATTCTTTCTCAGACGGAGGAAAATTCAACCAAAGAGACACAGCCCTTGCCCATGTGCAACAGATGATAGAGGAGGGGGCAGATCTGATTGATATCGGTGGAGAATCTACAAGGCCAGGGTATGAGCCGGTGGAAGAGGCTGAGGAAATAGAACGAACAGCGCCAATCGTAGAGCTTATAAAAAGAAGATTTGATCTTCCGGTTTCTATTGATACTTATAAGGCAGGCGTTGCCAAGGCATGTCTGGAAGCAGGAGCAGATCTGGTAAATGATATCTGGGGTCTAAAATATGATAAAGATTTGGCCAGACAGATTCGGGAATCAGGGGCAGCCTGTTGTCTGATGCATAATAGGAGTGAGGCAGTTTATCACAATTTTATGGAAGAGATGAAAGAGGACTTGCTGGAATCCTTGACAATTGCCAGGGAAGCAGGAATTTCAGCGGACAAGATTATTCTTGATCCAGGGATTGGATTTGGCAAAACTTATGAGAATAATCTGGAGGCAATCGGTAGGCTGGGGGAATTGCACAGTTTGGGATATCCTTTGCTTCTTGGAACTTCCAGAAAGTCTGTGATTGGCCTGACATTGGATGCTCCAGTGACAGAACGGGTAGAAGGAACCCTGGTGACTACCGTTCAGGCAGTTATGAATCGATGCGCATTTGTTCGGGTGCATGATGTGAAGGAAAATAAACGTGCCATTCAGATGGCGGAAGCAATCCGGGAGGGATGGCAGTAATGAGGAAAGAAGCATGGGATAAAATTCATATTAAAAATCTGGAGGTATTTGGAAAGCATGGTGTGCTGCCAGAGGAAAATCGGTTGGGACAGAAGTTTCAAATCAATGCGGTACTATATCTCCACACCAGGGAAGCAGGATTAAAGGATGATTTAAGAAAAACAATCCATTACGGAGAAGTCTCTCGTTTCATGACATCATTTATGATGGAGCATACCTTTCAGTTAATTGAGACAGCGGCGGAACAGATGGCGCGGGCGGTATTGCTTCAATTTCCTTCTATGGAAAAAATCAGATTGGAAGTTTTAAAACCCTGGGCTCCCATTGGGCTCCCCCTGGAATCTGTATCGGTGGAGATTGAACGAGGATGGCATCAGGTATTTGTGGCTATAGGCTCTAATCTGGGCGAGCGGGAGGATTACATTGCAATGGGACTGGAGGGTCTTGGGCAATGTGAGGATTGTAAGGTAGAACAAGTATCAGAAATCATTACCACCAAACCTTATGGTGTGACGGAACAGCCGGAGTTTTTGAATGGGATGATAAAATTGAAAACCTTGCTGTCGCCACAGGAATTGCTACAGGAGCTTCATAGAATTGAGCAGGAAGCTGGCCGGGAACGGCTGGTGCACTGGGGGCCAAGAACTTTGGATTTGGATATTATTTTTTATGATGATTGGGTGATTGATACAGAGGAACTTCAAGTTCCCCATCCAGATATGCAAAATCGTGCCTTTGTGCTACAGCCCTTGGCAGAGCTTGCGCCTTTTCTTCGACATCCACTGTTTAATAAGACAGTGACACAGATGTTAAAAGAATTATAATCGTCATTTTATATTTTAAATTCCATGTAATCGGAGGAGAGAGGTTACAGAAATGTTGGAAGAGCAGAGCTTTGCCTATGAAAAGACAAAGGATGGAATTCGTATTTTGCGCTGCTATGGCGTAAGCAGTAAGGTAGTAATCCCAAATGAGCTGGAAGGTCTGCCAGTGACAGAGCTTTCGGCTTATGCATTTGCCAAAGAGACAGAGAAAGAACCGGAAAATATCAGTGGTTTGCCCTGTGTCTGTGATCTGGCCTTGGAAGAGCTGTATCTTCCAGAGACAATAAGACGCCTGGGGAGATATGTTTTTTATAATTGCCTACATTTTCGAAAGCTGTCCTTTTACAGTAATATTGCTTTTATGGGGGCAGGGGGATTTATCGGATGTGAGAAATTGTCTCATCTTGTGCTGCGCCAGAAGGAAGGCCCTTCCTGTCTTCAGGAAATTCTTCAAGATTTGAAACAATCAGTGGTGGTAGATTGCTATCAAGAAGATGGAGAGCTGGAATGTCGTCTGGTGTATCCAGAATTTTATGAGGAAGCGGTGGAGAATACTCCGGCAAGAATTATCTCTACCCAGACCCATGGAATGGGGATTCAATACCGCAATACCTTTCAAAATACTCAAATTGTTTTTTCAGAGTATGATAAATTATTTGAAACTGGAAAATATAATATGGATTTTATAAATATGATAGAAATGTCTGTTGCAAGGCTTATGTATCCGTTGAAGCTAGAAAATTCTGCGAGGGAGCAGTACAGTAAGTGGCTGCTGAAGCATTTGAGAGAAGGAGCGGAATACTTGTTCGGGCAAGGGAAATCAAAAGAGATTAGATGGCTGGCAGAAGTGTTTGTGGAAACAAGGGAGGAGCTGGAAGCGCTGCTGGAGGAGGCGAACCACAGGAAGGAAGCTGGGGAATTGAGCAGCCTTATGGATATTCTACACCGGAGATTTCCCGGAAGGCGAAAAAAGTTCACGCTATGAGGAAGACCAGTAAGCAGGAAGAGGTATGTGATGTTTGAGGATACTTTGTTGGAGAAAGTAGATATTTGTAATGAAATCCTAAGAGACTGTAAGAATGAATTGTATCTGAATTTACGTTTTCTGGATGTAGCCCTTCATGGACTGCTGCTAGAGCCTTCTATGTCATTGCAGAGGGTGGCCACAGACGGCTTAGTATTTCGTTATAACCCGGAATTTCTCATTGAGCAGTATAAAATTGGAACAGTGCCAGTGAATCGCTGTTATCTCCATAGCATCCTTCATTGTCTCTTTGGTCATGTCTGGAAATCAAGAAAGGAAGAGGAGCTGCTTTCTTGGAATCTGGCCTGTGATATTGCTGTGGAATATATTTTGGACGGACTGCCGCTTCGGTGTCTACGCAACCCTCCGAAGCCTTACCGCAGGGCAGTATATGATGGGATTTTGAAAAAAATTCCGGTTATTCACGGGGAAGGTGTGTTTCATCTTTTGCAAAAAGCAAAGCCAGATATTCGTGTGTTGGCTAGATTGGTACAGGAATTTACGGTGGATGACCATGTCCTTTGGCAGAGAGAGCATTCTGGGCCCAAATCTCCCATGGAGCAGCAGAACCGATGGCAGGAGATTCGGGATAAGATGGAAACGGAGCTGGAAACCTTTTCCAAGGAGGCAGCAGAGGATTCCAAGGGCTTAAAGGAGCAGCTTCGTGTGGAAAACCGAGAACGATATGATTATCGGGACTTTTTAAAGAAATTTTGTGTGTTAAAGGAAGAGATGCAGGTGGATTTGGATAGCTTTGATTATATTTTTTATAATTATGGGATGGAATTGTATGGAAATATGCCTTTGATTGAGCATCAAGAAACCCGTGAAATGCAGAAAATTGAAGATTTTGTCATTGTAATTGATACCTCTATGTCCTGTAAGGCAGCCTTGGTGGGGAAATTTTTGGAGGAAACCTACAGTATTTTGAGCCAGTCGGAATCCTTTTATCATAGATTTTGCATTCATATTGTGCAATGTGACGAACGGGTGCAGTCGGATGTGGTCATAGAAAGCCAAAAGCAGCTTGCGGAATATATGGAAGCGTTTGAGGTGAAGGGAATGGGAGGTACGGATTTCCGCCCAGCCTTTACCTATATCGATAGACTTCTGGAGAAAAAAGTATTTGGAAAATTGCGGGGGTTAATTTATTTTACCGACGGGTATGGCATCTATCCTTTGAAAAAACCGGTGTATGATACGGCATTTATATTTTTTCGGGAGGATTACCAGGATGTGGATGTGCCGCCCTGGGCAATAAAATTAATTTTAGGGGAAGAGGAGCTGAATTATGAATATTAAACGAACAAAGGAAGAGATCAAAGATACCATCGAGGCTTATTTAAAAAAGGATGAGTATGGAGCCTATGAAATTCCTGTGATCCGTCAGCGGCCAGTGCTTCTCTTAGGGCCTCCCGGAGTTGGAAAAACTCAGATTATGGAGCAGATTTCAAAGGAATGCAAAATTGGACTGGTGGCCTATACCATCACCCATCATACCAGACAGAGCGCGATTGGACTGCCCTTTATCTCCAAAAAGCAGTATGGGGGACGGGAATATGCAGTGACAGAATATACCATGAGTGAGATTGTAGCTTCGATCTATGAAAAAATGGAACAGACTGGATTAAAAGAAGGAATTCTTTTTCTGGACGAGATCAATTGTGTGTCAGAAACGCTGGCCCCTGCTATGCTGCAGTTTCTTCAATGCAAATCTTTTGGAAATCACAAAATTCCAGAGGGCTGGATCATCGTTGCGGCAGGCAATCCTCCAGAATATAACAAATCGGTACGAGAATTTGATGTGGTGACCATGGATCGGGTGAAAAAGATCCAGGTGGAGGCCGAGTTTGATGTATGGAAAGAATACGCCTATCAACAAGGGATTCATGGGGCGGTAATTTCCTATTTGAATACCAAAAAGCAGAATTTTTATCAAATGGAAACTACGGTGGATGGAAGGAATTTTGCAACGCCCCGCGGGTGGGAGGATTTGTCCGAGTTTATTGGGGCCTATGAAAAGTTAGGAAAAACCATAGACCGTGAGGTGGTGTCCCAGTATATTCAATTTCCAAAAATTGCCAAGGATTTCGCTAATTATCTGGAGTTATATGAGAAATATCAAACAGATTACCAGCTAGAGGAAATTTTCCAGGGACATTTCGATGAAGTTCTGTTAAAAAAGATTGCCCATGCTTCCTTTGACGAACGTATCAGTGTCCTTGGTTTGATTCTTGCTAAGGTCAACGAAGAATTGAAAAAAGCAGTGCAATGGGAAGCATATATGGAAATGCTGCAATCCTGTTTGCTTGAATTCAAAGAGCTGACAGAGAAAGAGTCTGAAAACCGGAGCGGCCGTGAGCTTTTTCATTATGTATGTCAAAAATCAAATATAGATTATACAAATCAGAAAAAGGCGGAGCTTTTGGGAAGAGAGGATGAGGGACAGTATCATAGATTATTGCATACCCTGGATTGTTTTTTGCAAACATTGAAGCTAGAAATGCTGGAGGAAAAGGAGGAGGTATTTCGGCGGGTCAAAGAACTGTTTGAACAGGAAAACAGTCAATTTGAACAGCAGGAAGGGAAGGCGCGTCTGTTTTTGGAATATGCTTTTGATTTTCTGGAAGGTGCTTTTGGCGTTGGACAGGAGATGGTTATGTTCATTACGGAATTGAATTCCAATTACTATAGTGTAAAATTTTTGCAGGATTGTGACTGTGAACGGTATTATCAGTATAATCAGGAATTACTTTTTGATGAAAAGCGCAGAAAATTACTGGAACGTTTACAATAGAAGGAGAATTTATGAAAAAGACAACAATTTTATTTGATTTGGATGGAACTCTGGTTAATACGGAAGAAGGCGTTGCCAAAAGCCTTCGGTATGCATCAGAAAAATATGGCATACCAGAGCCAGACCGGGCAATGATTCGCCGTTTTATTGGTCCGTTGCTGGAGGAATCTTTTCAAAGGGAGTATGGACTTTCAGAAGAAGAAGCAAAAGAAGCGGATTTGGTGTTTCGGGAACGCTATGAGACTATCGGCCTCTTTGAGTGTGAGCTGTTTCCAGGTGTGGAAAAGGTATTAAAGAGCCTGAAAGAGAAAGGCTATCAGATTAGTGTGGCATCCTCCAAGGAGGAAGTGCCCTGCCATCGGATTTTGGAACGTCTTGGCATTGCGCAGTATTTTGATGTGATTTGTGGAGCAAGATTAAAGGAAAATATCGGAACCAAGATAGAAGTGCTGAAGGATGCTTTAAAACGCCTTGGAATTTCGGAAAAAAGGGAAGTGGTATTGATTGGTGACAGTCGGTATGATGCCAGAGGAGCCAGGGAAGCAGGGATTGACTGCATCGGTGTTTCCTATGGATTTGAAACCGACTTTGATGAGATGAGAAAAGCCGGGGTAGTGGAGATTTTTGATACATTGGAAGAAGTAGAAGAGTATTTGGAAAAAGGTGTCTGATACACAAACAAAAGTTTGGTACACAAATAAAAGTAACAGAGCATTGTTGGAAAGGAGTGCAAAAGATGAGTATTAGAATCGGTATTTTAGGTTATGGAAATCTTGGGCGAGGTGTGGAGTGTGCAATTAAGCAGAATCCAGATATGGAGTTGGCTGCGGTGTTTACCAGAAGGGACCCGGCATCTGTTTCTATTCTTACCGAGGGAGCTGCTGTGTGTGGGATTTCCCAAATAGAGAACTGGAAAGGTAAGATTGATGTGATGATTCTCTGCGGTGGAAGCGCCACAGACCTGCCAGAACAGACCCCTGAGTATGCAAAGTATTTTAATGTGGTAGATAGCTTTGATACCCATGCAAAAATTCCAGAGCATTTTGCAAAGGTAGAGCAGGCAGCAAAAGCAAATGGGACAGTTGGAATTATTTCGGTAGGTTGGGACCCAGGGATGTTTTCCCTGAATCGGATATATGCAAATGCGATCCTGCCAGAAGGAAAAGACTATACATTTTGGGGGAAGGGTGTTAGCCAGGGACATTCCGACGCCATTCGACGGGTGCCAGGGGTAAAAAATGCAAAACAGTATACGATTCCAGTGGATGATGCGTTAAAGGCAGTGCGTGCAGGACAAAATCCAGAGCTTACCACCAGACAGAAGCATACGAGAGAGTGCTTTGTTGTTCTGGAAGAGGGCGCAGACCCAGGGAAGGTGGAAGAAGAAATTAAAACTATGCCCAATTATTTTGCAGATTATGATACAACGGTACATTTTATCAGTGAGGAGGAGCTTTTCGAGAACCACAGTGGAATTCCTCATGGAGGATTTGTGATTCGTTCTGGAAAAACTGGGTGGGAACAGGAAAACAACCATGTGATTGAGTATAGTCTGAAGTTGGATTCCAATCCAGAATTTACAGCAAGTGTGATTGTGGCATATGCAAGAGCGGCTTATCGTTTGTCCAAAGAAGGGCAGAGTGGATGTAAGACCGTGTTTGATATTGCTCCAGCTTATTTAAGCGCAAAGAGTGGGGAAGAGCTTCGGAAAAATTTCCTATGAAAGTCTTCGATTTCCATAGGCTGGATGGCCATGCGGCCCGCCAACCGGAAGGCTGAGGAGTTTAGTAAATGATATTGTTAAGTTTCTCCAGGAATTGCCGATATATATAACAGCTACGGATGGCATTTATTTCTTTGGGAATAAGTGCCATTTTCTTATTTTATAGGAAAGACCTATCCGTGCTTGTGATATGGTTGGTTTTCAGAAGGAGGAAAAATGATGTTAGGAAAAATACAAGGAAATACCGGAAATGGATATTTTTCACAGGCAGTTTCAGAGTATGCAAAAAAAATGAAACCAGAGGAGGAGAAAAAAGAAAGCTTTTCTGGAAAGCTGATTGGAGAATGTTCGGGGAAAGAATGGGATAGGCTGTTACAAGAGGCAGACTATTCTATGGAAGAATACAGTATGTTGCGGAATGGAGTTGTTCGTAGCATGCGGTTTGGTGGGAACGGTTCTATGACGGAGTCAAATGATAACGGACAGACAGAGAAACTGGAGATTCAGGATACCATATCAGATGAAATCAAAGAGGAAGCAATCCAAAAGCTGGTTGGAAAGCGGAATGCGCCCTATTCTATGCTGGCAGATGCAAATGGTATGGTGACGTATGAGGGTGTGTTGTTCCAGTGTGACTTCGAAAAGAACCAGATATGTCTGGGAGATGTGTCAAATCCAGATAAGTGTTTGAGTATTCCTTTGGAAAAAGGCGGTTGTCTGGTTGTGAACAGGGATAACATTGATGGGCTGATCCAGGCAATTGGTATGTTTTCACCTAAAGATATTAACCGGATTATGCAGGCCATTGCAAAGGATGCCAAAATGAAAGAGATTGAGCTTCAGATTGAAGATCAAACCAGCGGTGCGCCGGTATTAGAGAAAGAAGGAGAAGATGAATCAGAAAAATAACCCTTACAAAAGCCACGGGGTATTTCAATCCTGGAATGTGATCTATCCAGTGCTTATTTATTTTGCAGTGATAAATTTGGCAATGTCCTTGCTGGCAATGGCGGCTTCTTTTCTGGATATGGATTATCAGAAAGGATATATGGCGTTGCAGACGGCAGCGGTGGCAGTAACGATTCCGTTTATTGCCCGGTTTTATCAGAATGATAAAAAAGAACCTACGGTATTCTGGGAGCATATGGGAATGGAGCTTGAAAAAAAGACCAATACCCAGAAAATATGCAATGGTTTCCTGATGTTTTTGGCTGGAGCGGTGGTTGGCATGGCGCTGAATAATCTCCTTGCCTTGACTACCTTAAAAGAGATTTCGGTGGGATATCAGGAAGCAACTGAAAATTTTTTTGCCGGAGGAATCTTGTTTGAATTGCTGGGGGCTTGTCTGTTGACGCCCTTTTTGGAGGAATTGTTGTACCGAGGCGTGGTGTATGGGAGGCTTTGTGATCTGACGATTGTAAATAATGAAGAAAAAACCAGAGAGGGAAGGAAACGGGAGAACCGCAACCGACTGATTGCCATGGTACTTTCAGCCTTGCTCTTTGGCGTCCTTCACATGAACCTGGTGCAGTTTGTCTATGCAGCAATATTAGGGATTATGCTTGCCTGGTTTCTGGAAAAATCTGGTCATTTCTATGGAGCTTTGCTGGCCCATATGGGAGCAAATCTTATGTCTGTCCTTCGAATGGAAACGGGTATGTTTGGCTGGATGGAAAAAAACAAAAGTGTGTTTGCAGGAGCCACCATCGCCCTTGTGCTCCTTGGCATTGTGCTGTTTGCGGTGATTGAGCTGCAAAATAGAAAAAAAGAAAATTGTAGTTATAATTGACAGAAAATAGCAGATTTGTTATATTAAAATTAGCAAAAACATAGAATGATGTGTTAAAGGGCAGTCTATAAAAGAAAAGGAGGTAATAGGTATGTTATTTCAAACCACCACAGAACATGAAGCCTTACGAGCAAAGATTCGTGCCTTTGCAGAAGAGGAGATTAAGCCAATTGCTTTCTCCTTAGATCAGGAAAATGAATTTCCCGATGAGGCAGTGAAAAAGCTTGGAGAGATGGGGCTGATGGGGATTCCGTATCCCAAAGAATACGGCGGAGCAGGGCTTGATATTACAAGCTATGCCATAGCAGTAGAAGAGCTTGCAAGAGTAGACGGTGGCTCCGGTGTTATTTTATCTGCACATGTTTCCTTAGGCTCTTTTCCTATTTTTGCATTTGGAAATGAAGAACAGAAGCAGAAGTATTTAGTTCCATTGGCAAAGGGAGAGAAGATTGCAGCGTTTGGACTGACTGAGCCCAATGCTGGATCGGATGCAGGCGGTACGGAGACAACAGCTTTGGATAAAGGCAGCTATTATCTTCTGAACGGGGGAAAGATTTTTATTACCAATGCGCCAAAGGCTGATACTTATGTGGTATTTGCAGTAACTACGCCGGATATTGGAACCCGGGGAATTTCTGCTTTTATTGTGGAAAAAGGATGGGAAGGCTTTGAATTCGGCGATCACTATGACAAAATGGGCATCCGTTCCTCTACTACTGCGGAGCTTATTTTTAACGATGTGAAGGTTCCCAAGGAAAACCTTTTGGGTAAGGAAGGCGAGGGATTTAAGATAGCAATGGCTACGCTGGATGGCGGACGTATTGGAATTGCTGCTCAGGCTCTTGGAATTGCCCAAGGAGCTTTTGAACAGGCATTAGATTACGCCAAAGAGCGTGTCCAGTTTGGCAAACCCATTGCTGCACAGCAGGGAGTTTCATTTCAATTAGCAGATATGGCAACAAAGCTGCGCTGTGCCCGTTTTTTGGTTTACTCTGCTGCAGAATTGAAGGAAGCCCATGATCCATATGCTATGGAAGCAGCTATGGCAAAAATGTATGCTTCTGATATTGCGTTGGAGGTTACCAACAGCGCCATGCAGATTTTCGGCGGCACTGGCTTTTTGAAAGGCATGGATGTGGAGCGGATGTACCGAGATGCGAAAATCACCACAATTTATGAAGGAACCAATGAGATTCAACGTGTGGTAATCGCTTCGAATCTTATTGGAAGAATGCCAAAGGATTCTAGCGGCAAAGGAAGCCGTTCTACAATGAAAAAACCAGCTCCCATCACCGGAGTGCGCAAAGGCCATATTTTTCGGGATGGCGGGGCAAAAGAGAGAGTAGATGCCCTGGTGGAAGCTTTGAAAAAAGATGGACATGATTTTACGGTGGGAATTCCTAGTGATACGCCCATTGCTCAGGCAGAACGGGTGGTTTCAGCAGGAAAAGGGATTGGAAGTAAAGAAAATATGAAACTGATTGAGAATCTTGCGAAATCAGCAGGGGCAGCTGTTGGTTCTTCCCGTCCGGTGGCTGAAACCCTCAAATACGTTCCTTTGAGCCGTTATGTAGGAATGTCAGGACAGAAATTCAGAGGCAACCTTTACATTGCCTGCGGCATATCCGGCGCCACACAGCATTTGAAAGGAATTAAAGATGCATCAACTATTGTGGCCATCAATAAAAATGGCAATGCACCCATCTTTAAAAACTGTGATTATGGAATTGTAGGAGATGTAAATGAGATTCTGCCTCTCTTAGCAGAAGCTTTGGACACTGGAGAAAAGCAGCCGGCGCCTCCAATGGTGAAAATGAAACGTCCGCCAGTTCCAAAGCCCACGCCAATTGGTAAGCGGTATGTATGCAGCGGATGCGGGTATGAATATATACCAGAAGAAGGAGATGAAGATTCCGGGGCTGCGCCAGGAACCCTTTTTGAAAAGCTGCCAAGCGACTGGGTATGTCCAGAATGTGCAGAGAGCAAGGAACAGTTTATTGAAGGTTAGTTTCTGGTTGAAAATTTTGGGATGCTGTAAAAGGCGGCAGTTTTGGAATATACTGCTTGCTGAAAGGTTAAAGGAGGAAAGAATATGTATTGTGTACGGAAGGTAACAGAAGATTTGTACTGGGTCGGCGCCAATGACCACAGGCTTCATTTGTTTGAAAATATTCATCCCATTCCTTATGGCGTAAGCTATAATGCGTATTTGCTGATGGATCAGGAGACGGTTCTTTTTGATACCGTTGACTGGTCGGCTTGCCGGCAGTTATTGGAAAATCTGGATCATGTGCTGGAAGGACGTTCCTTGGACTGGCTGGTTGTGAACCATATGGAGCCGGATCATGGAGCCTGTGTAGAACAAATTTTGCTGCGTTATCCAGAAGTAAAAGTTATTTCAACAGAGAAATCTTTTATGCTGATGCGCCAGTTCGGATTTCATCCAGAAACCCATGAATGTGTGAAGGTAGCAGAAGGAGATACGCATTGTTTTGGAACTCATACAGTAACCTTTGTGGAAGCGCCTATGGTACACTGGCCAGAGGCTATGGTGACTTTTGATACCACCAATGGGGCGTTGTTTTCCGCAGATGCTTTTGGCTCCTTTATTGCACTGGATGGTAAATTGTTCGCCGATGAAGTGGACTTTGACAGAGATTGGCTGGATGAAGCGCGTCGTTATCTAACCAATATTGTAGGAAAATATGGCCCTCACATTCAGCTTTTGCTGAAAAAAGCTGGGGGAATCCTGGATCAGATCAAATATATTTGTCCCCTGCATGGTCCGGTGTGGCGCGAGAATTTGGGATATCTTGTAGAAAAATATGATAAGTGGAGCCGCTATGAGCCTGAAGTGAAAGGTGTTATGATTGCCTATGCTTCCATGTATGGAAATACAGAAGGGGCTGCACAGGCTTTGGCTGGCAGACTTTGTGAAAAAGGCTGCACCAATGTGGCAGTGTATGATGTATCAAACACTCATGTGTCCTATTTGATTTCGGAAGCTTTTAAATACAGCCATATTGTACTTGGTTCCGTTACTTACAATTTGGGTATTTATCCAGTGATGCATAATTTCCTTATGGACATGAAAGCCCTGAATCTTCAAAAGCGTACCTTTGCCTTAATTGAAAATGGTTCCTGGGCCTGCAAGTCTGGGGATTTGATGCAGAAATTCATAGAGGAAGAATTGAAGGACATGACCCTTTTGAATGAAAGGTTAAGTATGGCGTCTTCTATGGGGCCAGATAAAAATGTTGATTTGGATGCACTGGCAGATGCCATTATGGAATCCATGAAGGAATAAGATACAAGGGTCATCTGTGATAGGGCAGATGATGGTCTAAAAAGCTGTTGCGTGAAGAATGTTTATTCTTGATGCAACAGCTTTTTTTGTGCTGGAGTGTTAGTTTTTCTTTTTGGATGGGAATACTATTTCCGGTTGTTTTTGATTTGCGTCAAAATCAATTGTATTCTGCAATTGTTTTTGATACAGGTGCAAAAGTAATTACATTAGAAAAATGCAACATTTGTTATGCAAATGTTGCATTTTTCTGTACACTTCCTATATCGGAAATTATCTCAAAAACTTTAGCCCCTAAATTCATTTTTTATTTTTCCCCCGAAATATTCATTATAAAAAATCGATTTCCATAAAGATAGAATCCCGCTCATCTTGGTCGATGCCTAGGTATTTTTTTGTGATGCTATAAGAAGAATGGTTAAAAATATCCATTAAAAGTGCGGGCGGAACACCCTGTTTCCATGCGTGGTAGCCGAAGGTTTTGCGAAGAGAGTGACAGCTTACATGGGTGGTGTGCAGTGTTTCCACAGCGGCTTTTTTCATAATGCGGAACGCTTGGGAGCGGCTTAAAGGCCGTGTGTAATCAGTTGTTTTTGTAAAAATATAGTCTGTAGGATTTGGTTTTCGGGTTTTCTTATAAAGGTTCAATGTTTCCACTAAATGGCAGTTCATTGCCACAATATTTTGTTTTCCGGTCTTTTTTTCTCGGATGAATAAATGTTGCCGGAAGCATTTTAAGTCAAAATCATATACTTCTTCCCATTTTAAATTCAGAATGTCTCCAATGCGCAGCGCAGTGTGCAATCCGAATGTGATGAGTGCATAATTTCTGGCATTTGGATGGTAATTGTGATAATAGTCCAGAAATTTTTTTAAATCATCTTTCTCGCGAATTGGTTGTGTTGTTCCCATTTTTCTACCTCCAGTCTGCAACAATTGCATAACAACTGTTGCATTAATCTTTTGTTTGGCCGTCACCTCTTACTTACAATGGCTGAACAAATTTTACCACGGAGGAATCCGTTAGGGAGAACAGGAGGTTAATATGCTGAAATTATCAGTAAAGCCAGGGGAATATGTCCTGATTGGGGATGATATCAAAATGGTATTTGCAGGAGGAAGTTCCAATAACCTGAGGATTCTCATCGATGCACCCAGGGCTTACAACATTGTAAGGAGTGAGGCGTTAGAGCGGTACGGAATGGCAGCAGATCCGGGAAATGAGGTGAAGCATTACCGGGACAGGGAGCTTTCTTTGGAGGCCAGGGAAAAAATTAAGGCAATTCTTATGGCAGAGAGAAAGAAGGCACGCCAGGATTTCTAACCAAACAATGGAAAACATGATGCGTCCGCTGTTTTCGAAAAGCAGGAGGCAATACACATGCACGCAAACGGATTTGCGGCATTCAAAAACAAGGAGGAAAAAATTATGTCAATGGTAGTACAACACAACTTAACAGCAATGAACTCTAACAGAATGTTAGGAATCACCACAAGCGCACAGGCAAAATCTTCGGAGAAGCTGTCTTCCGGTTATCGGATTAACCGGGCAGCAGACGATGCAGCAGGACTCACCATTTCTGAGAAGATGAGGAAACAGATTCGTGGTTTGGATCGTGCATCCACCAATGCAGAAGACGGCGTTTCCGCAGTGCAGACGGCAGAAGGCGCTTTGACAGAAGTGCATTCTATGCTGCAGCGTATGAATGAGCTGGCAACCCAGGCAGCCAACGGAACCAATTCTGAATCTGACCGAGATGCAATCCAGGCAGAAATTGACCAGTTGACCACAGAAATTGACCGTGTGGCAGAGACTACCAAGTTCAATGAAATTTATCTGCTCAAAGGCGATAAGGGTGGAGTTACCACAACCCAGACTATTCCAGCGCATGATGCAGGAATCAATGGAAAACTTACCGACAAAGGCGGCGGGGTGTCAAGCTTTGAACTGGATAAGCCTTTGGAAAATGGCGACAAGATTACCATCGGTGGAAAAGAATATACCATCGGAACATCAGCGGACCATAAAGATCCCACAGAGCTGAATACAGATACCACAGGATATTCAGTGGCAGGGGCATCTCCCTTTACTACAGATGCTGTGGCAGTAGGAGACAGTGTAACATATCAAGGAAATACTTATACCTTAACCGATAAGGTGGCCATTGATGATATTACATGGACGGCTGCTGATAAAGTAAAAATCGGAGAGATTGAATTTACCCTTGGCGCGGCAGGCAGCGCTACAACCATTAATGAAGCTGCTAAAACAGGTACAGTTGCTGTGGATAAGGCTTCTGATTTGATTAAAGAGGCTTTGGCAAAAGGCCAGCAGGTTACAAGTAAGACGTTTAAAGTAGATGTTTATGATGCTGCTGCGGCTGCGGCAAATACAGCGATTACAACAGAGCATACCATCGTTGCTTCTTTGGAAAAGGGAGAGGTAAGCTCAGCCCAATTAAAAACTGCAACAGTAGAGATCCTTGCCAAAGCAGGGGCAGGAGATACAACAGCCACGAAACCCGTGCTTGGAGCAGGGGATAGCGTTACCATAGGCGGCGTTACTACAAAAGTAACAGAAGAAACTCCAAGGTCTGCCAAGGATGTATATGATGACATTAATAAATTAGCTGTTGGCGACAAGGTAACAGTTGGAAACGGGCTGAATCAGGCTACCTATACCATCGTAGACGAAGGGGATGTAGATGAAGAAGCTTTTAAGCTCACAAAGGAAGCCATCTTAGCTAAAATTCATGATGGAGATAAAGTGAGTCCAGATGGCGGCACTACCTTTTATACTGTTATCGGAGACATCGCCCTTCCAGAAAGCAATGAAAAGGTAATTAGCGCAAAACAGGCATATGCTATGATTGCAGATGAATTACAGCAGGCTTCCAGTATTGGAACGGATGTTGCAGCTACGGTAACCAATGATGGAGAAGGCAAATATACCATCACACAGGGTACTGTGGAGGTGAAAGAGGCGTTATCCTTCAATCTTCATGTAGGTTCCGATGCAGACATGACCAACAAGATTACCGTTGATATTGACGCTATGGATGCAGCCGGCCTTGGCGTGAAGAACCTGAATGTATCAGATGACAGCGGAAATGCTGCAACTTATGCTATTGATGCAATTGCAGACGCAATTTCCAAAGTATCTGCACAGCGTTCTGCCCTTGGTGCAGTTCAGAACAGATTAGAGCACACCATTGCTAACCTGGATAACGTTGTAGAAAATACCACTGCAGCAGAATCCCGTATTCGTGATACTGATATGGCTTCTGAGATGGTGGAATACAGCAAGAACAATATTCTTGCACAGGCAGGCCAGTCTATGCTTGCCCAGGCAAATCAGTCTACTCAGGGTGTATTGTCACTGCTTCAGTAATCCTGTGTCAGATCATACACAACAGAAATTACAAATAGTTTATCAGCCAGTAACCAGTGGGAAACCGCTGGTTACTGGCTGATTTTGAATTATAACAGAAAAGATTCATACAATTTAAAAAAAATCATAATATTCCACCTGTTAGAAGATAAAAAATAAAGAAAATATAACCAAAAACCATCTGAAATTGTTTTGGAATGGATAATATATACGAAAAAAAACTATAATTATCAGAAAATAAAAGGAGAAATAATACTATAATCAAATTATCAGAAAATAATAAAGAAAAAGTGGTTTACAAGAGAGGAAAAGAGGTGTATAGTAACATTAGTACAAGTCAAGGCTTTACGATAACGAGAAAGCAAAGGGCAGGGAGGAATGAGAACATGCAGGAAACAAAAAGAACAGTTATGGGCATGTATGACCCTAGTTTTGAACATGATAACTGTGGAATTGGTGCGGTGGTTAATATCAAAGGAATCAAGACCCACAAAACAGTAGAGGACGCTTTAAAGATTGTAGAGAATCTAAAGCATAGAGCTGGAAAGGATGCGGAAGGCAAGACAGGAGACGGCGTAGGAATCCTGCTGCAGATTTCCCATAAATTTTTTAAAAAGGCAGCAAAAGAGGCAGGTATTGCCCTTGGCGCTGAGCGTGATTATGGAATCGGCATGTTTTTCTTTTCTCAGGATGAACTCAAACGGAATCAGGCAAAGAAGATGTTTGAAGTGATTGTAAAAAAAGAAGGCATGGAATTTTTAGGCTGGCGGACAGTACCCATTGCCCCAGAAAAACTGGGACAGAAGGCAGTCGATTGTATGCCATGCATTATGCAGGGATTTGTGAAACGTCCCGAAAATATCGCTCCAGGTCTGGATTTTGACCGAAGGCTTTATGTGGCAAGACGTGTCTTTGAGCAGTCCAATGATAATACCTATGTGGTTTCCCTTTCCAGCCGAACGATTGTATACAAAGGGATGTTTTTGGTGGAGCAGCTTCGGTTATTTTTTGCAGATTTGCAGGATAAAGATTATGAGTCAGCCATTGCAACAGTCCATTCCAGATTTTCCACAAACACGAATCCAAGCTGGGAGCGTGCACATCCCAATCGTTTGATAGTACATAATGGTGAGATTAATACCATTCGTGGAAATGCAGACAAAATGTTAGCCAGAGAAGAAACAATGGAATCTGAGTATTTAAAGGGAGAGCTGCAAAAGGTGCTTCCGGTGGTAAATGCAGAGGGTTCTGATTCTGCTATGCTGGATAATACACTGGAATTTCTGGTGATGAGCGGTATGGAGCTGCCCCTTGCAGTGATGATTACGATTCCGGAGCCTTGGGCAAACAATGGCCTGATGAGCCAGAAGAAAAAGGATTTTTACCAGTATTATGCTACCATGATGGAGCCCTGGGATGGACCAGCTTCTATTGTGTTTAGTGATGGAGACATTTTGGGAGCGGTTTTGGACCGGAACGGCCTGCGTCCCTCCCGGTATTATATTACGGAGGATGACAATTTGATTTTATCCTCGGAAGTGGGAGTTTTAGATATTGATTCCACAAAGATTGTGACAAAGGAGCGGCTTCGTCCAGGTAAAATGCTTTTGGTGGATACTCTGCAGGGGCGCGTCATCGATGACGATGAGCTAAAGGAAAAATATGCTGGAAAGCAGCCCTATGGGGAATGGCTGGACCGGAATCTGATTAATTTAGCAGATTTGAAAATTCCAAACCAGCGGGTACCAGAATATGAGAAAAAAGAACGTCAGAGAATGCAAAAGACCTTTGGCTATACCTACGAATCCTTAAAGGAAGCCATTTTGCCTATGGCGAAAAACGGCGGAGAAGGCACAGCAGCTATGGGAATTGATACACCCTTGGCAGCATTGGCAGGGGACCATCAGCCCTTGTTTAATTATTTTAAGCAGAAATTTGCCCAGGTGACCAATCCGCCCATTGATTCCATTCGGGAGGAAGTGGTTACCAGCGCTACGGTGTATATTGGCGAGGATGGGAATCTGCTGGAGGAAAAGCCCATCAACTGTCAGGTGTTAAAGGTAGATAATCCGATTCTTACCAACACGGATCTGATGAAAATTAAGGCTATGAAGGTGAAGGGCTTTCAGGTGGCGGAAATTCCAATTCTTTATTATAAAAACACCAGTCTGGAAAAAGCGATTGACCGATTGTTTGTAGAAGCAGACCGGGCTTACCGCGATGGAGCCAACATTCTGATTTTATCAGACCGGGGTGTGGATGAAAATCATGTACCCATTCCCTCTCTGCTGGCTGTATCTGCTTTGCAGCAGCATTTGATTAAAATGAAGAAACGCACCGCCCTTGCAGTGATTTTAGAGTCCGGGGAGCCAAGGGAGGTACATCATTTTGCCACCTTGCTGGGTTATGGAGCCTGTGCGATCAACCCTTATCTGGCCCAGGATACGGTAAAACAGTTGATAGATGAGCATATGCTGGATAAAGATTATTATGCAGCGGTTGCAGATTACAATCAAGCAATCGTTCATGGAATTGTAAAAATTGCAGCTAAAATGGGAATTTCCACCATACAATCTTATCAGGGCGCCAAGATTTTTGAAGCAATTGGCATTTGTTCAGATGTGATTGAGAAATATTTTACAGACACGGTCAGCCGTATTGGGGGAATTACGCTGAAAGATATTGAAAGAGATGTGGATGCCCTCCATTCCAGCGCTTACGATCCCCTGGGATTAGAAATGGATTTGACCTTGGAGAGCAGGGGGCGTCATAAAATGCGCAGCGGTGCGGACAGCCATCTGTACAATCCCCTGACGATTCATTTGTTACAGGAATCTACGAAACGGGGAGATTATGAGCTTTTCAAGGAGTATACTAAGGCGGCCAATGCAGAAGAAAAGAAAGCCAATATCAGAGGTATGATGGATTTTAATTATCCAAAAAAGGGAATTTCAATAGAAGAAGTGGAAAGTGTAGATTCTATTGTGACACGATTTAAGACGGGAGCCATGTCTTATGGTTCCATTTCCCAGGAGGCCCATGAGACCTTGGCCATTGCAATGAATTGTCTCCATGGGAAATCCAACAGCGGTGAAGGGGGAGAAAGTAAAGAGCGTTTGGTCATGGGACATGATGGGAAAAACCGTTGTTCCGCCATTAAGCAGGTGGCTTCTGGCCGATTTGGGGTTACCAGCCGTTATCTGGTCAGTGCAAAAGAAATTCAAATTAAAATGGCCCAGGGAGCTAAGCCGGGAGAAGGTGGACATTTGCCAGGTCAGAAAGTGTATCCATGGATTGCCCGTACAAGGCTTTCTACTCCTGGAGTGTCTTTGATTTCTCCTCCACCTCACCACGATATTTATTCCATTGAAGATTTGGAGCAGTTGATTTACGACTTGAAAAATTGCAATAAGGATGCAAGAATTAGCGTAAAGCTGGTGTCAGAAGCAGGGGTTGGCACTATTGCGGCAGGTGTTGCCAAGGCAGGGGCGCAGGTAGTCTTGATTTCTGGTTATGACGGAGGGACAGGAGCCGCTCCCAGCAGCTCCATCCATAATGCTGGGCTTCCCTGGGAGCTGGGTCTTTCTGAAACCCATCAGACTTTGATGTTAAATGGATTGCGCAATAAAGTGCGGATTGAAACAGATGGAAAGCTGATGACGGGACGGGATGTGGCCATTGCAGCCATGCTTGGAGCTGAGGAGTTTGGATTTGCAACGGCGCCTTTGGTAACCATGGGATGTGTGATGATGCGTGTCTGTAACTTAGATACTTGTCCAGCAGGTATTGCAACTCAGAATCCTGAGCTTCGGAAACGCTTTTCAGGAAAACCTCAATACGTGATTAATTTTATGCGGTTTCTTGCAGAGGAATTACGGGAGTATATGGCAAAGCTAGGCGTCCATACCGTGGATGAGCTGGTGGGGCGCAGTGATTTGCTAAAGGTCAGGAAAGATTTGACAGAACGGGAGAAAGAATTGGATTTGTCTAGGATATTAAACAATCCATTTGCAGGGCCCAAAACAAAAGTGATTTTTGACCCGAAACAGGTATATGATTTTGAGTTGGAGAAGACCAAGGATGAAAAAGTGTTGCTGAAGCAGTTGAAGGCTGCGTTGGAGGGTGGTCAAAAGCGCAGCATTGATGTGGAGGTAAGCAACACGGACCGTTCCTTTGGCACAATGTTCGGCTCAGAAATCACTAAGCGGTTTGATGATGCCCTGGAGGAAGACACTTTCCTGGTAAAATGTACGGGTTCTGGTGGGCAGAGCTTTGGAGCGTTTATTCCCAAGGGGCTCACACTGGAACTGGTAGGGGACAGCAATGATTATTTTGGAAAGGGGCTGTCTGGCGGCAAGCTGGTGGTATATCCTCCTACTGGGGTAAAATATAAACAGGATGAAAATATTATCATTGGAAATGTGGCCCTTTATGGCGCTACCAGTGGCAAAGCCTTTATCAACGGAGTGGCAGGGGAGCGGTTTTGTGTCCGCAATTCTGGCGTGGTTGCTGTGGTAGAAGGTGTAGGAGATCATGGCTGTGAATATATGACTGGCGGCAGGGTAGTTGTTCTTGGGAAAACTGGCAAAAATTTTGCGGCAGGCATGAGCGGCGGTATTGCTTATGTGCTGGATGAAGAAAACGATTTGTATACCAGAATCAATAAGAAAATGGTATTTTCTGAAGGAATCACATCCAAATATGACGTTATGGAATTAAAGGATATGATCAAAGAGCATGTGGCCTTGACCAATTCCCAGAAGGGGAAGGAAGTACTGGATCATTTTAGTGAATATCTGCCTAAATTTAAGAAAATTATACCTTATGATTATAACCAGATGATGATGGCTATTGTACAAATGGAAGAAAAAGGTTTAAGCTCAGAACAGGCACAGATTGAGGCGTTTTATGCCAACAGGAAGAAGTAAGGAGGAGCGCACAAATGGGAAAACCAACAGGATTTATGGAATATAATAGGCAAACAGCAGAGGTGGTGGCGCCCAAAGAGCGTATTGGAAACTTCCATGAATTTCATATCCCCTTAAGCAAAGAAGAACAGCAGAGGCAGGGGGCCAGGTGCATGGCGTGTGGTGTGCCGTTTTGCCAGGCGGGTATGGAAATTATGGGAATGACTTCTGGCTGTCCCCTTCATAATCTGGTGCCGGAGTGGAATGATCTGGTGTATACGGGAAACTGGGAGCAGGCTTATTACCGTCTGACAAAAACCAATAATTTCCCAGAATTTACTTCCAGGGTGTGTCCAGCTCTCTGTGAGGCAGCTTGTACCTGCGGCCATTATGGAGAACCAGTTTCTGTGAAAGAAAACGAATATGGAATTATTGAAAATGCCTATGCCCAGGGATTTGTACAGGCAAAGCCTCCCAAAGTCCGCACTGGAAAAAAGGTGGCGGTGATTGGTTCCGGTCCTGCAGGTCTTGCAGCAGCAGACCAGCTTAACAAACGGGGACATTTGGTAACTGTGTATGAACGAGAGGATCGGGCGGGAGGCTTGTTGATGTATGGAATTCCCAATATGAAGCTTGAGAAGCATATCATTGACCAAAGAATCCATATCATGAAGGAAGAAGGCATAGAATTTATCACTGGAGTTAATGTAGGAAAAGACATAAAAGCTTCAAAGCTATTCAAAGAATATGACCGGGTGATTTTGGCTTGTGGCGCCAAAAATCCCCGTGATATCAAAGCGCCTGGCAGAGATGCAGCAGGAATCTATTTTGCAGTGGATTTTCTTTCTGCCACAACCAAGAGCCTTTTGGATTCTGGATTGAAGGATAACAAATACATTTCTGCCAAGGGAAAAAAGGTGGTGATTATCGGTGGCGGCGATACTGGAAATGACTGTGTAGGCACTTGCCTCCGTCATGGAGCAGCTTGCGTCACTCAGCTTGAAATGATGCCAAAGCCACCAGAGAAAAGAGCAGAAGATAATCCATGGCCTCAGTGGGCTAAGGTCTGCAAGACGGATTATGGACAGCAGGAAGCAATTGCTTTGTTTGGTCATGACCCACGCATGTATCAGACCACAGTGAAAGAATTTTTGAAGGATAAGAATGGTAAGCTCTGCGGTTTAGCTACGGTGAAACTGGAAAATAAAAAAGATGAAAAAACAGGACGTATGGCAATGACAGAGGTACCAGGCTCTGAGAGAAAACTGGATGCAGATTTGGTGTTGATTGCAGCAGGATTTTTGGGAGCAGAAAAATATGTGGCTGAAGCATTTGGAGTTGCGTTGGATGAGAGGACTAACGTGCAAACCAAGAAGGAACAGTATGAAACCAATGTAAAAAATGTGTTTACTGCGGGAGATATGCACAGAGGACAGTCTCTTGTGGTATGGGCAATCCGAGAAGGCCGGGAGGTTGCCAGAGAAGTGGATGCAAGCTTAATGGGATATACAAATCTAAGCCCATAGAAATCGATGATAGCAAAACAGAATCTCTCATCCTGCAAAAGTACAAAATGCAGGATGAGAGATTTTTTAACGGCGATACATACTTCGGATTCGTTGGACTTTGTAGCCTGGGACAATTTGGGACCAGGAATTCGCTCCGATTACCCCTAAATATCTATCTGTATACTGAGAGGAACGGGAGGTGTCCATGTATTTGAATACGTCAAAGGCTTCTTTTTTATAGATACCAAACAGATATCCCTGGGCCGCTTCCACTGGATCATCCTTGTAGCTGCGTATGATAAAGGCGTCAATCATTGGGTTGCAGGCGGCAATATAATAGCTGTAAGCAAGGGCAGCGGCTTGAAGGTTCTGTCCCTGGACGGAGGAATATCCTTGTTCGGAAAGGATAATTCGTACGGATGGGCCGTAGGTGTTTTTGATATAGTCAGTCAGTACATGAAGGTTTTTCATAGTAACGGCAGGGGTGTTGAGGGTGTTGGTAATTCCGTAGCCCTCCCAGACTCGTGTATAGGTCAGTGGGAATGAATATGCATGGTAAGCCAGGTTCCAGTCCAGGCCCTTTTGGATTTTGTTTAAGTGCGCTGCAAAATTGTCAATGACCTGTTTTGCACCATAGCGTCTGCCTTTGGAGGGGCTCCAATAAGCGTCTGTGCAGATAAAAATACGGGCGTTTGCCTGCTGGCTTTTGACTGCATAATACAATGCCCGGAATGTATAGGCATAAGTTTGAAAATAGGCGTTGTCTGACATACTTCCTGCGTAATTCCAGCCATCTGGGTGATTCACTTCATTTCCCAGGACCCAATTGGACACATAGCAGTTTTTTTGACCAAATATCATGCCAAGGTAGCAGAACATGGCTTCCATTTTTTCCCGGGAGGCATTGGAATAAATATTCCAGCTATAGTAAAGGGCGCCAGGCTTGCGTGCCTGCATATTAATTAAATCTGTATTCCCCTCATTCCAGTCCAACATAACCTGCATGGTCACTACGACTTTTTTCCGGTTGCATTCCTGGACAATCTGTTTGTAATAATCCATGGAATCAAAGTAATAGGTTTTGCCGTTGTATTGGTAAGGGACAGTTTTGTTGTTCACTAACATGGAAACCGTCAGATTCAGGAAGTATTGTTTCACGTTGCAGTCAGTGACCTCACGGACGTCAGAGTAAAATTGGATTCCTTTCTTTGTTTTTCCAGGATTGTATTTTGTTTTATTCCCGCGAGCAATGAGCCAAGCAGCCGCGCTCGCGCGGATATTTGGCGAATGCCGCGAGGGTCAAATACCCCGCCCCTTGGGGCGGAAAGAACAAGCTAGGTCATGCCCCGTAGCTTGCTGCGGGGTATTTGACTTCCTGCTGCCTTTTCTGGTTTGGACACAAAGGATGCGTTGCTGATTAAGTGGTATTTTTTATCTTTTTTTACAGCAATCCCGAACATGGAGGTGGCATATCCCTGATTGTCAGCGGTTTTCAGGGAAAAAGTAATATGCTTCTTTTTATAGGTCCTGGCCGCCATCTTATACGGGGTTTTGCGAATAGGGTCTACATATACAAGATAATAGTAATCGTCTGTGCTTGCAATCCTTTTTTTGTATTTTTTGTCGTTTAAGCTTTTTTCTCATGTGAGCTGCCTCCGTTTCTTTTCCCTTAATAAAATTTTCTCCTATTATACACATCCAATGATGGATATGCAAAATTTTTTAAAAAATTTTTACGGGAGCTGTTTTTTAGAGAAAGGCTGTCCGTGTTTGCATTTCCCAGGAAAAGATGATAAGATAGAAAAAGAAACGTTGCATAATTATACTATATTAATAGGAAGGAGTTGGTGTCATGCCAATGGCACAGGTATTGAAACAGCCGGAACCGATATGTCACACAGAAGAAGATTATTATGATTTGCCGGAAAATATCCGTGCAGAGTTGATTAATGGGCAGTTTTATTACCAGGCAGCGCCCAGCCGGATGCATCAGAAAATTCTAAATGCTATTAATAATACAATATATAATTATATCCGTAAAAAAGGAGGTTCCTGTGAAGTTTATCCTGCCCCATTTGCAGTGAAATTACAGGAAGACAAAAATACAATTGTGGAACCGGATATCAGTGTGATTTGCGACCCTGCAAAGCTTACAGAGAAGGGCTGCAGCGGCGCGCCGGACTGGATTGTGGAAATCGTATCCCCTAGCAACTCCGGGCAGGATTACATTCGGAAATTACAGCTATATGCAGAAGCAGGGGTGCGTGAGTACTGGATTGTGGATCCGATGAAGCAGCAGGTCATGGCGTATTTTCTGGAAGAAGGGAAATTTGAACTGGACTGGTATACTTTCCAGGATAAGGCAAAAGTGGGCATTTATGAGGATTTGTGGATCGATTTCCAGGAGGTTGCCGGGACAGGGCAGCGACCAGAAACGGTTTAAGGTGTAGGAGGGAAAAGATATGATTTACAAGGAGTTTCAGGATTTAAAATTATCAGCTCTTGGTTTGGGGACTATGCGTTTGCCTGTTGCTGCGGGGGATGACGCCAGAATTGATGAAGCTGCTACGGAAGAAATGGTAGCTTATGCTATGGAGCAGGGGATTAATTATTATGATACGGCATGGGGCTACCACAATGGAAATTCAGAGCTTGTGATGGGGAAGGCATTGGGGAAATATCCCCGAGAAAGTTTTTATCTTGCCACAAAGTTTCCAGGGTATGATCTTTCAAATATGCCGAAGGTAAAAGAAATTTTTGAAAAACAGTTGGAAAAGTGCCAGGTAACTTATTTTGACTTCTATTTGTTCCATAATGTTTGTGAAATGAATATAGATGCCTATTTGGATGAAAACTATGGCATTTATGATTATTTGATGGAGCAAAAGGAACATGGGCGCATCCGGCATCTTGGTTTTTCTGCCCACGGGAATCTGGATGTGATGAGGCGTTTTTTGGAGGCTTATGGGAAGGATATGGAATTTTGCCAAATACAGCTCAATTATGTGGACTGGACGTTCCAGGATGCGAAAGCGAAAGTAGAATTATTGAGGGAATATCATATTCCTGTGTGGGTGATGGAACCTCTGCGCGGTGGAAAACTTGCAAAACTTCCTCAAAAAGAGACGGAAATCTTGCGTAATTTGCGCCCAGAAGAAGGAATTCCTGCGTGGGCATTCCGTTTTCTACAGTCAATTCCAGAGGTGACTGTGATTCTTTCTGGTATGTCGGATATGGAACAGATGAGGGAAAATAGAAAGACATTTGAAGAGGATTTACCATTAAGCCAGATGGAAATGGATGCTTTGCTTTCTGTTGCAGCAGAGCTGCTAGGGAGAAGGCTCCCTTGTACTTCCTGCCATTATTGTGTCAGTCATTGTCCCAAGGGGCTTGATATTCCATTTTTGTTAGAGCTTTATAACGAGCACAATTTTACTGGCGGTGGATTCATTGCACCTATGGCTTTGCGGACAGTGCCCAAAGAAAAACAACCAGGCGCTTGTATCGGCTGCAGAAGTTGTGAAGCAGTCTGTCCACAGCAGATTAAAGTTTCAGAGGCTATGGCAGATTTTACAGAGAAGTTAAAGTAATATCTAGGGAGGTGAACCGATGGCAACCACAAAGGAATTTCATGATTATATTGTGGAAAATCTTCGAAGAGTTGGTGATGTGACCACCAGAAAAATGATGGGAGAGTACTGCATTTATTTTCAGGAGGAACAAGGATTAATAGACGAAAATTTTCCGCTGGCGGAAGGGGATCATAGAAAGCTCATAGGGAACATCTGTGACAACTGTTTATTTCTAAAGCCCACAGAGTCAGTTCTTCGGCTGATGCCGGATGCAGACAGGGCATATCCTTATGAAGGATCCAAAACATTGATGGTGGTGGCAGAAGATGTGGAAAATGTGGAGCTTATGAGAGAAGTTTTGCATGAAATGTATCAGGAATTGCCAAATCCAAAGAAAAAAACGAAAAAATAAGAGAGTATCTATCGGAAAGAAACTACAATCAGGAAGTTAGGGGGGAAGAAGTCATGAAAAGAAAAATACGAACATACGTAATCATCTGTTTAGTGGCAGTTTTAGGTGTTACCGCTTTGGAGTGTATGCCAATCCAGGCAGCAAAGCTCCCATCCTTAAAAGTAAAAGGAACCCAATTAGTAAATGAAAAAGGAAAGACCGTAAGATTAAAGGGGGTCAGTACTCATGGATTGAGCTGGTATCCTGAATATGTGAATCAAAAAGCATTTACAGATATGAAAAAGAACTGGAAAATTAATGCAGTCCGTCTTGCTCTTTATACCAGTGAATACAATGGATATTGCACTGGGGATGCTGCCAATCGTAAGGCATTGGAGCAGCGGATTGATAAAGGTGTGAAATATGCTACAAAAGCAGGACTTTATGTAATCATTGACTGGCATATTTTAAGTGATGGGAATCCAAGAACTTACGAAAAAGAAGCAGTTGCATTTTTTAAGAAGATGGCATCCAAATATAAGAAGCATACCAATGTGATTTATGAAATCTGCAACGAGCCCAATGGTGGGACCTCCTGGACAGATATCAAGGCTTATGCAAAAAAGGTAGTAAAGGCTATCCGCTCCAAGGATAAAAAGGCAGTAATTCTCATTGGAACCCCCAATTGGTCCCAGGATGTAGACATTGCAGCCCAAGACCCCATTAAGGGATATAAGAATCTTATGTACACTCTGCATTTTTATGCAGGAACCCATGGGGAATATTTAAGACAGAAGGCGCAGGCAGCATTGGATCAGGGGTTGCCATTGTTTGTGTCAGAATTTGGAATCTCAGATGCATCCGGGAATGGGGCATTGAATCCAACAGAGGGAAGCCGGTGGATGAAATTTTTAAAAAGAAATAAAATCAGTGGGATAGGATGGAGCCTTTCCAACAAAGCGGAGAGCTCTGCATTGATTAAATCTTCCAGTAAAAAGACTTCTGGCTGGAAGAACAAGGATTTAACCCCCTGGGGAAAATGGCTGGTGAAGCAGTTCCGATAGAAAAGGGAATTGGCTATTTTAAGACCAATTCCCTGCCTCCGATGGAGTCTGCTAAGATGCTTTTTAGTATGGTTTTTGTTTGTTCTTTTGCTTTTTGTGTTAATTCATCTGCATCAATGCCGTTTGTGGCATCTTCTTTTGCAAGGGAGAGGGCATTTACAATGTCCTCTTTATCTGTCCAATTGAACAAGGCATGTTTTTCATCATAAAACACAACACTGTCAGAATTTACATTCACAGATTGTATTTGCGCATCCGGTATGGAAACCGTTACTTTTTCTTCTGTTATGTGAATCTTCATTTTTGAAATATCTATGCCTGCGCGAATGGTGGCAGTATACCTCATGGAAAAACCCTTTTGGGTGAGAAAGGGGATGTCGCCATCGGTAAGGACAATCAGACCGTTATAGTCTAATTGTGTGGTTGTCAGTTCACTTATGTTATCGATTTTTCCGGTGATATAGGCGGTTGTAATTTCAGGCTGTTTCTTTTCGTGTAGTGTATTACTAATATGGAATCCCAGAATTCCAGCAGCAAGAAGCAGGAGCATCATACATAACATGATGAATTTTATTTGAAATCCTGTCCATTCTTTTTTCTTTTCTTTTGACATAGTAGTTTCCTCTGTGTAAGTGAATGATTAGATGGTCCAGTGCCTATTCTATATGGTAAAAATGAGAATGTCAAGCCTTGGAATCCACAGCTTTTTTAGCGTATCTTTGAAAAAATTTCTCCTAGATATAAGTTCCGGTAATAATCCAGCTCATCTGCAATGATTTCATCTAATACCCGCATACCCAAAAGCTCCACCGGAGCCTTGTCGTCCGTCAGGATTAAATTTCCAGATTCCCGCAGTTCCATTTGATTGGAAACAGTTTCCATCATATCTAAAAGGGCTGGGTCTGTCAGGGAAGCTTTTCCCTGTTCAAAGATTTCCAAAGCAGAGGGAGAACGAAAGGCAAATACTTCGCAGTTTGTTCCGCCGCTGACCGGGGTTGTGTAGACATAATCAAATAGGGAACCCATAGTATCGCAAAGATAATCATTGATGGAGTGTTCAGAGCGAGATTTCATATTCATATTTACCACCATAACGCCATTCGGTGTCAGATGATTGCGGACCTCTGTAAAAAATTCCACAGAGGACATTTGGAATGGAATGGTAATGTCTTGATAGGCGTCTACCATAATTACGTCATATGTTTTGTGGGAAGCTGCCAGATAGGAGCGGCCGTCGTAGACAGATACTTGAACAGAATCCGGAAGCTGAAAGTATTCTGTAGCCAGGTCTGCAATTTTTTTGTCGATTTCCACACCTTCAATGGAGCAGCCAGGAAAATATTCGCTGCAATATTTGGCAAAGGTGCCAGTGCCAAGCCCAAGAATCAGGATATCGCCAGGATTGTCTGGAGTTATGCCCGCCATTAAGGGAGCGGCAAGGGCGTAATCATAATACATTCCAGTAAGCCTTGCGTCCTTCATCAAAATAGACTGTACCCCAAATAGTACGTTGGTGGACAAAATTACAGAAGAATCGGATTCTTTCACCTGCAAATAATTGTAAATAGACTCATCCTCCAAGGTGATTCCCTTTTCCCAGAAAGCAAAACTGTAGTTAGAAGAGGTGAGTCCAAGTGTTAGAATTAGCAGGACTGTAAGGGCGCATTTTACCATTTTTTTTCTCATGGAGAAAAAATAAATGATGCTGATTAGAGCCAGTACGCCGGAAAAAATTAAAAATGTAACTGCCGTTCCCACTGAAGGAATCGTCACAAAAGTGGGGAGGAAGGTTCCGATAATACTTCCAATGGTATTTAATGCACCCAGTTCTCCAACGGTTTTTCCATTGCTGTCCAGGCTGTTGACGGAATACTTTACCAGGGAAGGAGTGACTGTCCCAAGCAGTACGCAAGGGAATGCAAATACGGTCAGACAGGCAAACAGAGCGGCCCATACCAGGAAATTTTTTGTGATAAATACAGCAAGGAGCAGTGAGATGCCGCCAATTAGGTATCTTCCCACAAAGGGGATTAGCGCAATCCATACGGAGGCAAGCAAAAGTCTGCCATATAGCTTGTCCGGGGAAGGAGATTTGTCTGCAAGTCTGCCGCCCCAGACATTTCCAAGGGCCATGGCAATCATAATTACGCCGATAATCACTGTCCATACAATTTGCGAGGAACTAAAATAAGGGGCCATTAGGCGGCTTGCGCCTAGTTCCACTGCCATTACAGACATGCCAGCGAAGAATTCTGTGACATATAAAAAATATTTGTTGTTTAAAATGTTTTTTTCCATGATAAGTGATCACCTCTGATATGTTATTCCGCCGTTAGGCGTTATGCATTCCTATTCTAACATAATCTCAGGAAAAATAGAAAAAATTTTTAAAATTCTTGTATAAAAGAAAAGAAACCGTTCATACTATTATCATCCGAAAGGGACAAAGCCCCCACTTGTCCTGCTCGGTGAAAGCGAAAAGCTTTCAACCAAAGATAAGGTTAAATACTTATCCTCCCCTTTTTAAAATCCCCTGTTAGGCAGACGCCTGACAGGGGATTTTTTTTCTGGCCGTGGGCGGCGCTTCCTTATCATATTTAGAACAATAGTTTGTAAAGAAAAAATACTTGACACGCTTTTTTTTTTATAGTATGATACCCAAGGTGATAGAAATGGAAAGAAAAGTAATGCAGACTTACCTTTACGATTTTTATGGAGAATTGCTCACAGAGCATCAGAGGGATATTTATGAAGAATTTGTGTTAGATGACTTATCCTTAAGTGAGATTGCTCAGGAAGAAGGAATCAGCCGTCAGGGTGTGCATGACTTAGTGAAACGTTGTGACAGGATATTGCAAGGATATGAGGATAAGCTGCACCTTTTGGAACGCTTTCTTCATACCAAAGAAAAGGTCACCAGAATTCGGACCCTTAGCCAGAATTATCAAGATCAAAAGGAAGCATTGGTAATGGCAGAGATTCAAGCTATATCCAGTGAGATATTAGAGGAGTTATAAGATGGCATTTGACAGTTTATCAGAAAAACTACAAAATGTGTTCAAATCTTTACGGAGCAAGGGACTTTTGACCGAAGATGATGTGAAGACAGCATTGAAGGAAGTAAAGCTTGCATTGTTGGAAGCAGATGTCAACTTTAAAGTAGTAAAAAAGTTTGTAAAATCTGTACAGGAACGCGCAGTGGGACAGGATGTTATGAATGGGCTGAATCCTGGACAGATGGTAATAAAGATTGTAAATGAAGAACTGGTTTCTTTGATGGGATCAGAAACCACAGAGATTGCCTTAAAATCAGGCAGTGAAGTGACTGTGATTATGATGGCAGGCTTGCAGGGAGCTGGTAAGACTACTACTACGGCCAAGATTGCAGGGAAGCTGAAACAGAAAGGGCGTAAGCCTTTATTGGTAGCTTGTGACATTTATCGTCCAGCAGCTATCCAGCAGTTGCAAATCAATGGAGAAAAGCAAGGAGTGGAAGTGTTTTCCATGGGCGACAGCCATAAGCCGGCGAATATTGCCAAAGCAGCCATTGAACATGCCAAGTCAAAAGGCTTTAATGTGGTAATTTTAGATACGGCTGGTCGTCTTCATATTGATGAAGAGATGATGCAGGAGCTGCAGGAAATCAAAGAACAGGTAGAGGTTTTTCAGACTATTTTGGTGGTAGATGCTATGACAGGACAGGATGCCGTCAATGTGGCTACTATGTTTGATGAGAAGATTGGGATTGATGGAGTTATCCTTACCAAGATGGATGGCGATACCAGAGGCGGAGCAGCATTGTCCATTCGTTCTGTAACGGGAAAGCCTCTGTTGTATGTGGGTATGGGAGAGAAGCTTTCTGATTTGGAACAATTTTATCCTGACCGTATGGCAAACCGGATTCTCGGTATGGGGGATGTGCTTACATTGATTGAGAAGGCGCAGGAAACCATTGATGAGGAGAAGGCTAGAGAACTGGAACAGAAGATGAAGAAAGCCGAATTCGGTTTTGATGATTATTTAGAGTCCATGAGCCAGATGAAAAAGATGGGCGGTATTTCCAGTTTGCTTAGTATGATGCCTGGTATTGGCGGGTCACAGATTGCAGAAATCGAAAATGCCATCGATGAGAAGAAAATGGCAAGAATTGAAGGAATTATTTATTCAATGACACCAAAAGAAAGGTCGAACCCATCGATTCTAAATCCTAGCCGAAAGCGTAGGATTGCCCAGGGAGCCGGGGTAGATATCAGTGAGGTAAACCGTTTGGTGAAACAATTTGAACAGAGCAGGAAGATGATGAAGCAGATGCCAGGTCTGATGGGCGGCGGAAAAGGAAAGCGCCGGGGCGGATTCAAACTACCCTTTGGTTTTTAGACAATCATCCATAGGATGAAGGTTGTTTATAGTTCGTTGGTAACGGAAACAGCTATCTTGTTTCTGATTACAAATAAAAGATATCACATAACAGGAGGTGAGATGCGATGGTAAAGATTAGGTTAAAGAGAATGGGACAGAAGAAGGCTCCTTTCTATAGAATTGTTGTGGCTGACGCCAGGTCTCCAAGAGACGGTAAGTTTATCGAGGAAATTGGAACTTACGATCCAACCAAAGATCCAAGTGAATTTCATGTAAATGAAGAATTGGCAAAAAAATGGTTAGCAAATGGTGCGCAGCCTACCGAGGTAGTAGGAAAGATCTTCAAAGCAGCCGGTATCGAAAAATAATCTTCGTGAGGTGACGTAATGAGAGAATTGGTAGAAGTAATTGCGAAAGCGCTTGTGGATTATCCGAATGAAGTTGCAGTTACAGAGACTGAGAATGAAAAATCCATTGTGATAGAGTTACGTGTTGCCCAGGCAGATATGGGAAAGGTAATCGGAAAACAGGGACGTATTGCGAAAGCAATTCGTTCCGTTGTGAAAGCAGCAGCAGCGAAAAGTGATAAAAAAGTGGTTGTAGATATTATGCAATAATATTTATAAAAAGCTGTATGTTACAGATAAAAAACTGCCGTACAAAGGTGAAAATGTTTCCCTGGTGCGGCAGTATTTTTTTATTCTATAGGAAAAACCTTGTCACGCTAACGCGTGAAAGTGTCTTCCTATAGAATAAAAAATAATATGCATACTTGTGCAAATAATAGAAAGGACTGGATATGGAAGATTTGTTGCAGGTGGGTGCAATTGCCAGTACCCATGGAGTGCGGGGAGAAGTAAAGGTATTTCCAACTACGGATGATCCCGCGCGTTTTAAGAAATTGAAAAAAGTGATTCTGGATACAGGAAATGAGAAGCTTGAGTTGGAAATCAGCCAGGTAAAATTTTTCAAAAATATGGTGATTTTAAAATTCCGGGATTTTGATACGATAAATGATGTAGAAAAATATAAAGGGAAAAGTCTTTTTGTGACCAGAGACCAGGCGGTGAAATGTGAAAAAGATGAATATTTTATTGCAGATTTGGTTGGAATGGAAGTTGTGACAGAGGATGGAACGTGTGTGGGTGAACTCAAAGATGTGCTGCAAACTGGGGCAAATGACGTGTATGTGGTAAAGGTG
>ERZ778511.74-NODE-74-length-94637-cov-7.898744_pt1 | contig 94637 bp, 71 predicted proteins | sample MGYA00510347_ERZ778511 | MGnify/ENA primary metagenome ERZ778511 (study PRJEB29527, sample SAMN07138967) | mouse gut metagenome | material: feces | host: mouse | place: China:Nanjing | collected 2016-01-25 ...
AAAGTATTGATTTTTCAAGGCTCAACGCACCAAACGGTGTGGGAAGTTTGAGTTAATTATATATATGCGGTACTCTTTGCCTGTATATTCCTGTTTGCTGTGTATAATACCGCGGGGGCATTGGACTGTTTTCATACAAACCTTCCATACGCAATTGAACGAATGTCAATATATATCATGAATATTATGGTAATAGCCGGGGCGCTAATCCAGTATGTAAAGAGTCTGGGATCGCATTAACAGGAGCCGCTTATGGTGTGCCTGATGATATCGGGGCGGCAGTATGAGGAACCTGAGTTGGCCGGCAGCTATAATGTGGAACCGGACGAGGGAGACTGCCGGTGTATCAGGCAGATCGGGAGATTTCGGAGGAATGAGAGATGCATAGGGTAAAAATCGGGAAGAGAAAAGCATTGCCAGCCAGTGGAGAGAAAGTATGGATGAGAAGTTATACGCTGACCTTTGTTCTTTTATCCATGATTATGTATTCCCTTAATATCATATATCATAAATCCTTTGTCTACAGCGGCGTAAATCTGGCGGGCGACGGACTGGTGCAGCACTATACTGCCCTGGCATATTATGGCGAATATCTCAGAACGATAGGGAGGAACTTTTTTAAGACATTCACTTTTTCCATACCTGAATTTGATTTGAGTATCGGACTGGGTGGGAGTATTATCACTACTCTGGGCTATGAGGTGCTTGGAGATCCATTCAATCTATTGGCGGCATTTGTACCTATGCAATATACAGAGTATTTGTATGTTTTTCTTGTTATTCTCCGATTATATCTGGCGGGAATTGCTTTTTGCCAATATTGCTTCTATCATTCTTTTGATGTCAGGCAGACCCTTCCGGGAATGATAGTCTATGTGTTTTCATTTTATACGGTTGCGCTGCTGATACTACATCCTTTTTTTCTAAATCCGCTTATTTATCTGCCGCTGGTGTTATCATATATTATGTGAAACTTCCGATAGCTTTTATGAATGCCAGCGCGGATCACTATGCCCATCTGGGATACGGCATAGTTGCCGTTCTGGCAGTGGTAATGCTGTTTTTTAAGACGAAGCGGAAAGGTAGGATTCCGCTTAAGGTGGCGTTCATTACAGGGACGATTTTTTTGTTGTTTCCCTTTTTCGGGTCGATGATGAATGGTTTTGGATATGCTACCAATCGTTGGGTATGGGCTTATGGCTTTGCGGTGGCGATAATCGTAGTATCGCAATTTCCTGCCCTTCTGAAGATGGGCAGAGGGATGGTCTGGGGAGCTATAGGGGCAACTCTCTTATGCATGATCCCTACATTCTATGCGAGAGTAGGAGGAACAAGGGAGAAAATGGTGTCGGCCGCAGTGATACTTTTATTGGCGGCAGTCCTATTGTGTGGTGTGGCTTTTTTCAGCAGACATCGTGAAAATGGGGCGGAGTTTGTGCTTCTGGCAGTTATGACGGTAAATATGTTTTTGAGTATGTACAGTTATTATTCTCCGTCGGCAGGGGATTATCTGAGGGAATGTGGAGATTGGGGACATGCCTGGCAGGATATATTGGATGGGCCGCTCTGCGTTTTTGAGGGAATGGATGAGGAAAAAACAGAGGGGGTGAGAGTAGATACTGCCAATATTTCAGTATGATTAATGGCAGCAGTGCTGTATTTCTGCATGAAATACAGCTTCCCACCCCGTTGGAAAATCAGTATGTGAGTCTGGATGGCAGAGCTATTCTCTCGTCCCTGCTTGGGGTGAGATATCAGATTGCCAGGCTGGGGGAGGAGGCTAAATTGTCCTATGGCTATAACAGCCTTGTGCAGGAGAGAAATGGATATGTGATGTATGAGACAGAAAACGCGCTGCCGCTGGCATTTTTTTATGACACCATAGTACAAGAGACGGACTATAACATACTGGATGTGGTGGAAAAGCAGCAGGTTATGATGCAGGCAGCAGTGATTGAGGATGGGGATCAGGTCAAAGTGGGGGATATGCCTGTGATGAAAACTGGAGAGGCAGAGTACTGCCATTGGGATTCCCTATACCAGATAGAAGACGCGCAAGGTGTTGCTATCCAGAATAATCGGTATGAGGTGACACGGGAGGGGGCTTTTATCCAGCTGCGGACGGATTGTTCCCAGACTGTGGAACGGTATTTTCTGTTTGATAATTTGTGGTATGAGGGGGCTGATAGTGCCCGGATAACGGTAACAGATGGTGTGAATGCCTGTGGACTTGATGTGAACAGTGTGACAAGCAATTATTATGCAGGAGTTCATGATTTTCTTTGTAATATGGGATATTCTGAGGAACATGGCGGCAGTTATCGGATTACTTTTTCCATGCCTGGGATATACTCCATAGATGAAATTCGGATTGTTGACCAACCGTTGGAACGCCTGGATACATGGAGTAGCGCACGGAGAGAGAACGAGGTGACATATTCTATCGGGGAGGATGAGATATTGTTACAGGCAGAGGCAAAAGAGGAAAGCCTGCTCTATCTGGCCGTCCCTTACAGCGAGGGCTGGAGCGCCTGGATAGATGGAGAAAAGACGCCTGTTATGAAAGTAAACCATTTTGGCATGGGGCTGTACATTTCACAGGGAGAACATTATGTCTGCCTGAAATACCATACACCATATCTACAGCTCGGTTTGGTTATGATGGTGGCGGGTGTGATTGGCTGTTGTGCTATTCTTGGATGGGAGAGAAGAAAGACATTGCTTAGATTGACGTTTGGGATTATATAAGATATAATGGGTAAAATTGAGAAAAATCAGCAGTGTGAATATAAAAGAAGGTTGAGCTTAAGGATGAAAAAGTTAAGCGTGGTAATCCCCTGTTTTAATGAAGTGGAAAATGTGGATCCCATATGTTTTGCCGTAGTTAATGTGCTGGAGGAAGCATTGCCTGAGTACAATTATGAGATACTGTTTATTGATAACTGCTCCACGGATGGCACACGGGATGTCTTGGAGAGGCTTTGTCAGGAGAACAGGAAAGTAAAGGCCATATTTAATGTGACTAATTTTGGACAGTTCAATTCGCCGTTCTACGCCATGTGCCAGGCCACGGGGGACTGCGTGATATGCATGTGCTGTGACTTCCAGGACCCTGTTGAACTGATTCCCGCCTTTGTGCATGAGTGGGAGAAAGGGCATAAAATTGTCAGCGGCATCAAGACCAGCAGCAAGGAGAACAAATTCATCTATCTGTTGAGAACCGTTTACTATAAGGTGATTAAGAATATGTCTACCACCCAGATGATTGAGCATTTTACCGGGTTTGGGCTGTATGACAAGACCTTTATAGCAATTCTGCGCCAGCTGGACGACCCTATTCCCTTTATCCGGGGGATTGTGGCGGAGTACGGCCACGGCTTCAACCGTGTGGAGATAGAGTATGAGCAGGCCAAGCGGAGGGCGGGCAAGACGCACAACAATTTCTACAGCCTGTATGACGCGGCCATGCTGAGTTTCACCTCCTATACCAAGGTGGGGCTGCGCCTGGCCACGTTTGGCGGGTTTATCGCCTCGGCCATCAGCCTGTGCATAGCCCTGTTCTACCTGGTGTACAAGCTGACCCACTGGTATACCTTTCAGGCAGGAAACGCTCCCATGGTTATCGGTATCTTTCTCCTGGGATCGGTACAGCTGTTTTTTATCGGGCTGTTGGGGGAGTATATTTTAAATATCAATACCCGTGTCATCCACAGGCCGCTGGTGGTGGAGGAAAAGAGACTGAATTTTGAGGAAAAGGAAACAGACGAATGAAACGAGTGATCACCTACGGGTCTTTTGACCTGTTCCATGAGGGGCATTACAATTTGTTAAAGCGCGCCAAGGCGCTGGGGGATTACCTGATTGTGGGCGTGACCACGGAGCAGTATGACGAGTCCCGGGGGAAACTGAATATTGTGGACTCTCTGGACAAGCGTATCGAAAATGTGCTTAACAGCGGGTTTGCCGATGAGGTCATCGTGGAGGATCATCCGGGGCAGAAGGTGGAGGACGTGCAGAAATATGGCATAGATATCTTCACGGTGGGCTCCGACTGGCAGGGTGCTTTCGATTTTCTGGAGCCTTACTGTCAGGTGGTCTATCTGGAGAGGACGAAAAATATATCCTCCACCCAGATTCGCGAACAGGGGCATAATATTATCCGCATCGGGGTCATAGGCACCGGCCGTATCGCCGTGCGCTTTGTGCCGGAGGCAAAGTATGTCAGCGGCGTACTGGTAAACAGTGTGTACAATCCCCACCTGGACAGCGCGCGGGAGTTTGCGGAGCAGTTTGAACTGGATGTGGCAACGGACGTACTGGAGGTGCTTTGGAATGAGGTGGACGCCGTGTATATTGCGTCCCCCCATGAGACGCACTATCACTATGCCAAAGAGGCGCTGGAACATGATAAGCATGTACTCTGTGAAAAACCGCTGGCATTTTCCAGACGGGAGGCGGAAGAATTGTTTGCCATTGCCAGGCAGCGGGGAAAAATACTTCTGGAGGCCATCAAGACGGCGTACTGTCCGGGGTTCGTGCAGATGATAGGGATCGCCAAGACGGGAACCATCGGCAAGATCTGTGATGTGGAGGCGTGTTTTACACGTTTGACTCCTTCGAATCTGCGTGAGAGAACGGACCTTAAATATGGCGGGGCATTTACGGAGTTCGGCAGTCATACCCTGCTGCCTATCATCAAGCTGCTGGGGCCTGACTACAAGGAAGTGCGTTTTGACAGTATCCTGGATGAGAACGGCATTGATCTGTACACCAAAGCGTCCTTCCGCTATGAGAACGGCATGGCCATGTCCAAGAGCGGTGTGGGCGTAAAGTCCGAGGGACAGCTGTTGATCTCGGGCACCAAGGGTTATATTCTTGCGGAGTCTCCCTGGTGGCTGACCCAGTATTTTGAGGTGCGCTATGAGGATCCCAACAAGAAAGATCGCTATTTTTCCAAGTTTCTGGGACAGGGGCTGCGATATGAGATCAGTGATTTTGCCTATATGATCCGGGGACATCAGGGAAGATCCTACAAATTTACGGCGGAGGATTCTATCGCCATTGCCGGTGTTATGGAGAAGTTTCTGGCAGAGAGGGCGGGGAGAAAATGAAAATTTGGGCACACAGGGGCTGCAGCTACAGATATCCGGAAAATACGCTTTCCTCCTTTCGGGAGGCATGTCGATATGAGATTACAGGCATTGAATTGGATATCCAGTTGTCAAAGGACGGGGAGATGGTGGTGATCCACGACGAGAAGGTGGATCGCACCACGGACGGCAGCGGCCGTGTGGAGGATATGACGCTGCGGGAATTAAAGCGGCTGAGGATACAGCCCAATGAACAGAGCGGCAAAATTTATGAGACCATACCGACCATGCGGGAAGTACTGGCTCTCCTGGCTCCCATATGCCGCAGGGACGGTCTGCTGATCAATATAGAATTGAAAAACAGCGTGGTGCGCTATGAGGGTATGGAGCGGATGATTCTGGATCTGGTCGCGGAATATGGGCTGGAACCCTACATTGTCTACAGTTCTTTCAATCCGGATTCCATACGGCTGTTAAAGGAACTTAAGCCTGATGCGAAGGTGGGGATTTTGTCCAGCGGTGTGTTAAATTGTCTGGAGTTTGCCCGGCAGGTTCGGGTGGAGGCCATACATCCCTTTCTCAAGGCGGAGGATATTGCTTTGCTCGCGGAGGCAGATGCCCGAAATATTCTTGAACCGGGAGAACCCGGCGGGGATAAGCTGCGGGTGCGCGCCTGGAATGTGAGGACTTTTGAACCGTTTTTTCCCGAGGAACGGGAGATTGAGATACAGGACATAAAGAAGCTGGAGCAGACGGGCATCACGGATATTTTTACGAATACGCCGGAATCCTATGTCCCCCTGAAGAAGGCTCTGCCGGAGCGGATTGTGCTGGAGAAAGGAAAAGGTATCCAGGAGGACACGGGATACATCCGGGATTCAGAGGAAGAATGCCGGGCATCCGGGCGGTTTTACCATGTTTTCCCGGGGGATGTCCTGCGGGGAGACGACCAAGCGGAATATCGGATTTACCGCTATACTCCGGAGATAAAAGGGGAGTTGATCGACACCGACTGCGAGGAGCCGGAACAGAACTGGGCAAGTTATGTCAGGGAGCCGGAGGTATGGCGGCGGGGGGATTTTGTATTTGAAGAAGAGTGCTATATCCGGGTGGCGGCAAAGCAGGATATAGCACTGTCACTGGAGCCTGCACGGGAAAGGGGCACGGAATGGCCTGTCTATTTTCAGGCGGAGGCGCTGCTGACGGTGGAGAGGGCCTGGGAACTGCTGGAAGAGAATGATCTGGCCTTTGCTGTGATTACCGATACCCATTACGTCAATAACGGCACATGGGAGCGATCTGCCTATAATCTGCAGCAGGTTGCGTCCAGGCTGCCGCTATGCGGCATTATTCATCTGGGGAATTTGACGGACGGCATACTGCCCCTGGCACGGACCAAGGAATCCGTGGAGCTGGTGCTGGCGGATATGAGACAGACAGGACAGCCCGTCTATCTGTGCTGCGGCAATCATGACTCCAATTATTTTCGAAGCAATCCGGAGAAGATGACGGAGGAAGAGATGAGCGCCTATTATCTGGGCAGGGACAAGCCCTACTACTATGTGGACTATCCGGCGCAGAAGATCCGCATTCTGTATCTGTATTCCTTTGACTATCGGGAGCAGGTGAGATATGGCTTTCCCGGTGAGGAACTGGTATGGGTGAGGGAAACGCTGGGAGCTATGGCGGAGGGCTGGGCGGCCCTGGTGTGCGCTCATGTGCCTCCCCTGCCGGAGATCCATTTTTGGAGCGATCAGATCCGAAACGGTGAGGAACTGCTGCGGATTCTGGAGGAGTATCACAGAGCGGGCAAGAAGATCCTGGCGTATGTGCATGGGCACAACCACGGCGAGCAGATATACAGGGAGAGGCTGTTCCCCATCGTCTCGCTGGGATGCAACAAGCTGGAGGATTTCCAGGACAAGAAGCCTGCCGGATCCTGGACCTACAGCAGGCAGCAGGGTACGGTGACGGAGGATTTGTGGGACGTGATGATTGTGCATGGGGATCACGGCGGGATCGATTTCGTGCGGTTTGGAGCCGGGGAAGATAAACATGTGAAACATGTGAAATGTGAATAGATGATGCGGAAAAGTCCCGCAGAACACAACTTACAGGAGTGTTCCGCGGGGCTTTTCCGATGGTATTTTTATGGAAATATATAATAAAACATGGTATAATGAGCAAAACGCCCTGCGTTTAGTTCTCTTGCAGAATTATGATTGCTATATTCAAAGGTATGGGTTATCATAAATGTAATGTGATTTTTGATGGGGAGAATTGCGGATGGAAACTAAGAAGATGCTGCCTATAGGGATAGAAAATTTTGAGGATATGCGCCAACGGGAGTATTATTATGTGGATAAGACGGGATTGATCCGGGAACTGTTGGAGAGCGGCGGAATGGTAAACCTTTTTACCCGTCCCCGGAGGTTTGGAAAGTCCCTGAACATGAACATGTTGAAGGCTTTTTTCGCTTACGGCTGTAATCCTGCGCTGTTTGAGGGGCTGGAGATTGCCGAAGACGAGGGACTGTGCCAACAGTATAGGGGGAAGTACCCGGTGATCTCCGTGACCTTGAAGGGTGTGGAGTTTATGAACTTCGAGACCGCCCGGGCGGCGCTGCGAACGGTGATCGGCGGCGAGGCGCTGCATTTTCAGTTTCTTGCGGAGAGCGACAGGCTTTCTGACCAGGAAAAGGAGCAGTACCGCAGTTTGGTGAATGTGGGGCCGACAGGATTTACCATGACGGACGAGATAGCGACGGATGGCCTGCGCCTGCTGTCGGAGCTTTTGCACAAGCATTATGGGCAGAAGGCCATCCTCCTGATTGACGAGTACGATGTGCCGCTGGACAAGGCGCAGTACTACGGATACTATGATCAGATGCTCTCCCTGATACGCAGGCTGCTGGGGCAGGCATTGAAAAGCAATAACAGCCTGTTCTTTGCCGTGCTGACGGGATGCCTGCGGGTGTCCCGAGAGAGCATCTTCACCGGGCTGAACAATCTGCGGGTTTTTGGTATAGAGGATGTGCGGTTTTGCAAGTGGTTTGGCTTCACGGATGAGGAAGTCAGAACCATGTTGAATTATTATGGACTCGCTGACAAGTATGGGGAGACAAAGGAGTGGTACGACGGGTATCTTTTTGGGGATATGGGCGTCTACTGCCCCTGGGACGTGATTAATTATATTGATCTGCTGTGTGCGCAGTCTGATGCGGAGCCCAGGCCGTTCTGGATCAATACCAGCGGCAATGACATTATACGAAGTCTTCTGGAAAAAGCCACCCAGACCACAAAACAGGAGTTGGAGAGACTGGTGGGCGGCGGAAGTATTGACAAGGCCATCAACCGGGAACTGACCTATCGTGACCTGTACAGCAGCATTGATAATCTGTGGAGCGTACTCTATGCCACAGGCTACCTGACCGTCAGCGAGAGGCCCCGGGGAGACATATTCCGGCTGGTGATCCCTAACCGGGAGATACGGCAGATTTATGTGAAGCAGATCATGGAGTGGATACAGGAGGAAGCGGCCAGGGATACCTCCAGGCTTGACAGTTTTTGCGCCGCCTTTGAGGCAGGGGACGCGGAGACTGTAGAAGAGGGTTTTGCCGCGTTTCTGGCCCGCACCATCAGCATCCGCGACAGCTGGGCGCCCAAAGGCAGGAAGGAGAACTTCTATCATGGTGTGCTGCTGGGACTTTTGAGCCACCGGGAGGACTGGGCAATATTCTCCAATGTGGAGGCAGGGAACGGGTTCAGCGATATCCTGATTGAGTCCGGAGACGGGGAACTGGGTATTGTGATTGAGGTCAAATATCCCGACGGCGGGGACCTGGAGAAGGGATGCCGGGAGGCTTTGGAGCAGATCGAGAGGATGGGGTACGAGGAAAAATTCAGGCAGGACGATATAGGAACCGTGCTGAAATATGGAATTGCGTGTAATCGGAAAAAATGCAGGGTAGTGATGGGGAATGCGGGTAATTGACGGAAATGGGAGGGCGGCGGATGGAAGCAAAGAAAATGTTGCCAATAGGCATAGAAGATTTTGAAAAGCTCCGCACAGAGGGATTCTATTATGTGGATAAGACGGGCATGATACGGGAATTGCTGACAAACCGCAGCGAAGTGGTTCTCTTTACCCGTCCCCGGAGGTTTGGCAAATCCCTGAATATGAACATGCTGAAAGCTTTTTTCTCTTATGGATTTAGTTCCACGCTGTTTGAGGGGCTGGAGATTGCCGGGGATGGGGAACTGTGCCGACAGCATATGGGGAAATACCCAGTGATCTCCGTCACCCTGAAGGGTGTGGAGTTTATGAACTTCGAGACAGCCCGGGCGGCGCTGTGCTCGGTGATCGGCGGTGAGGCGCTGCATTTTCAGTTCCTTGCGGAGAGCGACAGGCTTTCCGAACAGGAAAAGGAGCAGTACCGCAGCTTGGTGAAGGTGGGGCAGCCGGGACAAGGGGGGTTTGTCATGACGGATGATGTCATGACAGATGGCCTGCGCCTGTTATCGGAGCTTTTGCACAAACACTACGGGCAGAAAGCTATTCTTTTGATTGACGAGTACGATGTGCCGCTGGACAAGGCGCAGTACTACGGATACTATGATCAGATGCTCTCCCTGATACGCAGGCTGCTGGGGCAGGCATTGAAAAGCAATAACAGCCTGTTCTTTGCCGTGCTGACGGGATGCCTGCGGGTGTCCCGAGAGAGCATCTTCACCGGGCTGAACAATCTGCGGGTTTTTGGTATAGAGGATGTGCGGTTTTGCAAGTGGTTTGGCTTCACGGATGAGGAAGTCAGAACCATGTTGAATTATTATGGACTCGCTGACAAGTATGGGGAGACAAAGGAGTGGTACGACGGGTATCTTTTTGGGGATATGGGCGTCTACTGCCCCTGGGACGTGATTAATTATATTGATCTGCTGTGTGCGCAGTCTGATGCGGAGCCCAGGCCGTTCTGGATCAATACCAGCGGCAATGACATTATACGAAGTCTTCTGGAAAAAGCCACCCAGACCACAAAACAGGAGTTGGAGAGACTGGTGGGCGGCGGAAGTATTGACAAGGCCATCAACCGGGAACTGACCTATCGTGACCTGTACAGCAGCATTGATAATCTGTGGAGCGTACTCTATGCCACAGGCTACCTGACCGTCAGCGAGAGGCCCCGGGGAGACATATTCCGGCTGGTGATCCCTAACCGGGAGATACGGCAGATTTATGTGAAGCAGATCATGGAGTGGATACAGGAGGAAGCGGCCAGGGATACCTCCAGGCTTGACAGTTTTTGCGCCGCCTTTGAGGCAGGGGACGCGGAGACTGTAGAAGAGGGTTTTGCCGCGTTTCTGGCCCGCACCATCAGCATCCGCGACAGCTGGGCGCCCAAAGGCAGGAAGGAGAACTTCTATCATGGTGTGCTGCTGGGACTTTTGAGCCACCGGGAGGACTGGGCAATATTCTCCAATGTGGAGGCAGGGAACGGGTTCAGCGATATCCTGATTGAGTCCGGAGACGGGGAACTGGGTATTGTGATTGAGGTCAAATATCCCGACGGCGGGGACCTGGAGAAGGGATGCCGGGAGGCTTTGGAGCAGATCGAGAGGATGGGGTACGAGGAAAAATTCAGGCAGGACGATATAGGAACCGTGCTGAAATATGGAATTGCGTGTAATCGGAAAAAATGCAGGGTAGTGATGGGGAATGCGGATAATTGACGGAAACGGCGTTTTATAACTGACGCATGATGCCGTACACAAGGAGAAGCGTATATAATGCCGGGACATTTTTGGAAAAATGATATAACGGTTTTAATAGCATTTATTATCTCATGTTTGTCCATACTGAGTTACTTCTTGGCGATCAATGAGTATTATAGTAAAAAAGCCTATTGGGACTATTATCATGTGCATGATAAGTGCCGGTCTACAATGCGTTCCGGATTCCATGCGGAATATTTGTCCTACGCAGTGGTGTTACTCACTGTTTTTATAATAATTTTTGAAGTTATACAGCGCTTTTGGAATAATATAAAAGGCAATTGGCTGGTTATCTATATAGTAATGAGCGTTGCGTTATCGCTTGGCCTATACATTTTTTTCAGGCTGATTATCTGGAAATTTCATCTCACGGATGTCAACGAGAGGCTCGTATGGAACAGCAAAAAGGAATATAAGAAATTTATTAAAGTAAAGAGCAGGCTGTATTTTCAAGAGTATAGTATATGCTGTGTGCTGATTCTGTTAGGGATGTTTCTCAGTATAAAAGAAAATTCTTTATTTATATTTGGAGTTTTTATAATCTTTGTATTCATATTTATGCAATTTGAAAACTATTCAAAGTTACAGCTACTTTTATCATATCGGAAATGGGTGGATATAACCGTATATGAGGAACATACATATGCCATTATTGAAGAGCATCTGGATTATTTTTATTTGATAAAGTGTAAGATAGACCAGAACACATTGAAGCTGTATCTGGACGATTATCTGATAACTAAAAAGGACTGCATGGACGCGGAGACCAAATATTTTACTAATATAGATAGGTACTGTCATTCGCGTCAGTGCAATAACCATTATATAATCGGATATCGAGACGATATATGCGGTGAATCCAGGACACAGGACGGGGAGAACGACAACGGGAGTGAAACGGAAGATAGTATATTTATGGAGAAAACGCACAAGGAAAAGCCGCACAGGGAAAGACCAAAACAAGAATATGTAGTGTTAAAAGAGGAAATTGGCAAAACAAAAGATTGCCGGGTTTTTATCCAGGTAATGATAGCATGTGTTTTGCTTATTTGTATCATACTATTCTTTGCGGGGAGGACTGGGAATGGAAGCAAAGAAAATGTTGCCCATCGGCATAGAAAATTTTGAAAAGCTCCGTACAGAGGGATTTTATTATGTGGATAAGACAGGCATGATACGGGAACTGCTGACAAACCGCAGCGAAGTGGTTCTCTTTACCCGTCCCCGCAGGTTCGGCAAGTCCCTGAATATGAGTATGCTGAAGTATTTCTTTGAATATGGCAGTAATCCCGCGCTGTTCGGGGGGCTGGAGATTGCCGGGGACGAGGGACTGTGCCAACAGTATATGGGGAAGCATCCGGTGATCTCTGTGACCTTGAAGGGTGTGGAGTTTATGAACTTCGAGACAGCCCGGGCGGCGTTGTGCTCGGTGATCGGCGGCGAGGCGCTGCATTTTCAGTTCCTTGCGGAGAGCGACAGACTTTCTGACCAGGAAAAGGAGCAGTACTGCAGCCTGGTGAAGGTGGGGCAGCCGGGACAAGGGGGGTTCGTCATGACGGATGATGTTATGACGGATGGCCTGCGCCTGCTGTCGGAGCTTTTGCACAAGCATTATGGGCAGAAGGCCATCCTCCTGATTGACGAGTACGATGTGCCTCTGGACAAGGCGCAGTATTACGGATACTATGATCAGATGCTATCCCTGATACGCAGACTGCTGGGCCAGGCATTGAAAAGCAATAACAGTCTGTTCTGCGCCGTGCTGACGGGATGCCTGCGGGTGTCCAGGGAGAGTATCTTCACCGGACTGAACAACCTCCATGTCCTGTCCATAGAGAACAGGGAGTTCAGCCGCTGGTTTGGCTTTACGGATGAAGAAGTCAGGAAAATGCTGGCCTATTATGGCTTTGACGACAGGTACGAGGATGTAAAGGAGTGGTATGACGGGTACCTCTTTGGAGATACAAATATTTATTGCCCTTGGGACGTAATCAACTATGTCAGACTGCTGCGCTCGGAGCCGGACGCGGAGCCCCGGCCGTTCTGGATCAATACCAGCGGCAATGACATTATCCGAAGCCTCCTGGGAAAAGCCACCCAGACCACTAAACAGGAGTTGGAGAGACTGGTGGGCGGCGGGAGCATTGACAGGGCTGTTATCCGGGAACTGACCTACAGAGATTTGTACAGCAGCATTGATAACCTTTGGAGCGTACTCTATGCCACGGGCTACCTTACCGTCAGCGAGAGGCCCAGGGGAGATATATTTCGGCTGGTAATTCCCAACCGGGAGATACGGCAGATTTATGTGAAGCAGATCATGGAGTGGATACAAAAGGAGGCGTCCAGGGATACCCCCAGGCTTGACAGCCTTTGCGCTGCCTTTGAGGCAGGGGACGCAAGGGGTGTGGAAGAGGGCTTTGCCGCATTTCTGGCCCGCGCCATCAGTATCCGTGACAGCTGGGCGCCCAAAGGCAGGAAGGAGAACTTTTATCACGGCGTGCTGCTGGGGCTGCTGAGCCACCGGGAGGACTGGGCAATATTCTCCAATGTGGAGTCCGGGGAGGGTTTCAGCGATATCCTGATTGAGTCCGGAGACGGGGAACTGGGTATTGTTATTGAGGTCAAATACCCCGACGGTGGGGATCTGGAGAAGGGCTGTCAGGAAGCGCTGGAGCAGATCGAGAGGATGGGATACGAGGAAAAACTCAGGCAGGACGATATAGAAACCGTATTAAAATATGGAATTGCCTGCAATCGCAAGAAGTGCAGGGTAGTAGTGCGGCATCAGCAGCAGGAGTTGCGGGAATAGGTTGCTATTTCCGGCAAAATAGTTTATTATAGGACTAGTGTGTATGAGCTTATTCTTCAGAGAAGGGAGACACTGGCGATGCGCCATGTTGCAATAAAGCGGTTCGGACCGATAAGGGAAATCGACATTGACCTGGATAAAAGTCTGGAGGTAATTATCGGCCCTCAGGCTTCTGGAAAAAGTACTTTCAGCAAAGTGGTATATTTTTGCAGGAAGATCAGAGACTATTTTTTACAGTATCTGGACAGTGTTATAAATACAGAACTTTATTATAGCGAAGAATTGTACGTCAAATTTTTGAAATATATCCGTCGTCCATTTTTGGGCTATTTTGGCACAACGAAGCATATGGAAAATTTTAGCATCCATTATGATTACGATAAGGAAACCAAGCGTTATGTGACCATCAGCTTGGATGACGATCGGTATGCCAAGTTTTTCTTCAGCAACGCTTTAAAAGAAGATATATGTAATATGATTCGGGAGGCGGTAAAGGTTGCGGCTAAGAACAACGATTTATCTTTTTCCGCCAATTTTCTGGAGCAGACCAGCTTTGTGGCCAGGGCAAGGAGAACAATCCAGCAGATATTCAAGGATGACGATATGCTGCTCTATATCCCGGCGGGTCGGAATCTGCTGGCGACATTGCCGGATGGTATTGTGCCCAAAGGAATCTCCTTATCTGATCGTTTAGATCAGGACAATGGAGTGGATATTTCCCAGACAGACCTGATTACGCAGGAATTTGTACAATATATCCGAAATATGCGTTCAAGCTTTGGATCCAGGCTGGAGGAGATTGTGCAGAATTATCTGAAGACGGTGAAAGGCCAGATCCGCAATCAAGATGTGGAACTGGCGTGTCAGCTGATTCATGATATATTGCGCGCAGATTATGTCTATGACAAGGACGGTGAGAAGTTATTTTATGATGACGAGCATTGGGTGAAGCTGATGATTGGATCGTCCGGGCAGCAGGAGATCGTGTGGGCGTTGAACATTATTTTTTTGGCGATCTTAAAAAATGAAAAAAACATTCCTGGTATTTGAGGAACCTGAGTCCCATCTATTTCCGGATTCACAGGAAAAGATAGCGCAGTTAGCGGCGTTGCTTATCTACTCCAGCGGCAGTCAGGTGATTATTATTACACACAGCCCCTACATGCTTACGGCCTTTAATCTGCTAATCTATTCCGGGGAGCGGGAAAAAAAGACAAGCGCGGAGAACTCAGTAATACGCAAGGAGTTCCGGGTTGCGCCCGGTTCAGTGGGGGCTTATTTTATCTCTGCGGAAAACGGATGCCTGAGAAATATTGTCAGTGAGAAGAGAGGATTGATTGATGCGCTGCAGATTGATGGGATATCAGAAAGAATAAATGAGCGCATGGACAGGATACTGTATAGAAGGGCGGCACCGCAATTTTACTCAAGGGTATAGAAACAAGACATGCCCTGAAACAACTCCTTGCCACCTTGAGGCAACAGGAGTTACAGTCCCTATGGGATAGCCAGAGAAGAATATTCGGAAGGGTGGTTTGTAGATCGACACCGCCAAGGATCCAGAACACAGATGAGTATATGGATGTAAAAGAAGCTTTTTTTGATCGGCACGGGAATATTAAGATTGAGGAAGAAATCATGGTGGAAGAGTATGATGAGTTGGAGCAGAGGAAGTAAGGTCTCCAAAATGGCTGCGTATTGGTGGGAAATGAAATGATAACATTGGATCAAAAAACACTGCGGAAACTGCAACTGACCGAATTGGAACTGCTGCAGGAGGTTGACCGCATCTGCAGGAAATGCAACATACATTATAATATAATAGCGGGGACGCTGCTCGGGGCCGTCAGGCACGGCGGCTTTATTCCCTGGGACGACGACGCGGACGTGGCTTTGCTGCGGCCCCAGTACGAGAAATTCCGCAAGGCATGTGAGACGGAACTGGATACCAGCAAATTTTATTTCCAAGATCACCGGAACACTCCCGGGTACCGCTGGGGATATGGCAAGCTGCGCAGGAAAGATACTTTGTTCCTACGGGAGCATCAGGAGCATATGCCCTATGAACAGGGAGTGTTCATAGACGTGTTCCCCCTTGACTACGTGCCTAATCCGTATCCGCTGCGCTGCCTACACAATTTCAAGTGCTTTATTTACCGCAAATTTTTCTGGTCCGAGGTGGGCAGAATAGCGGATAAGTCCGCAAGGATGCGTCTGCTCTATTCTCTGATGAGCAAAGTGCCGGAGGCGAGACTGAAAAAAAGCTTCAATCGCTTTATACGCAAGTCGGATCGGCATAAAACGGACTGGGTGAGGATATTGACTTTTCCCACGCCAAACAGGGCGTATGGGTATAAGGTAAAGTGGTATAAAAAATCCAAAAAGATTCCGTTTGAGGGAATACGTTTTGCGGGGATAGCGGATTATGAGGAGTATCTGACTTTCAAGTTTGGCAATTACAGGGAACTGCCCCCTGCGGAGCAGAGGAAGGTACATCCCGTGAGCGATATCAAACTGATATGGGCAGAGGAAAGTTTGGATGCGTCGCATCCAAATACCGATCAAGGCAGTAACACGGACTAAGCCCGTGTTATGCAGGCAGAGGAGGTTTGGAAGTAAACTTCCAAATACGCATTAACGCAATAACACGGGCACAGCCCGCATTATGCAGGGACAAGGAAAGTTTGGATGCTCTGCATCCAAATACCGATTAACGCAATGACACGGACAGAGTCTGTGTGACGGAGGGAAAGATAAGAATGCATATATACATTTGGGGTACAGGCCGTCTGGTGGGAAAAGTTGTTGGAAGATATATAGCTATTGAGAACGTGGCGGGATTTATTGATAATGATAAATCCAAAAAGGAATATATGGGGAAAACCGTATACAGTCCTGAGGAAATGCCAGGCAGGGAGTATGACGCCATATGTGTGGCCAATTTGTATGCCAAGGAGATATATCGGCAATGTCAGGATATCGGCATCGGCTTGGACAAGGTGATCTTCCTGTATAACAATTGCGATTTGCGGGATATGAATGAGGACTATGAATTTGCGGAAAAGGTATTGGGGAAAGAGTACGCGAAGATTGTGAGGGAGCGCTACCATGTCGTGCGTGGGACGGAAGCTTATGGCGGCTTGTTTTTAGAAGAGGAAAAGGGCGCGTACTACGATACGGATTATGTTCGGATCAAATCCTTCGAATTGGCTGTGAAGGAGATAAGAAAGAGGAAAATAGAAGGCGCCGTTGCCGAGGTGGGCGTGTTTAGGGGGGAGTTTGCGCAATATATAAATCAGGCATTTCCCGACAGCACCTGTTATCTCTTCGACACGTTTGAGGGATTTAACGCAAATGAGGCGCTTGATGAGCTGAAAAGCGGCAACTGTACAGATGCGTTTGTGGAGGCATATAAGCAGACCAATATTGGCACAGTGCTTGGCAGAATGACCCATCTGGACAATATTGTGATTAAACAGGGATTCTTTCCCGAGTCATTGGACGGGCTGGAGGACAGTTTTATATTTGTCTCTATAGACGTGGATTTTGAAAACTCAATCTATGAAAGCTTGAGATATTTCTATCCAAGATTACAGGGGGGGGGATTTATATTTGTGCATGATTACAATAGCAGCCTATCCGGAGTGGAAAAGGCTGTTGATCGGTATGAAAGCGAGCTGCAGTTGCGACTGTGTAAAATGCCGCTTTGCGATGCCAATGGGACGCTGGTGATTATGAAGTGAATGTTTTTATATGGGGATTATAATGTTTAAAGACATAAATGGGGAAAATAAAAGGAACAATTATCAAATTGAAATAGATTCATTTAAGAAAAATTTTAGTAAATTTATAGATAAAAAAATTGTGTTGTACGGCATAGGCCGCTATACAGCTACTTTAGTGCCAGCAATCAACGAGTTTCAGATTGTGGGCTTGATGGATAGGGACGAGAATAATATAGGAAAGGAAATGTATGGAATCCCTGTAATCAGTAAAGAAGAGGCCGAGCATAATGCAGATCTTATTATTATTAACACGGCTGAAACCTATTGGAGAATTATATATAAAAGAATTTGTGAATTGTGTATTCCGATCTATTATTTGAACGGTGAAAATGCCGCCGAACAGGCAGTGGATAGTTCCTATCGGGATAATCCATACTGGCAGCAGTCGATGGAACGTTTACAGGAAAAGATAAGTCACTATGATGTTGTTTCATTTGATATTTATGACACTCTCATTATGCGCAGGGTATATATGCCTCAAGATGTATTCAAATTGGTGGAGAAACGGATTCAGTTGCAGTTGGGGATGAATCTGGACTTTTATCATGCAAGACTGGCCATTGACTTAAAATGCAATGACGAGCATATGTTGTTGGATACTATTTATGTAGAGTTAAACCAAAAACTGCGGCTTAAGAAAGAAATTTTGGAGGCAATCAAACAAATTGAAATAGAAACAGAAATGGAGTGTTGTGTTCCAAGACGGGATATGGTAGCGCTCTATAATGAGACTGCAGCAAAAAGAGAAGTTTATTTGATAAGTGATATGTACCTGCCGTCTGAGGTTATAAGTAAAATATTAAGGACTTGTGGAGTAGAAAAAACTGAGAATCTCTGGATTTCCGGGGAGAAAAAAAAGAATAAGAAGAGCGGTGAATTATGGAAAAGCTATTCTAAGGAAATTGTAAAAGGAAGAAGAGCTCTTCACATTGGGGATAATTTGCATAGTGATGTCAATATACCCCATCAATGTGGCATTGATGCGTATTATATAATGAACAGCGCAGCCATGTGGGAAAAATCCTCACTAGGGGAGTTGGTGCCCAAGATACAAAATCTGGAGCAATCTGTGTTTGCGGGAATACTAGGGGCGCAGCTTTTTAACAGTCCCTTTGTGTTAAGTGTGCATCAGGGGATGGTATATTTTCAGGATTTTTGGCAGCTGGGTTATTGTTTGATAGGGGGGATCATCTACTCGTTTCTGGTGTGGCTGCTTCAGGAAACAAGGGAAAGAAATATTGACAGATTATTTTTCTTTGCAAGAGACGGCTACTTCTTAAAACAAGATTATCAATATTTGGAGGGATTATGTGAAGGAAAAAATTGGCCAAGCGCAATCTATCTGGCAATTTCCAGAAGAGTAGTTTTGATATCTTCGTTTGAGGATGAAATGGATCTGAATCATATTATGAATGTGCCATACAATGGCGCATTTGATCAATTCTTGGAGGATAGATTTAATATTCAAATTCATAAAGATGATATTCATGCAAGAGAAGATATAAGTATCCCGAAGGATGTGGGGAAAGTCGCAGAGTGGCTGGCCCCCTATTTGAATGAAATATTTGCAGAACTAAAGAAAGAAAAGGCAGACTATTTGGCTTATGTCAGCCAATTTGGCATAAATGAGAAGGACGGGGTGATAGATCTATGGTTTTATGGTAATAATCAATATTGTCTGTCTAAGGTAGTTGGTAAGTCTTTGACAGGATTTTATTTTGCCGCTAATTTGACAGAGGAGAATAAGTGTAAAGAGAACAACAAATTGGTGCCCTGTTTTCAAAGCGCTGGAGATGTAAGCGCTAAAGACTGCAATTTGAAGAAGGCGGATATATTTATAGAAAGCTTTTTGACGGCTCCTTATGGAATGATCAAGGCTGTGGATGCAGCAGGAGACTTTAGCTGCACTGCGGGAGGGATGAATCAGGTACATTTTGACGAGCGCAATATTATAAACCAGGGAGTCTGCGGATTTATCAAAGACTATGTCGGACTTATGGGGGAATGCGCAGGTCTGTCCCCTGACTTTGTTGATCTGTTTTTTGGAGAGTATATTAAGGGGCATATGGAACTGAGCACCAAAATCAAAGAGATATTCTACTACGACAATGCGTTTATGCATCGTAGAGAATCTAAAGTTTTCGAATGATATAAAAAAGAATTTCAGGCAGGAGAAAAGAGATATGGACATCATTTTTGGGTACTCCCGATTGGGGAAGAGCGTATGCGACTGGCTATTGTCATTAGGTAAAAAAGACATTGCATTTGTTGATAATTCAAGCAAAAAAGTAGGAGAAGTGTATAAGAATATTCCCGTAAGGGAAGTATCTAAAATGACACATAATGCGGGGGGGGGGTATTACATTGCCAGTATATTTCACTATGATAGCATAAAAAAGCAACTTCTCGACGAAGGCGTGTATGCGGAAAGCATTTTTAAGATACCAGAGGAATTAATACAACAAGAAAAAAAACAACTTATTGAAGACAAGCGACAGCGGAGGGTTCTACAGTTTGAGGTTGATATTGCAATGCATTGCAATTTAAAGTGTAAGTCATGCCATCACTTTTCGCCGCTGGCTACTCCGGAGGTGACGGATTTTAATGTCTTTCACAGGGATATGGACAGAATGGGGGAGTTGTTTTGCGATTGCTGTGACAGAATATATCTTCTGGGAGGCGAGCCACTACTCAACAAAGATATTGCTGAGTATCTGCCAGTGGCAAGAACGAATTTTCCGAAAACAAGGATTGAGTTAATTACTAATGGTCTATGGCTGGGAAGAATGGCAGATAGGTTTTGGGAGGCACTGCGGGAAAATGAAATTCAGGTTTCTGTAACTAAATATCCTATCGAGGCAGATTACAGGAAGATGAAATCATTGTGTGAGGAGAAAGGTGTTCTTTTTGAATTTTTTGGAAGCGAATCAGACAATAAACATATGTCTTACTACCCGTTAGACTGCTGCGGAAGACAAGAGTCTGCGGATAATTTTTATTTATGTAATATGGCGAATAAATGTATTACATTAAAATCCGGGAAACTGTATCCCTGTGTAGTTCCTCCCAATATATATCATTTCAATAATTACTTTGGCGAAAGCCTTGTGGTAGATGAGAAGGATGGGATCGATATTTATTTGGCAAAAGATAAGGATGAAATTCTGGAATTTCTGGCAAATCCCATTCCGTTTTGCAGATATTGCAGAGTGCAAGAGCGTACATATGACAACGAGTGGACATATAGTCATTTGAAGAAAGAAGAGTGGACATAAGCATTGGACAAAGACCGGTGAAAAGCGGCGTATGTTTATTGTTCACCGGAAAGTGGGGAAATTGTGGAATTTGTCATTTATGGAGCGGGATACAGAGGGAGACGGCTGCAAAACTATCTGGGAAGTGACAGGGTGCTTGCATATATAGACAGCAACGAAGATAGAATGCAGGATTTATTCTGTGGTAAGCCTGTTATTGGCTTGGACGCCTACATCGGGAATTACGGTGATACTTTCATTATTATCTCTCCTGAATATTCAGAAAACGGTGAAATAGAGAAAGGACTGCTATCCAGAGGGATATATAATTTCTGCAATTTGACGGAACTTCCCTCAGAGTTTATGGGCTATGGCTTTCGGGGTTTTCTTGACAGCTATGATTTCAACACATTAAATTCAGAGAAGAATTATTATATATATGGCTTTAATGCGTTTAGTCTGATGATATATGAAGCGATGGAGCAGAGAAATATAAATATGCATATTGTGCGGTGCAGTATAATGGAGCAGGAACAAAGACAAAGGATTAATGATATATATGGAGACATACTTATTGAGGCTGATGAGGTGACTTTGCAGGGGAATGATGTGGTCATTCTGGCCGTAAGAGAAGCGGCAAATATAATAGAGAAATTATTTGCTGACGCAGAGATAATAGACGCATATGATTATTCGGCAGATTTGCCAGACTATCACAATAAGGAATTGGAGCATCTGAGGTGTGCGTATGCGGAATGCGGGAGATGTTTTATTGTGGCTACAGGCCCCAGTTTGAGAGAGGAGGACTTGGAAGTTCTCCATCATAATCGCGTTTTTTGCATAGGCATGAACAGAATATATATGCAAAAAAGTTCATGGTTGCCGGATGCATATGTATGTGTGGATTCACATTTTATCAGCGAAAATCAAGATGAAATTGACCGATATGGGAGTCGTATTAAGTTCATAGGGGATAGCTGTCAGGATTTTTGGAAAAGAGAGCATGATAATATGTATAAACTTCATACAATTGCGCAAGATTCCTACAGCTTGCCGCCTAATTTTTCAGAAGATATATCCCAAAAGGTCTATGGCGGTGCTACAGTTACCTATCCATGCATTCAAATTGCCATCTATTTGGGCTTTAAGGAAATCTATCTGTTAGGAGTGGATTGCAATTACGTCAAAAACAGCTCCAATAATTACTTTTTTGAGAGTAATGTGGCGGATAATAAGAACCATCACGAGGACAGAATGATTTTATCGTACATGTCAGCAAAAAAATATGCGGATGAACATGGCATCAAGATATACAACGCAACACGCGGGGGTGCATTGGAGGTATTTGAGAGAGTAGATTTTGACAGTCTTTTTGATGGAGGAAAATAGCTGTGGAGAAGATAATTGCCGTTATTCCGGCCCGTTACCAGTCATCACGTTTCCCGGGTAAGCCGTTGGCGCTTATAGCGGGGAAACCCATGATACAGCATGTGTATGAACGAGTCAGGCAGGTAGAGTGTATTGAGAGAGTGGTGGTGGCAACGGATGATGAGCGGATATTGAAGCATGTACAGAGTTTTGGCGGAGAAGCGGTGCTGACAGGAGAATGCGGCTGCGGCACGGAGCGGGTATATGAAGCGGTCCGGGGGAATGAGTATAGTATTGTGATTAATGTCCAGGGGGATGAACCCCTTATCAGGCCGCAGATGATCAAAGAATTGATTGATACAATGGTTAAGAAAAATGTCCCCATGGCGACGTTATGCAGGGAACTGACTGACCGGGAAGACGTTATAAATCCAAACATAGTAAAAGTTATAATGGATCTTCAAGGGAATGCCGTATATTTTTCCAGAAATCCGATTCCCTATAATAGAGATAATATAGCGGGTGTCCGATATTTTAAGCATATTGGTATGTATGGATATAGAAAAGATTTTTTGGAGCAATATGTTCACATGCCTAAATCTCCTTTGGAATGTGCCGAAAGCTTGGAGCAGCTCAGAGTATTGGAAAACGGGTATAAGATTGCCATTGCCGAAACACAATATGACAGCATCGGCGTAGATTTGCCAGAGCATATTAAGCAGATAGAGGAGATACTGAAAAATGAAAAATAAATTTATTGTGATAGCTGGGCCATGCGTTATAGAATCAGAGGAAATTACTCTTAGAATCGCGGAGGAGCTTAAAGAGATTGCACAGTCTCTGGATATAGAATTTTATTTTAAAGCATCCTTTGACAAAGCGAACAGGACAAGCATAGAGTCGTTCCGGGGGCCGGGGCTGGAGGAAGGCTTGAGGATATTGGGGCGGGTAAAAGAATTGTATGGACTGAAGCTTGTGACAGATATTCATGAGCCTTTTCAGGCCAAGAGAGCAGCCGAAGTGTGCGATATTTTGCAGATTCCGGCTTTCCTGTGCAGACAGACGGATTTGCTGGTGGCCGCGGCAGGGACGGGACGATGCATTAATGTGAAAAAAGCACAGTTTCTTGCGCCCTGGGATATGGAGAATGTGGTACATAAGCTGGAAGAAGCCGGAAGTAGAGATATTATGCTCTGTGAGCGTGGCACCAGTTTTGGATACAATACGCTGGTAGCGGATATGACCTCCATAGTGGAGATGAAAAAGAACGGGTATCCGGTTATTTTTGATGGAACGCACAGTGTGCAGAAACCTGGCGGTAAAGGAACAACGACCGGGGGAAACAGGGAGTATGTTCCCTATCTTACCAAGGCAGCGGTGGCCGCAGGAGCTGACGGGCTGTTTCTGGAGACGCATTTTGAACCGGACAAGGCTTTGTCAGATGGCCCTAACATGATTCGTATAGAAGATGTAAAGGAGTTGTTGGCGACCTGTCTCAAGATTCGAGAGATTGTTTGACCATATACGTGAAGCAGGAATGCAGGATACATGGGAGAAGAATTGATGAATGATATGCTCATAACAGCTGAAAATGTTTTTGATATAGAGATAGAGGGACTGCGACAAGTAAAAGAATGTCTGGGAGAGACTTTTTCACAGATAGTAGATGTTGTGGCGAAATGCGAAGGTAAGGTAGTTTTGTGCGGTATGGGTAAGTCAGGTCATATAGCGAAGAAGATTTCCGCAACGCTGGCCAGCCTTGGAACCCCTTCCTTTTTTCTGCATCCTGCCGAAGCCCAGCATGGAGATCTGGGGATGGTGACAGAGCGTGAGGTTGTTATACTGATCAGTCATAGCGGTGAAAGTGAGGAAATAGTGCGATTGCTGCCGTCTTTGAGACTGATAGGCGCTACATTGATCGCAATTACTTCTAATCAGAAATCTACCTTGGCGCAGGAATGTGAAATTGTTCAGTTAATGCCGCCTATAAAAGAAGCTTGTGCGTTAAATTTGGCTCCGACTTCCAGTACTACGGCCGTTTTGGTCTATGGTGACGCTTTGGCGGTTGCCGTTTCTCAAAGACATAGTTTTTCGGAGAGTGATTTCGCGCTATTCCATCCTGCGGGGGCACTCGGAAAGAAAATTTTAATTCGTGTGGCGGACATTATGGCGCAGGGGGGTGAGGTTCCACTTGTTGAAGAGGGGTGCTCCATATCGGAAGCAATTGTAGAGATGAGCAGAAAAACACTGGGTGTTGTAACAATAGTTAATAAGGACAGGCGTCTGGTGGGACTGCTGACGGATGGGGACTTGCGAAGAGCATTGGAAAAAAGGGTTGATATGTATGGGGATATCATAGATACAATTATGACTAAAAACCCTCAGAGCATAACGGCAGACATTCTGGCGGCGCAGGCTCTTCGGATGCTCCGAGAGAGGAGCATCAATAATTATCCGGTGGTGGATGAGCAGGGCCGCGTAGTGGGGGTGTTGACTTGGCAGATGATTGTGAAAGCGGGAATAATTATATGAAACCGATTAAGTTATTTGTAATGGATGTAGATGGCACCCTGACGGACGGTAAAATATATGTATCGGCATACGGTGAAACATTCAAAGCATTTGATGTGAAAGACGGCTATGGGATTAGGCACATTTTGAAAAGCTATGGGATAAAGACAGCCATTATTACAGGACGTGAGTCTGGGATTGTGCAGTGCCGGGCAAAAGAGTTGGGTGTGGATTTTGTGTTTCAGGGGGTGCAGGATAAAGTTGAATGTTTGGAAATGCTTTTGAGACAATTGGGATATGGCTGGACGGAAGTGGCATATGTGGGGGATGATGTCAATGATTTAGAGTGTATTAAGAGGGTGGCGTGGAGTGGCTGTCCTGGAGATGCGCATAAGAGTGTTCGCAGAGTCGCCACTTATGTGGCGGAGAACAGTGGAGGACACGGGGCGGTCAGGGAGATGATAGAGGCTGCATGCGGGATATGAGACTGGGAAACGAAAACAGTATGAAATTTGAATGACATTTTATAAGGAATGTGGTAGAATACTTAGGTATTTATGTCGAAGAATGTATGCAGACCAGCAATAGATCGCATGAATAAGGGTTGGTAACGTAGAATGGCAAAAAAGAGACTGGCAATATATTGTTTTTTTGAGGAAACGGGATATGTGGATAGATATGTGGAGCATATCCTGAGGGAAATAAATTCCATATGCAGCAGAGTGATCGTTGTGGTGAATGGGGAGTTGGCAGAAGAAGGGAAGGAAATTTTAAAGAAATACGCAGATGATGTGTTGCTTAGAGAGAATAAGGGATATGACGGTGCAGCGTATAAAGAGGCAATATATAATATTGGGGAGCCAGAGTTAAAAAAATATGAAGAGGTTCTTTTATGCAATAATAGCTTTTTTGGCCCTTTTATAAAGCTAGAGACTTTATTTTCTTATGCAGAGAAAGAGAATGTCGATTTCTGGGGACTATCCTATCGTAATACAGGGATTGCTGCGTTTATAGAATCCTATTTTCTTGTTTTTCGGGAGAATATTGTGCAGTCAGGTGCTTTGTGGGATTATTTCGCGCAGTTAGTTGAGATTAGTAATTACGAAGAAGCAAGAATTTTTTTTGAAAGAGGAATTTTTCATTTTTTTTATGCAAAGGGATATAAGTATGGTTCTTTATGCTCAAAAAGAAGATATAGCAGTAATTTGGAATTTCCGTATGAAGTGCTCAGGGGAGATAAATTACCAATATTAAAGAAGAAATGCTTTTATTGGCAAGATTGTGATTTGAATAGCTTACAAAAGGTGATTAACTATATTCAAAGCAATTATAAGGAATGGGCGGATGAGATTGACGATTGGACGCAAAGAAAGGGAATTGTCATACAAAATGCGAGCGAGAATAATACTCGCAAGGCTGAACTCGTAAATGATTATATAGAATGTGTTACGATCCAGGAAATACAAAAATGGGTTGAGAAATTCGAATGTATTTATCTGTATGGAAACGGTCTATACAGCCACATGTTGATACGATTATTCGGATTAACTCCGAAGGGCATCATTGTGTCGGATGAACAATGGAAAGGCGAACTCCAATATGATGACGTTGCAATCATAAAAAAATCATGTTTTGATTTTCAATGCGACAATGTTGGAATCATAGTGGCGGTAGGCAGAAAGAGTTCTGAAGAGATATGTAATAGTATGGGAAAATGTGATAATCTATTTTATATTTGGGGCAATGCAACTTGATTTTGCAAATAGGTAAATTTGGATGGATAATGTAAGAAAGATTAGGAAAGATAAAGGTCTATATTTCATTTTGGATCATAGACGATCGGAGGGCTTCTCCAATGAAAAGATAGCGGTATTTGTGAATTTATATTATCTGGATATGGTTGAATACTGTTTAAAATATTTAGAGCGGTTGGATCAGCGGATAGACATATATATCGCGTCGTCCAATCTGGAGGTTTTGGAGAAAACTCATTGTATTGTCGAACAGCATGGAGCAAGAAATATAAGGTTATGGGAAAAGGATAACAGAGGAAGGGATGTCAGCGCTTTGCTGGTGACGTTCAGAAATATTGCCATGAAATATGAATTCTTCTGTTTTATACATGATAAAAAGGAGAAAAGAGTCCAACAAAAAGCAGATATTGATTTATGGGTCAGAAATTTATGGGGGAATACATTGGAGTCACAGTGCTATGTTGACAATGTTATGGATATTTTTGCAAAGAACCCTCAAGTGGGGTTACTTGTCCCGCCTGAACCAATAGGAGCGGATATCCATACTTGGTATATTAATACTTGGTTTTCGAATTTTGAGCCAACAGTAACTCTTGCAGATAAATTAAATTTAGATTGTGAAATTAGTTGTGAGAATGCCCCGATTACGATAGGGACCGTTTTTTGGACCCGAAGCCTAGCGCTGAAGAAGCTGCTGGAGACCGAATGGCGGTACGAGGATTTCCCGCCAGAACCAATGCCCGTAGACGGAACGCTGGGGCATGCGGTCGAGCGCGTTCTGGCATATGTCGCCCAGGACGCAGGTTATGATACGGGAACTATTATGACTGCCCCCTACGCAGAAAAGCAGCTGGCCATGGCGCAGGAACATATGTACAAAACCTACCGAATATTGGACAGGCATTGGGGTGTGGGTTCCCTGCGGGATTTACGGCGTATGGACGCAAATTACAACTTGCTTTCGAACTTTTGCAGTGATCATTCACCGATTCTATTGTATGGGGCGGGATTGATCGCGAAAAGTGTGCGGTCTGCCCTAGGATTGATGGGCTTTGCCGTCTGGGGCATTGTAGTCACGGAAAAACAGATAGTGCCTGAGGAGATCTGTGGGCTCCCTATAATGGAAATAGATGATCTAGTATATGAGGAGGGGATGGGAATTATCATTTCTGTCAATTCCGACTACAGGGGACAGGTGATCGACGAATTGGAAAAGCGGGGTATAAAGGAATATCTGGCGCTGGACTGGCAATGTGTATAGAACGCACTATATATGGGAAAGGATGCTTGACGATTAGTACATCTCTGCGCAGGCATGGTATAAAAAATGAAAGAAAAAGTAATTAAGACCGTACAATTGCTCATATCGTTTCTGTTTGTGGCAGCTATTATAGGGGTAGCTATATTCCCTTTTGACAATAGGAACCTGACGGTAAAATTCATATCGGATAAAGAAGTATATAATTATGTGGCAACGAATGTGGAGTTGGCCGAAGAGCGGTTTGACAGCTATACATTTGCAAACACGGACGACATCATATTAAAGAAAATACAGATATATGGGCGTTTCCGATCCGTTCTGCTGAAGGAAATAACTACTGGCGAATTGCTGAATTATATTGTCTTGAATGACGGCAATCAAGAGGTAGGCTGGACAGAAGAAGGAATATCTATCAAGAATGCAGACGGTTCGGCGTATATTCGGTTTAATGAAACGTGGCTAGAAGATGTTGCAAAGCTGTCTGCGTCTTTCTTGCAAGAAAGAGTTATAATCATGGGTTATATCGCGGCGTTATATAGTCTGTGCATGTTGTGCGTCATTTTGTTAAAAGAAAGAGACTGGAAGACGGAAGCTGCAAGGCACGGATTGGTCTATGAGGCCAGGAAGTTTGTCGGAGATATAAAGAAATATGCCCAATATATGGTTTATGCGGCCAAAACGGATTTAAAAGCGGAAGTGGCTAACTCCTACTTGAACCGTCTGTGGTGGCTTCTGGAACCTTTTTTCAATATGCTTGTCTACGTAGTTGTTTTTGGAAATATTATGGGAAATTCTGTGGAGAATTACGCTACATTCGTTTTTTCGGCTTTGCTGATGTGGAGTTTTTTCAGTAAAACTGTAAACTACAGCGTTAAGCTGGTGCGCAACAACAAAGACATTTTGACTAAGGTGTATATCCCAAAATTTGTCATTCTCATATCTAACATGATACTCAATATGTACAAACTCTTGTTCTCAATGATTGTTCTGGTGATTATGCTGGTAGTTTTTCGAGTGCATGTTGGTTTCAATATAATATGGGTAATTCCGGCTTATCTGGTAATGATTCTGCTTGGAATGGGGATCGGAATGATTTTTCTTCATTTTGGGGTATACGTGGATGATTTGTCTTATGCGGTATCCATCTTACTTAATATGCTAATGTTCCTGTCAGGTATATTTTATGATGTTATGACGACATTGCCCGCTCCCTTAAATGCCTTTATGATGTGTGTTAATCCCATTGCTTTGGTGGTCGATACAATGCGTAATGCGTTGCTGTATAACCGAGCCGCCAATCTCCCGATACTTGGCATGTGGTTCCTGCTTTCGGTTATTTTATGTATTATAGGAACGCATATCGTCTATAAAAATGAAAACAGTTACGCAAAGGTGGTATAGAATGAGCGATATTGCATTAGACGTAAGGAATGTCAGCATTGATTATAAAAATTTAATGCATATGTCCCTGCATCAGAGTCTGCTTAAAGAGGGCGTTAAAAGGGCGGATACAATCAGGGCGGTAAATAATGTTTCTTTTTCTGTGGAAAAAGGGAAAATACTGGGGATTATAGGGCGGAACGGTTCTGGAAAAACCACATTGCTGCGCTCTATAGCCGGGATATTCCAGCCGGACGAGGGATATATCGATACGAAGGGGAACAGGGTTTCCCTCATGGCTATCGGAATAGGTTTTAATCCAAATAATACGGGCAGAGAGAACATACTTAAGTCTGGTATGCTCTTAGGCTGTGATATCAGGTATGTCCAGGAACACATGGAGGAAATTATAGAGTTTTCGGAACTGGGTGAGTTTATTGAGCGGCCGGTGCGGACATATTCCAGCGGCATGTACTCAAAGCTGTCCTTTGCCGTGACGGCCATACTGGATACGGATATTATGCTTGTGGATGAAGTGCTGAGTGTGGGCGACGAGCATTTTCGGCGGAAAAGCTACAAGAAGATGGAAGAATTAATGATGAGCAACAGGACAGTGTTGATTGTCTCTCACGCCACAGACACTTTGAAGAAGTTCTGCGATCAGGTGATGTGGATTGACAGCGGGAATCTGGTTAAAATTGGAGATACCGAGGCGGTGCTGAAAGAGTATGATGAATATATGAAACTATAAAAAACAGGGAGGCGGGAAGTACAATGGGTTTACACGTAAAAAGAATGGGGGTAATGCGGATACTTGATACCACGGGGGTGGTGGACAGGTATGTGTTCCATTATCTGGACAAAATGAAGGAGGTGGTGGACAGACTGATGATTTTCTGCGCCAATGCCACCGATGATGCCACGGTCGATCGACTGAGGGATTATACGGAATACCTTTTTAAGTACGATAATATAAATTTTTCCGACGGATGCTTCGTCACGGAATGTTCTTACGAGCGGATGAGGGAATTTGACGAAGTGCTTTTCTTCGACGATACCTGTTACGGACCTTTTTCGTCATTAGAGGGCCTGTTTGAGAAGGCTGAACAGCTCCGTCTGGATTATTGGGGGATGACAAAAAAGTATGAAAGTGTTATGCCCGACGGGATGCCGGTGGCGGCGGCATTACAGGACTATTTTATCGTCCTTAGAAGAAAGGTGGTCCATTCGGATTTCTTCGCCCAGTACTGGCATGGTGTCAGAAACGCAGGCACCGTGGTCGAGGCCCTGGTGCGGGCTTTGGAATATGGCGGATTCTATGGGGATGCATGTATGGACACGTCCGCCTTCGGCGGGAGATTCCCGGATGAAAATTATGATCCCGGCATATGGTATGCATATGATCTATTAAAGTATGGAAAATGCCCGTTTGTAAGAACAGGAGCCCTTGATAATACCTATTTTCTGCCGGGCGGTGACGAGGTGCCGGAGAAAACATTCACGTACATTAAGAATCATACGGACTATGATACATCGCTTATTTGGGAGCATTTATTAAGGACGAAAAACATATTGGATATTAAGACAAGCCTGCATCTGGAGAGAGTACTGCCCAATGAGGTGCGTGACGGCTTTAATCTTGATCTCCAGACAATATCTGCAGCAGTGATCGTCCACCTGTATTATGATGATCTGCTGCCGGAGTGCATGGACTATATAGAGGAAATACCGGATACCTTTGACATATATATCATATCCGCCAATAAAATCCTGATTAGCGAGGCGAAAAAGCAGATCATTGCCAGAGGGCTGTCCAACTGTTATGTGCGGGACAAGAATAATCAGGGACGGGATTTCAGCGCATTACTGGTTGCCTGTAGAGATATCCTGATGAAATATGAATACCTCTGTTTTGTCCATGATAAAAAGAGCCATGCGCACAGTCCCGTACCTTCGGGAAAAACCTGGTTTTACAATCTGTGGAGTTGTATGCTAAACAGCAATGGATTTATTAAGAATATTATTGAGACATTTGAAAATAATCCGTGCCTGGGGCTGCTGGTTCCTCCGGAGCCATGCCATTCCGAAGCGATTGCGGGGATAGGATGGACATGGGCCAATGATTTTGATATCACGCGGGAACTGCTAAGAAAGCTGGAAATTGAGGTGCCGTTGGATCGAGATCTGCATCCCATCACATTGGGAACGGCTTTTTGGTGCAGGACAAAGGCGCTGAAGCCACTGTTTGAACAGCAGTACGAATATGATGATTTTCCCGAGGAGCCGATGGCTATTGACGGGACCATATGCCATGCGCTGGAAAGGATATTCGGCTATGTGGCCCAGGGCATGGGCTATTATACGGAGTATGTCATGCCCCCGGAATTCGCCGGTCTCAGGATGGCCAAGATGACGACCTATCTGACACAGACAATGACGATTATGCGTGATATGAATATTTGGGACAGGCGGGACGGCGGCGTAGTATTCCGGGTGGACAAGGAAAAGAGACGCTATGAGTACACGGATTATCTGCGTACATTCGCATATCGTCATGGCACGGTATATATTTATGGAGCGGGGAAATACGGACAGAGTTGCTGCGGTTTCCTGCAGGCCCAGGGGGTACAGATCGCGGCCTTTATCGTTTCAAGCAGAGGATCAAATCAGGAAAATCTAATGGGCATACCCGTCAGGCTTCTGAGTGAAATAGAAATCGAGGAGGAGAATGCCGCCGACACGGCAATCATTGTCGCGCTGAAACCGATATACCGGGCGGAGGTTATTCCCAAGCTGGAAAAACTCGGAGATGTAGACCTTGCTTATTATCCAAATCTCGGCTGATAATAAGTATCATATGAGGCAAGGAGAAAGAAGTTTGGATGTGTACATCCAAATACGTATAAATGCAATATCGCAGGCAAAGCCAGCGATATGCAGGAATGAGGTAAGTATGAAAGTAATTATTTTTGGCACGGGCCGGTATTATCAAAACAGAAAGCACAGTCTGGCGGGGATAGATATAGTGGCTTTTTTGGACAATGATCCTGGCAAACAGCATACAGAGGTAGACGAAAAGCCTGTATTTCTGCCCCAGGAGATAGAGCAGCTCTCCTATGACTATATATGTATTATGAGCGGTCCTTACTTTGCCCCAATGCGGGAGCAATTGATTTCCTTGGGCGTGAGTGAGGGGGCGGTTATCGACTATAGCCAATTGCTGGGTATGACCGGCGGACAGATGCTCTATTACCGGAGTATGAAAGGTATGCCGAGACTTGGGGCAAAGAGGGCTCTGCTGTTTTCCCACGAACTTGAACTGACAGGCGCGCCGATCGTTCTGCTGTATATGGCATACGCATTGAAAAAAATGGGATTTGCCGTAACCGTTTTGAGCCGAAGGGATGGGGAATTAAGATATAAATATATGGAGAATGATATTCCTGTCATAGTCAATGATCATCTGAGCGGGGACGATCAGGTATTGGTCGAATGGATGGCAGCGTTTGATCTGATTGTAATCAACACGCTGGTATTCGGTGAGTTCTTGGGTGAAATAGAGCGGCAGGGGGAGTCCTTTGACGTGCCGATCATCTGGTGGCTGCATGAAGGAACAGAGGTTTATCAGGGATGGTGGCCTAGGGCCAATCCGGGGCATTTGTATGACAATGTCCATGTGCTGGCTGTGGGCGCGCGCGCATTAAGGGTTTATCAGGAATATTTTCATGATAATCGAGCAAAATCTTTAATATATGGCCTTCCGGATGCCAATCCGGAACTGATGGTGCAGGAAAAGGACTATGATAAGGATAAGATGATCTTCGCGCTGGTGGCAGGTATTCAACCGCGTAAGGGCCAGGATCTGCTGATTGATGCCATTCGATTATTGCCGGAGGAAGACAGGCAGAGAGCGGAATTTTGGTTTATCGGCCCTAAGACGGAAACGGTATATCCCGAGTATAATGCGCGGTTTATGGAGGCGGCCGCTTCATTCCCGCAGATAAAATATATGGGTGTATGGCCGATGGAAAGAATGGCTGCCGAATATCCCAACATTGATGTGATTGTATGTCCCTCCAGAGACGATCCGATGCCGGTTGTTATCCCCGAGGCGATGATGTTTTTTAAGCCCTGTATAGCTTCTGTGGGAAGCGGAACGGCTTCTTATATCGTAGATTATAAAAACGGTCTCCGATGTGAGATCAATGCGGAAGATATAGCGGAAAAAATTAAGTGGTATCTGCATAATCCGGGCGAACTGCCTCAGATGGGTAAAGAGAGCAGGAAGCTCTACGAGGAGTTGTTTTCTATAGAGTCGTTTGAAAAAAACCTGGCAGGTATAATTGATGATTGCGTGAAGAAGGACATTCCGTAAACAGTTTAGGAGAGTGGCGGTTCATGAGATATGATTATCCAAAGTTTAAAATATCAATAATTGTACCCGTATTCCATACGGAGCAATATCTGGCGGAGTGTCTGCAAAGCATATTGTATCAGACACATTCCAATCTGGAGATAATCGTTGTAGACGACGGATCCGGCGGGAATGCTTTGGATATTATACAACAATTTGATGATCCCAGGATCGTTTATATTAAGCATGAGAGAAACCGGGGGCTGTACCGGGCAAGAGTGACCGGCGCGGCAAGGGCCACAGGCAGATTTATAGGGTTTGTGGATAGCGACGACACAGTGGGAATCGACTATTTCAGATTGCTATTAATGCGCTGCGTGGAATGTGAGGCGGACGTGGCAGTGGGCCAGACCGTCCACTGCGCGGAGGACGGAAGTAAAAACGTAGTAAGCCTGCAGGAAGCAGTGTTTTCTTTTGACAGCCTGAAAAATGAAGAGATACGCAGGGAATATTTCGATCAGGCCGGATGCTGTCCCGCATGGCACAATATCTGGAATAAGCTTTATAAAAAAGAGTTGTTTGATAAATGCCTGCCTTTTTTCGAGACGCTGCAGGAAAGAGTCGTAATGGGTGAGGATATTATCTTCTCTACGGTTCTGCTGGCCAACGCCAGCAAAGTCGTTGTTGCGCGGCGGGCAGTGTATTTCTATCATCAGCATGGAGGCAGCACTACGGGAGATGCCCTGTACAATAAGGAGAAGGTGCTTGACAATTTCAGGGTGCTGAAGATAGTGTTTGATTTTGCGGACACATATCTGGCGGGGTTTCCCGGTTACATTCGGGACGGTTTTCACAGAATGAGACAGCGACAGGGCCTGATCTGGCAGAAGGTTTATTTGGACAATAACAGCGGAGTCGCGGACGAAAGACTGCAGGCGGCGCTGAATGATTATTGCGGGGAGATTCCGGCAGGGCTGTCCGAAGGGACATTTTTGGGGCTGTTCAGCCATCCTTGGGGAGACGGTCTGGAAAATATCAAGAATGTGATCATGCATGGAAGATATTTATATATCAGCTTTGATATATTTGATACCCTGGTGGCGCGGCCGTTTGCGGATCCCCGGCATTTGTTCCGCATGCTGGATGAAATATTTGAGACATATATTGATACGGGTATCTGCTTTCATACTGTCAGGGAACGGGGGGAAGAAGGCGCCCGGCTTAAAGCCAAGGAGGAGCATCCTGAATGGGAGGATATAACGCTGCGGGAGATATATGACTATATCAGCCATACTTACCGCATCCCACATGAAATATGTATGAAACTGATGCAGGCCGAGGAGGACCTGGAGGTGGAGTACGCGTTTCCAAGGCCGGGAGTGAAGGAATTATATGAGGTCGCCGTATTGGCGGAGAAGATGGTTATCCTTACATCAGACATGTATCTCTCCAAAGCAACCATAGAGAGGATCTTGAAAAAATGCGGGTATATGGGATTCCATTATATCTTTGTCTCATCAGAGGAGAGAAAGCTTAAAAGTACCGGTGCGCTATATGAGGCCATAATGGAGAAAGTGAATGTCACGGCAGAGTTTATGCTGCATATGGGGGACAACCAGATAAGCGACATTGAGGTTGCGCTGGAAAAGCATATTGACGCGTTTTATATTCCCAAATCCATGGCTCTTTTTGAAAACAGGGCCTGTAACTATCCTACTGGCAATCGTTCCAAGATGACGCAGCTTGCCGGTGGAACTATGATAGATTTCAGGAAGGTGTTAAATTCCATGGGAGTGGGCGCGTTGTCTGCCATAATCGCGGACAGGTTCTATGAGGATCCCTTTGTCAGCTATGATGCGGATACAAATTTTAATTCCAACCCTTATCTGTTTGGCTATTATCTGGTGGGTATGCATATATTGGGCATTGTGCGCTGGATCCATGATACCGTCTCAAAAAGGGAGGTAAACCGACTGCTGTTTTCATCCCGTGACGGCTGGCTTATCATGAAGGCATATGCGGCATACAGGAGATATCATCCATGCCTGCCGGAGGAAAAATATATCCATGTCTCCAGAAAATCCGTGTTGCCCGCCATCGTGCAGACGGTTACGGATTTGTTTGATCTGCCGATCCAGGTTGATCAATACACGCCGGCCATGTTAATTGGACTTTTGGACTTTTGCACAAGACCCATGGCGGATAAAGAGAAGAAGGAATTTATGCGGCATTCCCCTGTGCCCGTGGACATTCCCTTTGCTAACCAGTATCAGTATCAGCGGTTTATCGAATACTTTATAGAGTATGGATATGATATGGATAGGCATCGTGAGAGTTATGAGACAGCCAGGCTTTATTTTGGCCGGATTGAGGAAGGGGATCTGCTGTTTGACATGGGATACAGCGGAAGGATCCAGACGGCGGTAAATAGACTGGCAGGATGCCGTGTGGATGCCCTGTTTATCCATACGGATCAGGAAAGATATGCGGACGCGGTCCGCAAGTCGGGATTTGAAATAGAGAGTTTTTTTGATTTTGCTCCGATGATGCCAGATCTGCTCAGAGAGCATATTCTGTCTGATTATACTCCGGCATGTATAGGCTATGTACGTAGGGATATAACGGCGGCCCCGGTATTTGAAGAGGGCGGAAAAGCCTATGAAGATAAATTTATCATCAGGGCTATTCAGCAGGGCGCGATAGATATGGTTGAGAGAACCCTTGCCGTTTTCAAGGGGAGACTGGAACATATTCCGTTCAGACCTCTGGAGCTTTCCCTGCCCTTTGAGGGTTGGCTTAGTTGTTCTACAGCCAGTGACAGGGCGTTTTTTAAGTGTTCATGGTTTGAGGATGAGGTATACAGCGGTAATCCGTCTAATAATATTGAGAATTATCTGACGCAGCAATATGAAGTGGTTATTCCGTCCGCAAAAAATCTGCCGGTGGAAAACTACTAATATGTGTACGAGGTGTGACGCATGTCGGTTTTGCATATGGAATTGGTGGGGGACAGGGATCGGGTATTTCCTGAGACTGTGTGGGATGGACGCATAGGAAAAATAATTGAGGATAATGCGTCGGAGGATTACAGTGCGGTTCTGGCTGAACATGAGGAGTGGGATTTCTATTATCATTTATCGGAGGTCAGGAAAGGACTGCTCAACTGGTACGGTTTCGAACCGGGCTGCAGGGTACTGGAGATAGAGGCGGAATTTGGAGCGCTGACGGGGCTGCTATGTGATCTGTGCGGTCAGGTGGCGGTATCGGAGAGCAATCCCTACAGGGCCGCCTGCATCGCAAAGCGCTTTGAAGCAAGAGAAAACCTGGATGTCTACGCAGGTCATGTATTTGATGTCTTTTTACTGAAGGAGCAGGAGAAATTTGATTATATTATAATCAACGGGATACTGGAGAGGCAGGGCAACGGGGATCCTAATCCGGAAGTCTATGCGGCATATTTAAGGCGTATCAGAGACACATTTTTACGGCCGGGAGGCAGGTTTCTGATCGCTGCGGAAAACAGGTTGGGCCTGCGTTATTTTTGTGGGGAAAGGGATAGATTTACCGGCAGGCCCTTTGACAGTATCAATAATTATCCTTTCGGATCGGGAGCCCGGGGCTTTACGAGAAAAGAACTGAAAAACATTATTGAGCGTGCCGGAATGAACAGTCTGCGCTTTTATTATCCGCTGCCGGATCATAGAGTGCCGCAGATTATTTTCTCTCAGGATTATGTGAACCAGACACTTATTGAAGAACGGTTAAGCACTTACAGTGTCTGGCGCGATACGCAGGTGGTCTGGGAGAGGGCACTGTATAAGGATGTGGTAGAGAACCAGGCATTTGAATTTATGGCCAATTCGTTTTTGGTTGAATGCTCCTGTAACGGTCCATGCAGTGATGTCAAATTTGCGATAGTGTCAACAGACAGGGGATATGAGGACGCGCAGGCTACTATAGCCCATATGGACAAAACAGTGGACAAGATAGCTCTTTATGCCCAGGGGCGTTCCGGCCTTCAATTGGCGAAGGATATCGTTGCCACCATGGCGGCGCGCGGGATTCCCACAATTCCTCATGAAGTCCGCGGTCATGGAATCAGGATGCCTTATGTGGATATGCCCACCTTGAACGATCATTTGAAGAAGATTTTTAAAACGGATAAGAGGTCTTTTCTAAGGCTTTTTGACAGACTGTATCACTATATATTGATGTCGTCGGAACTGACGAAGGAGAACGGACTGGCAAATTACTCTGAACATATTGATTTCGGACCGATTTTGAAAGACGCGTATATAGATATGATACCGGCCAATGCCTTTTTTGACGGAGAGGATATATTTTTTTATGATCAGGCGTTCCTAAGGTCGGGGTATCCTGCCAGATACGTGATTTACCGGGCAATTAAATACACATATATGTATATAGACGGTCTGTCCCAATATATCACAATGGACGAGTTGAAGGCCAGATTCTGGATATCTGACGAGTTGTGGGATATATTCGAGGAGGTTGAAGCACAGTTTATCGCATCGGTACGGAAGAATAATGTATCGCGTGCGTATCAGCGGTGTGTTCTGACCAATCTGGATGCCATCCACAGCCGGGGGGAAATGCTCACATACAAGGGAGAGTCCTTTCAGCAATACGAGATAAATGACAGCGTCAGGACCACACAGAGGGTATTGCTTAAGATGCTTGCTGTTTTTCAGGATGTATGTGAAAGGTACGGACTGCGTTTTTTTCTTATATATGGTTCCCTGTTGGGGGCGGTCAGGCATTCAGGATTTGTCCCTTGGGATGACGACGTGGATGTGGCCATGGATCGGGAGGATTATCAAAAACTCATGGAGATTGCAGAAGAAGTCTTTCCGGCTCCGTATTTTTTACAGACCATGTACAATGATGAGGGAAGCTTTTTTGGCGGATACAGTAAGTTGCGGGACAGTTCTACCACGGCGCTGGAAAAGAAAAACTGGCGGCGTGGGGGAAATCAGGGAATCAGCCTGGATATCATACCTATAGACAATGCATACAGTGAGGATAAGCGGAATCTCAAGATGCTCAGAGAACAGTGCCGCTGTCAGCGAATGCTTATGGCCAAGGCGTATGGAGATACGGGCAGACCTTCCGATGTGTCAAAGCTGTCGTGGAAGATGATCAGCAAACGGGCGGCAAAATATACCTGGCATCAACTTTGCGATATGCTTGACAAGAGCTTTACGGCGTGCGATCAGAAGGAGGGAGGGATTAAGGCAATCTTTGCCCATTATACCGGCGGCCTTCGATACCTTTGTTACGATCAGCACGACTTTGATTCTGTTATCAAGATGGAATTTGAAAATTTGTTATTGCCTATACCGGGCAACTATCGACATTGTCTGTCGGTAAATTATGGGGAAGATTTTTTGCGCTACCCTGCCGTGGCGGAGAGGAAAAGACACCATCAGACATATATACGGACAGATGTCCCATATGATATCTTTCTGCGCCGCTTAAACAATTTTGAGATTCCGTCGGGATATGACATGGTTCTGTATGGCTCAGGGACGTATGTCCGGGAGTTTTTGGAAAGTGGGCGGGTGCCCGTTACTCCCAGCTTCATTATTTCGGAAAACAGAGAAGAATGGGGGATAGTCGTTTGCGGAATCAGTGTGAAAAGGCCGGAGGCAATAGGGGAGCCGGGGCCTGAACCGCATCATGTCATTATCTGTGACAGGGAATTTGAGATGTGTGAGAAACATCTGCGGGAAATGGGCTGTAATACGTATGCAATCTATTTGCCGGATACTTCCGTATTGTGGAATATGTGAGAAGAGAGGGACGGATATGAAATATAAGCTTGGATATATGGCGGGTGTATATGATCTGTTTCATATAGGCCATTTGAACTTGATCAGGCGTGCCAAGGAAAACTGTGAATACCTTATAGTGGGAGTACTGACTGACGAGGAAGTGCTCAGATGGAAGCCCAACAGACCTTTTGTCCCGTTTGAGGAGAGAATCGAGATCATCCGCTCCATCCGGTATGTGGATGAGGCCATTCTGGTGAACAGCGAGAATATAGACAGGATTGACTCCTGGAACAGGCTGCATTTTGACTGTCAGTTCTCCGGAAGCGATTACCAGAATAATCCTGGCTGGCTGGAGGATCAAAGGAAATTGAGAGAATTGGGTTCTGATATCGTATTTTTCTCTTATACGGAGACAACCTGCTCTACCCAGTTGAGGGAATTGATTGAACAGCGTATTATTAAGTGAGACGCATTATTACAGGCAAAGCTGGCAATATGTGGGAAGAGGTAAGCATGATAAGTAAGTTTTCAGCAAAGAAAAACATAGGGAAGGCTTTAATACTTGTCCTGTTGTCGATAGTTCTTATTGATAAAATAGTTTGCTATAACTATTCCAATATTTTTCTGACCTCCGGAGTCACAGGAGAGGAATATGTTTCCTTTGCGTATTTCATGCAGTACTTTTTGGAGGTGCTTTTTCTGGCTTGCGTGACAGGGATGGTGGCCCTGGCTCTGTTTGGTAAAAAGCCGGAGGGTGAGGAGAACGGAGATAAGGAAAAACATATCTTTCCTGGTATCGCATTTGCGTTTTCCGTTGTCATGCCTCTGCTCTTTTTGTTTAATCCTCTGGATACGGAGCGGGTCTCAGTGGACAGCTTCTCCAGAATGATCGGTGTTGGCCTTATCGGGAATTGGGATGTCAAAAAGGTAGTCAGTAATTTTACCCTTATCTTTATATTGGCTGCGGGAGTTTTCTGGGCGGCCATTAAGTGCGCGGATATATACAGACACAGAGTCTTTAACGATGAACAGGCACAGGCCAATAAGGTATGCCGTGCGGCGCTGTCCGTCAATGTGGCGTGGCTGGGGTATTATGGCTTTTCCTATTTCTTTTACAATGCGGTAAACAGCCCATATCACGTAGGAACGGTTATGCTGCTGCTGTTTATCATGTTCGTGCTGTCTTATAATCTGTTAAAGCCGGAGTGCTCCTTCAGAATGTATTTGGGGCTTTTGGTCAGCCTGCTGGGATTGAGCTATGGGGTCTGTGCCGCGTTTTTTTCCGAATTGGCGGAGGGAAGGACGATTGCGGGAGTATGGTTTATTATGGCGGCCTGTATGACCGTTGTGGTAAAGCTTTGGGGCGGAGTTATGGGAGAATTGCTGCGTCAGAGGGTAAATTATAAGGTTCTGCTGCTTTTCTGCGCGGCGATTCCGCTGCTGCTGTCCCTGTATATCGAACTGATAAACGTTTTGAACCAGTGGGAGGTTTTTGTCGCGTACCCGCGGGGCTGGTTTGGGCTGTCTATGGGCGTTCTGCTTGGGCTGGCCTGTCTGGCGGCAGTGCTTTTGAGAAAGCGCGGCCCGAAAAAGGACATAACCGGGATCGCGTATATGGAAATGATTTTTGGCTTTTGCTGTATGACCCTGCAGCTGAATCTTCAAAATTATGTGTATGCCGATATTTTTGAGACAGCCAACTCGGGCGTGCTGATCAGCGATTTCCTTCATTTTGGGAAGATCCCCATCGTTGAGCACTATGGTGGTCATATGTTGTCAAACGTAATAGGGGGGATCCTCTACGGTATTATCAACCGGGACTATTCCGGCGCCGTTTACACCATGTACTATCTGGCATATCCCATTTTTGCCCTGTTGTTTTATAAAGTGGTCGAGATGTATACCACGAGGGAGACGGCTTTTCTGGCAGTCCTGTTCTTTCCCTACGGGACATTATGGACCTATTTTGGGATGGCGGCTGTGGGGATGCTGGCGCTTGCCTATTATATAAAGAAACAAAACAAGGCAAGAGCCCTGCTTCTGTGGGCCGTCGTCGCCGGGTGCTGTCTGTATCGGCTGGACTTGGGGGCGGCTTTGCTGGAGTCGTGCATTGTGCTTCTCGTGGCATATGCGATAGTCAAAAGGGACAGGAAAGTAATAACGGACAATTTTTTGAGCGGCGGAGCGGTTGCGGGCTGTTATATATTGGCATGGTGCATATTATGCCTGTGGAAAGGCATTTCGCCGATTGACAGGCTGTGGGAGTTTGTGGGGATTTCCGCTTCCAATTATATATGGGCTTACGCCTCCATAGGAAACCCGTCTCTGATGGCGTTTGGCTGGTTCTATATATTTTTACCCCTCACGGAGATCGCATGTCTTGTCCTGCTGCTGAGCGGTAAGGGCCGCACCCGGTTTTCCGAGGTTGAACTGCTGATGCTTATCCAAATGGGATGCTTCTATTTCTTCAATTTTTCCAGGGGGCTGGTAAGGCATTCCGTCAATGAGATCGGAGTTACCGCGTCCTGTCAGATGGTAATATTGATATATATAACAATAGCAGCCATAACGGCCGCAGCCCTGCGAAACAGAAATCTGTTTATGCCGTCCCTGGCGGCCCTGCTGGTGGTTAATCTGCTGATAGTGGGGCAGGCGCCCCATTCTGCCATGCCGCTTCTGTATCACGGAACCAATAAAATCGAGCCCATGGTGGAAAGCTGGTCTCTCAGCCGGGATGAAAGGGAGGCCGAAAAGCTTTTGGGAGAGGACAGACTGACTTTTTGGGAGCATATGGCAATAAACAGCACGGTTGCGGATCGGGTATACCTGGCCGGGGACAATGAGCAGGAGGTTTATGAATTGCAGGACGCGCTTGACCTGCTGCTGGAGGAGGATGAGACCTTCCTGGATTTTGTATGTAAGTCATTTCTGTATGCCGCGTATGTCAGGGAGGATCCGGTTTATATATCGCAGACGCCGTCCATGCTGTCAAACGAGTTTACGCAGGAGCAGTATATTTCGCAGGTAAGCGGGCAGTATGAGAGGATTCCCATTGTGGTTATGCCGTCAGACAAAAAAGGGAATGTGGGCTTTGACAATGTGGCGAATCATGTGCGGTATTATAAGGTCGCGGAATATATATATCAGAATTACAGACCCCTGTGCGATGCAAACGGATATGCGCTTTGGTGTGCCAATGACAGATACGAGGATATGATGTCCCGGCTGGGCGGTGCCTATAAGGGGATTGACTGGACATACAAGAGTGACAATCATACGTTCAATTTACAGAATCTACCCTATATATGGGCTAATTTTGACGAGAAGGAAGCCGCCGCCAACACGCAAATCTGCGGCATGCCGCCGGTGGCGGAGAACACCTATTATATTGAGGGTGTGGAGGAAATAGAAAAGGACAGGGGAAATTATCTGCTTGTTTTCATTTCCAGTAATATGGATCAGCCGGTGAAGATAAGCGGAGGCAATGAAAAAAAGCCCAGGCTGAGCACATTTTCCTTTAATGTGCTGCGGGGGGAGCATTACTATCTGATTCGTGTGAGCAGTGATTATTATTGGTATAGAAACCTGCTGGATGTTTTTTCTATGGAAGCAATGGGAGAAAATGGAGCGATTAAAGGTTCCATGACAGTACTGGAAGGAGATTGATGCCATGGGTGAAACTATGAGGAAGCCTCCGTTGGAATGTCTGAATTTTGCCAGAGCAATGATGACATTGCAGATAGTGTTTTATCATAGCTGTTGTTTTATTTCCGGGGTGATTGGCCCGGGATATTTTGAAAGAGTGGCGGTATCCTCGCTGGGTACGGTGACGGTTTTCAGCTTTTTTGCCCTCTCGGGACTGGTAATAAAGCGGAATAACAGTGAGACTAAGGCATGGAAATTCTATAAAAAGAGATTTCTGAGTATATACCCTTCCTTTTGGATTGCATGGGCAGTGGTTTACCTGCTGCGGGTAGTCGGCTCCGGAAGCTTTTTTTACAACGGGAACAGATGGTCCATTATCCTGTCCTTTTTGGGTATGGACGGATATATGGGCGGAGCGTATTATTGCGTAGGGGAATGGTTTCTCGGGTCAATAATAATAACATATATATGCGCCCCTCCCTTGTTGTGGTTGCAAAAACACGCAAGCACGGTCACGAGCGCCGCGCTTGTGGTAATATATTACAATGTAATCTGCAGGGATTGCTTTGGAGTCAGCAGTTTTAGAAATATTATCATATGTATTGTCGGCTTTTGGGCGGGGCTGCTATTGGCCGACGGAATAGAAAAGATAGTGGACAGCGGTGTATTGTTTATAGTCCTTCTGTGGACAATCTGGCATGTTTCGTCCGCAAACAGTCCTTTTACGGTATACACCAACGTCGTTATACAGGGGATAAGTATGTTTCTGGTACTGAGCATGATCGGGCGGCTCATTAAGAACCCGCTGTTGATTAAGGGATATTCGTTTATTTCCAAAATTTCTTTTCAGATATTCCTGGTGCACAGTGTGTTTTTGTCTAATTATGCCAGGTGGATGGGGATAAAGTATTTACAAGCTCCGGTGGGGATAGTTTTCTATGAGGTTTCCTCTTTGCTTATTATCTGCGCGCTGGCATATGGGCTGTATATCCTGGACAGGGCCATAAAGCGGGGCCTGCTCCATGGCAGACGTAAAGAACCCAAAGAGGCCGTTTAGAGCCATCTGTGAATATTGTATGATTTTGTACAAACAGCGTCAAAACGGATTTTATTGTTCTCAAGGTAGCTTTTATATTTTTCTATGTCCTGATCCCGGCCCTCCAGTTCCGGAGAAACCAGGCAAAGCTTATATCCCAGGGCCCGGAGTTCATCCGTCTATTTTTTGCCGACGGGTATTTTGCTGAAGCAGTCCACCCATATCCATTTGGCTTTGCCGGCCATATTGCGCGGTGTGTCCAGGCCCTCGGCTTCAGAGACACGCAGTGCAATATTGTGTTCCCCCTGCTTGCAAAGCTGCCAGAACCACTGCCGCTCCCGCAATATAGGATATTGCTTTTGCGGCGGAAATACCAAGGTGCTGCCGCAATAAGGCATATACCAATGCATCGACACAGACGGCGCTTCCGCCGACCATCGGTATAATAATATTCATGACGAAAACCTCCTCGTAGACTCTGTCCAAAACAGGTAATCCGCCAGATCCTCCGGTGTTCCCCACTGGCAGAATTTTTCCACATTCGTCGGAACCCATACGGTCTTTGCGTCTCTTACCATGTAGTTATATGGCAGACTTGCATAAAATTCACCGCTTAATGTTTCCCCCGCGTGGACCAATGCCCCGCAGTATTTTTTTTATGTGGCTCCGTCTTTAAAGTAATATACGCCGGGAGAATGCTTTGCTCTAGATTATCCTTCTCGTCCGTCAGGCAGGAGGCATAATAATTTTTCTCAATCATAAGATGGGGATGAAAGCCCGTATAGCAGGGAATTGCGCCGTCACAGCCGGGAATAGTATCCAGATGCTCCTGTCTGCATACAAATAAGATATCCTTTTCCCCGTGATACATCCCTTCCACAATCCACTGCAGAATCGGTCTGCCCTGCACCTCTATAAAGGGCTTTAACTCTTTATACCCGGCAGCCGCAAATCTTGACCCATATCCGGTCATGGGAATAATGATTTTCATGTCAGCCCTCCTGCTATTTTATAGTTTTCCTGTATTTTTCCGAATCCCAGTTCAACAGAAAATTCCTTCATTTTTACACCTTCCTTTATTTCAACATTATCAGCAGATTGCCCTCGTCTCCATAGACATCAAAATACATGGTGCTGTCTATCTGCGGAAGATCCAGATCCCGCAGGTCGGGCTTCCCAAAACGGTAGTAGTCCAGAGAGAATCCGCTGAGATCATAGTATTCATAAAACTCCACCTGTCCCCAGGCCCAGGCGCCGTTAAAGGAGGCCGGGAGAAGCTTATTGAATATAGGCTTTTCTGGACAGGCAGCCATAAGCTTAATATTGGGCGAGCAAAAAATGCGCCGCTTTATTGCGACAAATATATTAAGGTTGCAATAGTGCTGTTTTTTTGTGAAAATAAAGATGAGTGTGGATTTGGGAGTTTGAGATATGAAGTAAGAGGCTCTTCAAAGGAGAAAGACATGAGAAATAAATTGCCGTCGATCAGGACAATAGCCAAGGCAATGCTTTTACTTATATTTGCGGCGGTTATATATAAAGAAATTGTAATATATCATTTCCCGGAATTTTGGGGTGTCTCTTATGTAACGGGGGAAAAGTATATTTCTTTTGCGTACCTGATGCAGTTTCTCTTAGAACTTCTGTTTGAAAATCTGGTGATTTTACTGGCCGGCCTGGCTCTGTTTGGAAAGAAGCCTGCGTCGGCGTTCGATTTTACGGATGTGGCGTTTGCGCTGTCGGTCTCTCTGCCGCTGCTGTTTCTTTTTAACCCGATTGATAAGAAGAGGGTGGCGGTAAGCTCTTTTTCCAGAGTAATCGGAATGGGACTGATCGGAGACTGGGACGTAAAAAGCGTAATAAGCAATTTTATGATTTACTTTTGCCTGTTTGCCATAATTTTCTGGTCGGCGCTGGTGTGTTCAAACAGATATCTGCGGGGCATTTCCGACGGGGATCGGGCAGAGGGACGGGTATATAAGGCGGCTTTGGCGGTGAATGCAGGCTGGATGGGGTACTACATATTTGCGTATTTTATTTATTCTGCCACCAGTAACCTCTATAATATCGGCACGGTTCTTTTGCTGCTGTTGATTGGGTTTATTTTGCTATACCATATTTTACGGCCGGATATCTCGTTTATGTCATTTTTCCTGTTTCTGGTTAGTTCCCTGGGAATGAGCTACGGATTCTGTGCGATGTTCATTTCGGAGCTGGAAGGAGGGAGGGCCATAGCCGGTGTCTGGTTTATTGTGGTGCTTCTGGCCACGCTGCTGCTGAAATGGAAGGCAGCTTTGCTCAGAGAGATATTGTACAAAAATATTAACCTTAAAATAATTCTCGGATTTATGGCGGCCGTTCCGCTGCTTTTATCGTTTTATATAGAAGCGGTCAATGTCTTGAATCAGTGGGGGATATTTGTGGCCCATCCACGCAGGGGCTACTCAATCGCGATGCTGCTTCTGACGGTTCTGCTTTTGGTGTCGGCCTTTTGGTTAAGGAAGCGGGCAATTGGCGAAAAACTCTCGGAATGGATTTATATTGTGTTGATTCTTGGCTTTTCCTGTATATCCGTGCAGCTGAATCTGGAGAATCTGGTTTATGCGGATATTTTTGAGACGGCCAATTCGGGAGTGCTGATAAGTGATTTCCTGCGGTTTGGAAAAATTCCCGTGGTGGAGCACTATGGGGGGCATATGCTGTCCAGCGTCATAGGCGGTATTCTATACGGAATAGTTAATCAGGATTATTCCGGCGCGGCCTATACAATGTATTACCTGGCGGCCCCCATTGTGGCGTTTTTATTCTATAAGTTTATGCAGGCCCATACCAGCAGGGAGACGGCACTTTTGACGACGCTGTTTTTCCCCTATGATCTTCTGTGGTCTTATTTTGGTATGGCAGCCGCGGCGGTACTGCTGCTGGTTTATTATCTGAAAGGGCCCAATTGGAAGAGAGCGCTGGTGCTGTGGGGAACGGTGGCGGGATTGTGCCTGTACAGGCTGGATTTGGGAGCGGCGGCCTTGGAGTCGTCCGTTATCGTTCTTGTATTGTATGCCGTGGTGAGAAAAAATAAAAAAATCATCAGGGATAATCTGCTGGGAGGCGGAGCCGTCGCCGTGTTTTATCTTGTCCTGTGGACGGCCCTGTGCCTGTGGAAGGGAATTTCACCGATAGACAGAGCAATGGAATTTATCGGTATATCCGCTTCCAATTATACCTGGGCGTATTCGTCCATAGGCGATACATCCCTCACCGCTTTCGGCTGGTTTTATCTCTGTCTGCCGTTTTTGGCGATTGCCACCGGTCTGCTGCTTTTGCTGCATAAAAAAATCAGGGGCTTGTTTGACGAGATTGAAGTGGTTATGTTTATCAATCTGATAGGTATATATTTTTTCAACTATTCGAGAGGTTTGGTGAGACATTCCGTCGTTGAATTGGGAACCACCGCCACGGCGCAGATGACGGCGCTGATCTATATTGTCCTGGCTGTCCTTTCTGCGAGGATACTGCAAAACAAGGATTTATGTGTTCCGTTTATGGCAGGATTTATTGTGCTTAATTCGCTTTTCATAGGGGGGAAGGCATATGTTTCCATGCCTCAATTATACCAGGCCACCGGCAAGCTGGAGCCCATAGTCGAGGGATGGACATTGAGCAGGTTTGACCGGGAGAGCGAGAAACTATTCGGCGTGGAGGTAAATACATACTGGGAGGAGATAAGTATAAAGCAGACCGTGATGGACAGGACGGTCATGTATGACAACAATCGAAGCGAGGTATATGAGTTGAAGGAAGCAATGGACACACTGTTGGGCGAAGAGGAGACCTTTTTGGATTTTGTGAGTAAATCCTTTATCTATGCCGCGTATGGCCGGGAGGATCCCGTTTATTTATCGCAGACCCCTTCCATGCTGTCCAACGAGTTTACGCAGCAGCAATATATTAAAGAAGTGCAGGCGCAATATGACAGAATCCCCATTGTGATCATGCCTTCCCTGACAAAAGGAAGCTGGGGATATGACGGTGTGAGAAATTCCGTGCGTTATTATAAGGTTGTAGAATATTTATATCAGAACTACAGGCCGCTGTGTGTGGTCAACGGATATTGTCTCTGGTGCGCAAACAATAGATACGAGGATCTGTCAGCCAAAGCCCGGGGGCTGTATGAAGCGATAGATTGGGGATATTCGGAGGTGAACCATACATATGATCTGCAGAAGCTGCCGCATATATGGGCGGAGTATGACGGAAAAAAAGCCGCCGAAAATCCTGAGACAGCGGCGGTATCCCTTGCGGGCGAGAACGAGTATTGGATTGAAAATGTGGCGGATATTGATAAAAGCAGCGGAAATTACCTGATGCTTACGATTGCCAGCAATATGGATCAGACCGTAAGGCTATGCGCGGGAAATCAGGACAATCCGGAGCTGAGTGTATTCACCTTTGATGTTTATGGGGGAGAATACAAGTATCTGATTCGTATCAGCAGCGATTATTATTGGTATAATAATCGGCTTGATCGCTTTACACTGTCCGCAGGCGGGGAAAACGGGATTGTATTTGCGGTTATATCCGTACTTGCGGGAGACTGAGCTTTGGGAGAATGTGCTTAATGGTTAAAAAATCTCGGCTGGAATACTTAAATTTTGCAAGGGCGGGCTTGACGTTGCTGGTGGTGCTTTATCACAGCAGCGGATATCTGCTGAACGGATCGGGCAGCAATCTCTTTTCGCATATCGCCTCGTCCGCGCTGGGAATGGTCGCAGTTGCCGCTTTTTTTACGCTTTCGGGACTGGCCATAAAATATAATAACAGTGATTTGGATATCCGCAGTTTTTATAAAAAGCGGTTTTTGAGCATATTCCCCTCCTTTTGGTTTGTATGGGGAATTGCTTATCTGATAAAGGTTATCAAGTGCCAAAGCTTTTTCTATAACGGGCGCAAGCTGTCCATACTTTTGTCGTTCTGCGGCCTGGACGGTTACTTGGGAGGAGCTTATTACCAGGCGGGAGAGTGGTTTTTGGGAGCGGTCATCCTGCTGTATATGCTGTATCCGCTGCTGCTCTGGCTCTTTAAGTATGCGAAAACAGTAAGTTGCTGGGTGCTGGCTATAGTGTATTATTTCGTGATTTCCCGGGACTGCTTTGGAGTGAGCGGGTTTCGCAATATTCTGACCTGCCTTTTGAGCTTCTGGATTGGTATGCTGCTTGCGGATATAATAGAGAAAATCAGTGATAACTGGCTGCTCTGTGTGGTTCTCATATCGACGATGTGGCACATAGCCACCGCCAATTCCCCGTTTACGGCTTATACGGGCTGTGTGGTATGGGGCGCGAGCCTGCTCGTTGTTCTGTGTATTGCGGGAAGAGCCATTCAGATGTCGGCCATACACGGGGCTTTTTCATTTCTGTCCGGGATATCCTTTCAGATATTTTTGGTGCATCATATCATATTGGGGAAAATGGCCGACCTGATAGGCGCATGGCTGGAACTGTGGTGGCAGAAATGGCTTTATGAAATTGTCAGTTTTGTTGCTATTATCGTATGCGCATATACGTTATGGTGGGTTGCTGGAATAATAAAAAAACGTTTAAGCAAAGAGGGAGGAAGCAGGGAATAATGTACTGTATTTCCATAAAGTTCCCGCAAATTTCCCGGTGTTTTTGTTTTATTTGATTGACAAACAACAACATAAAAAGTAAAATAACCAAGGGAGATATATTATACCTCCCCAAATAAGGTTTTTTTTGCGTATATACAGAATATGCGGCGGATGCGGTTTGCACTGTTTATTAATAGATGATACGGATTATTTGAAGAGGACGAGGCGGTTTATGAATGTAATCGAAAAGCGAAGGGTGGATGTACCGGAATTTGAGCAGACGGTTTTTAAGGAAAAACAGCATAAGTATTGTCTGCTTATACCGCTGTTCAACGAGGGGGAACGCTTATTCTCGCAGATGAAAAAAATGCGTGAAAACGGCCTGTTTGATATGGTTGACGTGGTGATATGCGATGCGGGCTCCAAGGACGGAACCACGGAGCATGCGTACCTCAATACAAACGGAGTTACAGCTCTGCTGATAAGAAAAGGAAAAGGAAGATACAGTACTGATTTGCGGATGGGGTATTTTTGGGCGATTGACCAAGGGTACGAGGGATTCATCACAGTAGACGGGAATGACAAGGATGATACGTCTGCAATCAGTCTGTTTACGGAAAAGCTGGATGAAGGGTTTGATTATATCCAGGGGTCAAGGTATGTGCCGGGAGGAAAAGCAATTCGGACCCCCTTTGTGCGGCATTGGGCCTTAAAATTGATTAACGAGCCCATAATGACATGCTGTGCACACAGGCATCTCACGGACACAACAAATGGGTTCAGGGCGTATTCAAAAAAATATATGCTTGATGAAAGGGTATTGCCCTTCAGAGATATATTTTGGGGTTATGAGCTTATTTATTATCTTCCCATACGAGCATGCAGACTGGGATACAAGGTGGCGGAGGTCCCAGTAACCAGGGCCTATCCCGAAAGCGGAGAGGTTCCGACAAAGGTGGGAGGAATTAAAGGAAATATTTATCAATTGAGCATTCTCTGGCATTGCATATGGAAACATTATAATCCAGGTAATGAATACAAATTGAAAAAGAAACAGGGAGGAATGTAAATGTATTTGGTGGTAGGTGCAAACGGATACCTGGGATCGTATATTATCAAGGCAATATTGAAGGAAACCCATGAGAAGGTTGTGGCGGTGGCAAGGAGTGTGGATATCGTTCCGGATTTTGATGAGGAACGGGTCGAATGGAAAGCCTGCGACATTACAGACTTTGAAAAAGTTGATCTGCTGAATGAGTATATGAAGAATAAGGCGGAAAATTATAAGGTTGTCTATTTAGCGGCATATCATAATCCGGATTTAGTTGCCAGAAACCCCAAAATCGGCTGGAATGTTAATGTCACTTGTCTGTCCTATTTTCTCAACAGGATGGAGGGGGTAGAGCGGTTATTTTACCCTTCATCGGACAGTGTGTACGGAGACAGTGTGGATGGATATCATTTCGGCGAGAATGATCAATTAAGCCCTGTGAATCAATATGGGAGGCAGAAGGTTATTGCGGAAACACTCGTGATGGGGTATGGGTATAATGTGATCAGGTATCCCTTTTTAATTGCCCCCAGTATTTTAAAGCATAAAAAACATTTCTATGACGTAATTGTGGACACAATCAAACAGGATAAGGTTATGGATATGTTTTCAGATTCTTATCGTTCATCTCTTGATTTCGGGCAGGCATCGGAATTATTGATTAAGGTGATGGAGAAAGAAGTCTCCGCATGTCCGCCGGCCCTGAATATCTGTGGGGACGATGATCTGTCAAAATATGATATAGGCTTGATGATAGCGGATTCGGTCGGCGTTTCGCGGGATCATATCCGGCCGGTATCGATTCATGCAACCGAACAAAATGCTTTTGAGACAAAGCGAGCCGCCAGCTCATTGATGGATAACACACGGCTTAAGGAGTTACTGGGAATTGCGGAAGTGAAGATAAGACTATGATGAGAGAGACAACAGCGGTGATTATGGCAGGAGGGTTTGGGACAAGGATTGCTTCCGTGTATGCGGATATTCCCAAGCCTCTTATACCAATCGCAGGTAAACCGGTTCTGCAGCATAATATAGAGGCTTTGGCTGAACAGGGCTACAGGCGGTTCGTACTGGTATTGTGCCATATGGCAGACAAAATCATAAATTATTTTGGCGACGGGTATGATTTTGGCGTTGAAATCAAATATTTTGTAGAGAAAAGTCCTCTTGGCACGGCCGGAGCGCTCCCCTATGTTAAGGAGATGGTTTCTGACGATTTCCTTTTGCTAAATGGTGATGCGATCATAAATATAGATTTTGGAAGATTTGAGGAGTATCACCGTCTGCGGGGCGGAATGGCTACGATTTTTACGCATCCCAATAGTCATCCTTATGACAGCGCACTTATTGAAGTAGACGAAAATATGACTGTTACCAGATGGGTGGAAAAGGGCAAGGCTGGCAGCGAATATTTTAACAGGGTTAATGCGGGAGTACATATAATAAATAAAAGAGTTGTATCTGATTTAAAGCAGGGCAGGCGGGCCGATCTGGACCGGGATGTTCTCGCACCACTTATCAGGGACGGGAAGTTGTTTGCCTACGATTCTACAGAATATGTGAGAGACATGGGGACGCCGGAAAGACTTAAAGCGGTGGAAAATGATGTCATAATGGGAGTGACAGAGGCAAGAAATTTAAAAAATAAGCAGAAAGCCATTTTTTTGGATCGTGACGGAACCATAAATGTATACAGAAACTTTATAACAAAACCGGATGAGTTGGAACTTATTCCGGGTACGGCGGAAGCTGTCAGGAGGATTAATAACAGTGCATATCTGACGATTATTATCACGAATCAGCCGGTGATTGCCAGAGGCGAATGCTCGGAAGAGGGGTTAATACTGATTCACAAAAGACTGCAGACCCTGTTGGGAAATTTGGGCGCATTTTATGATGATTTATTTTATTGTCCCCATCATCCAGACAGGGGGTTTGCAGGGGAGGTTCCGGAACTGAAAATAGATTGTGAATGCCGTAAACCCAAGCCGGGGCTTTTGTATAAAGCCGCCGAAAAATATAATATAGATTTGAAAGAGTCGTTTATGATAGGTGACTCTGAGAGAGATATTAAGGCCGGGATTAATGCCGGCTGCAGGCCGATTCTTATAGGGGAGGGTATAGCCGGCATTTCCTGTCCTGTGTATAAAGATCTGGCGGGCGCGATTAATCATATTTTATAGTTGGTATGTGCGCTGAAGCGTACAGGGAGGTGTAAAAATGACAAAAAAAGCATTGATAACAGGTATTACTGGAATGGTTGGCTCTCATCTGTGCGATTTCCTTTTGGATAACACTGACTGGGACATATATGGGGTATGCAGGTGGAGAAGTCCGCTGGACAATGTAAATCATCTGCTTGAAAGAGTTAATAATAAGGACCGGGTGTACTTTAAATATGCGGATTTAAATGATCAGAGTTCTCTGCTTACGGTAATCCAGGAGATAAGACCGGATTATATATTTCATCTTGCTGCGCAAAGTTATCCGCTTACAAGCTTTACGGCTCCGATAGATACGCTGAATACAAATATTTTGGGGACTTGCAGACTGTTGGAGGCCGTCAGGTTCACAGAAAATTATAAACCGGTAATCCATGTGTGCGCGTCCTCCGAAGTGTTTGGCAAGATTCCGGCGGAGAAGAAGCCCGACAGTGGCATACATGAAGAATGCCCCTTCCATCCGGCATCTCCATATGCCATTTCAAAGGTAGGCACAGACCTGATCGGGAGATATTATGCGGAAGCCTTTGGAATGACGGTTATGACTACAAGAATGTTTACACATACCGGGCCCAGGCGGGGGGATGTGTTTCATGAGTCTACATTTGCGAAGCAGATTGCCATGATTGAGGCAGGAATGATCCCGCCAGTTGTAAAGGTTGGCAATTTGGATTCGCTCAGGACATATGCGGATGTGAGAGATGCCGTGCGTGCATATTATATGCTTGTGACATGCAAGCCTCAGGCAGGTGAGTATTATAATATAGGGGGAAACTATACCTGCACGGTTGAAAATACGCTGAATACATTGATAAAGCTGTCCAATTATGAGGGAGAGATTAAGATTGAGACAGATCCTGAAAGGCTGCGTCCTATTGACGCGGATCTGCAGGTGCCTGACTGTAGGAAATTTAAGAAACATACAGGATGGGAACCGCAAATACCCTTTGAAAAGACGATGCAGGATCTGCTTGACTATTGGAGGACAAGAGTAACTAAAGAGAGTTTCCTGACCAGATAAGGAGGGGACGGAGGATGATTATTTCAAAAACGCCTTTTAGAATGTCCTTCTTTGGCGGCGGTACAGATATGCCGGATTTTTTCAATCGGTATGGCGGCAGTGTGCTTTCTACTACGTTTGATAAATACTGCTATGTACTAACCAGACATTTGCCTGCTTTTTTCGATTACAGCAACGAGGTCACTTACTCGAAGGTGGAGAGAGTGGCAGCCCCGGAGGATATTAAGCATCCGGCGGTCAGGGAGGCAATGCGTTTTCTGGATATGAGAGAACTGCATGTTTCTTATGATGCGGATTTGCCGGCAAGATCCGGTTTAGGCAGCAGTTCCTCCTTTATGGTTGGGATGCTCAATGCATTTTCCGCGTTAAAGGGAAAGTATATGAGCAAGGATCAGCTTGCCAGAAACGCGATTTATGTGGAAAGAACTATGTGCAATGAGGCGGGAGGGTGGCAGGATCAAATAGCGGCGGCCTATGGCGGGCTTAATAGAATTGATTTTGCGGATAATGATTTTAAGGTTCGGCCCGTCATTATCTCAAATGAGAGAAAAAGGCGGCTTGAGGATAATATAATGATGTTTTTCTCCGGCCAGACACGAATTGCGGGCGATATGGAAATAAAGAAAAAAAAGGATTTTCAGACAAAGATCATGGAACTGAATGAAATGAAACGCCTGGTTGACGAGGCCGAGGCTATTTTGACCTCGAAAAGTGATTTGAATGAGTTTGGAAGGCTCCTGGATTATACCTGGCAGTTAAAACGGGGAATCAGCCATGTATCCACAGACGATATTGATTTGATGTATGAGCGGGCCAAGAATGCGGGCGCCCTGGGAGGAAAGGTCCTTGGGGCCGGAGGAGGCGGTTTTATTATTTTGTATGTGGAGCAGGAAAAACAGGAAAATGTGATTAAAGCGCTTGAGGACAAGCTTTATGTTCCCATGAAATTTGAGAATACAGGTGCGACAATCTTATATTTTCAGGCAGAAGATTATGAAATGAGGAAATGATGGAGACTAAATTGGTAACAATCATGAAACCGAATTTTATACATGATGATCAGCGCGGCACTCTGATACAGCTGGTCCGTGAAGGATACAGGCAGTTTAATGTGGTGACTACGCATGCCGGTGTTTTCAGGGGTGGGCATTATCATAAAATTAATAAAGAGGCATTCTTTGTGATTGCAGGGGAGTTCCGGTTGCTGCTCGATAAAGATGATATACATGAAGAATACATATTTAAAAGCGGAGACATGTTTGAAATTGAACCGTATGTACTGCATGGATTTGAATATATCAAGGAATCCACCCTGGTAGCCATGTATGATATAGGAGTGGAGCTGGCAGACGGCGGGATGGATTCATACACTTTACAGTAAGGCGGACTGGCATATGAAGGACTCAACCAAAAATATTATGCAGCGATACCTGCAGACATATTCCTTTTTCAATGATATAGAAGCTGAACTTTGGAAGGTATTGGAAATTCTGGTAAAGGCTTTTGGCAGGGGAGGCAAGCTGCTATTATGCGGCAATGGCGGCAGCAATGCAGATGCGGATCACATTGTAGGGGAATTGGTTAAAGGGTTTAAGAAAAAAAGATCTTTGCCGAAGGCACAGATTGAGGCGATCAATAAGTGGGGAGACGGGCAAAATGATATAGGCTCAAAGCTCCAGCAGGGACTGCCTGCAATTAATCTTGGCGCGCAGATGTCGGTTATAACGGCAACCGTAAATGATATAGACGGAGACGCGATATTTGCCCAGCAGGTCCTGGCTTACGGTTCCCCCAAAGATGTTTTATTAGGAATCAGCACTTCGGGAAATTCAAAAAATGTTTTGTATGCAATGGAAGCCGCCCGGCAAAAGGAGATGTGCATAATAGGACTTACGGGAGGAAAAGGCGGAGCGTTTTGTGGTATTACCGACTGCAATATATGTGTTCCTTCCAATGAGACAGCGGAAATACAAGAGATGCATACCCCGGTGTACCATGTTCTGTGCGAAATGCTAGAGAATGAATTTTGGGATAGGTAGGTTTTGAAGTGACAAAAGAGCAAGGCAGTAAGGCACATTTATATTTATATGACTGGGTAAGGGTTATCGGTACTGTTCTGGTAGTTCTTGGACACAGCGTTTATATGAACTGGTCGGGTGATATGGGGGGTATAGCGCTGGATTATACAAATGCGGTTTCCAATTTTGCCTGGTGGCAGACTGTATTGGGAAAAGCAGCTCGTTTTGCCTACATGTTTCATATGCCGCTTTTTTTTACCCTGTCCGGGGCCGTATATGCGATAGGCAGTAAAACGGAGAGTTTAGGGGCGTTGGCGAAAAAAAAACTCAAACGATTAATTGTGCCCTACTATGTGGGAGGGTTTTTATGGATGTTTCCGTTAAGATACATGTCGGGCTTTTATGCCGACGCGGATTCATTAATAAAAGCTCTTAACTGTTTTGCCACTGGCAGATATGCAATGGGACATTTATGGTTTTTGCCCTCCCTTTTTATGTGCTTTATGTTGTTTTATATCATACATAGGCCTTCAGATACGGGGGGGGGGTATATACAGACTCTTATAATATGCTTCCTGCTTTCGTTTCAGTTTAGCGGCTTGTGTACGGTCAGCGGTTTTGGCTTTCCCAGCTGCCTGAGTTATATTATCTATTTTGCGGTAGGCTATGGAATTGAAATGTATAGAAAAAATGTAAAGCAGTCTCTTCCACTGGAAACAGGAGTCTTTTTAGTAACCTCTGTGATGCTTTACAATGAACTGCAGGGCCGTGCCTTTATAGCGGACGAATTTATGCTGGCCCTTGTGGGTATATTCTGGACCTTAAGCCTCTGTATGCTGATTTGCAGGATAGGGATTATGAATAACAGGGTCATCCGAAGACTATCCGCGGATTCGTTCCTTGTGTATATTCTGCATGATCCGATCAATTTTATTATGCTGGGCTTCGGGGAAAAGCTGATTGGATCCAGGGCGGGAACCATTTTGTTTTTCGGAATGAGAAGCTGGCTCAATATTGTGGTCTGTCTGCTATTGGCAGAGCTTATTCATTACACAATCAAAGTGTATAGAAAGAAAAGAGTGTTTTATGACAAACAAGCATGACGGAGATATTTTTGACAGAATAATGAGTCTGCCGGGACTGCGGATATTCGAGGGGCCTTACCGGAAATATAAAAGTATACTCCTGTATCTGTTTTTCGGCGGAGTGTCCTTGGCGATCAACATTGCCTTGTTTATTGTACTTGTCAACATAGTATGTCTGGATGCTTTGATCAGCAATATTTTCTGCTGGATTGTATGCGTTATTTTTCAGTTCTTTACCAACAGGACCTGGGCCTTTGACGGCCATGTGGATACAAAGAGCGCATTCCTGAAGCAGATGGTATCATTTTTTGGCAGCAGAGGATTCACGCTGCTGGTGGAAGAGGCTATATTAGCCATATTTATAGAAGGGCTTTCATGCGATGCTACAGTAATAAAAATAATCGCGCAATTTGTCACTATCGTTATGAACTATGCTTTGAGTAAAATGTTTGTTTTCCGAAAAAAAAAGGAGTAGAAACTCCTTTTTTCAGACACGCATTTCTCCGTGGTGCTCCAGCCAGTTTACAGCCAATCCCCCCTTTTCTCTGCTTAAAGCGCTTATGAGGAGGGGGCGTTTATTGGTTCGCAGCTCATATATTATTTCCGTGATATTCAGATCCTTGGAATAAAAAGCGGATTTGGACATACTTTTGTATAGTATGAACAAATAGGCGCCTATCAGACATGCTACAACTAAAATAATACAGGCGGTTACAAATGAAAAGCCCATACCGTTTTTTAGGATATCAAATACACTGTTTTTAATTACGTCATTTGCGGACATTGTTATTTTCCTCCTTTACCAGTTACATGGATTGGCGGCAAAGGCCATATTAAATTCTGTTAAGGGATTATCCACGGAATAATCCCTGTCTACCGGAATACCGTTTACCAGTGATTCCATATCCTTTGGAGAAATCGGCGCCGATATTTTTTGATTCTATTGTTAATTGGGAAATTTTTGTCTTTTTAAGATATAACTTTTTTAATTGGAATGTAAAATAATGTAAAAATCATACGGGTCTATCAGAAAATCATATTGCTTTTTCGGGTGCAAATGGATATCATGTAAGTATATAAGAATTCGGGCTAGGCCCTTGCTAATCGTTCCCGGGAAAAGGGAATTAATCGTTTGCGGCCCGGAAGGGGGAAAGGAGATATGGTGTTTTAGCTGTGACAGGCACCGTAATTGATTGAAATGGGTGAATTTAGTGCAATATATCAAGGGGTGGATTATACACCAGTATTTTCACTTGCATATTACAGGGCGATTTATCCTGACTTGCGGGAAGCGTTCGGCGATGACGAGCAGGCGTATCTTGCGCATTTTGTTTCTTCGGGTATGGGAGAGGGAAGACAGGGAAAACTGGAATTCAATATAAAGGAATTTATCAGGCAGCATCCGTCTCTTCAGGGAAAATATGGAAAAGACTTAAAAGCATATTACCAGGAGATATTGACAAATCCAAAATATGCGGAGGATTTAAAACAATCCTATATAGGAATAAATATGGAACCTGGCGAATCCATGGAACTTTTGCATAAGGCACAAAGAATCAATTTGATTTTATTGAAAGAACTGGATCGTGTATGCAAGAAATATAAACTGAAATATTATTTGATTTGTGGCACTTTGCTTGGTGCCATCCGTCATAAGAGTTTTGTTCCATGGGATGATGATGCGGATATTGCCATGACCCGGCAGGATTTTGATGTATTAAAGAGTGTCGCGGCAACAGAATGGGAAGGAGAAGAGTTCCTTTTTGTAGATTATGACCAGATGGGGAAAGGAACATTCCTGGACTTTATGTCCCGACTGATATATATGAAAGAAGAGGTACCGGTAGTCACTTTTAATAAGATTCGTGGGAAAGGGCGTAAGGACATAGATAATCATATCCCACTGGACATTTACATTTTGGAAAATGCCGCTGATAATGAGAAGAAACATTATTATCAGACATTAGCCCTACAAGGTATATATGGTCTGGCGATGGGACACCGGGCTTATATAGACTATACCGAATATGAACATGCTTCAACGGCTATCCAGAGAAAGGTAAAGATACTGACCCGAATTGGCCGCATGTTGCCCCTGGGTTTTATTTTCCTGCTATATGAGTATGTGCGGAAGATGTATAACGGGCATGAAACAGATAGTTATATTATGTCTAACGGGTTTATTTTTTGCCTGCCATGGAAATTTGAAAAAAAATGGTTCGGAGAGGGATGCGAGTGTTCCATAAATAATACATTGCTGACAGCGCCGACGAATTGGGACGCTTATTTGAGAAAACAATATGGAGAATATATGCGTCTTCCTGCTATGGAGTATCGAAAGCCAACTCATACTCAAGGGGCAAGCGGGGTGTACTATACCGTGGACTATAATAAAGTAAGCGATGAAATGTAGATGGCTGATTGTCTTGCAGAAGGCATATTCAATGCGTTTTATACCCCAATATACCACATTTTGCGGAACTGCCCGGGCGTTGTCCCCTCTATCTTTTTAAAAACACGGGAAAAATAGTTTGCGTCGTTCATTCCGCATTCATGACTGATCTTGTCGATTGACAAGTTGGTAAAGCGTAGAAGTTTTTTTGCTTGGGTGATACGAAGTTGTAATAAATAGCCGGTTATGGAGATCCCATACTTCTCCCGGAAAATTCGTGTAAGATAAAACTTATTTATAAAAAACTTTCCGGAGAGAAAGTCCAAAGTGATTTTTTCGGTGTAATGTGTATCCAGATATTTTTTGATACTTTGTAGGCTGTGTTCACTGTGGCCGGAGTATGAAGTGCCATTGATATTCTCACACTCACTGAGAAGAGTTGATAGCAGCAATGTAAGGTTATTATAGATCCCCATCTCTGCCGTCAGAGTGGTGGCGGTGGCTTGGAGAAAGAGTTGTTCCCACAGTTGGAGAAAAGCTTCTGTATTGACGGCTTTAAAAACAGGGGTCCCTCCTGATTCAAGATATTTTTCATAGATGCTGTTCATATTGGAACCATAGAAATGGGTCCATTTTAATTCCCATAGGTTCTCGGAAGAGTGGTGGGAGTATGTTTTGCGGCAATCTATAAATACGCAGTCACCTTGAGAAAGCGGATAGGTTATATCTTGATACTCAAGAGTGCCGCTCCCCTGTGTAACAATAAAAAACAGGTATGAAGCCAGGTTTTTTCGGGCACTAATATGGGGCTGCCGTGCCTGAGATTCTCCGATCTCCTGGAGATAAAGCAAATTTTTTTTGGCAAATCCGGAAGCGGTATATATGATTCGGTTGGCTTTCACAATACTTCCGTTAAATGAAGAATTATCCATTATTACATATCTCCCAAATAAATTGCTGAACTATATTCATATGTCTATTTTACTTACTGTACCATAATTCTGTGCGCTTCTGCGCACATTTCGTTCATAAGAGTTAAACGCCCAGTGTTTTACTCATTATACCATAAAAGTCAATTTTGTGCTAAAAATATGCAATATTTCCACTTGCTAAGTGGTAATAAAATGCGTAGAATAACGGAGATGTATTGAGGAGAAAATAAACTAAACTTTAAAGAAGAAGAGGTAAGCCATGAAAAAGGTGCTAATTACGGGAATAACGGGTCAGGATGGTTCATATTTGGCAGAGTTTCTTTTGGAAAAGAGATATGAGGTGCATGGTGTTATCAGGCGGGCTTCCAATTCTAATACTGCGCGCATCGATCATTTGATTGCAGCCAATTCAATCACGTTGCATGATGGAGATCTGTCAGACTCTTCCTCCTTGGTAAATATCATAGCAAAGGTGCGGCCTGATGAGATATATAATCTGGCGGCGCAATCGCATGTACAGGTATCCTTTGATGTGCCTGAGTACTCTGGGGATGTGGATGCTATCGGCGTGTTACGTATTCTGGAGGCTGTAAGGACTTTAGGACTTGCGAAGAAGACCAGAATTTATCAGGCATCCACGTCCGAGTTGTACGGTAAGGTGGAGGAGACTCCGCAGAGGGAAACCACCCCCTTTCATCCGTATAGTCCTTATGCAGTCGCTAAACAGTATGGTTTTTGGATTACCAAGGAGTATCGAGAAGCATATGGCATGTTTGCGGTAAACGGTATATTATTTAACCATGAGTCTGAGCGCAGAGGAGAAAATTTTGTTACAAGAAAGATCACCTTGGCGGCAGGCCGAATTGCAGAGGGGCTACAGGATCATCTGGAGTTGGGTAATCTTGACTCTCTGCGTGACTGGGGATACGCAAAGGACTATGTGGAATGCATGTGGTTGATTTTGCAGCAGGAAACTCCGGAGGATTTTGTTATTGCGACAGGGGAACAGCATACAGTCAGAGACTTTACCGAAAGGGCATTTAAGGTTAATGGAATGCACATTAGATGGGAAGGTACAGGGATTGACGAGAAGGGATACGACACAGCAACAGGAAAAATGCTCGTGTGCGTGAATTCTACAAGTTTCCGCCCTACTGATGTGGATAATCTGTGGGGGGATCCCACAAAGGCAAAGACTGTTCTCGGATGGAATCCACAAAAGACAAGTTACGAAGAATTGATTCAAATTATGGCGGAACATGACAGGCAGCTGGCAAAGAAGGAGGCTGCTGTGAGGAAAGCTTTAGAGGGATAAGCCATGAATATAATTTTACTCTCGGGTGGTTCGGGAAAACGTCTCTGGCCCTTGTCCAACGACATCAGAAGTAAGCAGTTTATCAAACTTTTCAGAGGTGAGGCCGGTGGGTATGAGTCCATGGTTCAGCGAGTCTATCGTCAGATTACTGCCATAGATGCTCAGGCCAAGGTGACAATCGCTACCAGCAAGACGCAGGTTCCCGCAATTCACAATCAGTTGGGAGATGGTGTGAGCATTAGCGTGGAACCCTGCCGAAGAGACACTTTTCCGGCCATTGTTTTGGCAACAGCATACCTCCGTGATGTACAGGGAGTGCCAGAGGATGAGGCAGTGGTGGTGTGCCCGGTGGATCCTTACGTGGAGCAGAATTATTTTGAAGCTTTGAAGTGCCTGGAAGAGCAGGCTGCAAAAGGTGAGGCCAATCTGGTGCTGATGGGGATTGAACCGACTTATCCCAGCGAGAAGTATGGGTATATAATACCCAGAGACCAGGGAAATATAAGCGAGGTTGCTACCTTTAGGGAGAAGCCTGACAAGGACACAGCAGAGACCTATCTAGCACAGAATGCTCTCTGGAACGGCGGTATATTTGCCTATAAGTTAGGGTATGTTTTGCGGAAAGCACATGAATTAATCGATTTTACGGATTATGAGGAATTGTATCGCATATATGACACGTTGGATAAAATTAGTTTTGACTATGCCGTGGTAGAGAAGGAGAGTAAGCTTCAGGTTATGCGTTTTAGTGGACCGTGGAAGGATTTGGGGACCTGGAATACTTTTACGGAAGCGATGGACGAAGACTCCATTGGCAATGTCATCCATAATGGCACCTGTGAGAATGTCCATATTGTAAATGAACTGGACATGCCGATTTTATGTATGGGACTTAAGGATGCAATTGTCTCCGCCAGTCCAGAAGGAATCCTTGTAGCGGACAAGGAGCAGTCATCCTATATCAAGCCCTATGTGGATAAGCTTAACAATCGGATTATGTTTGCGGAAAAATCTTGGGGAAGTTTTCGGGTTTTGGATGTGACTATGGACAGTATGACCATCAAGGTGACCCTAAATCCGGGACATAGAATGAATTATCATAGTCATAACTATAGGGACGAGACCTGGAATGTTGTTGCCGGAAAAGGAACAGTGATTATAGATGAGGTGAAGAAGCCTGTCCAGGCGGGGGATGTGGTCACGATGCGGGCGGGGTGTAAACATACCATTATTGCCGAAACGGAACTGAAGGTGATAGAGGTCCAGTTGGGCAGGGCAATTAGTATTCATGATAAACAGAAGTTTCCATTGAGTGAGTAGAATGAAGCATTGGAGTGTATCACAAACGCGGCATCAGAACGATTTCGTGTGTTCTGCCAGGATAAACACATAGACCTTTCCAAGACGGGAATAAATTATCTGGAGACGGAATTGACAGAATTCCTAAACATTATGTTTGATCATAAAATCTATCATATGGATGGGGAGGAAGATGCAAGGAATATTCAGGCAATCCAAACGGCATTATTGCGATTCCTTGCTTCTCAAGGACAACGTCATTTATCAGATTGCCAGCGCCAACTTCAAGGATGATTGTGCAGATGAAAATTTAGGTTTATCCGTGAAAACAAGAAATCTCGGAGAAGCCTGGGTGTTTCATATATCAGTTTGCGCATTTGAGTACCGAATGCACAATTACGGTAAAAAGAAGGAGAAGCATGTCCTACCTACTATTTTTACAGCATCTCCGCCAAGCATGCGGAGGAATTTTCGACAACTTAATCCTGCAGATTACCTCTCTGGCAGACACATTCCCAACATTTTTACTGCTGGGCTTTATATACTGGTGTACCGACAAGGAAATGGGCATTTATATGGCAGGGAATGTGGGGCTTAGCTGCACTTTTGGCCAATACTTCAAATGGTTGTTTCGGATAGAGCGTCCGTGGGTTTTGGACTCACGGATTACGCCTGTGCAGGCGGCGCTTTCCAATGCCGGGGGATATTCTTTTCCCAGCGGTCATACAGTGCGCGCTTCCGCCGCATGGGGATCTATGGGAACCTATTCCCGCAAGCGCAATAAACATTTGTGGTATATCGGATGGGCCGTTGTGCTGCTGGTGGCATTTTCCAGGAATTACCTGGGAGTTCATACGCTTTGGGACATACTGGGAGCGCTGGCGCTGTCTGTTTTGTCCATGTTCCTGCTGGCCAGGGCGTTGCGCTGGAGTGCGGGAGGAAAAAACAGGGATATCATGTTGTGCCTTGTGGGCTGCGTTGTCTGTTTTTTGCCGATGCTGCAAGCGGGATGCCTGTCCAATGCCGGGGCCGCGTTTGGAATGTGGGGTGGGTGGCTTTTGGAAAAAAGGTTTATCCGCTTTGGGCCTTGCAGGGATTGGAAGGAGAAAACAGTTCGTTTTACGGTGGGGGCATTTGGGATTATATTTATCCAGACTGCGTTCCGGGATTTCTTAAATCTCTGGATGCTGCCCAAATACGCCGGATTTTTTATGATGTTTGCCCAGATGCTGTTTATCATGGCCCTGTATCCCTTTTTCTTTTCTAAGTGTACTGCTCTGAACAGGAAACACTGTCTGACAGGGATTTTAGGCGTGGCAGCCGTACTTGCTCTCCTGGGGATCGAAGCCGCCGGCAAGATTTCGGAAGATGTGAAGGGGGACAGTACGGGGGAAATGACGGCAGAGGCATCAAATCCTGCGGACAGTACCATAGCAGATGTGGGAGATGACATTCCGGGTACGGACGTGTCAGCCGTCCCAAATGAAAAGGAGGCGGCCTCATCATCCCCTGTCGTGGTCGCCCACAGAGGGTATTCTTCCCTGTTTCCGGAAAATACGCTGGCGTCTTTTGCGGGAGCAGTGGATATCGGCGCGGATATGATTGAACTGGACGTACAACTCTCCAAAGATGGCGCCCTCATGGTATATCATGACGGGGATTTGTCCAAGTTGGGCCTTGGCGGCAGCGTGGCGGATTATAGCTGTGAAGAGCTACGCGCCATGGATGTGGGAAGCGCCTTCGGGGGAGAATACGCAGGGGAAAGGATGCCCACATTGCCGGAGGTGTTTGAACTAATCAAGGATACGGATTTGGGAATCTATCTGGAGTTGAAAGATATAGGAGAAGTGCCGGGTTTTGAGGAAGCGGTTCTTGCGGCCGCGGATAGCAGCGGCATGACGGGGCGTTGTGTCTTTGCGTCGTTTAACGGCCAGTATTTACAGCATATAAAGGAATTGAATCCACAGGCGAGTATCCTTTATAATATATCGGAATATGATACGGATCTGCCGCAGCAGTTTGAGGCGGAGTATTATGGATTATATGTTCGGAACGTTACCCGGGAAGTGGTTGACGCGATCCACTCCTGCGGAAGAAAAGCATATGTCTGGACGGTAGATGATCCAGGGGATATTGCCGCCCTGCGGGATCTGGGAGTAGACGGGATAGTGACTAACAGCCCTGGAATTGCCAGGATAGCTGTGGAACCGCCCTACTCTTTTCTGGCAGAACAGAATGCGGTCTCTTTTGCCGTGCCGGGGTTATATGGACATGCTCTGCCGGAAGAATGTGCGGACGCGGTGGTACAGGGAATGACTTTTGCGGATGGATATATTCTGATATCCGCCTATAGAAAGTCCGGTTCCAACAGTCTACTCTATGTGCTTGACTCCGCCGGAAAATGGCTGACTACCGTCGATATAGGTTTTTCAGCACATACAGGGGGAATTGCGTATGATAACACGCATGGTCTCCTGTGGGTAACTGCCGCGTCCGGCAGTGTGTGTGCATTGGATTGGACGCAGATAAAGGAATGTTTTGGGGCAGGCGGAAAAGGCGATATTGTTCCGGGCCCGGAAGTGCTTTTTTTCTTTGACGCGGAATTGGTAAATCACAACGGCAGCAAAGTAGCCTCCTTTCTGGATGTGACCCATGGAAAACTATATGTTGGCTCTTATGTAATAGGCAGTGAAGGGTTGCTGCGGGGCTATGACATCACCGATCCGACGCAGCCTAAGCTGGTATCGGAACAGCGGCTGCCGGAAAAAATACAGGGAATGACCACGGTTGCCGGGGCAGAAGGCGATTACCTGCTCTTGTCTCAGAGCGCGGTGACAGACGATTCAACATTGTTGGTCTTTCTCTATGACGAGCAGGCGGAAGGCTATATCGAGGCAATACAATCTTATGTTTTGCCGGAGGGAGCCGAACAGCCGGAAGCATTGGGAGACAGAATAATGATTTTGTTCGAGTCCGCCGCCAGACCCTATCAGGAAACGGCCAGGATTAGAAACGATCAGGTGTATGTTGTGAATGTGAAGAAAGGGTTGTGGGAGTAGGTAATTCTTTATGGGCGATATAATAGGCCAAATACTTATTCACACAATAACGCGGATGTAGCCCGCGTTTTGCAGAAACGAGATAAGTTAAAAAAATATGAGACAGAAATAAAAGATGGCGGATAAAAATTCGCTGTCTTTTATTATTTTAGGCTGCTTATAAATGGTTTTAACTGCCGGATTATCTATGTGCGGTCTGGCTATTTCGAAAAAGATACCATTTGCGCAGAGATAAATTCTATATACAAATCATAAGGCAAAATTCAGAAATTCAATTTACAATATTCGAAAATCAAAGAAATAATATATTTACCACATTCTGACTTTGTGATATAAATAAATATATCAAAACAATGGCAAGTGCTTTAATGGCGTAAAACAATAAACACCCATACGAAAGACGCAGGAACAGACGGCGGCATATCCTAAATATCTGACAAAAGCCGCATAACAGATGAAAAGGAAGTGAAGTACGAATGAACACATTGATAAAACTTACCCCCACTTCAGATGCGCAATTGGGCATCTATGAGGAGCAGCTGACGTTCGCCTTGTCCGATCCGGACGTGAAGAACATTGCGCTGTCCGGTCCCTACGGAGCCGGTAAAAGCAGTATTCTGGCCACCTATAAAAAGCAGCATCCGGAGAAGAAATTTCTGCATATTTCTTTTGCGCATTTTCAAGACCTTGCCATAAGCGGCAGGCAGCTTCCGGATGAGACACGGCTTGAGGGAAAGGTCATCAATCAGTTGATCCACCAGATGCCGGCGGAAACGATTCCACAGACCCATTTCCAACTGCTGAAGGAGGTAGATCGCGACAAGATCAAAAGATATATTTATGGGAGTGGACTTCTGGTTATTTTGCTGGCATATATATGTTTTCATGATGCATGGCGCGGGATGGTGGAAAGTCTTACTTTAGTATCTTTACACTCGCTGTTGGAAGTGACTACGCACAAGGAGATGGTACTGGCCGCAGCCACGGTCTGCATAGTACTTATGGTGCGCGGATTGACAGAATATATTTGCTTACAGCGGAACCAGCGGATTCTTCGGAAAGTCAATCTCAAGGGAACGAATCTGGATATAGAGTTGTTTGGCGGAGAAAATGATTCTTATTTTGACCGCTATCTAAATGAGGTGCTGTACCTGTTTGATCATGTGGAGGCAGATGCGGTGGTGTTTGAGGATATTGATCGATATGACAAGAACCAGATATTTGAGCGCTTGCGGGAGATCAATACATTGGTTAATCAGTTCAGAGAGCAGAGGCATTGCGGGGAATCGGATCAGGACATGAAGCCCTTGCGCTTTCTTTATTTGATTCGGGATGACATATTCAACACCAAGGATCGTACAAAATTTTTTGACTTGATTATACCCGTGGTGCCGGTCATGGATGGATCCAACTCTTATGCGTTACTGATTCGCCTGTTTGACCAACTGGAAAAAGAGGCGAGACCCAGCGAGGATTTTTTGCGGGGAGTTTCTTTATACATAGATGATATGCGGTTGTTGACCAATATATATAATGAGTATTTGGTTTACTACCGTAATTATCAACAGAATAATGTTATTGAACTGAGTACGGACAAGCTTCTGGCCATGATGGTGTACAAAAATTTTTTTCCTGAGGATCACGCAATGCTTCATCAGGGGCGGGGGTACATTTATACACTGTTTAACAGCAAGGAGCAGTTTATTGGAGAGAGGAAGGAACAACTTCAGAAAGAGATCAGCGATTTAGGCCAGCAGATAGAGAACATACAGAGGGAAGCAATTCAAAATATGGATGAATTGGATGCGGCCTACTACATGGAGAACCGGCGGACTCGTATTAAGGCCACAAAGAAAGAGGATGTATCTTTTGGAAGCCGTGCCGAGTATATTGCGGAAATCAAGGCAAATTCTTATGATATAGAGTACTATTACGAAGACCATTATAACAAGGGCAAATGGATTGGTGAAAATGTAAAAGGAAAATTTGACAAATTTGCTGAAAACCCTGCCTATCTAAATCGCAAGGGGTGGATCGAAAAAAAGAGCAACTGTGCTGCGCTTCTAAGAGAAAAAAATAAGAAGGCGGAAAATTTGAGGCAAATAGATTTTCAACTGCTGAAAGATATTTTATACAATGACAACTCAGACCATATTTTTGAAATTGTTCATGTGAATGTACTTGGTGAGAAAGAATACTTTGAGGACATAAAACGTTCAAGCTATTTTAGATTAATACCATATCTGATCAGAAATGGATATATTGATGAAAGTTACCGGGACTACATGTCCTACTATTATGCTGACGGCTTGCATGTGCCTGATAAGGTTTTCTTGCGTAGTCTTATGGAACATAACTATAAAGGGGCAAACTACCGACTGGAAGAACCCTATAAAGTGATAAACTGGATGCAGGATAATCAGTTCGGAATAAGAGAGTGCCTAAACTGTCAACTGTTAGATGCTTTGCTGCGGATTAACAGTGGTTATGATCTGATACCGGGGGAACAGAAAAAAGAGAATGTGGACTACAATGGCAGACTGGATAGATTTCTGCGATACATCTATGACAATGACCCAATGGAATTTCTAAACTACTATCTGCAGTATGGAGAAGCCGTTGGAGATTTTGTAGAGAAACTGAATGAAAGGTATCCTCAAGAATGTATATGGCTGGTTAAAAATGATGAATTCAGTGACAGACAGAAGCGAAATTATGTAATACAAACCATACTGCATTTTGACATGGATATGTGGAATGATGAAGATTTAAGCACTTTAGCAGAGTATATAGAGGGCGACACGCTGATTCTTTATGAGGATTTGGCGGTAAAGGAATATAAAGATTTTTCAAAGGTGTTTGAAGAGATATATATTAAGTTTCACAGATTAATACCAATGAATAACATAGAGACGGAGTGGGAGAAGTACTCTGTGAATTATTCCCATGCGGCTGAGAATAAGCTCTTGCAGCAGGTATATTGCTTACAGGCATATAGCTTAAATATACATAATGTATGTGATATCCTGCGTATTTTCCACGGCTTAACGGTAGATGAAGGGGATGTGTCCGATCTTCTTACAAAGGTTTTGAGGGAAGACATACCGTTAAGGCAATATGTAAATGAAAATATGGAAGCCTTTCTGTCTCTGCTGTTGGAGCACACCGAGAAGCCTTTGGAGGACGGAGAGGAGATTGTGCTGCCTATTTTGAATAGGGAGGATTTGTCCCGTGAATGCAGGGAAAACTATATTTCTGCGCTGGCAGATTATATAAAGATATCGGACATAAAGCAGGTGGCGGATAAAGAGTTGTGGCCGCAGCTTTTATATGGGCACCTGTCACACACGATACAGAATCTCACAGATTATTATTTTTATTCCGGAAAAGGCATGGATCAGGCACTGGCAGAATTTATAAATAGTTACTCTGAGCCTATCAAGATTTCTATAAAAGACATTGATGGTATTTATGGAGATGAATCTACGCAAAGGCTCTATGAGGATATTATAGAGTGCAACCTTCTCACTGATGAAAAATACAGTGAGTTGCTAAAAGCTTTTCCTTTTCGCTGTGAAGGTTTCCCACTCAAAAGTATAAGTGAGAGCAAAATGCGGCTGATGATTACCAACAAATCGTTATGTATGAATCTGGATAATCTGCACTACATCAGAACGAATTATCCTGAGCTTGCCGTTTTGTTTGCGAAACAGAATATGGAAGAATATATGTCTTTGATTGGGCTTAATGAAGAGGAATATCAAGAGGATGAGTTTTTGGAGACGTTGATTACTAATAAGGATATACTTTCAAAATTTTTGACAGACAGTGAGGCGCCGATGGAACGTAAGCTTATAGCGTTGGCAAGAGGCGCTGACAACTGGGGAACTTTGTGGTTGAAAAGTACACTGAAGTCTTTAAAGCTGGTGGGGTATCTGGACTTGCTGGAGGGGAAAACCGTAACATTTGAAAAGACTCCAGGTAATAAGGCGCTTCTGGATATCTTCCTGTCCAAGAAATGGATATACGGCTATGATTCGGATGAGAAGGAGGAGAATTTGTACCGGGCCACGGGGAAAAAGTATATAGAAAAAAGATAAAAAGCAATATTGTTATGGCACAGAATCTATCCCCGATCCGAAGGCGGAAAAGAAGCTCCCGTACCCTTAAAATGCCTGAGGCAAAACAATGACTCTTTACGGCGCGGCGGCTGTTGGCGTGGCTGCTAACCAAATGAGCAGAAGCTATTTACCCGATAAGACATTCAGGGCATAATAGCTTCTGCTGTGAAATATCTGTCGTTATATGTATTCAGATCCACTACAACCACATCGCAATTCAGCCAACTCAGCATTTTTCTGATGCTTCCCCGGAGGGACTGCATGATCATCTTTTTGCTTCTCGATCTGGGACCTTTGCTATCAAAATCTCCCTCCAAAAAGAGAATCACTTCTATACGCTTTGAGTCCTTTAAGATTTTTTTATCTGTAATCCCATCCCAGTAAGGGATTAACTCGCTGGTCTTTAACATGTGCTCTGATTTCGTCCATGCACCATATAAACAAGAACATGTTGACGCAACCTTCTGCGCCATTTCAATATCCAGGCTGTTTTTGGCTTCGATATTTAAATCCCGGGGAGCAGAATTTATGCATGAATTGTTAATTCCTAATCTCCATATATTGCTTGTTTCGTTTCCGGAACAGTTCTTGATCTCTATCAGCTGTATGGCATTACGCCCGTTGGCAATAATGTCAACTCCCTTCCCGCCGGGCAGACTATTAAAGCAATTCCTGTAAAATATATCATCATCAAACTTAATCGCGTGTATTTCATCAGAAAATGCAAAGCGTATATTACTTTCCTCGATTATCATAGATTAATCCTTGTTCCCTGTTGTATAAATCATCAAATTCTTCCATCACTGCATTATGTGTCAGATCATCCAAACAGAATGCATTTTCATACCTGATTTTGCTGCCATCTTCAAATAAAGAAATAAAGTTATAGCGTAAACTATTTTTTCCCTTTGGCTGATACCGGGCAGCCATATCAAAACTTTGTTGTACAAAATAGTCATGCGTGGTCACGAATACCTGCACTCCCATTTTGGCCAATTCTATAATTGCATCAACAATTGGCTTGATCATCTTAGGGTTTATATTGGTTTCCGGCTCGTCCCAGAAAAGAATGGCATCTCCGGATAAACTCCCTGACAGAATCAAGTACATGATTGTGGAAAGCTTGCGGTAGCCCTCTGATACCAGACCCATTTCAAATTCTCCCTGCCCCTTTACTTTCAAATAGAATTTTCGATCCCTCTGAACAATGTTTCCCTGTACAATACCTTCAAAATTGCTCATTATCTGATTTTGTTCCGCTGTATTGGCACCCTTGCGCAGCGGCCTTTCCAGCAGTCTGGCCAGATCATAATATGTCTCTTCAAATGCAATTTGATATTGATCATATAATGCGCCAAAATTTTCTGTGGAAGAAATGATCTCCTTGGGAGGTATATAGATTGGATTGGCTTTGCCGATTTCTAAAATTTCGCCCATCAACTCTATATTTTTTTCCTGCCGGTTACCAAAAGCAAATTCTAAATCATGACCATTGGAAAAGTGTAAATGTATTTCGGCTCTATTGCTGCCCTGTCTACGGTTTACCAGCCTTCCTATGGCATAGTTGTCCGGCCGAAATACCCCCTGCATTTTATCAACAAGACAATTTTTTATTTTTTCTTTCGAAATATCTCCACGGGAATTATGGGCATTGGCATATCCTTTCATACAGGAATACAGGAGTTTAATCAATGCTGTTTTTCCTGTGTTGTTTTTTCCTAAAATGATATTGATATTTGGGGAAAAAGTAGCGTCCAGATGTTCAAAAAGCATAAAATGATTTAGTTCTACTGCTTCAACTTTCATATAAACCTTTCTGGGCATGTTCTGCCAAGAGACATACTATCTGTGAAATGCTGCATGAGATATCTATAATGTATACCATAATTAACATTATTCACATGTAAATTAAGCTGTATACACTCTGGATTATACTTGATTTATATGGTTTTGGCAACAATGAACAGTGCAAATCCTCTTTACAAAACCCCAAACCTCATGTATAATGCCATGTATACAGTGAACGAAACGCTTTGACGAAGAGAGTACATGTACCAAAGCTTTCCAGAGAACATCCCCACAGGTGGCTGTGGCTGAGAGGGATGGAGCGGGAGGTATGTGGAAGATGGCTTCTGAGCGGCGCACCGAGCCAGGGGACTTATACTGGCGAACGTTAAGATTTTCCAATTCCTGCCCTTCGTATGTCACGTAATCAGGCAACATGTGACGGGCAGGAAGGAAAAACTAATCGTCCGTGAGTATAAGAGGATTATCACGGCGGCTGTCCGTGCAGCGCCTGTGTGTCTCATAACCGGAGAACAGGCCATACACAGGGCCTCCAGGGTTAGGCTGCGACAGGATCCGCCTGTTATAGTGGATAGGGTTTGGCGATTTGGCACATCAGCCGGGATTTCCAGACCTAATGAGGCTCCTTTCGTGAGGAAGGGGCGAAGAGAAGTGGTAACACGGGCTTACGGCTCGTCTTCTCATGCGTTGCATGCGGAGGGCGGGCCTTTTGTTATGCCGCTTACAGACGAAAGGCCCGCATGTAACATTAAGTGGCAGCCCTGAAGCGGCGCCCGGAAAATACTTACCACCCGGTGGACGGATATTTTTTGAGGTGATGCTGTAGAAGGGAACTGCGGAATTTTTATTCAGGAGGAGGCAAGTATATGAGCAAAACACCCTATTACATTACCACTGCCATAGCCTACACATCCGGCAAGCCTCATATCGGCAACAATTACGAGATCGTGATGGCGGACGCCATCGCCCGCTTTAAGAGGAGACAGGGGTACGACGTATTTTTCCAGACGGGCACGGACGAACACGGGCAGAAGATTGAGTTGAAGGCCCAGGAGGCGGGCATAACGCCCCAGGAGTTTGTGGACAATGTGGCGGGCATTATCCGGGGGCTGTGCGACCAGCTGAACGTCAGCTATGACAAGTTCATCCGCACCACGGATAAGCCCCATGAAAAGCAGGTGCAGAAGATTTTCAAGCGCCTGTACGATCAGGGCGATATTTACAAGGGGGCCTATGAGGGGATGTACTGTACCCCCTGTGAGTCCTTCTGGACGGAATCCCAGCTGGTGGACGGCAAATGCCCGGACTGCGGCAGAGAGGTTAAACCCGCCAAAGAGGAGGCGTACTTTTTCCGCATGAGCAAATATGCGGATCGGCTTATCGAGCATATTAACACGCACCCGGAGTTCATTCAGCCTGTGTCCCGCAAAAACGAGATGATGAACAACTTTCTGCTGCCGGGCCTGCAGGATCTGTGTGTGTCCCGCACTTCCTTCAAGTGGGGCATTCCGGTGGATTTTGATGAAAAGCACGTGGTCTATGTGTGGCTGGATGCGCTGTCCAACTACATCACCGGCATCGGCTACGACGCGGACGGAGAAAGCACGGAGCAGTACAAAAAGCTCTGGCCCGCGGATCTTCATCTGATCGGCAAGGACATCATCCGCTTCCACACCATCTACTGGCCCATCTTCCTGATGGCCCTGGGAGAGCCGCTCCCCAAGCAAATTTTCGGCCATCCTTGGCTGATGATGAACGGGGGCAAGATGAGCAAGTCCAAAGGCAATGTGATCTATGTGGACGACTTGATTGACTTTTTTGGCGTGGACGCGGTGCGGTATTACATGATCCATGAGATGCCCTATGACAATGACGGCAACGCCACCTGGGAATTGATCGCCGAGCGCGCCAATTCCGATCTGGCCAACACTCTGGGTAATCTGGTGAACCGCACCATCTCCATGAGCAACAAGTATTTTGGCGGCGTGGTGGAGGACAAGGGTGTACAGCTCACCCCGGAGGACAGTGTCATTGACGAGGATCTGAAAAAGACCGTAACCGGCACTTACTCCAAAGTGGCGGAGAAGATGGAATCCCTGCGGATTGCGGATGCTCTGACGGAGATCTTTGGCATCTTCAAGCGCTGCAATAAATATATCGACGAGACGGAGCCCTGGGTGCTGGCCAAGGACGAGGCCAAGTCGGATCGGCTGGCCACCGTGATGTACAATCTGGTGGAAGGCATTACCATCGGTGCTTCCCTGTTGGAGCCCTATATGCCCGAGACTGCGGAGAAGATTGTGGCCCAGCTGAACACTTCCCTGCGGGATTTTGACCGATTGGAAGAGTTCGGCCTGTATCCCGGCGGCAATAAGGTAACCGACAAGCCCCAGATCCTGTTTGCCCGTCTGGATATGAAAGAAGTGGAAAAGCGGGAGGATGAGCTTGCCGCCGCCATGATCGCGGCAGCAGAGAAAGAAGCAGCCAACGGCAGCTTTGAGACAGGAAAGGCGGCAGAGACTTCCAGTGAAGGGCCTGCGTCCGAAGGGCAGACGCCTGTAGATATCGAGGCAAAACCAGAGATCACTTATGAGGATTTCGCCAGACTCCAGTTCCAGGTGGGAGAGATCATCGCCTGTGAGGCGGTGCCTAAGTCCAAAAAACTTTTGTGCTCCCAGGTAAAGATTGGCAGTCAGGTGCGTCAGATCGTATCCGGCATCAAGGCCCATTACACTCCTGAGGAGATGGTGGGTAAAAAGGTGATGGTGCTGGTAAATCTAAAGCCTGCCACTTTGGCAGGCGTGGTGTCCGAGGGGATGCTGTTGTGTGCGGAGGATGCCCATGGCAACTTGGCCCTGATGACGGCGGAGAAGCCCATGCCCTCCGGCGCGGAAATCTGTTAAGAGATCATTTTATTAAATTTCCATAAATGGGTTAAAATATATGAAAAGATAGTGTATAATAGGTGCATGGCTTTGAAGCCGTGCATCTATTTTCATAGTGTGTAATTTCGCGGGAAGAGGAAAACGTAAGAAGCATGAAAAAAGAAGAGTTCTATTTTGATTCCAGAGACAATAAGTCCAGAATCCATGCGGTCAGGTATTTGCCGGAGGAACAGGATCCGGTGTGTGTGGTGCAGATCATCCACGGCATGGCGGAGTATATTGAGCGGTATGAGGAATTTGCCCGATTCTTGACAAAGCAGGGCTGTGTGGTCACAGGCAACGATCATTTAGGCCATGGCAAAAGTGTGGGGGAGGACGGGCTCTACGGCTATTTCTGCGAGCAGGATCCGGCAACAGTGTTGGTGCGGGATGTCCACCGCCTGAAGAAGATGACACAGCAGGTATATCCGGGTCTGCCCTATGTGATTGTGGGGCACAGCATGGGCTCGTTTATTCTGCGCAATTATCTGACCATGTACGGCAGCGGCATCACCGGGGCGGTGATCATGGGCACGGGTTATCAGTCCAGAGGTACCATGGCCGCGGCTATATTCATGGTGAAGCTGCAAAAAATTTTCCTGGGCTCCAGGCATGTGAGCAAATTCAGCGATAAGGTCAGCTTCGGCAGCTATAACAAGGGGATACCGGATGCCAAGACGGAATTTGACTGGCTGAGCAAAGATGAGGAGAGTGTGAAGCGGTATATAGAAGATCCTTTGTGCGGCAATGTGTTTACCTTGAACGGCTTCCAGACCCTTTCGGAGTTGATTATGAGAGCCCATGATCCCAAGCGGCTTCAAAAGATTCCCGCCGACCTGCCTTTGCTGGTGATTTCCGGCGATGCGGATCCTTTGGGCGGATATGGAAAGGGCATTCCCAAGGTATGCGAGGGACTCCGCAGCGCAGGCGTGAGGGATGTGGAGATGCATTTGTGTGAGACGGGCAGGCATGAGCTTTTGAACGAGCCGGAGCGCGCCCAGATAATGGAAGTAATCTATGGCTGGATACAGAAGCATTGTCTGAAGGCTGACGCATAAAAAAGAGGAAAATACCAAGACTATTCCCCAAACAGGCAGACAGCCTGCGGAACGGAAGGTTTCTAACCATCTAATCAGCGTCTGCCCGGACAGCGCCCAGAGAATTTGCGGACGCCAAAGCGGCCGAAAATTGCTCAGCCGGAAGAGGTGCTGGCAGGGGAGATGCGGAACGGAAGGTTTCTAACGTTCTAGTCAGCATCTGCCCGGACAGCGCCCAGAGAATTTGCGGACGCCAAAGCGGCCGAAAATTGCTCTGCCAGAAGAGGTGCTGGTAGGGGAGATGCGGAACTTAAAATAGGAGGGAATCGTTATGAAGATAGCATTTTACAGTACTAAGCCGTATGACCGTATGTGGTTTGAACCATTGGGGAAACAATATGGATACGAGATCCATTTTATTGAATTTCCCTGTACCAGAGAGACTTTGTTTATGGCAAAAGGATGCGACGCCATCTGTATCTTTGTCAACGACCATGTTGACAGCGAGATGATAGAGGTGCTCTATGACATGCATGTGAAAGGGATTCTGCTGCGGAGCGCCGGCTTTAACAATGTGGACGTGAAGGCGGCGGAGGACAAGATTGTTGTGCTGCGTGTGCCCAGTTACTCTCCGGAGGCGGTGGCGGAGTTTGCGACGGCTATGCTGTTGACTTTGAACCGCTGTACCCACAAGGCGTACAACCGTACCAGAGAATTTAATATGAGCCTGCAGGGGCTGATGGGGACGGATCTGTATAGAAAGACGGCGGGAATCGTGGGCACCGGGCGGATCGGGCAGGCCATGATCCGGGTCTGTCAGGGTTTTGGCATGAAGGTCATCGCATATGACCCTTATCCCAACCCCAATCTGGATGTGTCCTATGTGTCCAGAGAAGAACTGTTCCGACAGTCGGATGTAATCAGCCTGCACTGCCCGCTGACAGCCCAGACCCGGCACATGATCAACAAGGAAAGCATTGCAATGATGAAGGAGAGAGTGTATCTGATCAACACTTCCAGAGGAAGCCTTATACACACCGATGATTTAATCGACGGTCTGCTGCATAAAAAGTTTGGCGGTGTGGGGTTGGATGTGTATGAAGAGGAGGAAGGCATCTTCTATGAGGACTGTTCCGGAGAGATTATCGAGGACGACAATCTGGCCCGGCTGATGACTTTCCCCAATGTGCTGATTACCTCTCATATGGGCTTTTTCACCACAGAGGCCATGGAGGCAATTGCAAAGGTTACCATGGAGAATGCCCATGCGCTGGACAACGGTCTTCCGCTGGAGAATCAGGTGGGGGCCTGCGCCGCGAAGGAATAGGCAGGTATCCGGGGGGTATCGGAACGGAATCCGTATAGAAAGGTGAACGAATATGGAAGTAAATCAATTCCCCTATACTATCAGATGGGCTTTGCCGGAAGATTGGGATCCAGCCATGGACATGGTGTGGAGAACCTTTCTGAAATTTGAGGGGAAGGATTATTCCCAGGAGGGTATCGACAACTTTGATACCTTCATACATGACGGAACTCTCAGGAAGCTGTTTTTAAAGGGGCGTTACCAGGTACTGGTGGCCCTGGACGGCGGCCGGGTGGTGGGGCTGGCCTCTGTGCGCAACGGCAATCATCTGTCCCTGCTGTTTGTGGATGAGAGATACCACCGCCAGGGCATTGGCAGGATGCTGATGAGGAGCCTGTGCCAGTATCTGGAGAGAGAGGCGGGGGAGCACAGCATGACGCTGACGGCGGCCCCCTATGCGGTGGATTTTTACAGGAAGCTGGGCTTTTATGCCATAAAACCGGAGGAACAGATATCCGGCATCCGTATCACTTCCATGGAGAAATTTTTCTAAAGGATACCGGGGAGGCGGAACTCTGAACAGCAAATTCCCGGAAAGCACACTGAACGAAAGCGGAGCATCGAAGCGGAACTCTTAACAGGCAGTTGCGAAAGGTTCTCCGCAAGTGACGCGGATGGGCAATATATACAAAAACGAACTCCGACGCAGTGGCAAGTCGCCCTTATTTTGTATATATTGCCCATCCACTGTTACCAGAAAGGGCGTTTTGCAATCGCCCAGGAACTCTAAATAGAGAAAGGAAAACGAAAGTATGAAATTTTTAAACATTGACAGTCCCTTTATGCAGATTATGAACAAGGTGGCGGACCTGATGATCTTAAATCTGCTGACGGTTGTCTGCATGATCCCTCTGATCACCACGGGCGCTGCCCTCACAGCCATGCACTATCAGGTGCTGAAGATCGTGCGGGATGAGGAGTGCTATATTGTGAGGGGCTATTTTAAAGCATTTAAGGAGAATTTCTGGCAGTCCACAGCCATCTGGCTGATTATGCTGGTCATCGGGCTGATTCTGGGAGGGGATTTTTATATCATGAGCACTTCGGAGTCAGAGTTCCATGTGGTATTCCGGGCGATCATGGGAGCCATCGCTATCTTTGCCGTCTTTACGCTGCTGTTTGTGTTTCCTGCCCAGGCCAAGTTTGCCAATTCGGTATTTCGCACCATCAAGAATGCGTTGGCAATGAGTATTCTGCAGGCTCCCAAGAGCGTGGTTATGCTGGTGCTGTACCTGATCCCCATGGCGCTGATGATCTTTGTGCCCAATGTATTTCCTCTGGTTATGCTTTTCGGCATTACACTGCCCGCATTCTTGTCGGCCAAGATGTACAATAAGTTCTTCCTGAAGTTGGAGGACAGGATCAATGAGGCCAATGGCGCTGGGAAAGATGAAGAGCAGGAAGAGGACGGAGAAAAAATTTTCCATGACAAGTTGGATACTTCTTTGGAAGAGAAAGGTATTGGCTGAGAACTGTGAAATATGTCTAATACGAGAAACAAGTTTTGTGTAAAATGACAGTGAAAACGAAAAACATACGGATTTGTGAGCAATTCCCACAATCGGGAACGAAATCTTTGTGGAATAGTGGCATAGAATTTCAACTGTGATTTAGGTATACTTAGTTCAAAGTTGTAGTGATACATATCGCTGCATCAACGAGAAAATAATCATCTATTTATGAAAGGAGTTATTTTATGGCTAGTTTATCTTTAAAGAATATCTGCAAGGTATATCCCAATGGTTTTGAGGCAGTTAAGAATTTTAACCTTGAGATCGCAGATCAGGAGTTCATCATCTTCGTTGGTCCCTCCGGTTGTGGTAAGTCCACTACCCTTCGTATGATTGCGGGTCTGGAAGATATCTCCTCCGGTGAGTTAAAGATTGGTGATAGGGTTGTAAATGATGTAGAGCCTAAGGACAGGGATATCGCCATGGTATTCCAGAACTACGCTCTGTATCCTCATATGTCTGTATACGACAACATGGCATTTGGTCTGAAGCTGAGAAAGGTTCCCAAGGATCAGATCGACAAGATGGTTAAGGAAGCGGCCAAGATTCTGGATCTGGAGAAGCTGCTGGATCGTAAGCCCAAGGCTCTGTCCGGTGGTCAGAGACAGCGTGTGGCTATGGGACGTGCTATCGTGCGTAACCCCAAGGTGTTCCTGATGGATGAGCCTCTGTCCAACTTGGATGCTAAGCTGCGTGTACAGATGCGTGTTGAGATTTCCAAACTGCATCAGAGACTGGGCACCACCATCATCTACGTTACACATGACCAGACCGAGGCTATGACCCTGGGTACCAGAATCGTTGTTATGAAGGACGGCGTTGTTCAGCAGGTAGATACCCCTCAGAATCTGTATCAGAAGCCCCAGAACCTGTTCGTAGCAGGATTCATGGGATCTCCTCAGATGAACTTCCTGGATGCAACTGTAAAGGTTACCGGCGATGTTGCTAATCTGGAGATCGCAGGACACAGTGTTCCCCTGCCTCCCGCTAAGTCCAAGAAGATTATTGATGGCGGTTACGACGGCAAGGTTGTTACTTTTGGTATCCGTCCTGAGGATGTATATGATTCCGAGGCGTTTATTCAGTCATCTCCTAACAGCGTATTCGAGTCCACCGTTAAGGTATACGAGTTGCTGGGCGCCGAGGTTTACCTGTACTTTGATCTGGATACTTTCCCGATGACTGCAAGAGTAGACTCTCGTACAACTGCAAGACCCGGTGATGCTGTGAAGTTCGCTCTGGATGTTGATAAGATCCATGTATTTGACAAAGAGACCGAGCAGATCATTACCAATTAGTGAGATTGTCCAGAGAGGTGCTGGTTTCCAGCACCTCTTTTTTTAAATAAATATCATTTGTCAATCGGCGGAACTGAAGGTCCCTGGACCTTCCAAACAGCATGTTTATGCAAGGCACGTTGGCGAATATCCGAATACCAAAACGGTCAGATTTTCATCACCGTTCTGTGTGCTTGCAGGGAACATGCGGAATTCTTAATAGGAGGAGTTATGATATCTAGTCAGATCATTCAGACAAGTATAGACGAGCTAAAGGCAATCACCAAGGTGGATCTGTGTGTGTATGACCCTTCCGCCACAGTGATCGCCGCAACCACTGACATGAAAGAGATACAGGGGGATCTGATCAGCGGTTTTGCTGTATCACCTGCCGATAGCCAGGTCATCGGCCCCCATCATCTGTTGAAAATATTGGATGAAGGGGAAATACTCTATATATTAGTGGCCCGTGGAACCGGGGACGATGTGTATATGGTAGGTAAAATTGCCGTATGCCAGATCCAGAACCTGACAATCGCATATAAGGAGAGGTTTGACCGAAACAATTTTTTCCAGAATCTGCTGTTGGATAATCTGCTGTTGGTGGATATATATAATCGAGCCAAGAAGCTCCATGTGGAGGTGACGGCTCCCAGGGCTGTGTTCCTGATAGAGACACGGCTGGAGAAGGATAATATTGTGACAGAGTTGCTGAAAGGGATGTTTTCCTCCCAGGGAGGGGATTATATCACAGCGGTTGACGAGACCAACGTGATCTTGATTAAGACATTGGATCAGGCTGTCACCTACGAGAATCTGTGCGATGTGGCGCGTACTATCGTGGCTATGATGAACGCGGAGGCCATGTTGAATGTGCGGGTGGCTTTTGGCACGGTGGTACAGGAACTGAAGGATGTGTCCAAGTCCTACAAGGAAGCCAAGCTGGCGCTGGATGTGGGCAAGATTTTTTATGCGGAGCGCAACGTAGTGGCATACAGTACGTTGGGAATCGGCCGGTTAATATACCAGCTGCCGGTTAACCTATGCAGGATTTTCATAGAAGAGATATTTGGAGACAATTTACCTATTGATTTGGACGAGGAGACGCTGACCACAATCAATAAGTTTTTTGATAACAACCTGAATGTGTCGGAAACTTCCCGCCAGCTATTTGTACACCGCAATACGCTGGTATACCGGATTGAGAAGATTCAGAAAAGCACAGGGTTGGATTTGCGCAATTTTGATGATGCGCTTACCTTCAAGATTGCGTTAATGGTGGTGAATTATATGAAATATCTGGACTCTCTGGAGTTTTAAAGCAGTGCTTGTAAGGAACATGCGGAACACTAAATAGCAGGAATATAACGGACAACCCCTTAATACACTTATAGTAGAGAAAACCATAGGTGTGTTAAGGGGGATTTTTATGTATTATGACAAGCAGATCCGCTATATAGATTATTTGGAAAACGGAGAAAAACAGAGTAACTGCGGGTATGTCAAAATAACCGTTATGGATAACCGGTTACTGTTGGAGATGCAGATCAAGGGTTTATATGAGACGGATGATGTGGTCTCCGAGGTGGCGCTGGAAGGCGCAGGTACGGAGCGGCGCATCGGGACGGTTCTGGTGCAGCAGGGCAGCGGCAGTTTCCGATGGGAAATCAAGGACTCCGCGCATACAGGGGAGGCGCTGACCATTGGAGAAGGGCTATGTTATGGACAACTGGAGCGTGTGCGTGTGCAGTTGTCCCCCAGAAGAAGTCTGCGGTGCGTGTGGAGGGAGGGGGTTCCCAAGCCGCAGGCTGTCCTGCGGCAGTCTGAGCCGCGGACTGTCGGGCAGGGTATGCCGGAGGATAATTATGCGGATTCGGCACAGACCGGATCCGAATATTTGCAAAATAATGTAAGAAAATTGGAAGAGCCAGTGCCGGAAACGCCGGATAGGGCCAGAGACACACAGATATATAATCCCGGTGCATATGTACTTGAGGCAGCGGCAGAGGAGGGCAGAGATCAGGCGGAGAGAGCCAGTGAAAGAATCACAACAAGCAGAATCGCGGAAGAAAAAGCCAGTGAGAGGACTGCAACGGGCGGAGTCGGGGCAGAAAAACCTAGTGGGAGTACCACGATGGGCAGAACCGAGGCAGAAAAACACAGTGAGAGGACCGCAACAAGCAGAGTCTCGGAAGAAAGAGGCAGTGAAAGGAACGCAATGGACGGAGCCAAGGCAGAGACAGTCAGTGAAAGGACTGCGACAGGCAGAGCCGTGGAAGAGACAGCCAGTGAAAGGACCGCAACAGGCAGAGCCGTGGAAGAAAAAGCCAGTGAGAGGATTGGGACGGGCAGAACCGAGGCAGAGCGTGACGGTATAGGGAGAATGACAGCCAGAACCGTGGCAGAAAGCGCCGCGTCGGATGGAAGTGAAGCAGGCAGGACTGAGATGGGAAGGTCTGTGAGGATGGAGGCTGATCAAAGAGGAGATGAAACGGAGAACCCGGCAGGAGAAAAAATCCCCGGAGAAGCCACGGGCAAAGCAGAAGCCACGGGCAAAGCAGAAGCCACGGGGAAAGCAGAAGCCACGGGCAAAGCAGAAGCCGCAGGCAAAGCAGGAGCCGGGTACAAAGCAGGGGGCAAGCCGGAAACAGTAACAAAAGAGGCGGAACTTCACCAGGCGGACGCTTCCGGTAGGTCCGGGGAAAACGAAATTACCCCGGAAAACCGTCAGGCCTCCCAGCCTCCACGCATGGCCGCCATGAGTGAGGACAAATGGCAGCAGCTTTGGAAAATCTATCCCCACATACGCCCGTTTCAGGATGAGCGGGAATACCTGTCCCTACGGCCGGAGGATTTCGTGATACTGCATTCCAGCGCTTACCGGCTGGCGCAGAACAGTTTTCTGCTCCACGGCTATTTCAACTATGAGCATCTTATGTTGACACAAGTGACACATAGAAACGGCAATCAATACTACATAGGTGTGCCGGGAAATTTTTATGAGAAGGAAAAGCAGGTTGCGATTATGTATGGATTTGGAAGCTTTGAATGCAGGCGGGAGCCCGCGCAGGAGGGGGATTTCGGATACTATATGATCAAAGTGGAACTGTAGATGGCAGAATAAGGGCAATGAGCCGCTTCTACAACCCTGAGAGATCGAAAGGAGGAATAAAGCTTTCCAGGGCCACATCTCCCTCCTGGATATATACATTCTCCATGCCCAGGCGCAGACAGTAATCCACCACCCGCTGATATTCGGCGGGTGTGACTCTGCGGTTTAATTCCGGAATATCCGCCACATGGGGCAGGGGCGTGTATTGGCACATGACACTGACATAGATGTTGTTTCCGAAAGTGTCCCTGAGATAATGCAGGACTTTCTTGCTGTCTCCCACGTGGCCGGGCAGCACCAGGTGGCGCACAATCATGCCCCGGCGCAGCAGAGGCGTGTCCGGCGGATAAACGGCAACAGGAGCGTCCACGGGGGTATGGGGCCGGATGGCGGGCGCACGGTTGGCGGCGGGCTGTGCGGGATTAGTCGGTGTGGGACGGATACTCTCCGTCCTACAGGCGGGATCATAAAACACCGGCCTGCCCACCTGCCGGAACATTTCTGCCAGGGCGGCCTGTGCCTTCTCAAAATAATCCCCGGCGTGGGAGTACTTGGCGCTCAGTTCGCCGGATACATATTTCAGGTCAGGCAGGTAAATGTCTACCAGCCCCTCCAGCATTTGCAGCGCGTCCACGGATTCATAGCCGCCGCAGTTGTAGACCACGGGCAGGGACAGGCCGGCCAGGCGGGCCTGCTCCAGGGCATAGGCGATGGTGGGGAGGTAATGAGTGGGAGTCACCAGATTGATATTGGCGGCTCCCTTTTGCTGCAGATCCAGAAAGATCTCTGTCAAGCGGCCGGCAGAGATCTCTTTGCCGGTTTGTCCAAGGGCAATGTCGTGATTTTGACAGTATACACAGCGCAGATTACAACCGCTGAAAAAGACGGTGCCGGAACCTGCCGTACCGGAAATACAGGGTTCCTCCCACATATGCAGGGCGGCTCTTGCGGCGCGCAGCTGCGTGGTTTGACCGCAATATCCGATTTCCCCTGTCAGGCGGTTGACATGGCAGCGCCGGGGACAGAGGGCGCAGGAGGCATAACGCTGCAGTATATCTTTTTCAGAGCGGCTGGGGTGACGATCGGACATTGTCGGAATGCTCCTTTCGCTGTCAGAGTCTTAGGCAATTGCGAAAGGTTCTCTGCAAGTGACGTGGCTGGTCAATATATACAAAATCGGGCTCCGACGCAGTGGCAAGTCGCCCTTATTGTGTATATATTGCCCATCCACTGTTACCAAAAAGGGAGTTTTGCAATCGCCTGTCAGAGTCTGGGAGAAGATAACAAGACCGCATACCGCAGGCTGCTCCACAGGCTCCGCCCGGCACCCTCACGGCACATGGAAGGTTCTACTTAGTGCTGCTTTGTTCCCAACCTGACACGGTTCGTAGATTCCCATTGCGTGAGACCAAACTTCAACACCTGCTTTGCAGTGCTCCCACGATATACGGCTTTTATAGTGTATCGTCTTACGGAGGTTTTGTCAAGGAAAATATGGTGCTCTGCCATAAAATGCCATAAAATCCACAGGAAGTTGTTGCATTTGCTCTGTGAATTATTTATACTGTAGCTATAAAGCTTATGCATATCTATTGGAATTTGGAGAACAATAGAGAAGTGACAATGCGCAGACATGCAGGAGCAAGAGGTTTGGATGTGAAACATCCAAATACTGATTAATGCAATAACATGAGTATGACCCGTGTTATGCAGGAAAGAGGTAAATATGAACCCAAACGCATTCAGACAGTTATCCTATGGAGTGTATGTGATCAGTACCTGGGACGAGGGGAGAGCCACTGGCTGCACAGCCAACAGCACCATGCAGATCACCTCGGATCCGGCCACGATTGCAGTGAGCATCAACCACGACAATTATACCAACGAGTGTATCCGTAAGCTGGGAAAATTTGCCGTATCCGTATTGGGAGTGCATTCCGATCCGGGCACCATCGGTGTTTTCGGGTTTAAGAGCGGACGTGACAACAACAAGTTTGACGAGGTGAAGCCGGAGATCCGGGGATATATGCCCATAATTCCCGATGCCTGCGCCTATATTGTGTGCGAGGTGGTGGACAAGATGGAGACCGACAGCCACACGGTGTTCCTGGGCAAGGTGGTGGATGCGGATATTTTGAACAATGATGATCCCATGACCTATGCCTACTATCACAATGTGATCAAGGGCAAGAGCCCCAAGGCGGCGCCCACCTATATCCCGGAGGAACAGGAGACCAAGGCGGAGACTGCCTATGTATGCAGTATATGCGGCTATGAATACAATGGGGACATCCCCTTTGAGGAACTGCCGGAGGATTATGTATGTCCCGTGTGCAAACAGCCTAAATCTGTGTTCCGGGAGAAGTGACTTCCAAGGCTTTCCGCACTTTCTCCTGTTTGTTGCGGATGCGCAGCTGTGTAAAAAATTCCTTCAATATCCCGCTGCACTCCGCTTCAAGCACCCCTCTGGTCACGGCGGCCTGATGGTTGAACTGCGGCATCTCCAGAATGTTCAGGATGGATCCGCCGCAGCCGGCCTTGGGGTTCATGCAGCCCATAACCACCTCCGGGATTCTGGCCTGGATGATGGCGCCTGCGCACATCTGACAAGGCTCCAGCGTCACATACAAGGTACAGCCTTCCAGCCGCCAGTCCCCGATCTTTTTGCTGGCCTTATTGATGGCGGTTATCTCCGCATGGGCCAGCGTATTTTTGTCTGTGTTGCGGCGGTTATAGCCCCGGCCGATGACCTTCCCCTCATAGACAATGACACAGCCGATGGGCACTTCGCCAAGTTCCAGAGCCTTTCGGGCCAGCCTCAGCGCCATTCTCATATATTTTTCCTGTACACTGATAATTTTAGCCATGCTCTTCTCCCTTTTGCAAGTTTGGATGTATACATCCAAATAAGGATTTATAGTGAAATAGTATTGGGCGCTCCTATCATCATTGCATAGCAGGAGGAAAACGTATATACTGGAGTTATTGTAACGCACAATCCATAAACCGTCAAGGCAGGCAATTTTAAAGGAGGTCTTCCATGCGTTTCTGCGGCATAAATAAAACAACGCTTCTGGATTATCCGGGTCACGTGGCGGCCACCCTGTTTACGGGCGGCTGCAATATGCGCTGTCCTTTCTGCCAGAACAGCGGCCTGGTGCTGGAGCCTCAGTCCCAGCCGGAAATCCGGGAGCAGGATATCCTGGCCTTTCTGCAAAAGAGAAGGGGCATTCTGGAAGGTGTCTGCATCACCGGCGGGGAACCAACCCTTCAGCCCGATCTGGAAGGTTTTATCCGTCGGGTGAAGGAGCTTAATTATCTGGTGAAGCTGGATACCAACGGATATAGGCCGCAGGTGCTGCGGTATCTGCTGGAGGAAGAATTGCTGGACTATGTGGCTATGGATGTCAAGGCATCCAGGGAACACTATAGCCTGGCCTGCGGACTGCCGGAGGTGAAGATAGAACTCATAGAGCAGAGCGTGGAATTGCTGAAGAACTGCCGTATCCCCTATGAATTTCGCACCACGGCGGTAAAGGGCATCCATACGGCGGAGGAATTTACAGCCATCGGTGAGTGGCTGCAGGGATGCAAAGCCTTTTATCTGCAAAATTATCGTGACAGTGAACAAGTGATTGAACGGGGCTTTGCCGGCTTTGAGCGGGGGCAGTTGGAAGATATGACAAGGGCTATGGCGGAGCATGTCCCCCAGGCGGCGCTCCGGGGCATGGACTGATTACATATCGGAGTAACCCATGGGGGAAAACAGGAATATTATGCTAGTAAGTCGTATGATTTCGGGCGGTGATATTCTTGGGAATTTTTCAGATAATCGTGGAGGCCGCTGCGATCGCAGCCGCACTTTCCATAGATGCCTTCGTGGCAGGCTTTGCCTATGGGGCCAGGCAGATTCGGATGTCCGGGCGGTCCGTCTTGCTGATCAACCTGATCTGCAGCGGTATTGTGGGACTGTCTCTGGGGCTGGGCAGTCTGGTGGCCGGTTTTCTTCCGGAGAGCCTGCAGAGGGGGCTGTGCTTTGGTCTGCTGTTTGCTCTGGGCCTGGTAAAATTGCTGGATGGGATTGTCAGGGCGGCGATCCGCAGGTATGGCAGCCTGGACGGCAGGCTGCATTTCTCACTGTTCAGCCTGCGCTTCGTATTACATGTATATGCAGATCCTGCGGCGGTAGACCTGGATCATTCCAAATCCATCTCTCCGGCGGAGGCGGCATCACTGGCGCTGGCGCTGTCCCTGGACGGGGCGGCTGCGGGCTTTGGCGCGGCGCTGGGGCAGGCAAGCATCCCGGCGGTGGTAACGGCCTCTCTGATCGCCAATCAACTCACATTACTGCTGGGATCCTGGCTGGGGGAGCGGCTGTCTAAAAGATTTAATATGTCCCTGGGCTGGCTGGGCGGGGTGATTCTGGTGCTTTTAGCCTTTAGCAAGTTGTGAAATATGGTGTTTTCTGTATATGCAGTCTCACCAGACTTTCCAGGGCCTCCCGGTGGGAGGCTTTTTGCTATTGCCGCAGAAGATCATCCGATTCCCGCCTCCGCTGTTATAGTCCCTTCCGGGTCAGCAGAGCCAGGTTTGCCGCGGCGGCACAGACCATCTCACCGCTGATGTCGCTGGCGATGATGCTGCCGATATAAAGCGAATTCATTTTTCTCTATCTAAATAGGTCATTGCTTTTTGCTGATAAAGGCACTATAATATATGCGGAATACAAGGCAATGAACTAAGGAGGATACATATGAACTTAAACATCGTGGAAGAATACATGAACAGAGTATTTACGATCATTATATTTGCCGTAACGGGAGCAACTCTGATAGCTGCGGTTACCTTTGGAGGATTCAAAGCGCTTGGATTTTATCCGGAAGTGTCCTGGATTGCCATAGGGATTTTCATGTTGAGTTGTGTATTATATTTTCTATGTGGAATCTGGATTGTGCGTACCTCCTATGTAGTCAACGGGGCGGGGGAAAAGCATCTGCTCCCAGGCAAGTTGAGACAGGGAAAGATTTTTATATTTTTGGTTGAGTTGATCCAATGGAATGTTTTGCTGTACCTGATTCCATCCAGACAGTTTTGGGGCTACTGCTTTTTCTTCCTGATTCTTGCGGGATTCTTTCTGGACATGAAGATGACAGTGTGGACAGCTGTATTAAATATGGCATCTACCGTGATTGCTTCCTTTATCAGAATGGATACGGCACTGCCCATTAAAGACAGCATATTTATCCCCGAACTGATTCTCAGGTGGGTGGCGGTGTCGCTTTCTGCTGCCGCAATCCTTCTGTTCAACTATATGGTGAGCCATTTTCTGATCAACATCAAGAAGAGCCAGCTGGAGGAAAACAATGCAAGGATCGAAAAAGTTTTGTCCACAGCGGCGGAGATTGCGGAGAACTTGAAGATTGCCGGAAAAGTGCTGACAGACGTATCACAGAGCGAGAGCGCCTCCATGGAGAAGCTTTCCGCCACAGGAGAGTCCCTGCTGGTGAAAAGCGGGAGACTGCTCAATGACGTGGAGGAGGGCCGCGGCAGCATCGCGGCGCTGGAGGAAAGCTCTCGGAAGATGGATGAGAATATAGCTGAAGTGGAGTCTGTGGCAAGGCGCCTGCTCCAAAAGTCCGAGGAAAACCAGGTTCTGCTGAAGGAACTGCAGGAGAAGAACAGGGAAGTATCGGATTCTTCGTCACATGCCAGAGAGATGACGGCGGGCCTGCTGAGTTGTGTCAGTGAGATCACGGAGGCATTGAAGGTGATTGAGAGCATATCCTCCCAGACGGGACTGCTGGCACTGAATGCTTCCATTGAGGCGGCCAGAGCCGGGGAAGCCGGGAAGGGCTTTGCCGTAGTGGCAGGGTCCGTGAGCAACCTGGCGGCCAGCACCAGAGAGTCACTGAAGGGCATTCAAAATGTGATTGCCAATTTACAGGACAGTGTGGATCAGGTGACGACCATGGTCAGTGAGAGCGCAGACAGCCTGGAAAGCCAGAATGCCGTGTTCCGCCAAACCTTTGACGGTATTCAGGAGATGATGACGATCATTGGTGAGTCCCTGGATGCCGTCAGGACCATTGGAACTGTCAGAACGGACCAGAATCAGATTCTGGAGAATACGGTCCGGATCAACGAGCAGATCGTGGAGGCGATCCGGCAGGAGAATACTCAGTTTGATGACATAGCTGCCATGATCGAGGACAATTCCAGGGATATTGCCAGAATGTCCCAGCAGTCCGGGGAACTGGAGAACATGATAGAGAAGCTGACGGCAACCCTGCAGTAGAGCATCCGGTCCGGAAGGGTGTTTATTTAATTTCCATGGTAAATATGCTCCCTGTCATCCGCAGGCGCACCCGGTACAGATCGTGGTCCCAGGCTTTTTTCAGCCGCTCATCCGTGACGGGCAGGACCTCCACGGCAGGGGAAGAATCCGGGGGTTGTGTGCCGGGGAAGTCCTTTGGGCGGGTCAGGGGCGCTGCCCCGGTAAAGGCTGCCGACGCCAGGCTGCCGATCTGAAGCCGTCCTTCGCTCACTACAGGTTTTTCATAGGTGATAAAGTTCAGTATTACATCCGGAAGGTTAGTGGTATCTTTGACCACCACCTTCCCTTCTTTTTTGTCCAGAGTTACGCTGCGCCGGTAGGTGAACGGGGCGGCACCGGCGTCCTCTGGCCGGGGGATGGGGTAGGCCGTCAGCAGTTCCATGGAGATGGAGGCATTGTGGCCGAAGTGGGTATATACCTCTGTAGCACAATAGGTTTCTCCGTCTTTCTGGTCTTTTCCCATCAAAGTAGGGAGATTGTGGTAACCGGATTGCATGGTCCATATCTCATAGCGTCTTGAGGAGAAGGTTTTTTCCGTATAACTTTCCACGCCGATATCCACAAACAAGGGGTGCCCGTTTTTGTAGAGAGTGAAGCTGCCCGTATCGTTGTGGTTGTGATTGTCCCCATTGTCCCCGGCCTTTACAGCCAGGTCCAGGGCGTCGCTTCGGGCGAGGAACAACCTCACGCTGGGGTAGAAGATATCCCGGCGGCGGGGTGTGTCCTGGTGGGACATATCCTCCCGGACGCCATTCTCCCGGGCATTATGACAGTAGGAATAAACCTCTTCCCAATGGATTATATTCTGGAAACGGTGGTACAGGCTTATGCGGTTTACCTCGTCTGAGTACAGTTCCCCGCCGGAGGCCCGGAAGTCCTGGGCCGCAAATTCCATGAGCAGCGGCTGGCGGGTATATTTTCCGAACAGGTATTCCTGTACTCCCGCGCGCCCGGCGATGGGGGGCAGTCCGAGAAATTGAAATAGTACTTGTCCGCCACATGCACGTTCATGATATAGGCGGCCACATTCCTGATTTTTTCCGTCTCAAACAGCGTTGAGTAAGCGCCGTCCGACACGGTGTTCAGGATCTCCATGGCATTGCAGAGGCACAGGCCTGCATGGCGGTAATACTGCGCGCCTTCGTCACAGCAGCCGTCCTCCCCGTAGTCCTTCAGAAAAAAGTCCAGGCTCCGGGCGGCTTTGCGAAAGACCTGCCGGCGTGTGTCCTGGTCCGTGTCCCCCAGAAATGCGGTCAGCAGCACGTTCTGGGTACACCAGGCCGTCCAGTTGCACATGGGCTCCTCCCCCTGGCCCATCCACCAAAAATGTTCCCTGAGATAAGGCGTGACAATGCGGCGGCTGAGTTCCTCCTGTATCCTGGCCGTGATCAGGGGACTTATTCCCTCCAGTTCCTGTCCCAGAAGATAGGAGACGCAGGACAGCAGCGCCCCAGTCTCGCAGGCAAACAGATCCAGCACGGGCCTGGCGCTGTCCGGCAGGGGAAGCTGAGTCTTGTCCCGCTGGTAGGAATTGTGCGGGGGAAGCTGCCAGCCGCTTTCCTCGCACAGGACAAAGATGCCGTTGACAATGTCATCCATAAAGCGTCCCTTGTATTCCACACACTCCGCTGTCACCAGGGCACACAGGGCATGTCGCCTGGCAAAATACAGATCTTCGTAAGCCACCCGGTTGCCGGTGCGCTTAAAATTCATAAAATCCGTGGCAAAAATAGAAGGGTATCTGTCGCCCAGATAGGATTCTCCCTCCTCCAGAATACGCTTTCTCAGATTCGGGGAAACCTTTTTATACCCCTCTGGATGTCCCGCCCGGGGAAAGGGTTCAAATTCCTGGAATTTTCCTTTGTACGCATCGGCTGTCTGTCTCAGCGGCATTTTCATAATAGTTCCTCCTAATCAGTGTCCCGCATAACAATATGTATATCGCCGCATCTGGAGTTATAAAATATAAAAGACTTCTTAATCAAAACAAATACAAAAGAGCCACAGCATAGCATTTATGCGGTACTGGCAGAAAGGAGGAAATTGATTATGAGTCACGATTTAACAGCATTATACGAGAGATTGAGCCATGACGATGAGTTACAAGGTGAAAGCAACAGCATATCCAACCAAAAGGCAATGCTTGAAGGTTATGCGGAGAAAAACGGTTTTACTGGTATACGCCATTTTACCGAAATGTAAACCGCTTAATTGATACAAAGGGCATGAACAGAATATCGGGGAAACCGCTGAAAACAAGGGGTTCCGGCACATTGGGTGTTGCCGGAATCCCTTGTTTGATTTTGGGGCTGTGCCAGGGCAGCATGGGAGCGGCGGTTACGGACGGCCACAGTGGTCACAAGTCTGACCCCTCTGTGGCTGTTTTGACCCCTGCGGCTAAAGGTCTGACCCCTATGGTGTGAATGTGACCCCTGTGGTCACGGTTTTGCCCCTCCCCTTGTCCAGCGTGGCCCCTCTGCGTCTTGGAGAATTTATGTGAACAATATCTAACAGCCGCCCAGGCGGCTATTCAAAAATAATGCCATAGGATTTTTGGTACTCGCAGGCGAAAGTATTGAAGAATGGCTTAAAATCAAGGTTTTTTAGGATTGGTGGGGTTCATCGGAGTGGTTGGTGAACCCCACTTTTTTGCGTTTTTGATGTCGCTGATAGTATGGCGATTGGGGCAAAATTATACTATCACGCAAAAGTCGGGAGTTTCCGTGATAGTATGGAGTTTCGCCTGTTTGTAGAAAAGTGCTGTTAAAATTTGGAAATATTATATCAAATTGTTAGTAGTTTTTGCGAAAAGTATAGAGGCAGAGGTGTTTTATGGAAAGTATAGATGAGATGTGGAATTTGATAGAACTGGATATAGATTTATATCATGGAGTTGTATAAATTATTTTTTTCAATTGTAGTTGCATTGTTTTTTGTGTCGAAATATGGTAAAATATGGACATACTAATTGCAAGTATGTGTGTAAATTGAGGAGGGGAGTTTTGGAATGATTAAAGATTATAGATTTAAGGATATAGAAAAATATCTTAAAAAGGATACAGAAGTCGGAAAAGAAATCCTTGATGCGTTTGAAAGTTTATCAGATGCAGCTATTATTTTTAGTCCAATTATTTTTGGACCACAACTTCTTCCAATGTTAGAATTACTAGATGTGAAGGATCGTCTTTTTAGTCTAGGACATAAAGTTTACGACTTTATTGCTCAAAAGGTGGAGATGGATTATCTTGATAGAATGGAGCAAATTAGAGCAGCATATGCTTTAATATGTTATACGGCTTATTTTGATGTGCTTCAAGATGTGCTACCAAGAACAGTAAGGAAAGAACTTAAGTTAAAATTTCAAAAGAAGAAGGAACTTCTTGAAGAATCTATTGAAACAACGGAGTCTATGCAGTCATCTCCTACGATTCCAGATATCCAATATAAGATTTTTTATGCAGACCATGTAACCTCTTTTTCTGAAATAAAGGGGCAACTTATTGATAAATATAAGCGAGTTTGTAGCAATTTAGTAAAGATGATTAGCGAGGCATCTATTTTTGATGAAAAAAATGAAAAGGACAATCATGAGTTTGAGAGTTTAAAGGAAGTACTTGAGGAATTGCCACAAAAAGCAATTGAGGCATACGAAGCTCAATATATACAGTTAGCAGATCAATTTAACGATTTTGCTTTGTTTGCGCAACTTCAAAATTTTGATGGAATTCACCATGCAATTGAGAAAAATAAAACAGCATTGGAATTGGTTGTTGGTACCACAAAGAAAATTGATGTTGGACTTAGCAATTTAAATAATCTTGTAAATGCAATAGCAACAAACTATAATGCTATTCAAGCGCAGGATATTGTAGATGATTTGAAAAACAAGTATATTGCTTTGGTTCAAGAACCAATTATTGATGATAAGGAAATAAAGTCGGATACTGAGATGATGAGTTTAAAGTTTCCGAAAATCATAGATGCCTTTATTCCACAGTCATATAAATGTCTTTCTTATCAGCGGAAAGATATTAAATTAGAGGATGAGTCAGTTTGGAAACAGACACCAGTTCAACATGATTTAGACAAATTTTTTATAAAATATCTTTATTCACCGGACAGTATTGATTATCCATTGATTATTTTGGGGCAACCTGGAAGTGGGAAATCATTGCTGACGAAAGTTCTTTCTGCTCAATTAATGAGTAAATCATATACAGTTATTAGGATTCCGTTGAGAGAGGTCAATGCAGAAGATGGTATTGATGTTCTTGTTGAGGATCAGATAAAAAAGATAACGAATAGGTCTTTATCTGCACAAGGGTATGGTGGTTTTGCAACACAATTTAAGGAGAAACCATTAATAATAATATTAGATGGTTATGATGAGCTTCTTCAAGCAAAGGGGGATGTCTTTTCAGGGTATCTTGAAAAAGTACGCACATTTCAACAGGATCAGAAAGCAATGGGACGATCTGTAAGAATAATTATTACAAGTCGAATTACGCTTATAGATAAAGCGCGAATTCCAACAAATGCTACTATTCTACGACTGTTGGAATTTGATTCTTATCAGAGACAAAAATGGATTGATATTTGGAATAGTATAAATGTGGACTATTTTGAAAATGAGAAGATTAATGCTTTTAGCCTGCCATTAAAAGAAAAGGGGAAGAAGAACAGTATAATTGAATTAGCAGAGCAGCCGTTGCTATTATTAATGCTTGCACTTTATGATTCAGAAGCTAATGAATTAGCAAAGACAAGTAATATAAAACGAACAGAATTGTATGACAATCTTCTTCGTAGATTCGTACGCAGGGAGCGGAGAAGGTATGTTGCAGGATTTGAAGACAAGACACCTGAAGAACAGGAAGTGATTATTGATAAAGAAATGAATCGACTTGGAGTCGTGGCTATAGGAATGTATAATAGGCAAGAAGTAGTTATTCGTTCCAGACAGTTAGAAGAAGATTTGGATTTATTTAAGGCTCGTAGAGCTGATGGTAGTCCTAAAGCACATACTTTAAAAGAATCTGAATCTGTATTAGGTGGTTTTTTCTTTATTCACAAATCCATGGCTCAGAATGTGGATGCACATGATGTAGATGATATGGATGTGCATAATGATAAATCAGAAAGTGCTTATGAATTTCTGCATAATACTTTTGGTGAATTTTTAGCGGCTGATTTTATTTTGAGAAATACTATAAACGAAGTAAAAGATGTACTTGTGGATAGGAAATATAAGTCATCTGGTTTGGAAAATAAATTATCTAACTCAAACTTCCCACACCTAAAGCGGGACTCTCACTTTGAAAAATCAATACT
>ERZ778511.76-NODE-76-length-92635-cov-10.500076_pt1 | contig 92635 bp, 68 predicted proteins | sample MGYA00510347_ERZ778511 | MGnify/ENA primary metagenome ERZ778511 (study PRJEB29527, sample SAMN07138967) | mouse gut metagenome | material: feces | host: mouse | place: China:Nanjing | collected 2016-01-25 ...
GTGTATAAACAGACAGCGGGGACTTCTGAAAAAGGAAGTCCCCGCTGTCTGTTTTATATGTTATGGAAGGATTTGTTTTCCGGTTAGACAGAGAGTGCCGTAACGGTTAATGGGCGTTTTCTCATTCCGCATAAGTTTTGCGGCTTTGCGGTCATGTTGCCGGTTGGCATTGTGTTCATGAATTTGTATGGGTGTGGCGAAAAGAAAATCCCCTGCCGGACAAAAAAACGTCCGGCAGGGGATGGAGCTATGGCTCTTTCATTCAAATTTTAGCGGTGTCAGTCGTGGCGTTCGCGGCGGGGACCACGGTTTTCGCGGCCTTCGCCTTCGCGTCGCGGACGGCGGGCGGGACGTTCCTCCCAGCCTTCTGGTTTTTCCTCAAGCACCCGGTGGGAAAGGCGGAACTTGCCCGTTTTCTCATCGATTTCGAGCAGTTTTACGCTGATGGTGGCACCTTCGCTGATGCCGGCTTCCTCAACGCTTTCAAGGCGTTTCCAGGCTATTTCGCTGATGTGGAGCAAGCCTTCCTTGCCTGGCATGAATTCCACGAAGCAGCCGTAAGGCATGATGCTCACCACTTTGGCTTCATAAACCTCGCCCACTTCGGGAATGGCTACGATGGCGCGGATTTTGGCCATGGCAGCGTCGATGGAGGCTTTGTCGGGGCCGCTCACCTGTACCTTGCCTACGCCGTCTTCCTCGTCGATGGTGATGGTGGCGCCGGTTTCTTCCTGCATGCCCTGAATGATTTTTCCGCCCGGGCCGATAACGGCGCCGATGTATTCTTTAGGAATTTCGAAAGCCTCGATGCGGGGCACGTGAGGTTTGAGGTCGGGGCGCGGAGCGTCCATTGTCTCGACAATTTTGCCGAGGATGTGCTCGCGGGCCTGCTTGGCCTGCATGAGAGCCTTTTCAAGAATTTCGTATGACAGGCCGTCGCACTTGATGTCCATTTGTGTGGCCGTGAGTCCTTTGGCGGTTCCGGTGGTCTTGAAGTCCATGTCGCCGAGGTGGTCTTCGTCGCCCAAAATGTCGGACAGTACGGCGTATTTGTCCTCGCCCGGGTTCTTTATCAGGCCCATGGCGATGCCGCTCACGGGCGCTTTGATGGGTACGCCGGCGTCCATGAGTGCCAGTGTGCCGGCGCAGACGGTGGCCATGGAGGAAGAGCCGTTGGACTCAAGGATGTCGCTGACAATGCGCACGGTGTAGGGGAAGTCGGCGGGTATCTGTCCTTTCAGGGCACGCCATGCAAGATGGCCGTGGCCTATTTCGCGGCGGCCTACGCCACGCTGTGCACGGGCCTCGCCGGTGGAGAAGGGGGGGAAGTTGTAGTGGAGGAGGAACTTCATGTAGCTCTTGTCCAGCACGTCGTCAACGAGTTTTTCGTCGAGTTTCGTTCCGAGTGTGCAGGTGGAGAGCGACTGCGTTTCGCCGCGGGTGAAGATGGACGATCCGTGAGGTCCTGGCAGGGGGTCTACCTCGCACCAGATGTGGCGTATATCGGTGGTTTTGCGGCCGTCGAGGCGGATGCCTTCATCGAGGATGCAGCGGCGCATGGCATCGCGCTCCACATCGTGGTAATAGCGGTCGATGAGGGCGTTCTTTTCCTCAAGCTCTTCGGGAGCGAGGGCGGCGTGTGCGCCGGCGTAGGCTTCCTTGAAGTTCTCGCGGACGGCCTCGAAGGCTTCGGCGCGCGCGTGCTTGTCGAGGGCCTGCTTGGTGATGTCGTAGCAGGGCTGGTAGCATTCGTCCTTGACTTGCTGGCGCAGCTCTTCGTCGTTGACCTCGTGGCAGTAGGTGCGTTTCACGTCCTTGCCCAGTTCGGCGGAGAGTTCCTTCTGGAGGCGGCACATGGGCTTGATGGCCTCGTGGGCCACTTTGAGGGCCTCGAGCAGGGCGCTTTCGGGCACTTCGTCCATTTCGCCTTCCACCATCATGATGTTTTCTTCGGTGGCACCCACCATGATGTCCATGTCGGCCTTTTCAAGCTGCTGGAAGGTGGGGTTGACTACGTACTGGCCTTCGATGCGTGCCACGCGTACCTCAGAGATGGGGCCGTCGAAGGGAATGTCGGAGCAGGCCAGGGCAGCCGATGCGGCAAAGCCGGCCAGAGCGTCGGGCATGTCTACGCCGTCGGCGGAGAAGAGCGTGATGTTGACGAAGACTTCGGCGTGGTAGTCGGCGGGGAAGAGCGGGCGCAGGGCGCGGTCTACAAGGCGTGAGGTGAGGATCTCATTGTCGCCGGCGCGGCCTTCGCGCTTGGTGAAGCCGCCGGGAAAACGGCCGGCTGCCGAATATTTTTCTTTATAGTCGCACTGAAGGGGCATGAAGTCAGTGCCGGGCACTGCGTCCTTGGCACCACACACTGTGGCAAGCAGCATGGTGTTGTTGAGGCGCAGCATGACGGCGCCGTCGGCCTGTTTGGCCAGCTTGCCGGTCTCGATGCTGATGGTGCGTCCATCAGGCAACTCGACGGTCTTGGTAATCACGTTCATCTGATTAGATTTCTTATAAATAAATTCAAAAATACTTCTGTAAATCGCGCAAAATTAGCAAATTATTTTGAGTTCTGACGGAAAGCCCCCGTTTTTTTGTTTTTTTATGTTTGTGTGTGAGGCGCGGTGATGGCATGCGGTGTGGCGGAGTATGCCGCATGCCTGTTTTAACACTATTTGCTTTTCGATGGAAAATATCGTATCTTTGTAACAGCGGAGCGGGGCTTTCCATCGGGAAACCCCGCTTTTTCAGTGTTTTTCAAGTCTTTTTGAGCGGATTTTCGAGGGATTTCTTTCATAAAATCCCCGTATCGGAATTTAAATTCCAAGTATTCGTGTTAAAATTCCGATACTGACTTTTCTTCCTTCACTATTTACAACCTATGTTTTAACACGCCGAAATGTTGCGGAAAGTTAAATATGTTAAAGCGAATGGTCACGGAAAAGGCCTGAAACCGCATGAGGTTCCAGGCCCTGTGGCAGAATGGGGTAGGGAAAATGTCCGGTTCTCCTAGTATGGGGTCAGTCCTCCATTACGCGTGCCCGGATGATTTTCACGTCCTCCAGCGGCCGGTCGTTGCGGTCGGTGGCAACGGCCTGTATGTGTTTGACGAATTTGAGGCCGGCAGTGACTTCGCCAAACACGGTGTACTGTCCGTCGAGATGGGGCGTTCCGCCCGTGCTGCGGTAAGTGGCGGCCATTTCGGGAGTGTATTCAAGGGCGCCGCCGCTCATGTCGTAAAGACTGTTGCTGAAGCCGGTCCATGCGTCGGCGCTGATGCGTTTGCCCCACACGATGTAGAATTGCGAACCGCTGCTGCGGCGCTGGGGATTGACGTCGTCGCCTTCGCGGGCGGCGGCAACGGCTCCGCGGTAGTGGTAGCGGAAGGGCCAGGCCAGTTCCAGGGGGAGGGTGTAGTCAGGTCCGCCTTCGCCCAGCTGTGCGCCCGGAGCGGCGTTGCGTGAGTCGGGGTCGCCGGTCTGTATCATGAAGTCTTTGATGACGCGGTGGAAGAGCAGGCCGTCGTAATAGCCTTCGCGCACCAGCTTGAGAAAATTGTCGCGGTGGACGGGTGTTTCGTCGAAGAGCGTGACGATGATGGTGCCGGCAGTGGTCTCAAGGGCCACGCGCGGACGTTTTTTCTTGTTTTCGGCCGCAGTGAGGGACAGGAGGCCCGGAAGCGACAGAAGTGTCAGGAGGATGAGGCGCAGATGTGTCATGAAAGTTTTGTGGAATAGGTGGGAGCGTTGCCGGCGTCTACAGGGCATGGCCTGCTATGCGAGGCCTTCGTTGCTGTGGAATGCCTGTTCGGCGGAGTCGGCTCCGGAGGGGTTGTCGTGTTGTGAGGGGATGTCGTTCTTGCGGGCATAACGGCTCACGCTGAGCATCATGCCGAAGTAGACGCAGGTGATGAGCGTGGAGGTGCCGCCGCGGCTGATGAGGGGCAGGGGCTGGCCGGTGATGGGTATGAGGCCTACGGCCACGAGCATGTTGATCATGGCCTGGATGACGAGCAGGAGTGCCAGCCCCATGGTGAGGAAGGCCGGAAAACTGCGCTCGCACCGGCTGGATATGCGGCCGGCCCGGAAGAGGAGGATGATGTAGAGAAAGAGTACGAGCAGGGCGCCGAAAATGCCCATCTCCTCAATGATGATGGCGTAGATGAAGTCGGAGAAAGCCTGCGACAGGTGGTCGCGCTGGTCGGAGTTGCCGGGCATCTTGCCTACGATGTTGCTGGAGGCGATGGCTATGTTGGCGTGGGCCTCCTGGGCGTGTTCCTGCAGGAAGAGGGTGTCGTTGGTGGTTTCCTGGGTGTGGGAGGTGATGCGCGACTTCCAGGTCTCCATGCGGTGGAGGAATCCTACTTCGTCGATGGCTTTCTGTGGAAGGATGGTGACCAGCAGGACAAAGAAGGCTATGATGGCGGCGAAGAAGGCTATGAGCCGCCCCAGCTGCTGCATGGGCACGCGGCCTATGAACATCATGATGAATACGGTGGTGAAGAGGATGGCGGCTGTGGAGAGGTTTTCCGACACTATGAGGGTGCACACGATGCCGGTTATTGTGAGGATGAGCTTGAAAGCCCGCCGGTCGGCGCCTTCCTCGCGCTGCATGTGGGAGAGGATGAGGGCCACCGAAACGATGACGACTCCCTTGGCCAGTTCGGATGGCTGGAAGCGTATGCCGAGGTCGAGCCAGCGCGCGCCGCCGTTTTCGGACGAACCGAAAAAGAGCGTGACGAGCAGCAGGACGATGCACAGAGGAAGGAAGAAAAGCGGGATGATTTTGAAGTAGCGGCACGGGATGGCATGGAAAAACCATGCGACGCCGGTGCCCAGGCCCAGAAACAGGAGCTGCTTGAAGAAAGGGGCCATGAAGTCGCCGCTCTTGTAGGTGAGGGTGCTGGCGGCACTGAACACTTCGATGAGGGAAATCATGCAGAGCAAGAAAAATACCACCCAAATGACGGTGTCGCCTTGAAAAATACGGCGGGAGGATATGTCCATTTTTTGCATGCTGTGTTGTTGGTTCTTAGAAAGATGAGGGAGTCGGGCGGTTTTAACGGCTTGGCGGGAGCATGCCGCTTACCAGTGTCTTGAACTGGTCGCCGCGGTCTTCCATGTTGCGGAAGAGGTCGAAACTGGCGCAGCAGGGACTGAGCAGGACGGTGTCGCCCTCATGTGCCAGGCGGGCGCAGGCCGCCACGCAGTCGGGCATGCTGTGGGTGTCGGCCATGGGTAGTCCCAAACCGTCGAAATGCTCGTGAAGTTTGGCGTTGTCGGCGCCGAGATATACCACGGCGCGGCATTTCTCTCTGACTAGAGGGATGATCTGGCTGTAGTCGTTGCCTTTGTCAAGGCCACCGATGATGAGGACTACCGGTGTCTGCATGCTGTCGAGGGCGCAATAGCAGGCGTCTACGTTGGTGGCTTTGGAGTCGTTGACATAGTGCACGCCATTCACGGTACCGGCTTTTTCAAGACGGTGTTCCACACCGGGAAAATCGCTCAGGCCTTCGCGAACGGCCTGTGCCGGCGCACCGGCGGCGAGAGCGGCCATGGCGGCTGCCATGGCGTTGCGCAGATTGTGTTTGCCGGTGAGTGAGAGTTCGGCGAGGGGCATCTCAAAAGGTATGGGGGCTTTGATGCAAAGCGTGTCTCCGGCCGGAAAACCGACTGCCTGCTCTTCGCGTTTATCGGCGAAGGAACAGAGGAGGGCCGGAGATGGATGGCGCTCCAGTTCGCGGCCTATGTGTTCGTCGCCGCTCCAGTAGATAAAGGTATCATCGGCCGTCTGGTTGCGCAGGATGCGCATTTTGGAGTCGACGTAGTTTTGCATGCAGAAGCCGTAGCGGTCGAGATGGTCGGGAGTGATGTTGAGCAGTACGGCCACATTGGCACGGAAGTCGAACATGCCATCGAGCTGGAAGGAGGAAATTTCGATGACGTAACAGTCGTGGTTGTCTTCAGCCACCTGAAGCGCCAGACTGCGACCGATGTTTCCGGCCAGTCCCACGTTGAGGCCGGCTTTGCGGAGTATGTGGTAGATGAGTGAGGAGGTGGTGGTTTTGCCGTTGCTGCCGGTGATGCATATCATTTGCGCATTGGTGTGGCGGGCGGCAAATTCGATTTCACTGATGACGGGGATACCTTTGGCTTTGAGCTGAAGCACCAGAGGGGCGTTTTCAGGAATTCCGGGACTTTTGATGACTTCATCGGCATTGAGGATGAGCTCCGGAGTGTGACGGCCTTCCTCCCACGGCAGGTACCGTCCGTTGAGCAGGGCTTTGTATTTTTCTTTTATCCGGCCCATGTCGGAAACGAAAACTTCATGACCTTTTTTCTGTGCCAGAATGGCGGCACCGACACCGCTCTCGGCGGCTCCCAAAATGACTGTTCTCATGTTTGCTGTATGGCGTGGTCGGGAGGGAAGTGATCCCGTATGGTTTTATCGTATTTTCAGAGTGATGATGGTGGCTGCGGCCAGAAGGATGGTGGTAATCCAGAAACGCACGGTTATTTTGGATTCGTGCCAGGCGCCGCGCGGCCAGTTCTTGAAAACGTAGCGGCACGACGGGTCGAGCTGTTCGGGAAGAACACGGAAGTTGTCGTGTATCGGCGTGCGTTTGAAAAGGCGCTGCCTGATGCCTTTCCGCTTGCCCAGTTTGAAGTATTCCACTTGCAGTATGACGCTCAGGCTTTCAACCAGGAACACGCCGCAAAGGAGGGGGATGAGCAGTTCCTTGTGGATGATGATGGCCAGCACGGCAATGACGCCGCCGATGGTGAGGGAACCGGTGTCGCCCATGAATATCTGGGCGGGGTAGGCGTTGTACCACAGAAAGCCGATGAGGGCACCGATCATGGCGCAGATAAAGATGACAAGTTCCTGAGAACCGGGTATGTACATAATGTTGAGATAACTGGCATATTCTATGTGGCTGGAAACGTAAGCCAGTATGCCCAATGCGATGCAGATGATGGCTGAATTGCCTGCTGCCATGCCGTCCATGCCGTCGTTGAGGTTGGCGCCGTTGCTCACGGCAGTGATGACGAAAATGGTGACGATGACGAAAAGTATCCAGCCGGCCTGTGTTTTGTATTGGCCGCAGAAGGAGACGATGGACGAATAGTCAAGGTTGTTGTTCTTGACAAAAGGAATGGTGGTTTTGGTGGATTTGACGGCTTCGCTCTTGTGGACGACTTCAGTGTGGACTCCGCCCTTATGCTCAATTTCCACGTTTTCGCGGATGACGGCATCGGGGCTGAAGTAGAGAACCAGGCCGACAATGAGACCTAGAATGACTTGTCCGAGAATTTTGAACTTGCCGGACAGACCGTCTTTGTTTTTCTTGAAATTCTTAATGTAGTCGTCGATGAAGCCCAGCATGCCCAGCCAGACTGTGGTGACAATCATCAATATCATGTAAATGTTACGCAGACGGCCGAGGAGGATGCAAGGCACCAGCACGGAGACAATGATGATGATGCCTCCCATTGACGGGACGTTTTTCTTCTTTTCTCCATAAGGATCGATGGAGGCGTCGCGCTGCACTTCGCTGAAATTATGGCGTCTCATCCATTTGATGAAGTATTCGCCGAACCACGCCGATATGACCAGTGCCAGCATGAGGGCCAGCAATGCGCGGAAAGAAATGTAAGACCACAGGTTGGAACCGGGGAGGCCGAATTGTTCCAGAAATCTGAACAGATAGTATAACATTGGTGGAATGGGTGATGAATGACAGGTGAATTAACCGTAATGTTTTGAGGCTCAGTTGAGGCCGAACGCGGCGCGGACTTCTTCGTGGTCGTCGAAATGATGTTTCACGCCTTTTATGTCCTGATAAGGTTCGTGCCCCTTGCCGGCCACAAGGATGACATCGCCGGTTTGTGCCATCATGGCGGCGGCACGGATGGCTTCGCGTCGGTCGGTGATGCTGAGCACCTTTTGCATTTGTCCGGCGTCAAGGCCGGCGAGCATGTCCTGAATGATGTCTTGCGGTTCCTCAAAACGCGGGTTGTCGCTGGTAATGATGACGCGGTCGCTGCGGTTGGCGGCTTCCTGTGCCATTAAAGGGCGTTTGCCTTTGTCGCGGTTTCCGCCGGCGCCGCATACAGTGATGACCTTTCCCTTGCCTTTGACAATTTCGTTGATGGCGCTGAGTACGTTGGCCAAGGCATCGGGGGTGTGGGCGTAGTCTATGACTGCGCTGTAGCCCTTGGGAGAGCGGATGGCTTCGAAGCGGCCGTTGACGGGACGGAGGGAGGAAAGGACACACAACACTTCCTCCGGTTTATGGCCGAGCATGACTGCTGCGCCGTATACTGCCAAAATGTTCGATACGTTGAAACGGCCTACGAAAGGTACGCTGACTTCACGGTTGTCAATGTCGAGCAGCATGCCTTCAATACTTTCCTCAATGATACGTCCTTTGAAATCGGCAGCGGTACGCGTGGAGTAAGTCTTCACCGTAGCTGCGGTGTTCTGTACCATGACTGTGCCGTTTCTGTCGTCGGCATTGGTGATGGCGAATGCTTCCTGGGGTAATGTGTCGAAGAAGATTTTCTTCGCATCGCGGTAGTTCTCAAAACTTTTGTGATAGTCCAAATGATCGCGGGTGAGGTTGGTGAAAATACCGCCTGCGAAGTTTAAACCGCCTATGCGCTTCTGATGAATGGCATGACTGCTGCACTCCATGAAGGCGTATTGGCATCCGCGGTCCGCCATTTCGCAGAGTAACCGGTTGAGTGTTACGGCATCGGGCGTGGTATGTTCGGTTGGGAGAGCCTCGCCGTCGATGTAGTTGCATACTGTTGAGCATAAGCCGCATTTGTAGCCGAACTTGCGGAACATATTATATAATAATGTGGCAATGGTCGTCTTTCCGTTGGTACCTGTAACGCCGATGAGCTTTAACCGGCGTGAAGGATCACCGTAGAAGCAGGTGGCAACTTTACCGATGGCGTCTTCTGTGTCGGCTACACGGATAAATGTTGTATTCTCAGGAATTTTTGCAGGTATAGGTTCGCTTACCAAAACAGCTTTTGCACCGTTTTCGAGCGCTTTGGCTATGAAAGTATGCCCGTCGGTTTGTGTGCCTTTTACGGCAATGAATAAGTTGTCGGCTTCTATCAAGCGTGAATCAATGTTCACTCCGGATATTTCCATTTCAAGATTTCCCCGTACTTCGATGGGAGTGATCTTCTTAAGCGTTTCGGACAGTTTCATGTATCGGGATGTTTTTTATGTTCGGGTAAATAGGGATAAATGAACTGATACGGAAAATGGTCTCAGGGAATTTTCTTTTTAGCTTTGTTCTCTTCTTTTTTCTGAGCCTTGGGCGTTGGATTGTCTTTTGTCTTTTTCCGTTTATCAGAGTTGTTCTTTTCCTGGTCGGAGAGTTCTTTGTCTTCCGGTTTCAGAGCGGTTGTTGGTGAGGACTTATGTGAACCGGTGTGGGACTTCCTGTAACTCAGTTGTAGTTTTACAAGTATTCCTTTCTTTATTCTTTTTCCGGGAGGAATGCTTTGCTCACAGACTTTTCCTGCACCTTGTGTATGGACTTTCAGACCGATATTCTCCAAACGGTAAATGGCATCGCGCAGTCCGTATCCTCTTACATCGGGCATGATGTCTTCTGCCCAATTGGTTGCGGATAGTTGCATCTTACCATCTTGTCCGTCTGCTGTTCCCCATAGATTTTGTCCAAGGGGCATTGCCGGAATGTTGCTTGGTATGCCGTAGCGTTTGAAAAGCCTGCCGGCAACGGCTATGTCACCTTTACATTCTGTAGGTACACTTACATTAACTGTGTCGCGGGCTTTGGAATAGTCCGCTTCGTGCCTTTGGGCCATTACGGATTCTGCCACGCGCTTGAAAACGGGACCGCACATACCGCCGCCTGAGGCCGGAGCAGGTTTGCGAATGCAGACAATACACGAATAGAGCGGTTTGTCGGCGGGGAAATAGCCCGCAAAAGTAATGAAATATTCCGAGGTCCGTCCTCCTCCGGTCCAAATTTGTGCCGTACCCGTTTTTCCGGCAGTGGAGAAGAATTTAGAACCGGCAGCTTTACCTACACCTCGTGTGGTGACATATTCCAGGCAGGCCCGTACGTTTTGTACTGCTTCAGGTTTGGCCATCTGCTGCCGTAGCACTTCTATCGGATATTCTTTGATGACTTGTCCTGCACGTAAAACAGCTTTGACAAGGCGGGGACGTAGCATTTTGCCATTATTGGCAATGGCATTGTAGAAGTTGAGTGTATTGATGGGCGCCACTTGTGTTTCGTAGCCGATACTCATCCATGGCAAAGTTGTACGCGACCAGTATGTACCTTCTCCCGGTCGTCGGATACGTGGCCTCATATAGCCTTTTATGGGGATTTTAAGATCTTCGGCGGAACCTATACGGTGGAGTCCTTCTACGAATTTGGCCGGATTGTCTTTGTAGAATTTGTCAATGAGTACGCTGACACCTACGTTTGATGAGTTGCCGATGATTTGTGGTACTGTGAGGGTTCCGTATCCTCCGCTGCGCCAATTGTGGTCGCGCATCTTGCGACTCCCGAATTCGTAGATACCGCCGCCAGTGTTCACCTGATCAGTCATTCCGAGTAGTCCGTCATCAAACGCTACCAAAAACGATTGAGGCTTGAACACCGACCCTGGTTCGTATAAATCCGTAAGAGCGGCGGCATGATCTTCGTAATAAATGCCGTTGTTTGAACGCATCAGGCTTGTCATGGCTTTTATGTCACCTGTCGCCACTTCCATCAGAATGCAAACACCCTGCATGGCGTTGATTTCCGCCAGTTTCTCTCCAAGGGCCTTTTCACAAATTTCCTGCATGCCTACATCGATAGTCGTCTGTATGTCATAGCCGTCTTCTGCCGGTACGTCAATGACGGGTACACGGCGGTTGCGTACTTTCTCAAAATGAAATTTGCCAGGTTTGCCAGCCAGGATAGAATCGAAAGAAAGTTCAAGTCCGAAGCGAGCCGTGTCTTTAAACTCTCCGATGGTGCGGAGGGCTAGTTTGCCGAATGGCCGTTTGCGCATGTCTATCTTTTCGTAGTTTACGCTGCTGTTAAGCTCAAACAGAGGTAACTTCTTCACTTCGCTGTATTCCACATAAGTGATTTGCCTGTTTTCTTTCTTCTTGAGTTTCAGAGTCGTTACTCCGTCAACATAAACAGGCCAGTAGCGGCTCTTTTGTTTGCGACCCTTCAACAGGTGGTCGCGCAGTTTGGCCGGAATGATGTCAGGGAAAATACGTTGCATTTCCTGGCAGATGGTATCAATTCTATGATAGAGTATGGAGTCGCGCCTCTGCTGGTCTTTTACCCGTTGCAAAGAGTCGCGTTCGCACGACATATAGTCGACAAACATCTTATATTGTGGCAATGAGGCCGCCAGTACCTGCCCGTCGGCTGATAGAATGTTGCCGCGTTTGGCCGGCAGCGGCCGGTCTACTTTTACCTGTAGTCTGCTCATGGTCATCCACCGCTCACGTTCAACGGTCATGGTGTAGATCGCTTTGGCCAGTATACTGATGCCAATCAGACATATCACCAGTGTTACCAGAAAGTAGCGTGGCATGATTTTTTTGTTTAAAAAATTCATATTTCTACAGATGTGATAAGCTTCCTGTTGTAATTATTGAATCCTTGCTTTGCCCATTATGGGATGAAGAGTACAACTCTTTTAGTATTGTTACCAAATGTTCCTGTCAGGGCGTTTGCAGGGTGTCGGCTGTAAGATAATAAGACGATGAGGTCGAAATTTGCAGTGTTGTGTCAACCAAGTTTTCTTCCACGTTGCTGCGCATGGAAAATTCAGTCAATTCACTTGAAATGGTGAGTGCCTTGAATTGTTTGTCTATGAGTTCTTTACTAAGATCTTCGCGGCGTATTTCCTCTCGTTGGCAAGCATAACGGTTGCTCACATAAATAATAGCCATGATGGTGAGCATGAGTAAGAACCAAATTTGTTTCCGAAAAGTTTTTCCGCCTAAGATATCCCCTCCCAGTATGCTGCGCAACGAAATATTACTTCCATCGTCGATGTCTACCAGTTGCTTGAACGCCTGGCGGGCACGTTCTTCACGTTCGTTGTGTATCTGTTCTTCGGCAGATGGTATTTTTTTTGTAGCAGTTGCAGAGTTTTCGTCTTCTATGGCTGTGTCTGTCGTATTTTCGGCAGTAGCTTCGGAGGTGGCCCGCTTGAGCAGTTCGTCAAGCGATGCGTTTCCTGTGTTGATATGTTCGTTGTTATCCTTCATGACAATTATATTATAAATGTCCGGCGGACATGTGAAACTCGTTTCAGACTAAGTTTTCAGCCTAGTTTCTGTGCGATACGCAATTTGGCGCTGCGGCTACGGGGATTGGCCGTTTGTTCTTCTTCGTCGGGTATGATAACTTTGTTGTTAACAGGCTTTAGGGGAACGAGTCGGTTACCGAAAAAATCCTGTTGTGTTTTGCCTTCGGCGTTACCGGAGCGCATAAAATTCTTTACCATACGGTCTTCAAGTGAATGATAAGTCAGTACAACGAGTCTTCCTCCCGGACGTAATGCTCTTACTGCGGCTTGGAGCATTTCTTCAAGTGCGTCCATTTCGTGGTTCACCTCAATGCGCAGGGCCTGAAAAACTTTAGCCAGGTCTTTCTTCTGACGGTCGCGTCCAATTAGTGGCTGTACTAGTTCGGTGAGGTGTGCCACAGTCGTCAGAGGTCGGTCTGCGCGGTCTTTTACTATGGCTGCTGCCAGCCTCCTGCTGTTTTTCATCTCTCCGTAAAGGTAGAAAATGCGTGCCAGCCGTTCCTCGTCATAGCGGTTCACCACATCTGCCGCTGTCATTCCGGCCCTGCTGTTCATGCGCATATCCAACGGTGCTTCAAAGCGGAAGGAAAACCCTCGTGCCTCATCGTCAAAATGGTGGCTCGATACACCGAGATCCGCCATCAGTCCGTCTATGGCTGTAACGCCGTAATAACGCATCCAGTTTGTCAGATAGCGGAAATTGCTTCTCACGAAAGTGAAGCGCTCGTCACCGGGCGGCATATTTCTTTCAGCGTCACCGTCCTGGTCAAAACTGTAGAGTTGGCCGTTCTCGCCCAGTCGCGACAATATTTCACGGCTATGGCCCCCACCGCCGAAAGTGACATCCACATACGTGCCGTTGGGCTGAATGTTCAAGCCGTCCACGCTTTGCCTGAGCAGAACCGGAACATGGTAAGTCGGAGCTACAGTGACCATAAATGTTATTGCTATATTGATAATTACCGGAGGTACGGGTGGTGCTCCGTTGGATTATTGGCTAATATGTGCGGTATCGGTCGCCGCGTTGTTTCCATCGGGCCGGCCCATGAGTTCTTCAATGATGCGGCCGAAGTCTTCGTCAGATATGAAAGGCTTACTGCCTCGGTTTTTGTTCCATATTTCTATGCGGTCGTCCATTCCCAGGAAAATCACTTCTTTATCAATGTCTGTAGCCTGCATGAGACGTCGCGAGAGAAGAAGGCGGCCGTTGTTGTCGAGTACGAATGTTTCGGCATCGGCTAGAAATTGCCGTAGTACCATGGCTTCACGAGGGCTCCAGCGGTTGAGGCGTGAGGTGAGCATGTCTACTTCAGCGTCCCATACTTTTCGGGGATATATCACCAGACAGGGTTGGTGAACATCGCGTTTGATCACAAAAGCCATATCTTCTTCAGGCAGTTGCTTGCGGAAGGCCGATGGTAAGAATACACGGCCTTTAGTGTCGACTTTGGCTGATATGATTCCTGAAAAACGCATTCTTTCTGAAATATTTTCCAAAATTACGGATTTCTCCCCACAAATCCCCACTTTGATAAGTTTTTTTTGGTTTTGCCCTGTTTTTTTATTGGTGTGATTTGTGATAATGCTTGTTTGTCAAATATTTAGTGCGAGTGTCAGTGAGATGGGTGGAGGGGAATGTCGGGATCATATATACAATGAGTGATGAGATACGTTGTGCCGTGTGATAAGTGTCTGGCTTTGGCATAAAAAACGGGTGCGACACTTATTGGTGCCGCACCCGTTGAGAGTGTGTTATCTTACGAGAAGATTACTTTACGATTACTTTGCGTCCGCCTACTACATAGATGCCTGCGGGGAGGCCCTTGGTAGCATCGGCAGCTTTCACAGCCTTGCGAACCTGTACACCGGAGATGGTGTAAACGTTAACTTTGGCATTGTTGTCGACGATGACACCGCCTGCAATGCCTGTGGTGAGGCTGCCGCCGGTCAGTTCGATGAAGGCATCGCCGGTTTCGGTAGTTTCAACGTAGTTGATGTAACCGCTGTTACCGGGGATGTTACGGTTGGAGCTGGAGGTAGACTTGATGTAGACTACACTGCCGTTGCGGAGGATACCCTTGCCGAATACGTCCAAACCGAGTTCCATATCACGTACAGTACCGGTGATAACTTCACCATCTTTATGGTTGACTTCAAATACGTAAGGAATGTTGTAAGGATCGTACATGTCGAGGTTCATCTTGTAGTTGGTTTGTTCTTCGCCTGTATAGAGGACGAATGGCGTGCCGGCAGCGATGATTTCACCCTCATTGATGGCCTTGAGCTCGAGTGTGGGGTTACCCTCGCCTTCAGCGGCTTTCTCGCCGAGCATGGTGTAAGCTTTGGCGTTTTCCTCCTCAACGTAGTATACACCGAAGGGGAGTGTCATGATCTGGTAACCGTCGCTTACAGTAGGCCAGGTGGCGAAGAGAGTTTCGATTTCTTCTTCGGGAGTGAATGCGTCTACTTCCTCAAACTTCACAACGGAGTTGTCGTTGGCACCGACGGCATTCCAGGTCAGCACGCTGGTGAAGTTGTTGCCGGAGTAGTTGAGGTAAAGGTTGTCCTCGCCCGATTTACCGACGATGAAGTAGAAGCCGCGGGGTGACATGGCAGTCTGCAAGTTGATGAATGCCTGTGCTTCTGCATTGCGGAGGCTGGCACCGTTTCTGTTGTTGATAGTGTCGAGGTAGTAGCCGGTAGCCAGGTTGCGGAGAGAAATCTGACCGTTTTCGCAGGATTCAACTTTCCAGAGGTAGTTGAGGTTCTCGGAGGGGTCGATTGTGTGCAGGCTGTCCTGTATGTATTTCAGACCTGCAGTGCTGGCGTTACCGGTTGCGTAGATAAGGCTGTTCAGCACCATGGAGTCTCTGTGTTCATAAGTGTTCTTTTTGGCGAGGCCACCACGGAGGGCGTAAATCTTGCCTACTTCAGGATATACGAGAGTTTTCTTGAAGTTTTCAACGGCGGTTTCAAGGCGTGCAATCTTAGCTTTGATTTCTTCGAGTGTCACGAGGGTGCCGTTTTCTTTGGCTTCAGCCATCTCAGCCTCTACAGCCTGAATTGTAGCGTCGGCTTCGGCCTTGGCTGTGGCGGAGAACATACCGATTTCGGGTTCTTCGCTGATCATGCCGGCTGTTACGTAAGGTTTGAGCTGGTCCTTAACTTCGCTCAAAGCTGCGGTAACTTCATCGGCATCGGCAAATTCCTTGAGGAAGTCGTCGTAGGCCTTCTTGAGGTTGTCGATGATTTCGCGGGTAGCCTTGCCTTCATTATGGGCCTTCATGGCAATTGCCAGATTGTTGGCCAGAGCAGTGCGGACGGGTTCGCTTACAGAGGTGAAGGACAACGAGGCTTGTTCGTCAAACTTACCGCCATAAACGCGGAATTCGGCCAGTGTGAAGTAGGGTACTCCGTTCTTGTTGTTGGCAGAGCTGAGGATGCCTTTGGTGTCTACGCTCATGGTGCTTACAACCTCCATGCGGACATGGCGGTAAGGAGCACCGAGGTCAAAACCGGTCATGCCGCCGGCATTCTTAACGATAGAGTCTTCGATAACAACTTCACCGGTGAGGTCGCCGAGAGGATTGTGCTTGGAATAGTGGGTAGCCACGTTGTGCTTGAGTGTGTAAACGCCTTTGTAGTCCCACTTGCCGGTAGCGGCAGTCGTGTCGTTGGTAGCGTAGATGTTGACCTTAGTGGGCGAGAGGTTTTCGTTAGCCCAGTAGCGGCGGGCATATTTGAAGACAATTGTCTGCAGTTCTTCGCCGAGGTCGATGTCGAGGTGGTGGAGGTTACCGTTGTCAACAACGCTTGACCATGTGGAGTGGAAGTAGGTTTCGATATTGCCGTCCACAAGGTATGCCAATGAACCTTCGTTGGGTTCTACAGCATTTGATGTGAGCTGCTCTGCAGAAAGCACTTTACCGTCGGCCGGAGAGGTGAATACACCGTCGTTGGCTGTTTCGTCGCTGGTATAGATGCGTTCTTTGTTGTAAGAGGAAGATGCGGCGATGAAGAGGGGTTTCAACTCGTTGTTGAGAGCTTCCTGAGCGAGTTGGGCGTCAAAGCCTTTCACTACTTCTTCGTCAACGGAATAGAAGCGGAACTGGTCGCCCTCATCATCGGCAATGAAACCGTAGTAACCAACGTCATCGGCAGCGGTGTTATGGGTGTTCCAGGCCGTATTGGTATTGGTTGTGGGGATGATGTTGAAGTGGCCCTTATGGCTGGCATTGGTAGTGTTGGCATTGATGTAGTAGGCCGTGACAGGCTCTTCAGTCATGGGCACGGTGCCGGAAGCGGAAGAGTTGTAGGAAGCATACGTTTTGGTAACGTAGTTCTGGATGTAGAAGCCTTTACCGTTCTCTGCCTTGTGGAGTTGCCAAACGTATTTGGCATCGTTGAAAGTCAGTTCGGCGGGAATGCCGTCTGCTGCATATTGGCGAGTGATGCGCACTTTTTCTGCGTCGGCATAGTTACCGCTGTTCATACGCTTGCCCACGATGATGTAATACTGTCCGTCTTCAAACGTAACAACGCTGGCTTCGAGAGCCTCTTTGGCGTCATAAAGTTTCTGGTAAACGGCAGCGCAACTTTCATAAGTGGCGTTGGTGGCTCCTGACATTTCAAAAGCTTCAAACTCAGCCCAGGCTTCTGCCAACTTGTCTACCAAAGTCTTGTCGGGGTACATGCCGGGAGTGGTGCCGATGGCGTAGTCTTCGGGAGAGAAGCCGCTGGGGAACAGTTCGTTCCATACCATGGATTCCAAAGCCTCGAAGTATTCGTTTTCGGCATAAGGTTCGGCTGTCATGTAAGCCCAGAGGTTTGTGTCGCGATAAGTGGAGAAGTAACCTTTATACTGGTTCTCATAGCCGCACATGTAGTAATAGAGGTATGAGTTGTCATCTCCCAAAGTTTCGCTGATGTCGCACATGATCCAGCCGTGCTCATAGCCTTCAAAGGAGATGGTGGTACCGCCGCGGCCGATGTTGGCACGTGGGTTGTCTACTTGAGGCTCAAGGAGTGTATTGTCGCTGCCGGAGACGGTCGTTCCGGGAGTATATCCGGCCGGATGCAACGCTGTGAACACGAATGCCTCTGCAGGATTGTTGGTCCAGGCAAAATTCGACTCATCTTTGATGCGTTTGAGATACAGACCGCTGGCTTCGTGTTTCAGGCGGTAAGTCTTGTGCGTTTCCTGAGTTTTCTCGTTCTCATGGGTACCGACTTCTTCAATGATGAAGAAAGCGTTGTCGCGAATGAGCGTGGAGGAGAAACTTGTCGTGTCTTGGGGGGTAACTTCCAAGTGCATGAAATCGGCTTCCGGTTCATGATAGATGGTACCGCCCGTCATACCTGTAGAGGTAAGAAGAATTTTTGTTCCGGACTCAATTTCTGTAATGCGGTCCACTGCGTGGTAAAGGCGGGGGAACGCATTTTCAGATTGCGCCCAGACTGTACCTAGGCTAAATAGAAAAGCCAGGCACAATGAAAAAAGTAGTCGTAACTTTTTCATAAAGCGTGAAAATGATTTTGATTAAGTTAATAAAAGATGTGAAATTTGTCTGTATCTGGAATGAGAGTATAGTGTCTTTCTGCTTGCAAATTTATATTTTTGTTTTTTATCGAAAAAATATATTGATGAATATTTTTGTGTTTTAATGAATGAGGGGGATGTCAGACGATTTATTTTTTGTATATAGAGTAAAGTGTACTGGGGATAATATTGGGTGTTCTTGTGCTGTTTCAGGATAGAGAAAACCTGTCAGTAATATGGCATTGGCAGGTGCTGATTGATGTTTATGGTGCTCTTGCCGGTACTTTATGGTGCCTGAGGGAATGAGGGTGTAGCCCGGAGAATGTTGATTGTCTCGGTTGTTGGGCGAGGATAGCTTGATTTTAACACAATTTGCTTTCCGCCGGAAAATTTAGTATCTTTGTAACAGCAAAGCGGGACTTCCAATCGGAAGTCCCGCTTTTTGCATGTTTTTTAGCTTTTTACAAACTGTTTTTTGACGTATTTCTGTAGAAAAATCTCCGTATCGCAATTTAAATTCCAAGTATTCGAGTTAAAATTCCAATACGGACTTTTTCTTCCACACTACTTACAACCTTTATTTTAACACTCTGAAGTGTTGCGGAAAGTTAAATATGTTAAAGGTGGACACTCGGAAAAAGCAGGTATTCTTTGAACAGCCTTTTTATTTTCTCTTGCGTGGCGAGGAGAGTATCCGCCCGTAATTTTCCTTGCTGCTGAGGAGTTCAACGGCTGCTTTTACGTCCTTGTCCGTTTTGAGCAGGTATCGCGCAGCCCCTTCGTCATAATAATAGGCTGCCACGATGGCCTGTTCGGCCAGCTTGAGAATCTCATTCTTCCAGTGCTCAAAGTCAAAGTCTTCGTTGTGTGTCAGTTTGGCTTCAAGGGCATTGAATTCGGCCTGGGCCTCTTCGGCGTATCCCTCGCGCTGGGCCACCTTGCGCAGGGTTTCCAGCAGGCGGGCGCTCTGGCGGTCGTAAGTGAAATTCTTTTCTTTGAGGAAAGCCCGGAACTGTGCGTATTCGGTTTCCGTGAGGGAAAAATCTGTGGGTGAGGCTATGGTGTCGTGGGTGTTGCGATATCTCACGGCATAGTCGAACAGTTCATCGGAAGCGGCCAGATAAAGCAGGAGATTGGGCATGCTGTCGAGGGCCACTTCCACATCGGGAGCGATGCCTCCGCCGTCATACACGATGCGTCCGGCCGCCGTGGTGAACTCATCGGCCAGAGAGTCAGGCCGGTGAACAGGCCGTCCGTCCTCAAACTTGTAGGCCTGGATGCACCGGCCGCTGGGGATGTAGTATTTCGAGGTGGTCAGTTTCAGCATAGTGCCGTAGGGCAGTTCGCGCGGTTCCTGCACCAGTCCCTTGCCGTAAGTGCGGCGGCCCATAACAACGGCGCGGTCGTAGTCCTGAAGCGCGCCGGCGGTGATTTCGGCCGCCGAGGCTGTACCGAAGTCCGTGAGCACCACTACGGGCATTTCCAGATCCAGCGGCTCGGCCTGCGTCTTGTAGGTGGCGGTGGATTCCTTTACCTTTCCGCGTGTGCTGACTACTTCCTTTCCGCGCGGGATGAACAGGTTGACTAACTGTATGGCTTCGCCCATCAGGCCGCCTCCGTTGCCGCGTAAATCGAGAATGAGGCGTCTGGCCCCCTGCTGCTTGAGGGCAACCAGGGCCAGCCGTACGTCGCGCGCCGTGTTTTCCGTGAAGCCGTTCAGGGCTATATAGCCTGTGCTGTCGGTGAGCATTTCGCTGAGCGTCACACTGGGTATGGTGATGGTGCGCCGCGTAATTTTGAACGTCAGGGGCTTGTCCGTTCCCGGCCGTCGCACGCGTACCTCAAGGGTGGTCCCCGGCAAGCCGCGCAGCGCTTCGCTCACTGACGATGAGAAGTCGGCCGCTTCCTGTTTGTCAGTTTTGGCAAACTCCTTGCCGTCTATTGAGAGTATGATATCGCCAAGACGCAAGCCGGCTTCTGCCGCCGGCATGTCTCGGTAAGGGTCGGATATGATGCATCGGCCGAGATCATTGCGGAAACTGATAAGGGAACCTATGCCGGCGTATTTCCCCGTTGCCATCTGTTTGAGTTCCTCCGTATTATCGTTGGAATAATAGGTTGTGTAGGGATCGAGCTGGGAGAGCATGTAGAGCAGCGCGTTCTCGATGTTCTTTTTGGCGTCGAGCGTGTCTACGTAATAGAGGTCCAGGTCGCGGTAAAGGCTGTTGAAGATGTCAAGGTGTTTCGATGTCTCAAAATTGTGTCGGCCGGTTGCGGACATCTTTTGGCCGTTGGCGGAGGCCGCCGATAGCGTCAGGAGAAAAAAAAGGACGTATTTCATTTGATAAAAACTGTAGTTGGGGATGTGTGGAACAACTTGGCCGGGAGTTTATCCTACCAGGGTGCGGATGCGCTCCCATGTTGTTTCGTCGAGTTTGGTTCCCACTATCTGTATGACTTCCGTGGCCAGTATCGTTCCGGTGGCCAGGCAGGAGTGGAGCGGCTTGCCGGCAGCGTGGGCGTAGAGGAAACCGGCCGCGAAGAAGTCGCCGGCTGCAGTCGTGTCCACCACTTTCTTTACGGGTAGGGCGGGCACTTCGGTTACGTTGCCGCCTGTTTGTGCCATGGCGCCGTCGGCGCCCGTCTTTACCACAGCTATGGAGCAGATGCCGGCCAGTTCGGCCAGCGCCTCACGCGGCGCTTTTCCCGTAAAGGCGCGGGCTTCCTGCTCGTTGGCAAAAACAATGTCGGTCTTTTGTAGCAATTGGGCGAAGAAGTCGCGTTCTTCCTCCACAATGTTGTAGCTGGCCATGTCCAGACATACCATCAGGCCGGCTTCGTGCGCCATGTCCACCGTGCGTTCTATCAGCTCATGGTTTTGCACAAGATAGCCCTCTATATATAAATATGAGTATCCTTCCAGCCATTCTGGGCGTACATCGTCCGCGGTGAGTTCCGCCGCCGCACCGAGATAGGTGCCGAACGTGCGTTGTCCGTCCGGCGTTATGAATGTTGAGGCTACGCCCGTTGGCAGTTGGCTTCCGGCTATGTAGGTTTTTGCGCCGCTGCGCTCGAATGCCTCTGTGAAGAAGCGGCCGTTATCGTCGTCGGCCACCTTTCCTATCAGTCCCGTTTCCGCGCCCAGTTCAGCCAGTGCCAGAATGGTGTTGCAGGCCGATCCGCCTGTGGCCCGCTCTTGGTCTGTTTCGGCCATCCGGCGGCAAATGGCGTGGTAACGTTCTGTGTTGATAAGTTGCATGCTGCCCTTGGGCAGTTCCAGTTCCTGTAGAATATGGTCGTTATCCACCCGATAGAGGGCGTCGACGAGGGCATTCCCGATACCGATTACTTGTTTCATGAATATTTTTTTGTATTTTTCCTGCAAAGGTATTGTTTATTTCAAAAATAACCATTACTTTTGCATCGCAATTCAGCAGAAAAGATGAAGTTTTTAGCTTCGCAAACCTGCTTCAGTAGCTCAGTTGGTTAGAGCACCTGACTGTTAATCAGGGGGTCGTTGGTTCAAGCCCATCCTGAAGCGCCAAAAAAAAGACATATTCTTTTCAAGCAAACATTTGCTTCAGTAGCTCAGTTGGTTAGAGCACCTGACTGTTAATCAGGGGGTCGTTGGTTCAAGCCCATCCTGAAGCGCCAATAAGGCGAGAAAAACCGCATCGGATTTCCGGTGCGGTTTTCTTTTTGTTTATAGATTGGGTGATAGGGCGTGGAAAATTCTGCCGTATTGCCAGTTTGCTGGACGGTTTGGAGTGCTTCCCTCCGTCAGGCCTGTTGATGACCGGTTGTATTTGTCTGTGTGGCGGGAAGGATGAAAACATCTTGAGAGTGGTCCGGCGGTTTCAAAGAATAAGGGCAGGAGTTTTTATGCGGATTTTTGGGGATGCTATCTGGATGAAAGAATCTGTTAAGGTGTTGGGAAAGGCTGTTTGCGGGTAAGATCAGGATTTCATAAGGTGAAAAACGCAAAGGCTGACGAATCCCAGTATGAACACACAAGAATGGCAGGCACGTACCATTATGGTTTTTTTCTCTTCGTTTTTGAATCTGAAATTTCTGACCAGCAGGATGAGTGTGATGATGAGTGAAATGAGCACCATTACAAGTGCTACATGGATTAATTGCGGTTTGTCCGCGAACAACCCTATGCTCATTATGATTAAACTGGTGTTATTAAGGATGGTGGCGTTTTCTATCTGTTCGTTGCTCATAAATGCCCGTCTGTTTTTAGAGAAGATAATAGTCGCAATTTAGTGCTTTTATACGATATGGCCAAAGTATAGGAGCATTATTTTGATGGGTGTTTCAGATCGGTAATGGATTGGTTGCTATAGAAAAATATTTGTGAGGTAGGAGGACTGTTTTTTTCTTTGCCGCTTTTTATATAAGTATCGCTGCGGGCGTATTAAAGAAGTAGACGTATTTGTTTTTTTGTAAATAAATACTAATAAAAAGATCTGGTTTCAACTTGGAAAATTAACGTTTTTAACTTTTTTATCGATGAAATGGCTTGATGTGAGGTTGGAAAACGATTGGGAAGTAACGGAAATAAGGAATTTTTTTACGGGAATAAGGGGATTTAAAATTGCAATACTTGGAATTTTTACGCGGATAAGACCTTTTCTTCTTCAAAATATGACGAAAAAAGCCGCCTTGACTTGGCGGCTTACTATTGCTTGGCAAAGATACGACATAAAAGGCCGGAAAACAAGAAATGTTAAAATCAGGATTTTTTATCATTGTGTTTATTGTTGTTAAAAAATAGAAGCTGTGATGAGTAACGGTGGCGGTTTTCCTTTATTATCTGTTGCCGCGTATCGGTTGCCTTCCGGCAAGAAGTGGCAAGTGCTTTGAGGGAATGGCATGCCGCAAAATAATTAATGGCATCCCACGTGCCTTTAATGGAAACGGGGATGCCATTTTTCAGTATGACGGTTTATGCCTGTGAATTTTATCGGTGGTGTTTGGCTCGCGGTCGTCTGACGGGTTTGAGGTAATCGTCGAAGTAGCGTGTGATGCGCTCATGCAGATGTACCATGTCCTTGCCAGTCATGTTGTGTCCCTGTCCGGGGTATACGAAGTAGTCGGGCTGCGTGCCGGCATCGGCGGCGGCGCGGAGGAAGGCCAGACTGTGCTGCAATACGCAGGTGGGATCGTTGTAGCCAACGATGATCTGCAGGCGGCCTTTGAGATTTCCTGCCTTTTTCAGAAGATTGGAACTTTCGTAACCTTCGGGATTTTCCTGTGGCGAATCCATGTAGCGTTCGCCGTACATTACCTCATAGAGTTTCCAGTCGATGACAGGGCCGCCGGCTACGCCTGCCTTGAACACATCGGGATAGGAACACATGAGGTTGGTGGTCATGAAGCCGCCGAAGGACCAGCCGTGAACGCCGAGGCGGTTGCCGTCTACGTAGGGGAGTGACTTGAGATATTCCACGCCTTTCATCTGATCCTGCATCTCGATGTCGCCGAGGTGGCGGTGGGTGCAGCTCTCAAACTCGAAGCCGCGGTATTGTGAGCCGCGGTTGTCGAGAACGAAAACCACGTAGCCGCGCTGGGCCATGTAGATTTCCCAAGGACGGGTGGCGTAGTTCCACGACTCGTCTACGTTGTGTGCGTGCGGGCCTCCGTAAACATAGACCACTGTAGGATATTTTTTCGAAGCGTCAAAACGGACGGGTTTGACCAGACGGTAGTAAAGGTCGGTAGTGCCGTCGGCCGCTTTGATGGTACCGCTGGTTATTTCGGGTACGTTGTAGTCTTTCCACGGTGTTTCGGCGGCATGGAGGTTGACGGGAGCGTTCTTGGCAGTAGGCACAAGATCTACACGGCGGAAGTTGTCGGGTGACGACCAGCGGTCGAGAATAAAGGCGCCAGAAGCCGAAAGTTCGCCGCGGTGTGTACCTGTTCCGCCGTCGAGGAGCGTGCGTTTTTTGCTGCCGACGTTCACGCTGTAGTGGTTGTGGCGGATGGGTGAGGCTTCGTTGCTTTTAAAGATAACGCTTTTCGTTTTCGTGTTGAATCCCAGTACATCTATTACCTCATATTGCCCGCTGGTGAGCTGGGCGAGTTCTTTGCCTTTCACGTCGAAGAGATAAATGTGGTTATAGCCGTCGCGGCGCGTCTGATAGATGAATTTTGTGTCATCCCAAGGCAGGAAGACAATGGGATTCATCGGCTCTACATAACGGGGGTTGGTTTCCGTGTAGAGCACTTCTTTACGTTGTCCGGTAGCGGCGTCATAGGCTACCAGTTCGGCTTTGTCCTGCGTGCGGGGCAATTCAATAACATAGAGCGTCTTTTCGTCCGGACTCCAGGCTATGTTGGTAAAATAGCGGTCGGTAGGATCGCCGGCTTGCAAGTATGTTGTTTTTTCGGTGGCGGGGTTGAAAATGCCAACGGTGACTTTGTGGCTTGTCATTCCTGCCATCGGGTATTTCTCAGGCGCGAGCTGGGCCACTCGGTGGCTGATGTCTACCAAGGGGAAGTCCGTCACCATGCTCTGGTCCATGCGGTAAAATGCGAGAAGATTGCCTTTGGGACTCCAGAAAGTACCTTTGTTTATGCCGAACTCATCGCGGTGGACACTCATTCCGTACTGCAATTCGCGGCTGCCGTCGGTGGTTACTTGATGGGTAATGCCGTCAGCCGTGGTGACGTAGAGGTTCCAGTCTTTTACAAAGGCTCTGGCTTTTGACGTAGGGTTGAAACTGTTGGCCTGAAGGCCGGAGATGCGGGGTTGTATCCAAATGACCTGCCCGCTCTTCCAGTCATAAATCAAACTGGCTTTCTGCGTCTCCAGGAGCACTTCCGTGCGGTTGGGATAGGGAAAGCGGGCAGACCGCAGATCCCGTACTTTTCCTTGCTTGGATTCATTGAGCTGACTGTTAATGTTTTCAGTGGTGAAAAGTACTTCTCCCTTTGCAGCCTTACCTTTCTCGTTGTAGAGAATACGCACGTTGTCGGCTTCAGTTTGCATGAGACAGTCTCCCCACCAGGCGGTGGAGATGTTCTTGGGTTGTAGATTCCAATAGTTGGACCCGCCCCACATGAGGTCATCGAGGGTGAAGCTTTTTTTGTTTTGTGCCATGATTGTGGAAGACAGCAGGAGCAGCAGGCCCGTGACTATCAGTTGTAATCGTTTCATAGTCTGTGTTCGTTTTATTCCGTTTTTTTATTCATCACGTTTGCCAAAGTCGCGGCGGCCTCCACGGCGTTCGCCGCCTTTGAAACTGCTTTTTCGGTTGTTTCGCGTCTCTGCTCTGAATCCGTTTCCACGATGTTCGCCTCCACGGCGGTCAAAGTTTTTCCACTCGGTAGTGCGGCGTGTGCCTCGTTCACCGTTTTCGCGGCGGCCTGGTTTTTCCTGTCGCTCGTTGCGTTCTCCGCGGTTGAATCTTTCCTGGAAATCACGGTGTTTCCGGCGTAGCAGTTCGTATTCCGGATTGTAGTCCTCGTTGTCGTGCCGGCGGTTGCTTTCTTGGTTTTCGGCGAATCGGCCGTTGAATTCGCCGCGATGTTGCTTGAAGCGTTTTTTCTCGGCCATTCGTGTGCGTTCCTCGGTGGTTTTCACTTCGCCGCCGGCTGCGCGGAAGTCATCGAGTTTGCCGCTGAAGAGCTGGTATTTGCGGAATTCGCAGTCGAGTGATCCGTTGAAGAGCGGCACTTTGAAGCTGGGCTTGAGGCCTATTTCGTCGAAACATTCCTGGCGGTAGCTGATAATCCAGGCCTCTCCTCCGGAAAATTCGTGTTTGAGGCGTTCGCCTATGGTGCGGTAAAGTCCGAGCAGGTCAGGTGTCACGAGGCGTTCGCCGTAGGGTGGGTTGGTGACGATGAGGGCCGGCGAGGCGGGCTGTGTGAATTTTTTCATTTCGCGCTGCTCCACTGTTATGCAGCCGGCCATGCCTGCGCTTTTGGCATTGGCTTGTGCGGCTTCCACGGCCCGTAGGTTGAGGTCGTAGCCGTATATTTTATGTTGGAAGTCGCGTTCGGCGGAATCGTCGTTGTAGATATGGTCGAGGAGGTCGCGGTTGAAGTCTTTCCATTTTTCAAATCCGAATGACTTGCGGAATATGCCCGGGTAGATGTTGTGTGCCATGAGGGCGGCTTCCACCAGAATGGTGCCTGAGCCGCAGAACGGGTCGATGAAGTCGGTGTCGCATTTCCAGCCGGTGAGTTTGATGAGTCCGGCGGCGAGCACTTCGTTGATGGGTGCGTCTACCGAAGCCACGCGGTAGCCGCGCAGGTGGAGGCTGTCTCCTGAGGAGTCGAGCGAGAGGGTGCACTGGTCTTCGGCCACGTGCATGTTGAGTTTGATGTCGGGGTTGGTGATGCGGATGTTGGGCCGCTGTCCTGTTTTTTCACGGAAATAGTCTACAATGGCGTCTTTCACCTTATAGGCCACGAATTTGGAATGTCGGAACTCTTGGGAGTAGACCACGGTGTCGACGGCAAAGGTTGTGTCGAGGTCGAGATAGAGACTCCAGTCAATGGCGCGTACGGCGTTGTAGACATCATCGGCGTCGGCCGCTTTGAAGTGCTTGATGGGTTTGAGCACGCGCACGGCGGTGCGCAGACAAAAGTTGGCGCGGTACATCATTTCCTTGTCGCCGGTAAAGGACACCATGCGGCGGCCTATCTGGATGTCATTGGCGCCGAGTTCGGTCAGTTCCTGAGCCAAAACCTCTTCAAGTCCCTGAAAGGTTTTGGCAATGAGTTCAAATTGTTCCATTTATAAGCTTAGAATAAATATTTCTTATGTAGAGCCTGCGGTGCGCCCACCGTTCAGGCATGGTGGTCGGATATGACCTTTTCGCCCGGTTCCACGTCGCGTGTGAGCCAGACGTTGGCGCCCACTACGGCTCCTTCGCCAATGGTTACGCGTCCCAATATGGTTGCGTTGCTGTAGACGATGACGTTGTCGCGGAGAATAGGATGCCGGGGATTGTTCTTGATGGGATTTCCGCCGGCATCGAGCGGAAAACTTTTGGCTCCCAGTGTGACACCTTGGTAAAGTTTCACGTGGTTTCCGATGATACATGTCGCGCCTATCACAACGCCGGTGCCGTGGTCGATGGTGAAGTGACTGCCTATTTGTGCGGCCGGATGGATGTCGATGCCCGTTTCGCTGTGGGCCATTTCCGTGATGATGCGAGGAATGAGCGGTACGCCGAGAATGTGGAGTTCATGGGCGATTCGATGGCAGGTGAGGGCTTTGATGACAGGGTAGCAACTGATGACTTCTCCGTAGCTTTGTGCGGCCGGATCGCCCAGATAGGCGGCTTCTACGTCGGTTGCCAGCGTGCGGCGCACTTGTGGCAGACGGGCCACAAGTGCGGCGGCTATGGCTTCGGCTTTGGCCTGACAGTCGGCGTTGTCTGGGACGCCTTCTTCCTGTCCGGCGAAGCAGAGTCCTGCCTGCACTTGTGAGGTAAGCAGGCCGAAAAGCTGTTCTGCCGCTACGCCGATATGGTATTTGACGGTGGCGCTGTTGAGCGTGGGTTTGCCGTAATAGCCCGGAAACAACATGGCACGGCACAGGGCTATGATTTCCTCCAAAACCGGTGCCGACGGCAGGGGGTCGCCGTGCCGGTGTTGGTGGAAGAGGCCTTTCATTCCGCCTGTGTCGGAGAGGCTTTCCACCGTTCGCTTCAATAAGTTCGTATGGCTCTCTGGAGCGTTCATGTTGATGGATGTTCCTTTATCTCGGCAAAGATAGATAATATTTTCTAATGAAAGGGCAGCCGGACTTAAGTTTTTAACTGTAAACGGCGGGTGGTTTTCATGGCTGTTGACAGGCTGGCTGATTTAACATATTTAACTTTCCGCAACATTCCGATGTGTTAAAATATAGGTTTGAGGCAGTGGGATGTTAAAAGTCCGTATTTGATTTTTAACACGAATACTTGGAATTTAAATTGCAATACGGGGATTTTAGGATGAAAATACAGTTGAAAAGTTCTGATTTATGCTTTGATTTTACAGAAAAAGCGGGACTTCCGTGTGGAATGTCCCGCTTGGCTATTACAAAGATAATGAATTTTTCTGTGGAAAGCAAATAGTGTTAAAACGGTAAGGTGCGGTTTTCAGACACTCTGCCTCCAATGGTTTTAAGGGAAGAGCTGACGGCCTGCAAGCAGTTTGTCGTAGCGGTGAAGTGCCTCTAGAAAATAATAGTCGGCATAGGTGAGCGGCACGTCTATTTCTGAATTATGCGGGATGGACCCCACGCTGTGCTTCAGTATGAAACCGCCGTTGCCGCCCTCTTTGGCGCGGTAGGCAGGGCTGCCCAAGGTGTGGAGGATGGTTCGGGCGGCTGCCAGATAGCGGCGTTTTTTCTCTCCTTTTACGTAAGTGCTCAGTTCCAGCAGTGCCGAAGCCGTGCAGGCTGCCGCCGAGGCGTCTCGATAGTTGGTCACCACTTTTGAAGCATTGGAGCGCTGGCCCGGTGTGTATCCCGGACGGTAGGCGTCGAAGTCCCAGTATGTCACCTTGTCGGCCGGCAGATTCGGATGGTTCAGATAGAAATCGGCCATGCGGCAGGCCGTTGTCAGGAAACGCTTGTCTTTTGTCTCACGATAGCACATCGTGAAACCGTAAATGCCCCAGGCCTGTCCGCGCGACCACGTGGAATTGTCGGCATAGCCTTGGGCAGTTTCACCCTTGATGGGCTGGCCGGTCGCTTTATCGTAATAGACTACGTGGTAACAGCTGTTGTCCTTGCGTACTTGGTTTCTCATCGTTTTCTCTGCGTGCGAAACCGCTATGCGGCTGAAAGAGGCATCGCCTGTAGTCCGGGAAGCATAGAAAAGCAGTTCGAGATTCATCATGTTGTCGATGATGACCGGAAAGTCGTAGGTCTTGTCGCCATGCCATGACCGGAAACTGTTCCACGACTGTATGACACCGGTCTTTTCGTTGAAACGTGTGCACAACGAACGGGCCGATTCCACAAGGATGTCCTTGTAAGCCGCTTGGGGATCGAAGGCGTTGGCATGGCCGTAGCTGCAATACATCATGAAGCCTATGTCGTGGTTGCCGGTGTACTTTCTGACGGGTTCCAGCTTGTGAGTGTAGGTCCGTGCGGAATCGCGCAGGGCCGCATCACCGGTAAAATCGGCAATGTACCACAGCGTACCGGGAAAGAAGCCTGACGTCCACCAGTAAATGTCGGATTTGGCCAACGTGCCGTTGGGGTTGAGAGTACGCGGCATGACGCCTTTGCCTTCGGACAGGTTACGGAGCATATACCTGTACTGTCTGGCAGCGAAATCCATGTTCTCTTTTACAAAAAGACACTCCGCCTCAGGAGTTGCCGTAATGTCGTGGCTGGCGGAAGAGCCGGAATATTTCATGGTGCGGTTCTCGGCAATGAATGCGGCGTTCCGTCTGGCGCCGGCAGGTAGGCTTAAAGCCGCGCCAAGAGCCAGTGTGGCCAGTGGGAGAAGGCATGACTTGAGGGATGGTAGTTTCATGTTTTTTTTGTGTGTCAGATATTTCAGCCAGGTTAGTTGCAGTTTTTGTTGCAGGTAGCGGAGTGGCCGGTGGTTGTACTATTTCTTTTTGCGCTCCAGTTCGTTGAGTTCTTCCATCTTTTTGGCTGCCAGGAAATCGTAGATGCCGCAAAGATGTTCACGCACGCGGCCATGGCCGAACTCATAGACTTTTGTCACCAGTCCGTCAAGGAAGTCGCGGTCGTGGCTCACGCAGATGAGTGTTCCGTCAAAATCGCGTAAGGCTTGTTTGAGAACGTCTTTTGTGCGGAGGTCGAGATGGTTGGTCGGTTCGTCCAGTATGAGGAGGTTTACCGGTTCGAGCAGTAATTTGAGCAGTGCCAGCCGGGTTCGCTCGCCTCCGGAGAGAACCTTGACTTTTTTTGTGCTGGCCTCTCCGCCGAATATGAAGGCCCCCAAAAGGTCGCGTATCTTGTTGCGGATTTCTCCTTTGGCCACATCGTCGATGGTTTGGAATACGGTGAGATTCTCATCGAGCAGCGAGGCCTGGTTTTGGGCAAAGTAGCCTATCTGTACGTTGTGACCGAGTGTGAGGGTGCCTCCGTGCGGCAGTTCTGACATGATACATTTGACGAGTGTGGACTTTCCCTCACCGTTGCGTCCTACGAAGGCTACTTTGTCGCCGCGGTTGATGGTGAGCGACACGCCGGAGAATATGGTCCGCCCGTCGAATGTTTTTTCTACCCCGTCTGCCATGACTGGATATTGCCCGCTGCGTGGCGATGGCGGGAATTTCAGGCGCAGCGAGGAGGTGTCTTCCTCGTCCACCTCAACGAGTTCGAGCTTTTCGAGCATTTTCACGCGGCTTTGTACCTGAAAGGTTTTGGAGTAGGTACCTTTGAAGCGTTCGATAAAGTCTTTTGTTTCGGCTATCATCTTTTGCTGTTCCTCGTATTGCTTCATTTGCTGTTCACGGCGTTCGGCTCGCAGGCGCAGGTATTCGGAGTAATTCACTTTGTAGTCGTAGATGCGTCCCATGGTTACTTCGATGGTACGCGTGGTGATGTTGTCTACGAATTTGCGGTCGTGGCTGATGACTACGACGGCTTTGCCGTTTGTGGTGAGGAAGTCCTCCAGCCAGCCTATGGACTCGATGTCGAGGTGGTTCGTCGGTTCGTCGAGCAGGAGTACGTCGGGGTTGCGCAGGAGCATTTTGGCCAGTTCGATGCGCATGCGCCATCCGCCTGAGAACTCGCTTGTTTGGCGGTCGAAGTCCGTGCGTTCGAATCCCAGGCCGAGGAGGGTCTTTTCGACGTCTTCCTCAAAATGTGTGAGGTCGATGGCATAGAATTTCTCGCTCATGGTGGCCACCTGTTCGATGAGCGCCATGTATTCGTCGCTTTCATAGTCCGTGCGTTCGGCCAGCTGCCTGTTGAGCGCCTCGATTTGCGCTTCCATCTCATGCAGGTGGGCGAAGGCCTGACAGGCTTCTTCAAAGACGGTGCGTCCGTCTTCCGTCATGAGATGCTGCGGCAGATAGGCGATGACCGTGTCCTTGGGTGCCGACACCGCGCCGCGTGTGGCGGTGCGCGCGCCTGCCAGGATTTTGAGCAGTGTGCTCTTTCCGGCGCCGTTCTTGCCCATCAGGGCTATGCGGTCTTTTTCGTTGATGACAAAGGAAATATCTTTGAAAAGGGTTGTGCCGCCGAATTCGACGGTCAGTCCATCTACTGATACCATGATAAGAGTGTGTGATTGGTTTTGTTGCAGACGCAAAAGTACAACTTGTTTTTCAATTGGTCATTCTTTCTTTGCGTGAATGAGTCAGAAAGGGGGAAAGGTCCTTTAAATAGGAAAAATATCTTCCTCTGACTTTAACATATTTAACTTTCCGCAACACTTTGGAGTGTTAAAACATAGGTTTGAAATAGTGAAAGAGAAAAAGTCCGTATCGGAATTTTAACTCGAATACTTGGAATTTAAATTCGAATATGGGGATTTTCAAGAAAAAATACGGCTGAAAAACATTCGGACAGGCTTGAAAAACACTGAAAAAGCGGGACTTCTCCGTGAAAAGTCCCGCTCCGCTGTTACAAAGATACGACATTTTACGGGCAAAAGCAAATTATGTTAAAACGACCGCCGGGGAACAAATTCGTTATCTTCTTTGACATCAGGCATGCCCTGCGGGAACATTTTTCCTTCCTGTAAAAATTATGAGGACATCCATAGCCTCAACGCAATAAATCATGCAATTCATTAGGAATATTGTAAAAATATTCGTATTTTTGCCGAAAACATGAATAAACAATGAATATTCCTAAAATAATAACTGCGGCCGAAGCGGCTGCCATGATCAACAACGGAGAATTGCTCGGCGTGGGCGGATTCGGTCCGGCCGGCGCGCCCAAGTGTATCCCTCCCGCCATAGCCGCGCGGGCCCGTGAGGAACATGCCGCCGGAAGGCCTTTCAAGGTAGACGTGGTGACGGGCGCCTCGATAGGCGCGAGCTGCGATGGCGAACTGGCGGCAGCCGACGCCATAGACCGCCGCCTGCCCTTTTCCGTGAATGCGGAAATACGGAAAGCCTACAATTCAGGCCGCGTGCGTTACACCGACCTTAACCTATCGGACAATGCCACTTTTCTGCGGCAAGGCATCACAGGACCGGTGGACTGGGGAATCATAGAGGCCTGCGACGTGCAGGAAGTGCGGGGCAAACTGCGCATCTACCTCACGGCGGGTATCGGCATAGCCCCCACCATCTGCCATCTGGCCCGGAAAGGCGTGTTCGTAGAGGTGAACTCATGGCACTCGTCCAAACTCATCGGCATGCACGACATTTATGAGATAGAGGCTCCATGGTACCGGTCGCCCATACGCATTACACAGCCGGTGGAGATTATCGGACTGCCTTACATAGAGGTGTCGCCCGAACATATACGCGGCATCGTGTCCACCCACTTGCCGGACGAGGCACGGGCCATGACGCCTGCCACTGACGTGACGCAAAGGATAGGGCAGCACATGGCCGATTTCCTGGTGGACAACATGCGACAGGGATACATATCGGGCCGCCGGCTGACGTTGCAAAGCGGTGTGGGCAGCGGTGCCAACGCCGTTCTGGGTGCACTGGGCGAATGCCGCGAGGTGCCCGACTTCAACATCTACACCGAAGTGCTTCAGGAAGAACCCTTGCGGCTTATCGGCGAAGGACGCGTGGTATCGGCCTCAACAGGCGCGCTCACCATCTCGAGCGAACACCTGCAGGAACTTTACAGCAACATCAACGATTATCGCGGAAGATTGCTCATCCGGCCGTCTGAAATTTCCAACTGTCCTGAAATTATAGCCCGTCTGGGCATCTGCTCGCTCAACACGGCCATAGAGGTGGACATATACGGACACGTGAACTCCACGAAGATAGGGGGTACGAAAATGATGAACGGTGTGGGAGGATCGGCCGACTTCACGTGCAATGCCATGCTTTCCACCTTTACCTGCGGCTCTACCACGAAGGAAGGGAAGATAAGCAGCATCGTGCCTTTCTGCTCGCATGTGGACCACACGGAGCATTATGTGGACGCCGTGGTGACGGAATACGGCGTGGCCGACTTGCGCGGAAAATGCGCCGCTGACAAGGCACGGGCCTTGGTGGAGATCGCGCACCCCGACTACCGCCCCTTGCTGCGCGACTACCTGCGCCTGGCCGAACGTTACGGCGGACACACGCACCATGTGCTCAACGCGGCATTTGCCATGCACGACACCTTCCGCCGGAAAGGCGACATGCGCCTGACGGACTGGAGCGAGTACATTAAGGAATAAGTGTTCAAATATTAGTTTATAAGGGAAAATCACCCGCTGAGGCAAATAAAACAAATACACCTCAGCGGGTGTCGCTTTTTTATACCCCGGCGCCGCTGTGCCTTACGGAAAAAACTGTAATTTTGCCTTCACAAAACAACATAGCACACAATGAAAATCATACATACGGCCGACTGGCATCTGGGGAATACTTTCCACGGACATACCCGCACCGACGAACATGCGCACTTTCTGGCATGGCTCCTCGATACTTTGGAACAGCAAATGCCTGATGCGCTCATCATCAGCGGCGACGTGTTCGACTCGGCCAATCCGCCTGCAGCGGCCGAACGTCAGCTCTACGACTTCCTGCTTGAAGCCACCAGGCGGGTGGAAGGTCTGCAAATCGTCCTCACTGCCGGCAACCACGACTCGGCAGGACGGCTTGAGGCACCGGCCGAACTCCTGCGCCTTCACAACATTTATGTACGCGGCGTCATCCGCCGCAACGAAGCGACCGGTGAGCTGGACTTCGACCACTACCTGTTGCCGCTCAGCCGGCGCACCGATGCGGAGGCCCAAATCGTCTGCCTGGCCGTACCCTATTTGCGTCCGGCGGACTATCCGGCCGGTTTCACAACCACGGAAGGCATTGCCTGGTTCCTCGACAACCTCATCAGGCGCCTGAGGAAAAGCCCTTTCAAAGGACTTCCTGTCATAACCGCCGCCCACTTCTATGCCACCGGCGCAGAAGTATGCGACAACGAACACAGCGAACGGCTCGTTGTAGGCGGACAGGACTGCGTGGAAGCCCGAAAGGTGGACTGCGGCGCAGCCTATACCGCCTTGGGACACATTCATAAGGCGCAGCGCGTAGGCAATACGCAAAGTGAAATGCACTACGCCGGCAGTGCGCTGCCCATGTCGTTTTCAGAAAGACATTACCGACACGGCGTACAATGGATTGAGATAAACGAATACGGCAAGGCAACCGTAAAAAGGCTCTGCCATACGCCCCTGCGCGGCCTCATCTCCATTCCCGAACGCGGGTCTGCAACCCCCGAAGAGGTGTTTGCCGCAATAGCCGCGCTGCCCAAACGTGAGAAACACTACGACAGCGACACTTTGCCTTATCTTGAAATCCGCGTCGAGGAACGGCAGCCGCAACCATCGTTGATGCACGAAGTGGCGCAGGCTCTGGAAGAACGCGCGGTACACTTCTGCCGCATGGTGCGTGAGGTGCCGCAGGAAAACGACAAGGCGCAAAAAGAAAACGAATCCCTCAAAACCCTGCGCAGCATTTTACCAAAGGAAATGGCAAGGCGCATATTCGAAAACCGCTATCACGCAGAAATGACGGAAGAGATGCTCAAACGCTTCCTTCAGGCTGAAGAGGCAGTAGCCGCTGATGAAAGCGGAGCCGAGTGAATATCGCACATCCAACAATTGACTACCAAACAATGAAAATAGAGAAAATAACCATCTGCAACCTTACTTCGCTTGAAGGCGAACAGGTCATAGACTTCACACAAGAGCCTTTGCGGTCGGCCAGTCTGTTTGCCATCACCGGCGACACGGGAGCGGGAAAATCAACCGTACTCGATGCCGTTTGCCTGGCACTCTACAATCGCGCACCGCGTTTTGACGGTGTGGAGAGAGCCAACGCCGAGGACGTTAAAAGCATTGAGAACCGGGCGCAGGCCATTCAGGCAGGCGATGTGCGCGGTATATTACGGCGTGGCTGCAAGGAAGGATACGCCAAAGTAGTCTTTGCCACTCTTTCAGGCGAGCGGTATGAAGCCGGATGGAGCGTGCGTCTCAAGCGTACCGGCAGCTACGACCGCCAAGTACGTACCCTGCGGCAATTGTCTCCGCGAAAGGCCGACTTTCCTGAAAAGGAAATAAATTCGCGCATTCCGGAAATCATCGGACTGGACTACATGCAATTCACACGTACCGTGATGCTCGCACAAAACAGTTTCGCCAATTTCTTACGGGCCAAAAGAGAAGAGAAATCATCGCTGCTTGAAAAACTGACCGGCACGGAGATATACGGCCGCATCTCGCAGAAAATACACGAGATGACCAAACAGGCCGAAGGCGAAGTGAAAGCGCTGGAGCAGCTTGTGAGCGGCATACTTCACGACCGCTTGCATGAAGAGGAGAAGACGGCGCTTGAGGAAGAGCGCTCACTGATCACGGTTTCGGCCGAAAACATAGCCGGCCGCACTGAAACAGTGCGGCACCAGCTCCAATGGCTCGATGACTACGATGCGGCGCGGACGGAAGTGACGCAACGCGAAGCGGAATATGTGGCAGCGAATAAAGCCTATATGGCGATGAATGTCGAAGAGACAGCGCTCGAACGCTACGATGCGGTATTGGGCGTACAACCGCTTTTTCAGGAAATAGTCGTGCGGCGCGGCGATATCGAAGCCATCAAGCGCAACGAAGTATCGGTGGCGAAACAAATAGAAGAGTTGCATGCTCAACTGCAGCATACAGCCATGACGCTTGAATCAGCCCGTGAACAGATGTATAACGCCGAAAGTACTTTTTCGGCCCGACGACCTGCCATTAACCGCGGTCATACCATTTGTGGGGAAATAGCCGGTCTAGACGGTCAGCTAAAACGTGCAGAAGAACAACTTCTGACTGCCCGGCGCAATGGTGAGGAACATACCGCACGGCTGCAGGCAAAGAAAGAGCAGTTGGAAAAAACCGCTGCCCTTCTTGAGAAATCGCTCCTTCGTCAGCAGGCGCTCATGGTGCATCGTATGATGTTTGACAAGTTCGATCTTGTGAAAGACAAACTCAACGCCCTGACCGCAGAGACATGCCGTAACGAAGAAGTCCATAAGAAACATGCAGCCTTGCAAAAGCAACAGACAATGCTCAAGGCGGCCTCGGAAAAAGTGGAGGAGAAACTGCACGCTGACGAAGCACGCATGACAGCTCTCAAAAGCGAACTGCTTATTCACCGCCAGATGAATCAGGGACTTGACAGCATGCAGCTTCAGCAGCGCTTTGCCGACAACCGGAACCGTCTGCTAGTTTTGCAACGGGCCAAAGCTTTATGGCAACGCATATCGTCAGGTTATGAGGAAATCGAGGAGAAGGAGGCCGAAGTGGGACGTCTTGTCAGCCGGCAGGGACAGTTGCAAAAAGATATGGAACGCATGGAGAGGGAACTCGCCGTGCTTGATGAAGCCCACCGCCGCCAGAGCGTAGCCCTCACACTGAGCCAAAGCGAAAATATCAAGCAATTGCGCCAACGTCTGAAGGAGGGCACTGCCTGTCCGGTATGTGGCGCCACGCATCACCCCTACCATACGGAGACGGAGCGTGAATTGGGAGAATTACTCACTAATTTGGAAAAGGAATACGAGGAAGCGACGGCTGAACTGGCTGAAAAGCGCGCCACGTTTGAAGCCATGACGCGCGAATATGCCACAAGACAAGGACGTCTGGAATCGGAGCGTACCAATCTCTTGTCGCGTTCAGCCCGTCAGGCGGCCGATGTCGAGGAATGGTCCGCATGTGCTCATCTCGACTCTTCGTTTTCTGACTGTTCGCCATCTGTGGCGCGCGACACACGCCGCCTGATGATAGGTCTGTTGCTCGACAACACCATGCGTTCGGTAAAGGAAGCCGAGAAGGATCTGGAAACTTTCAACTTCCATCAGGGGCATATCAACCGCCTCAACGAAGAAATAAGCGCCTTGGAACTGCAAATGGCCGATAACCGCACGCATATCGACGATTTGCGCACACAATATAAAATAGCTTCCGCAGCCGAAGAGGAGACAGAGCGTGTGATGCAACTGTCCGACCGCTCCTGTGGCGAACTTTACGCGGACCTCGACCAGATGGTGACGCTGTCAGGATGGTTTACGGAGTGGAAGAACAATGCCGACGAACTGCGGTTGCGCCTCACAGATCTTTTCCATGACTGGCAGCAGACATGTGCCGCTGTGGAAGAACACCGCAACGCCGAAGTCTTATTACGCGAAGAAGTGAAACTGGGTGAAAATACCCTGTCGGAAACCCGCAGGCTGTTGTCAGCAGCTCAGGACGCCCACAGCTGTGTGGAAAACCTGATGGCAACGAAACGCGATGAACTGGCACGCCTCTTTGGCAACGGTTCGCCGGAACAAGAAGAACACCACCTGCAAGAGGAAGTAGACAAAGCACGGGCTGCCGAAACCGCCGCACGCGCCGCCCACGAAGAAACCGGCGGCAAGTTGCGACTGCAGCAGGGCACACAGCGTAATTTGCTTGAAAGCCGTTTGCACTCACAAGCGGAATACAGCCGGAAGACAGCTGAACTGGACACGTGGATTCTGCGTTTTAACGGTTCACACTCTCCCATGCAGTTTGCCGAACTGGAACAGATTTTTGCGGACACGCGCGATTGGAAAGCACTACGCGTGAGCCTCAACGCGCGTAAGGAAACTGTAACGTTAACGGCCAACCGCTTGCAAATGTCACGCGACGCCCTCCAGCGTCTGCGCAACATGACCCACCGGCCGACAGGAGAAGGGGAAGAGTCGCGCGAAGCGCTCACGGCCACCCTCGAAAGCCTTCAAGCAGAAGCAGAAAACGCCAACAAGCGCCTTACGCACATCAATTTGCGTCTGATGGCTCATGAGAATTGCCTGAAACAGGCCGCGGCTTATGCCGGACGGATTGAAACCGCACGGACGGATTGCGAAGAGTGGCGCCGTCTCGACAGTCTGTTGGGAAGCCATGATGGCAAGAAATTCCGCGAACTGGCCCAAAGTTACACCTTTGCCTTTCTAGTGGAACATGCCAACGCACAACTACGGATGTTCTCCCCCCGCTATGAGTTGCGTAACGTGCCTGGACGCCTGACTCTCGAAATTATCGACCGCGACATGTTCGATGAACATCGCTACGTCAGCTCACTCTCAGGCGGCGAGACATTCGTGGTCAGCCTGGCGCTCGCCCTCGGACTGGCTTCGCTTTCCACAGGCAGTCTTTCCATTGGCAGCCTCTTCATCGATGAAGGGTTCGGTAATCTTGACCATGCCTCGCTTGATCTCGTCATGACGGCACTCTCCAATCTTGAGAATGCTCAGGGGCGCAAAGTCGGAGTCATCAGTCATACGGAGCAGATACGTTCTCAAATAAGTCCTCAGATCCATTTGGTGAAACAGCCCGCAGGCGGCCGCAGTGTCATCCGGATACGCTGAAAGGCACAGGCAGGCAATTTACCGTTCGACTTTTTCGGAATTTCGGTTTTTAACTTTGCATTATCAACAGCCGATGCCCGTCGGCTGACAAATCTCCATAGGATGTTTGCACATATAGCCGCAAGCATCCTTTTTTCTTTTCATACAACAAGCAAAACCAGGCATATCCAATTTGAAAAACAACGGTTTATCAAATAAAAACCATTACTTGGAATTTAAAATGCAATACTTACAATTTAAATTCCAAGTAATGGTTTTCAAAATATACAGTCAAGTCTTTAAAATGCAGTAAGCCCACTTCGTGCTATTTCCCACTTGCAGGAAAACATCTTATCTGCCATGACTGAAAATATAATAATTCATAAACTTTCATAAATCGCTCTCCTGTTAAAAACAGAAAGTCGGACACCTTTGCGGGTTCCCGACAAAATCCGATCTAATGAAAGATATCTTTTCCTGTATAAAAGTTCACGGATGATACACGATGAAAATCGGCACCTGCCGCCAGCTCACGATATGCGACGACTCAGATAGCGCACAGGATACCACACGGTGACAAACCCGACAGCAACCACTGTAGCGAACACCAGCAGAACATCTGCCCAATGGATACTGACAGGATAAGCGTTGACAATAAAGTTCCCCTCATCGCCACCAAGGCGCAGCAAGCCGAAAGTCTGCTGCAAATAGCACACCAGCAGTCCCAGCACAATTCCTGTAACTGTTCCTAAAAGCGTAATGAGCCGGCTCTCTATGAGAAAAACCCGCGCCACGGCACGATCGTCCATACCCAAACTGCGAAGTGTCGACACATTGTCGCGCTTGTCAATGATGAGCATTGACACTGAACCGATTAGATTGAAACAGGCAATGAGTAATATGAACGTGAGAAACGAGAAGGCCACAATTTTTTCTATCTCCATCACACGGAACATATCCTGATGCTGTTCCGTCTTGTCGCGTACAGTATAGGCTTTTCCCACAGCCTGCCTGATGCGTTGCTTCACGTTCTCCACATCCGCCCCGGGCTTGAGCCGCACCTCTAAAGCCGAAATTTTATCCTTCTGCTCGAAAAGATTGCGTGCAAACTCCAGGGATGTAAGCAGATAAGCCTCGTCATAACGTTTCTGATTCACCTGGAAAAACACGCCTTGCGAAAAAATATCATCCACATTAAAGCTCTCGGCCGGATTAGCCATATTGATACGTTCGCCCCGCCGGGGAGCACAAATCTGCAAATGGCCGAAGTCAAGTCCCATACGTGCGGCCAGCCCATAACCCGGCACAGCATAATTCACTCCGGCTGCTGAAAGTTCAGGCAAGGTGGTATGAGCATTATCCTTATTGTAAATAATACTGTCCACTCCCGTTACAGAACGGAATTTCTCATCCACTCCCTTTACGGTTACCACCAGCGGATTGCCCTTATAGAGAATAAGCGCGTCTTCCTCCAGCGTTTCGCTGACCACAGCCACTCCTTCCACAGAACGCACACGCTGCAGCGCTCCATCGGCCGACGGCACAAATTTGCCCTTGGCCGGCGCCACTTCTATCTGCGGATCGAAAGTCGAATAAAGACTGCCGATGAGGTCGCGAAATCCGTTGAAGACGGAAAGCACACACACCAGCGCCATGGTGGACACTGCAATGCCAAGCGCCGAAATGCCGCTGATAATGTTGATGGCGCTGTGGCTTTTCTTCGAAAAGAGATAACGCCGCGCCATGAAGAAAGAAAGACTCATGATAAAGGAAGTGTGTTGCCGGTTGTTGTTTTACTTTTTGAGCAACTCGTCAATATGGTCAATATAGTCGAGCGAATCGTCAACAAAGAACTTCAATTCGGGAATGATACGCAACTGATGACGCACACGCGTGCCCAGTTCATAACGTAACTCACGCACACTGCTGTTGATGTTGCGCACAATTTCCTCACTGCGTTCCGAGGGGAACACACTCAGATAGCCGCGGCACACACTCATATCGGGACTGATGCGCACGGCACTTACACTCACAAGCACGCCGGGCATCGTCTGTGTCTGGCGTTGGAAGATGTCGCTCAATTCCTTTTGAATCAAACGGGCTATTTTCTGTTGTCTGGTTGTTTCCATAATTACTTTATATGATAAATGAATATTAGGGAGCAGTACGACGGACATTTTACCGGTTCCATCGTCTTTTTTCTTCAGGAAACCGCATGTCGGCAGTCGGCTGCAGAGAAACTTATATTCCCTTGTGGCGAATCACCGTCAGGCCGTCGCGTAAAGGCAGAATGACATTCTCCACTCGCGGGTCGGCAGCCACAAGCCGGTTAAAACGGCGTATGCCCTGTGTTTGCGCATCATTTTCATATTCCGGCTCCACCACATGACCGTCCCACAAAGTATTGTCAGCCAGAATATATCCGCTGGGATTCAGAAAACGCATCACAAGCTCGTAGTAATCGGCATATTGCCGTTTGTTAGCATCGATAAACACCATATCGAAGTGCAGATTCATTGCGGGAAGCAGTTCGAACACATCGCCTACAATCATTTCTATCCGTGGGGCGTAAGGGGCGTTTTCCAGCCATGGCCGTGTAAAATCCTCCTGTTCATCATTGATTTCAAAAGTATAGAGACATCCTTCCTCCGTCATTCCTGATGCCATACACAGCGCCGAATACCCTGAATATGTGCCTATTTCAAGCACTGTACGCGGCCGGATCATTTGTGTGAGCATGCGCAGCAACTGCCCCTGCAAGTGTCCCGATGCCATGCGCGGACGAAGCAAATGCAGATTCGTAGCGCGGTAGAGACGATACAGATAATCGTCTTCGGGAGTAATGTGCGAAAGAATATAATCATCGAGCGTCATACGGCAGTAAGGAAGGTTTCAGCGGCAATAGAGATTTAATTATTTGGCGATAAAGACATTTGGCGTACCGGCCGGGAGTGTCGCTGCCGTCACCGCAACAGGTGATTATTGCCTTTACAGTCGGGTATTTGTCTCTACACCGGATTTTAAGGATAACTGCTGCTGCGGACAGGGCTGTTATTCCCGCTCATCAGTTATGATAGGCTTCCTCCCCTTCGGTCAGGAAGAGATTTTTCACAATGTTCATTTCCATGAACGAAGTACTCTGCTCCTTGCGCTGCGAGCCAAGATAACAAATGCGGTCGTCTTCGTGAATGACGCCGTCGGCAAGCAGTTTGCGCAAAGCGGCGAGCAGGAATTCGTGTCCGAAGCTTTTCATGGGCATATATATGGCATAAATACCGTAAGACAATGCCAGATGGCGCACAGTTTTGGCTTTGTAGCAAATGGCCAGTACGATGCGTTTGCCGCGGTAGGAGGAGACATAACGGGCCGTCCGTCCGGTATAGCTGTCGAGTATGATGGCCCGCAGGCGCATACGCTTGGTAGCCATCACGGCCTCTTTGGCAAAAAATTCCGTTACGTCAGGGTGTTCGGGCAGCGGAATGTCCATGTCCTGAAAGTATTTGTAATTGTCTTTCTCAGCCTGTACAGCGACCTTGGCCATTACGCGCACTGCCTCTATGGGGTAGTCGCCGTAGGCCGTCTCCCCCGACAGCATGAGGGCATCGGCATGTGAATACACAGCATTAGCGATGTCGGTCACCTCGGTACGTGTGGGACGCGGGTTGCGTATCATGCTCTGCAGCATCTGTGTGGCTACTATGACCGGTTTGTGCGCACGGATAGCCTTGCTCACCAGACGGTGCTGTATGCCGGGAATGAGTTCCTGCGGCACTTCTATGCCCAAGTCGCCACGGGCCACCATAATGCCATCGGCGGCTTCGAGAATTTCATCGATGTTGTCCACGCCCTCCTGATTCTCGATTTTGGCAATGATGCGGATGTCGCTGCCGGCCTCGTCGAGTATTTGGCGTACGGCTGCAATGTCGTCTTTCGACCGTACAAAGGAGTGGGCTATGAAGGCAATGTCCGCTTCGATGGCAAAGCGGATGTTCTCTCTGTCGCGTTCGGTGAGCGCCGGCAAATTGATGCGTATGCCCGGCACGTTTACGCTTTTGCGCGAACCTAGTGTGGCATCATTCTCCACGCGGCAGGTGAGCCGGTCGGCGGTTTTGGCTTCAACGATAAGACCCAGGTCGCCATCGTCGATGAGTATATGGGCGCCTTCCGGAAGATCGTTTACGAAATCGGGATAGCTTACGGCTATGCAGTCGTGTGTGGTGATAAGTTCAGGGTTGCCCACAATGTCTATCAATTCGTCGCGCAGGAACTCTATGGGCTGTTCACACCGTGTGGTACGCACTTCGGGTCCTTTGGTGTCGATGAGTACGGCTATGTGGCTAGACACCTCACGCACGTTGTTGATGACGCGTCTCATTCCCTCCGGCCCCTGATGCGCGGTGTTGAGGCGTACAACGTTCATGCCTTCCTCATAGAGCGAGCGCAACAGGCCGATGTCGCAGCGGTTGTCGGAAATTGTGGCTACAATCTTGGTTTTCTTATACATTATGGTCTGTGTTGGATTTTTAAATTTGTATTTTCCTGAGACGTCTCATCCCTTTTCCTTTGCGTAGGACCTGAGGCGGCAGGAAGTTCAGCCGATGAGCGCTTCCAGTCCGAGGCGGTAGGAGCCGAGTCCGAAACCGCATATCACGCCGCGGCAGGCCGGCGCAATTACGGAGTGGCGACGGAAGTCCTCACGGGTGTGTACGTTGGATATGTGTATTTCCACCACAGGTACATGAATGGAGCGGATGGCATCGTGCAGGGCTACGGACGTATGGGTGTAGGCCCCTGCGTTGAGCACAACGCCGTCGACGCCCTCGCGGGCGGCCTCCTGCAGTCGGTCGATAAGGAACCCCTCCACGTTGCTCTGGAAGTAGAGCAACTCGATGTGAGGATAACGGCTGCGGAGACTCTCAAGGCAGTCGTCCATGGTGCCTGCGCCGTATATGCCGGGTTCACGGCTACCCAACAGATTGAGATTGGGGCCGTTCATGATTAAAATCTTCATTGTGGCGGTCAGAATGTCGCTTAGAAATAATTACTTTTGCAAATGCTCTGCAAAGTTACAAAAAACCTCGTAATATGAACGATAGCGACATTATTAATAATAAACAGCCGGCATCCGGCACAAAGCCTGCCGAAACTGGCGGGCTGGACGCCGAAGTATACGACCGCTGGTTTAAAAAGAAAAAAGATCCGGAAGTATTGGGCAAATATCTCGTCTATCTGCTTCTTGAGCAGGGGCTGTCGGAGAACACACGGCTGGCCTACGAGCGTGATGTGCGCCGCTTTTTCGAATTTCTTGATGACGAAGGTCTGCGGCCGGAAGAAGTGCGACTCGACCATTTGCACCGTTTCATGTGTCACCTTGCAGACATGGGTATCGGTGCCCGGTCGATAGCGCGCATAGCTTCAGGAATAAGATCGTTCTACGGTTTTCTCGTACTCGACGGCTACACCGACCGCGATCCCACAGAGTTACTCCATTCGCCGCAAATAGGCAAGCATTTGCCCGAAGTTCTCAGCCTCAGCGAGGTGGACGCAATCATCGAAGCCGTAGATCCGGCTCACCCCGACGGACCGCGCGACCGCGCCATCATCGAAGTGCTTTACAGTTGCGGCCTGCGTGTGAGCGAATTATGCAACCTGCGCCTATCTGACCTGTTTCTTTCCGACCGCTACATACGCGTGACAGGCAAAGGGACCAAACAGCGCCTTGTGCCCATTTCGGAAAAGGCCATCGCCGAACTGGAATGCTGGTTTGAAGCGCGTCAGGAAATAGAACCGAAACAAGGAGAGGAAGACTACGTTTTCATCAGCCAGAAACGGCGGCAGCACCTTTCGCGCATTACGGTGTTTCATAATTTGCGCGTTTTTGCCCAAAGAGCGGGCATTGCCAAAACCATCAGCCCCCATACGTTCCGCCACACCTTTGCCACACACATGCTGGAAGGCGGTGCCAATCTGCGCTTCATACAGGCCATGCTCGGACATGCCAATATCGACACCACTGAAATATACACTCACCTGGACATGCGTTTCCTGCGCCAGCAGGTCCTTGAGCATTTTCCGCGTAACAGGATGGAAAGAGACACTTCACCGGCAGAATAAAACGGGAATGATATCCTCTGAAAAATCACATTTCCCGTTTTTAACATTTCTTGCTTTTGCCTTTTTAATTCCGTATATTTGCAACAGCAAAGCGGGCGGTCTTCATGAGACACCCGCTTTTTCACGTATCAGAGGACATGGACAGAGGTGAAAAACACTATATTTTCACCTCAAAAAGCATTACTTGGAATTTTTACGGCAATACTTGGAGTTAAAATTCCGATACGGACTTTTTCTCTTTCACTATTTCAAACCTATGTTTTAACACTCCAAAGTGTTGCGGAAAGTTAAATATGTTAAAGTTGAAAAGGGCTTTCTATTGATTACAGAATGGTTGAAAACATTTTCTCGATTGCAGCGGAAGAGCATCCGGCTATATCAATAAAGGAAACGTCTCCGTACAGACAAGGCGATAGGCCCTCTTTGTACGGAGACGTTTGCCATTTCGTGGGTAAATGGTCCTTATTCTTTGTCTATGAGTTGCCACAACTCCACAAGAGCCATCTGGGCGTCGCGCTCGGCTTCAAGTTGCTGTGTGCGCGCGTTGTAGTAAAAGGAGATTTCCAGCAGATAGTCCAAAAGCGATATCTGTCCCAACTCCAGCGAACGGCGGATCAGATGTGCATTGTCTGCCCGGGCAAGGTCTTCTGTGAGTTTGTCGGCTGTCTGGCGCAGGTTCCGGGCAGAGGCATAGCGCTTCATCAGATTCGTTTCCAGCCGTTTGGCGGCATCAGCACGTTCCATTTCCGATAGGGCCAGCAGGGCGCGGCTCTCGGCTGTTTTTTTCCGGCTGTTGCCCCACAGGGGTATACTCAGCCCGATGGTCACGCCGCTGTGTCTCTCGCCTTTGATGTACTCACCGGTGTAGCCTACCGAAAGGTTGGGAAGTCCTTCTGTGCGGGTCAGACGCAGGCGGTCGTGCTCCTGGCGGATGGCGGCGTCGGCCGCTGCCAGTTCCGGACTGGCGGTTTCGATGTCTGAGCGCAGTTCGTCCAGTGGGGGTAGGGCGGGAACGGCGTACACGGTGTCGTTCCACGCCAAGTCCGCTTTGCCTCCTAGACGGTTAAGGTCGAATTGTAACGACTGCCGCTCGGACAGGGCGCGCTTCAGCTCCGTTTGCGCCAAAGTGGTGTTAAGGCGTATTTTGTTGAGGTCAATGGCGTTGAGGTCGCCGCGCTCATAGCGTTTGCTGCATAGCGACATGACTTCCTGAGCCACGGCGAGGCGCCGCTTCAGTTCGTCGCACAGGAGATTGTAATAAGTCAGGTTGACGATAATGCGGTCGGCTTCCGCCAGCATGTCGCGCAGACTGATGCGGTAGTCCTGTTCCAGTTTGCCGGCACCGCTTTGTGCCAGCCGGCGACGCCGGCCTGTCAGGACTCCCCAGTCGAGTTGCTGTGTTACGTCAACGCCTTTTACGGCCGGAACTCCGGCCGGCGCGCCCCATTTGTAGGAGAATCCCACTTCGGGATCGGGGAGGCGGAGCGAGGTTTCCATACCCGCCTTTCCGGCCTCCACTCCCTGGCGCAAGGCGCGCAGGGTGGTGTTGCCTTTCACTATGCTGTCGAGCAGCGCGGAACGGCGCTCTGCAACGCCGCTTTGGGCTGCCGAGAGCATTGGCAGGCAAAGAAGAGCGGACAATATATATAAGTGTCGTTTCATTTTCATCGGATAATATGATTTTATTCGTCTCCGCCTATGGCGGTCTTGCTGCAATAGCGCAGGTAAATGACGGGAATTACTATCAGGTTGAGCAGCGTGCTGGTGAAAAGTCCGCCGAGCATGACCGTAGCCATAGGACTTTGTATTTCGTTGCCCGGAAGGTCGTGCCCTATCACTAACGGTATGAGAGCCAAACCGCTGGTAAGTGCTGTCATGAGGATGGGAAGAAGTCGGTCCGTAGAACCGCCGAGCACACTTTCTTCAGGAGATACGCCCCTGCGCCGCAATTCGTTATAACGGTCTACGAGGAGCATGCCGCCGCGCGTGGCTATGCCGAAGAGCGATATAAAGCCGATGATGGCCGGAATACTTATGACGCTGCCCGTCACAAGCAGCGACAGTATGCCGCCGGTCAGAGCCAGGGGCAGATTGAGTAACACGACAACGGACTGGCGCCAGGAACGGAACTGGAAGAACAGCAGCAGAAGGATGATCACAACGCTCACTACGGAAAGGAAAAGCAGCGTGCGCGAGGCAGAGGCTTCGCTTTCAAACTGGCCGCCATACTCCACGTGGTAGTCCTGCGGCAACTTTACTTTCGTGTCTATTCTTTGTCTGATGTCAGCCACGACGGAACTCATGTCTCGTCCGGCCACGTTGGCGGATACTACGATTCTGCGGCGGGCGTTCTCGCGGTTAATCGTGTTGGGACCTGATGTGGAACGGATGTCGGCCACTTCTTCAAGAGGTACATGTCGTCCGTCGGCAGTGGAAATGAGCAGTCCTTTCACCCGTTCGATGCTTTGCCTGTCGTTGTCGCTCACCTTTACAGTAAGGTCAAACGTTTTCCCGCCTTCATTGATTTGCGATACCACCTCGCCGGCCAAGGCCGCCCGCACGTACTGTGAGAATTCCGGTAAGGTTATCCCCATCCGGGCAAGGAGCTGGCGGCGCGGACTGATAGTAAGTTGAGGCCGCTCCACCTGCTGTTCCACATTAAGGTCGGCTATGCCTTTCACATCCGCTATGGCTTTTTTAATTTCGCTGCCCAAACTGTAAAGGCGGTTAAGGTCCGTGCCGAACACCTTTATCGCTATATTGGCGCGTGTGCCCGAAAGCATGGCATCGATACGATGGGAAATGGGCTGTCCTATTTCTATATTGACTCCCGAAAGAATGGAAAGTTTCTGACGTATGTCATTCATGATTTCCTCTTTCGAACGTCCCTGCAGTTCAAACGGAACTTCCATCTCACTGGTGTTTACACCGAGCGCATGCTCGTCAAGTTCGGCACGTCCCGTTTTCCGGGCCACGTCCCTTACTTCAGGAATAGTCAGCAACAGCTGTTCGGCACGCCGGCCTATGCTGTCACTTTCGTCAAGTGAAATACCGGGCAGTGTGCTTACATTTATCGTGAATGAGCCTTCGTTGAACGGCGGAAGGAAGGAGCGCCCTATCAGAAAGAAGCCCGAGAGCGTCAATATGAAAAGTACAGCTACGCCCACACTTATGAGGCGGCTGCAGTGGAGTACCTTCCGCAGCAACACGGCGTAACCCTTTTTCATGCGTTCTACCCAGCGCGGTGTTTTCAACTCTTTCTTTTGGTCGCCAAGCAAATAGCTGCACAACACGGGAGTAAGCGTCAGCGCCACAAGCGTGGAAGCGAAAAGCGATACAATGAATGCGACGCCTAGGGGTACGAGCATGCGCCCTTCCAGGCCCGACAGGAAGAAGAGAGGTAGAAAGCTTACCACTATGATGAGCGTGGAGTTAAGAATAGGCATGCGCACTTCACATGAAGCCTCCTTCACCACGCTGATCAAAGGCCGGCGTTCGTTTTCCGGTAACTGGCGGTTGGCGCGTAGCCTTTTAAATACGTTTTCTACATCCACAATGGCGTCGTCGACTAACGATCCTATGGCGATGGCCATACCTCCGATGCTCATCGTATTGATGGTCAGCCCCATGAGCTTTAATGCGATGATCGAGACTAGGAGCGAGAGCGGAATAGTTAGGAGTGATATGAACGTGGTGCGGGCGTTCATGAGGAAAATAAAAAGCACGAGTACGACGAATATACCTCCTTCGATGAGCGACTTTTGGATATTGGAGATCGAAGAGTCGATGAAAGATTGCTGGCGGTAGAGCTGTGTATTCACCTTGACATCTGCCGGCAGCGATACGCGGAGCGCGGCCATGGTGCTGTCGAGTTGTTCGGTCAGTTCAAGTGTGCTTGTGGCGGGCTGTTTTGTTACGGTGAGCAATACGCCCGGTTTGCCCGATATGGAAGCTAGTCCTATGCGCGGGGCTTTTGTGGCGAGCCGCACATCGGCCACATCGGCCAGAACTACCGGCTGTCCATTGCTGTTCTGCTTGATGACAGCCTGAGCCATGTCTGCGGCTTCGGTAGTGGAGAGCAGCCCGCGGACAATGTATTCATTGCCATATTCATAGAGTACGCCACCGTTGGTGTTGCGTGTCATTTGTTGTGTGGCGTTGAGTATTTCCGTGAGGCTTATACCGAAACGGCGCATGCGCTCGGGATGGAATTGTATTTGGTATTCCCGTATGTCGCCGCCCATAACGGTGACCTGTGCCACACCGCCTGTTGATAGCAGCCGCGGACGAACGGTCCAGTCGGCCAGGGTGCGCAAGTCAGTCTGTGACGTTGAGTCGGCCGTGAGTCCGATGAACATGACTTCGCCCATGATTGATGACTGCGGTCCCAGTGTGGGTTGACCCACACCGTCGGGCATATCATCGGCCAGGGTCGATAATTTTTCAGACACTATCTGCCGGTCTCTGTAGATGTCTGTTCCCCAGTCGAATTCCACCCATACTACGGAGAATCCGTTGGTGGATGAGGAACGTACGCGGCGTACGTCGGTAGCGCCGTTGACGGCGGTTTCGATGGGGAAGGTGACGAGGCGCTCCACCTCTTCGGCGGCCATTCCGCCTGCTTCGGTCATCACTACCACAGTGGGGGCGTTGAGGTCGGGAAAGACATCGACTTCCATGCGCCACGCCGTCCAGCAACCGGCGATGAGCAGTAATATGGTTGCCGGGAGGATGATGAGACGGTTCTTCAGGGAGAAGGATATGATTTTGTTGAGCATCACATTTTTCTTTTGATAATTACACTTTCGGATGTCAGTGACTGTGCCCGTGGCCTTCGGGTATGGTGCCGGCACTGGCTGCAAGTTTCACCTGTGTCACACCGTGTGTCACCACCTTGTCGCCGGCTTTGAGTCCTGAGGTTATTTCAACGCGTGTCCCGTCGGAGGCCCCGCACGTTACTTCCTGTTTGAGGTAGGAGTGGCCGGAATGCTGAAGGTAGACGTAAAAGATGCCTTGCTCTTCGGTAAGTGCCGCTGAGGGGACGCTGATGACATTCCGGCGTGTGTTGCCTAGAAGGTAGACTTCGGCGTAACTGCCCGCCACGATGTTGCCTACGTTGTCAAACTCGAAGATTACGGGCACGAAGAAGTCTGCCGCATCCGCTGCCTGACCTTTTGAAACCAGACGGCCGTTCATGTTTGAGAGGCTGTAGAATGTTGCGTTTTCCGCGTATGCCGGTCTGAAACTGGCACTTTTGATTTGTGGCAGGAAGTTGTAGAAACGTTCGGGCAGTTCGGCGCGGAGTTGCAGGCGGCGGCTTTGCGTGATGGTGGCCAGGGCTTGTCCGGCATTCACGTAGTCTCCGTCCTTCACCATGACATTCTTTATGTATCCGCCCGCAGGTGCGGTCACCGCGCGTGTTTGGTTGCCACCTCCCAGACTGGCCGTTGTGGTGCGTGCCGTTTCATAGCGTTGCCGCGCCTCGTCAAGTTCGCGTGCCGTTACCAGCCGGTCTTCTGCCAGAAGTTTCATGCGTTCGTAATTGGCTTTTGCGGTTTCCAGTTCCGCTTTTGCGGCGGCGGCGGGGTTGCCGTCGGCCATTTGTGCGGCCGAAACGGTGAATAGCGGCTGTCCTCGTCTGACGGGAGCCCCGTCGGTGAGCGGCGTTGCGGGCAGGCTTACAATGCCGGCCATGGTTGCAGTAACGGTCGCTTCGGTGCCTTGGGCCGGCAATATACGGCCGCTCACTTCCACAACCTCTGAGAAATCGCCTTTCTGTACCGTTTCGACAGTCAGGCCGGCCGCTTTGGCTTTTTCCTCAGAGAAAAGGATTTCGTCTTCGCCATGTGCGTGTTCCTTTTTCTCTTCATCGGGTTTGTCATGGCCTTTATGGCCGGCGTGGTCGCATCCGGCAACAGTCAGGGCTGCGGAAATGACGAGCCACAAGAGATAGAATGAATGTTTCATGTTGAGTCTTTTATTAGGAGAATAGGGGGGATTTATGACCATGACAAACGAAACCGGCAACCGGTAAGCCGGTATGGCCCGTATCCGTTGTAATGGTGTGGGAAATAGGAGTGAAGCCAGAAAACTGAAACTTTCCGGTTCTGAAAAAACAATTAATGAGGGGATTTATAAAGAAGGAGGACCTCTCAGAGCATCTGCCGGCGCCAACCGACTGTTCAGCCTGTAAAAGGGTATAGGCTCCAGCCGTTCTGAACAGTGGCGGATAAGTGGTGGCAACGTTGCTCCCTCGCCAGCCATGGCCATTGGCGGCAACACCATCTGCCCGTCGGCCTTTTTACCCGTTATGGCAGATTGGCGCGCCATTTTCAGGCTGCATTGTCCGTGGTCTTTCTCCTTGGAGCCGGTGTGGCCGGGAACCTCTTCCTCGCCGTGCTGCCGGTTGTCACACAACTCCGTACCGAAGCAAACTTCATCGCCATGGTGGTGATGAGGCCAAAGAGTGGCCGTCATGACAAGGATAACGGCCGATAGCACATGGAATATGTTGCAGCGGCTATGCGTCATTTTAAAATATTACAGCGATGAGGGAAGCGGGACCTCATAGAGCATCCGGTTCGTGGTTGCGTCCCGCATGAAGTTTTCTTTGATTTGCAAAATTAAAAAATATCTCTTGCAAACAGGTTGCAAAAATCTTAAATTAATGCAAATCGGAAGAACTGTTTGGCCACATTGGCCTTTGCCTGTGATTTTAACACAATTTGCTTTCCGCCGGAAAATGTCGTATCTTTGTAACAGCGGGGCGGGACTCTTCACGGAGAAGTCCCGCTTTTTCAGTGTTTTTCAGCCGGAATAAAAGAGAAAACCGGCGTATTTCTTCCCGAAAATCCCCGTATTCGAATTCAAATTCCCCGTATTCGTGTTAAAATTCCGATACGGACTTTTTCTTCTGCACTACTTACAACCTATGTTTTAACACTCGGAATTGTTGCGGAAAGTTAAATATGTTAAAGTCTTGACCATTCCCTCCCCAGTGAGAAAACCATATATTTTATTGCATTGCAAAGCGGTAATTCTCAATCAAAAGCGCTAACTTTGCAAATTGGAAATAAATGCACAAACGAAACACATGGAAAAAGAATTGTTTACAGAACAGCCCTATCGGGTGGCCGACCTGTCGCTCTGCGACTTCGGACGTAAGGAAATAGAAATAGCCGAGCACGAAATGCCCGGCCTCATGGCCCTTCGCGAAAAATATGCCGGGCAGCAGCCTCTTAAAGGAGCCCGAGTGATGGGCTCGCTCCACATGACCATACAGACGGCCGTACTCATCGAAACCCTCGTGGCTCTCGGCGCGGAAGTGTGCTGGTGTTCGTGCAATATCTATTCCACGCAGGACCATGCCGCAGCGGCCATAGCCCAAGCGGGGGTGGGCGTGTATGCCTGGAAGGGCGAGACGCTGGCCGATTACTGGTGGTGTACCCTGCAGGCCATGAACTTCGCAGGCGGACAGTTGCCCAATCTTATCGTGGACGATGGCGGCGATGCCACTCTTATGATACACTTGGGCGTAGAGGCCGAAAAGAATGCTGCCGCACTCGACACACCATCGGCGAGCGGCGATGAGGCTGAGCTGAAAAACATCCTCAAGCGCACACTGAAGGAGCGGCCAGGCATGTGGACCGAACTGGCCAAAGGCATGCGGGGCGTGAGTGAGGAGACAACCACCGGCGTGCACCGTCTCTACCAAATGATGGAACGTGGCGAGCTGCTCTTTCCGGCTTTCAACGTCAACGACTCTGTGACAAAGTCGAAGTTCGACAACCTCTACGGTTGCCGTGAGAGTCTGGCCGACGGCATCAAGCGCGCCACCGATGTGATGATAGCCGGCAAGGTGTGTGTAGTGGCCGGTTACGGCGAGGTGGGCAAGGGATGCGCGCAAAGCATGCGTTCCTACGGCGCCCGTGTCATAGTTACGGAAATCGACCCCATCTGCGCACTTCAGGCAGCCATGGAGGGATTCGAAGTGCTGACCATGGACGAAGCAGCCCCACAGGGCAATATCTTCGTAACCACAACGGGCAATATTGACGTCATAACGACCCGCCACATGGAGGCGATGCCCGACCAGGCCATCGTATGCAACATCGGTCACTTCGACAGCGAAATACAGGTGGAGGCTCTCAAGAGGCTGCCGGGCGTGGAAGTGACAAACATCAAACCGCAGGTAGACAGCTACCGCTTTGCCGATGGACACCGCATAACCCTTCTGGCCGACGGACGCCTGGTCAACCTCGGATGCGCTACGGGGCATCCCTCCTTCGTTATGTCAAACTCTTTCACCAATCAGACATTGGCACAGATAGAACTCTTCAAAAAAGATTATCCCGTAGGCGTTTACCGTCTGCCGAAATATCTCGACGAAGAAGTGGCGCGTCTCCATCTGGAGCGTATCGGCGTACATCTCACACGTCTCACACAGGCACAGGCCGACTACATCGGCGTACCGGTGGAAGGACCATACAAAGCGGAACACTACCGCTATTAAACGGAAAGTTTCAGGTGGAAACAACTAAAATAAAGAAAACGACCAATGAACGATTTTCTCAAAAAAAACAGCAGGACCATTCTGATGGACATCGCTATGGTGGTGCTTTTCCTTCTCGTAGGATTTGCCTACTTTCAGGAACCGGTATCACAAGGTATGGTTTTGGGCGGACACGACACCGACGCCTCCATCGGGCAGGGACGTGAGCTGACGGAATATTACGAGAGCCATGACGGAGAAACCACACGATGGACAAACTCACAGTTCAGCGGTATGCCGACTTACCAGATGGCGCCATCCTACAGTGCCACGCAGTTTCTGGGAAAGGTGGCGGGTATTTACGAATTGGGCATGACTGGCGTCATGTGCTATACGTTTGTATTCCTGTTGGGTTTCTACATCCTGCTGCGGGCATTTGACTTCAAGCCCTACCTCGCGGCGCTTGGAGCCATATTATGGACTTTCTCCTCTTACTTCTTTATTATAATAGGTGCAGGGCACATCTGGAAAGTCATGACACTGGCCTTCGTGCCGCCCACTATCGGCGGGCTCGTGCTCTGTTATCGCGGAAAATATCTATTGGGAGGAGCGGTGACCGCACTCTTCACGGCCTTTCAGATACTTTCCAACCACGTACAGATGACCTACTATTTCGGATTCGTAATGTTCTTCATCGTACTGGCTTATCTCATACAGGCCCTGCGTTCGAAGAAAAAGACCGATGCCGCGCAAAACAGCGGAGAAGCATTTCCCGCAACGCGCCTCAGCCTCTCGCGCTGGGCAAAAGCCACAGGCGTCATTCTTGTGGCGGGACTTCTCGGAGTGGCGGCCAATCTGCCGAATATCTACCACACTTACGATTACGCCAAGCAGACCATGCGTGGAGGCACTGAACTGTCGCCCCTTCCGGCAAAGGATGCGGAACCTGCCGAAGCTACAGCAGCCGACAAAAGCGGCGGACTGGATTTTGACTATATAACGCAGTGGAGTTACGGCGTAGACGAAACCCTCACGCTCCTCATCCCAAGATACAAAGGAGGCGGTTCGGGCGAACCGGCCCTGACAGAGGAAAACTTATACGACGATCCGCAGGCACAACTCTTGCCCTACGTTCAGCAATTGGCACAACAGGGTGTACCGCAACCGCCCGGCGTGACACAATACTGGGGCAATCAGCCTATGACGGTAGGACCCGTATATGTCGGAGCTTTCGTATGCTTCCTTTTCATACTGGGGCTGTTCATCGTGAAAGGCCCCATGAAATGGGCGTTAGCCGCCGCTACCATTCTGTCTCTTGTCTTCGCCTGGGGGCATAACGTGCCGGCCGTTACGCACTTCCTTATCGACCATCTGCCTATGTACAATAAATTCCGCACCGTATCATCGGCTCTCGTCATTGCGGAATTTACCATGCCACTCTTAGGCATCATGGCGCTGGCGCGTATTTTCCAAAATAGGGAAATACTCCGTACAACGCGTGGAAAAGCCGGTTTTGCCGCTGCTACTGTTCTGAGCGCCGGCGTGTGCCTCCTGTTCTGGATGTTCCCTAGTCTGGCAGGCAATTGTATTTCTGCCAACGAATTTCCATTTATGGAGTCCATTGCAGAAGTAATCGGAAAGGATTTCGCACAAAGCTACACGGACGCATTGACTGCTGTGCGTCACAGCACATTGTCGGCCAGTGCCGGCCGCTCGTTGCTGATTATTTTTATTAGTGGGATTATCTTGTTCTGTGCCGCTCGCTGGAAACGTTTCCCGGCCTGGGCTGCCTGCGTTTTGCTCGGAGCAGTGTCACTGGCCGATATGTGGAGCGTCAACCGGGAATATCTGAATGTTGAGAAGAACTTCACGGATCCCGTGGCACAGACTGGAAAATTCCTTCAGAAGACTCCGGCTGATGAGCTGATACTCCGCGATAAATCTTATTACCGCGTGCTCAATCTGTCAACGGGGCAGACGTTTAACGAAAACGCCACGAGCTACTGGCACCACAGCATCGGCGGATATCATGCCGCCAAACTACAGCGTTACCAAGACCTTATCGACCGTCAGCTGGTTCCTGAAATCAGCAGCTTGGGAAAAGGGATATTCCAAGAGCCAGGCGCAGAAATGGCCTTATTGGCAGACAGTTTGTGTCCTGTTCTGAACATGCTTAACATGAAATATGTTATTCTTCCTGGTAATGGCAACAATCTGGTGGTGGCATGCAATGACCATGCCAATGGCAACGGTTGGTTTGTCAACAACGTGAAATTCGTGAAAGGCGCCGATGAGGAAATGTCCGCACTCACAGGATTGGATACAAAGCATGCAGCCATAGCCGATGAGGAGTTCCGTCATGTTCTTGAAGGTTCTCCGCTGGGCAACGGTTCTGTGAAACTGACAAAATACGAACCGAACGAACTGCACTATGACATCTCGTCGGAAAAGGGTGGCGTTGTAGTGTTCTCCGAAGTATATTATCCCGGCTGGACGGCTACTGTGGATGGCGAAGCCGTAGAGGTGGGCCGCGTGAACTACTTGCTGCGTGCCATCAAGGTTCCGGCGGGCAATCACAAAGTTGTGCTTGATTTCCATCCGGCCACGGTGGCAACGACTAATGTCATTGCTTACACCGCTATAGCCATCGTATTGCTTCTTTTCGCTGGCGCGGTGGTTTTCCAGTTTACTAGAAAAATCAAAAACAAACCATAATTACCGCACTTGTTGTCGGATAGAGAAATTCCGGTAAAGGAAAAAGATCCGGCTGCAACGTATATAAAATCATCATTAATATTCATCCCCAATGAGTCTTCAATGTGGAATTGTGGGACTGCCCAATGTCGGTAAGTCCACCCTCTTCAACTGTCTGAGCAACGCAAAGGCACAATCTGCCAATTTTCCCTTTTGCACCATAGAACCCAACGTGGGTGTCATTACCGTACCCGACGAACGTCTGACCAAGTTGGCCGAGCTTGTCAACCCCGGGCGCATCGTGCCCACTACGGTGGAAATCGTCGACATTGCCGGTTTGGTGAAAGGTGCGTCGAAGGGCGAAGGACTGGGCAACCAGTTTTTGGGCAACATTCGCGAAACGGATGCCATCATACATGTGTTGCGTTGCTTCGACGATGGTAATGTAGTGCACGTAGACGGTTCTGTAGATCCAGTGCGTGACAAGGAAATTATCGACACCGAGCTTCAGCTCAAGGATCTTGAAACGGTGGAGAACCGTATCAGGCGCGTGGAGAAAATAGCTCAGGTAGGCGGTGACAAAGCAGCCAAACTCGAGTATGACGTTCTCGTAGCCTGCCGCGAAGCTCTCTTGCAAGGCAAGTCTGCCCGAACCGTGCAGTTTGATAGCAAAGAGGAACAGAAGGCCGCCCGCAGTCTTTTTCTCCTTACGTCCAAACCTGTTCTCTACGTGTGCAATGTCGATGAAGCTTCGGCATCGGAGGGCAACCATTATGTGGAAGCTGTTCGCGAAGCTGTGAAGGAGGAAGGCGCCGAGGTACTGGTGCTGGCAGCGCAGACGGAGGCCGATATTGCCGAACTCGAAACCTATGAAGAGCGGCAGATGTTTCTACAGGATGTCGGGCTGGAAGAAAGCGGATGCAACCGCCTTATTAAGGCCGCCTATAAAATGCTCGAACTTGAGACGTTCATCACAGCCGGCGAGATGGAGGTAAAAGCCTGGACTTACCGCCGTGGCTGGAAGGCTCCGCAATGTGCCGGCGTAATCCACACAGACTTTGAGAAAGGTTTCATCCGTGCCGAGGTCATCAAATACGATGATTACGTGCGGCTCGGTTCAGAAAGCGCCGTCCGTGAAGCCGGCCTTCTTCACGTGGAAGGCAAGGAGTACGTTGTGCAGGATGGTGACATCATGCATTTCCGTTTCAACGTGTAAGCAGTCTGGACGGACGGCAGCTTGAAACAGATGCAACATGCCTGACACCTGTCCGTTTACGGAAGTAGGTTGTCGTCCACAATCTTAAAATATACACAACATGACAGCATATTCCGTTCTGTGGAACCCATCGAAGGACCTCCTCAGCATAGGTTCCTTCACCATCCATTGGTACAGTTTTCTTTGGCTCATAGGTTTAGGCCTGGCCTATATCATAGTGTTCCGCCTCTATCGCAGGCAGCAGATTCCGATGGAGAAGTTCGAGCCTCTTTTCTTTTATTGTTTTGTCGGCATATTGCTTGGTGCCCGTCTGGGCCATTGCTTGCTTTACGATCCGGGTTATTTTCTTTCCCATCCCGTCGAGATGCTCCTTCCCGTCCGGCAGACCATTGACGGCGGCTGGCGGTGTACCGGCTATGCCGGTCTGGCCTCACACGGTGGCACTGCGGGTCTCATGCTGGCCTTGTGGCTTTATGTGCGCCGAACAAAGGTGAATATCATGCGTGTGCTCGACAATATCGCCATAGCCACTCCTATAACGGCCTGCTGCATCCGTCTGGGCAACCTCATGAATTCCGAAATAGTGGGTAAATACACCGGTTCGGACTACGGTTTCATATTTGTCGCTAACGGTGACATCTTTCCACGTCATCCCGGACAGCTTTACGAGGCTGTGGCCTATTTTCTGTTCTTCATTATAGGGGTGGCGCTTTATCGCCGCTTCAGCCATAAGGTAGGAACGGGATTCTTCTTCGGCTACTGCCTCACCACCATCTTCATGTTCCGTTTCGTGGTGGAGTTCTTTAAAGAAGTGCAGGAAAGCTGGGAAATATCCATGGTCAGCGCCATAGGTCTCAATCAGGGGCAACTGCTCAGCATTCCTTTCATCATCATCGGACTTTACTGCCTGTTGGGCGGCCGGTTGTGCAAGAAATGGGGTGAGCACTGATTTTAACACTATTTGCATTCGGGCAAAAAAAGTATTATCTTTGTAACAGCCAAGCGGGACTCTTCACGGAGGAGTCCCGCTTTTTCAGTGTTTTTCGGGATAGTTGAAAGGTTTTTTGGGTGTATTATTTCTCTAAATTCCAAGTATTACAATTTAAATTCCCCGTATTCGTGTTTCAATTCCAATACTTGGATTTCAAGAAATACTGCTCTGAAATGTAATGGAAAGTTAAAAATGTTAAAGTCAATCTGTAAGAAAAGTATCACAGAGGCTTGACAGGATATAACTCTTCTGCCATTTTACCCTTTCCCTGAAATTTAGTAATTTTGCATTCGTAATAACATAATACGTCACGTCATGAAAGAACAACTGACAGTGGTTAAGGTGGGTGGTAAAATCGTTGAAAATGCCGCCGCCCTGACACAACTTATCCGCGATTTCTCCACACTTTCCGGACATAAAGTCCTCGTACACGGCGGCGGTCGCACTGCTACTGACATTGCCGCACAACTTGGCGTGGAAACCCGCATGATAGGCGGCAGGCGGATCACCGATGCCGAAATGCTGCGCGTTGTAGCTATGGTCTATGGTGGACTGGTCAATAAAAACGTTGTGGCCAACCTTCAGGCCTGCGGCATTAACGCTTTGGGGCTTACTGGAGCTGATATGGACGTGATACGATCACATCGTCGCCCGGCTGGTGAGATCGACTATGGATTCGTAGGTGATGTTGACCGCGTGGACGGCGATCGTCTCACGGCATTGGTCAAGAGTGGCGTAGTACCGGTTATGGCACCCCTCACCCACGATGGCCGAGGTTCGCTGCTCAACACTAACGCTGATACCATTGCCGGGGAAACGGCCAAAGCCTTGGCCGCCCATTTTGACGTAACGCTTGTCTTCTGTTTTGAATATGCCGGCGTACTGCAATGTCCGGATAATGCAGACTCCGTCATACCGCACATTACGCCGGCAGTGTTCGAAAGTCTTGTAAAAGACGGTACGGTATCGGGTGGTATGGTGCCCAAACTGGAAAACTGTCTTGCAGCCCTTCGGGCAGGTGTGAAGCGCGTAGTTATAACCAGAGCCGACCTCATAGGCAGAGCAGGAGGTACCACCGTGACGCTTTGAGGCTTCACAATACCTGTTTTTCTGGCAGATTACAAATTGTCATTCTCTTATTTCTTTGGTCTCAATCCCTATTATGGCAAAAAAATATGAAATCATGGCGCCGGCCGGTTCACGCGAGTCGCTGGCAGCCGCTCTTAAGGCCGGTGCCGATTCCGTTTATTTCGGCATCGAATCCCTCAATATGCGCGCACATTCCGCCAGTCGCTTCACCATCGATGATTTGCGCGAAATAGCCGCCACATGCAATGAACGGGGGGTGAAAACTTATCTTACGGTCAACACCATCATCTATGATGACGATATTGAACTTATGAGGCAGATATGCGATGCTGCTCGCGATGCGGGTATTTCGGCTGTCATTGCGGCTGATGTGGCCGTACTTACTTATTGCCGCCAGACGGGTATGGAGGTTCACTTGTCAACCCAGCTCAACATATCTAACACAGAGGCTTTAAAATTTTATGCAAACTATGCCGATGTCGTGGTGCTGGCGCGTGAGCTGAATCTTTCTCAAGTCAGAGAAATACACCGTTTCATCGAAGAAAACAATGTATGCGGACCCTCAGGAAACCGTATACGGATAGAAATGTTCTGCCACGGTGCCTTGTGCATGGCTGTGAGCGGAAAATGCTATCTGTCGCTCGACAATCTCGGACGGTCGGCTAACCGCGGCGAATGTATGCAGGTGTGCCGCCGCAGTTATACCGTCCGCGACCGCGAAACCGGTGTGGAACTCAATGTCGATAATAAGTATATTATGAGTCCGAAGGACTTGAAAACAATCGGTTTCATCGATAAAATGGCCGATGCCGGCGTGCGCGTTTTCAAAATAGAGGGAAGAGCCCGCAGCGCCGAGTACGTCTATACCGTAGTGTCGTGCTATAAAGAAGCCCTGGCCGCCGTTGAGGCCGGCACTTTCAATGAAAATATGGTAGACCATTGGGATCAACGGCTTTCCACAGTCTTTAACCGCGGTTTTTGGGACGGTTATTATCTCGGACGCCGACTGGGAGAATGGAGCGGAAAATATGGCAGCAATGCCACGGAAAAGAAAGTCTATGTAGGCAAAGGGATAAAGTACTTCTCGCGTTTGGGAGTAGGGGAATTCTACATCGAGGCAGGTGAGGTGTGTGTGGGCGACCGTCTGGTTATTATCGGCCCCACTACCGGAGTAGTCTATATTGAGGCTACAGAGATTCACTTCGACAACGGTCCCGTAGAAAAGGCGGTAAAAGGACAGGCGGTGTCCATACCCGTCAGTGAAAAAATACGTCCCAGTGATAAACTCTACAAACTGGTAGCAGCTGACTGAATGCTTCGGTTCCTTTAACGCAAAACCTTTCACATTCATTTAATTTTGTCATAAAAATCCGGTTCACATGAATTTTCTTTTTGACTTCGGCGGTGTCCTTGTCGATCTTGACCGCCAGCGTTGCATAGAGGCCTTTGCCGAAATCAATTTTGACGTGAAGCCTTATCTGGGCACTTATGCGCAAGCCGGACTGTTTTCAAAACTTGAACGCGGCGTGGTGAGTATACATGAGTTCTGTGATGAACTGCGCGGTCTGTCTGAAAAAAAAGATCTCCCCGATGAGGCAATAGTCCACGCCTGGGAACAATACCTCATAGGAGTACCCGAAAACCGTCTGGAGATGTTACTCAAAATCGGACAGCATTATCCTGTACACGTGTTGAGCAATACGAATGAAATACATTGGGCGATAGCACGGGAAAGGTTTTTCCGGTATCGAGGTCATACGATAAGGGACTTTTTCAACGAAATATTTCTTTCCTGCGAATTAGGTGTGGAAAAGCCGGCACCGCAAATTTACCAGGCCGTAGTGGAACGGCTTGCTTGTCCGCCGGATGAGATTCTTTTCCTCGATGATTGCGAAGAAAATTGTGTTGCGGCACAACAGGCCGGACTGCAGGCAAGGCTTGCCCCTGCCGGCGGAAAATGGCTTGAGTTCTTTACTCCTGACGGTTACTATATATAATAAGTCCCTCATGACACCGCTCATTCCTTTTACTGCTCGGAAATACAGCAATATGGTGGCTACTATCGGCTTTTTCGACGGAGTTCATCTAGGTCACCGCTGTTTGATAGAACAAGTGATAAACGAAGCCCGCCAATGTGATATGGGTGCATTCATCGTAACCTTTTCTAATCATCCACGGACTGTAGTGAAGTCCGGTTACCAGCCAAAACTTCTTACTACTGTTCCCGAAAAAACGGAACTGCTCCGGGCCACAGGTGTGGATGCCTGCGTTATATTACAGTTCACTCCGGAACTTGCCGCACTCACTGCAAAACAATTTATGGAGCAGATATTATATCGTGAATATGGCGTAAAAAAAATAGTCGTAGGTTACGACCATCGGTTCGGTTCCGACAAATTGTCCGGCTTAACCCATTATCAACGCATTGGCAGAGAATCAGGAATAGAAGTATTGCCGGCGAAAAAATGCGTGATGGGCGATTTTACCGTCAGTTCATCGTTTGTTCGGCGTTTACTTGAAGAAGGAAATGTGGAGCAGGCGGAAAAATGTCTAGGCCGTAGCTATGAATTGTCCGGCATTGTTGTCGAAGGACACCGTGTGGGGCGGAATATCGGTTTTCCGACGGCCAATCTGCAACCGTTCTCAAAAGAAAAACTGATACCTGGCTGCGGCGTGTATGCTGTTGAAGCTATGATTGATGGCAGAACGTATGGCGCGATGCTTAATATAGGCCGGCGGCCAACCTTGAAAAATGGTGAGAATATATCGGTGGAAGCGCATATTTTTGATTTTAATGGTAACTTATACGGAGAATCTCTCTCTCTTCGATTCCGGTATCGCTTACGCAACGAGCGACAATTCGAATCGTTGGAAAAATTACAAATGCAATTAGGATGCGATTCCCTACTGGCGCGTCAATTGCTATCCTCTGTATGATAAAATCGGAATGGTTGTGCGGATTTTCTGTATGAACTTATTTGAGACAGTCACGACGTATAAGGCATGAACTGCTAGTGTGTCAAAAAGATATTCGTCTTATTGTGGATTTTCTGTGAAGTACAGCATTTCATTTTTATTGGCTACAATGAGCCAAGTTCTTTATAGAATAAGAATAACTCTTTATTAATAAGAAACATGTTTAGGTCAATAATCATTTTAAATCTCTTCGTGTTGATGTCCGTTGTGTCATTGGGGTTGGCAAGTCTCATTGAAAATGCCGACGACCTGGTTTCCGGCCATACGGAAGAGTTGCATACACCCTCCGGTGTAATATTGGGAATTTCAATGTTGGCCGGTAATTTAATGCTCGTATTAGTGTTGTGGATGATGAAGCTGGTGCGGCGTTATCCGTTGAGGCGGAACGTTTCTTTAGGTATGAAGCAGTGGTTATTGCCTACAGTGGGTACACTGCTTTTGATTTTCGGCTTACACTTATTGTTGTTGCCGGTTGGACTGGAGGATAATGGGCAAATGGACTTATTCCAGTCGATGAAATCGAATGTTTTATGTATTTTTCTACTGTGTATAGTAGGCCCTTTGACGGAAGAGATCGTTTTTCGGGAAGGTATATTGCGCTCTCTTGTCCACCGCGGACTTTCTCCCTTGAGTGCCGCATTTGTGTCGGCATTGCTTTTTGCCGTTGTACATGCTAATTGGGCACAGGCCGTACCCGCCTTGGTTGCGGGCTTTGTGTTTGGCATCCTTTATATTCGCGCCGATGATATCCGCCTGTGTGGTGTGGCGCATGTCCTTAATAACACTTTGGCAATGTTACTGCTGTTTTTTCCGGCGGCGGAATCGTACATGGTAGCCATGAACTTGGCGCTGCAACTGATTGTCGGCGCATTTCTTTTCATAGGCGGTGGAGTGTTGGTGTATTGTTCCGGCATATCTGTAAGAGGTGAGAAAATATTGTTGTTTCCTGAAAAATAAATAGTCTGTATCATGATAATTGGAAATATTGATTTGGGTCCGCGGCCTGTGCTGCTGGCGCCTATGGAAGACGTTACCGACATCGGTTTCCGTCTGCTGTGCCGTCGTTTGGGTGCGTCAATGGTTTATTCGGAGTTTGTGGCAGCTGATGCTTTGGTACGCATGGTAAACCGCAGTCTGGAAAAACTGACTGTATGTGAGGAAGAACGTCCCGTAGCTATACAGATTTATGGCAAAGACCCTGTGGCTGTGCGCGACGCTGCCCAGATTGTTGTGGAACGTGCCCGTCCTGATGTGCTCGACCTTAATTTTGGCTGTCCGGTCAAGCGTGTGGCCGGAAAAGGTGCCGGTGCAGGAATGTTGCAGAATGTGCCGTTGATGCTTGAAATAACGCGATCGGTAGTGGAAGCTGTAAAAGTACCCGTTACAGTAAAGACGCGTTTAGGATGGGACGATAGTCATAAAATCATTGTATCTTTAGCCGAACAATTGCAGGATTGTGGCATTGCGGCTCTTACCGTTCACGGCCGTACCCGTTCGCAGATGTACACGGGGCAGGCAGACTGGACACTCATAGGCGAGGTGAAGCGTAACCCCCGCATGAATATTCCCGTTATTGGCAACGGAGATGTTTGCTGTGCCGCCGATGCGGTGCGCGCTTTTGAGGAATATAGGGTAGATGCTGTCATGGTGGGACGCGCCACTTTCGGAAGGCCCTGGATATTCAAGGAAATTCGTGACGCTCTGCATGGTGGGAGTCACGATGTGGAGAATGCTGTAGAGAGTCAATTTGCCCCCATGTCTGTTGACTGGCAGCTTGATGTGCTCAAGGAACAAGTCAGGCAGAGTGTGAGCCGTATTGATGAGTATCGTGGCATTCTGCATGTGCGCCGCCATTTGGCTGCCACGCCACTTTTTAAAGGATTGCCCAACTTCCGCCAGACACGTATAGCCATGCTGCGTGCCGAAACTGTGGATGAACTGTTTGAAATAATGGAAAGTACGCGACCGTTGCTGCCAAGGGAAGTATGAAGGACGATAGGTTGATGAATGGATCTGTCGGTTAAAATAAATGGGAAAGTCATTCTGAGAAGAATGTACTTTCCCGTTTTATTTATTTGCCGTCCCACCGGACGACGGCATTGTGAGAGAACTGAAACCCGTTGGGGAGTCAAGTGTTTGTTTTAATAAGCAAGTGACGTTTTCACCGTTGCCTCGCCGCCTTTCGGCTCAGCTTATTTTGTAGTAGACATGTTTCGTTGTCGGTTGTCAGGGGTTTATATGTTCATGACCTGACTGATAAATTTGTCGGACATGTTGCCTGTGAAATTGAGCAGACTGAAGTTTTTCTCGTCTTTGAGGCGGATGACAACAAGTTCCACTATCAGCCTGCCGCGCCGGCGGATGTATATGGCCGTGTCGTCTTTTTCTGCGTATCGCTTGTACCGCTTTTTGTTTTCACGGGCCAGCATGCCGGCCTTTTTGTAAAATACTCCGGCTTCAGAGTATTGTCCGCAAGAAATGATGCGTATGCTTTTAATTTGTGTCAGTACCTGCAGGTTCTTGTCGTCACCTTCAACCTCTTTCAGCCGGATGATGCGTTCCATCATTTGCGGACTTACAGTAGTGCAGGTCAGTTCTTCGGTATTGCCGTACGTTTCCATGAAATGAGCGGCGAAGTCATGTTCCTGTTGTGCAGAGGAAGGGAAAGCCACAATCATAAGCAATATGAGAGTGAAGAGAAACTTCTTCATATCTTACCCTTTGATGATTGGTCGTTCGTTTTTGCCGATGGAATCGGCTTTTTCTGGAATGTTAAGCACATCACGCAGTTCGCGTATGCCGTCATCGAGAGTCTCATAAGCCTCCTTCGGATTGTCGTAGGAGTCCTGATACGTAGCCGGGTTATAATCCCATTCCATCACTTCTTGCGGGCGGTTGAAAATATGTTGTGCCGCTGTGCCTACCACCATGACGATGGCCACTGACGCCACAGCCCGATAAAGCGGGCGCAGTCTGCGGCTCAACGACAGGCGTCGGGCTCGCACTATCACGGGCGCTGTGACTTGCGTGGAAGCGTTCTCTATGCCTGCCAGCCGGCAAAGCCGTTCGTCAAAGCCGGTGTCCAACTTTTCTTCCGCCTGTATGTTTTCATATACGAACAAGTCGCGCCACATTGCCAGATGCGCCGGCACCGATGGCTGTTCGAAGAACGTGCGGAGAATGGCTTCTTCCTCAGGCATGGTTTGACAAGCCCAATAGCGTTCCAGGAGTTGTTCTATATATTTATAATCCATAATTCTCAAGTTTTTCGTATTGTTCCCTCACGGTGCGTCTGGCCCGGAAGAGGATAACCTTTACGTTTTCCTCGGTCAGTCCCATGATTTCGGCCACTTCCCGAGTGGTTTTGCCTTCAATGTCGCGCAGTTGCATGACGGTACGCTGTGTTTCAGGCAACCGGTTGAATATATCGTGCACACGTTGCCGCTTTTCGTCAGCTTCCATTTGCCTGTCGGCAGTGAGAGCGCTGTCCGGCGTATCGGCTGTTGTTTCCTCTAGCGAAATGTTTTGCGCTTCGCGCTTGCGACAGCGGTCAAGGGCCAGATTCCGTCCGGTGGTGAGGACATAGGCTTCGAGCGATTTCACCTGTGAGAGTTCTTCGCGCCTTTCCCATACGCGCAGCAGCGTATCCTGCGTGACGTCCTCGGCTTCAGGTCGGTCTTGCACGATGCGCAAAGCCAGCCGGAAGAGCTTGTCTTTCAGCGGCAGCAAGTCGTATCTGAAGTCAATCTGTTTCATTGCTCTCTAATAATAAGACGGACACACAGGTGTAAAGTTACAAAAAAAGTGAGATTTTTTTCGTTTCTCATCTTTTGAGGATAAAAACGGTTTCTGCCGTTCTCTTTTTTCTTGGCAGTAGGTGGTAGCCTTTTCCCGTTCATGTTCTGATGGTAGCATTGCTGTTTTAACACTATTTGCTTTCCGGCGGAAAATTTATTATCTTTGTAACAGCCAAGCGGACAGTCTCTATGAGATTGCCCGCTTTTTCAGTGTTTTCAAGAGGATTTTCAACCCTTTCCGGCCATATTTCCGAACAAAAATCCCCGTATTGCAATTTAAATTCCAAGTATTCGTGTTAAAAATCCAATACTGACTTTCTCTTCCCCACTACCTTAAACCTATATTTTAACACATCGAAATGTAATGGAAAGTTAAAAATGTTAAAGTTTAGGGCCCAAAAAGTTTATTATAGCCGTTTGTGGAAGGTAAGTGAAAGATGAATAAAACCCGCAAACGCACCACATCATTAATTAAAAAAAAGAACAAAATACGGACACCCCGAAATATTTCCCTACCTTTGCTCCATAAATTATCTCTTTAAGAAGAAAACCAAATAAAGATATGCTGGAAATTAAAAATCTGCACGCCTCGGTCGAAGGCAAAGAAATTCTTAAAGGCATTAATCTCACCATCAACAACGGCGAAGTACACGTGCTGATGGGGCCGAACGGTTCGGGAAAAAGTACTCTGAGCAACGTGCTCGTAGGCAATCCGAAATATGAAGTGACTGAGGGAACCGTCAGTTTCAATGGCAAGGACCTCCTCGAACTTTCTCCCGAGGACCGATCACATGAGGGTATCTTCATGTCCTTTCAGGCCCCGACGGAAATCCCAGGCGTTTCGATGACCAACTTCATGAGAGCCGCAGTCAATGCCAAACGTAAATATTTCGGGCAAGAGCCGATACCTGCCGGCGAATTTCTCAAACTGCTCAAGGAAAAGCGCAAACTCGTTGGACTGGACGCCCATTTCATGAGTCGCGGCGTTAACGAAGGTTTTAGCGGCGGCGAGCGCAAACGCAATGAGATTTTTCAGATGGCGGTGCTTGAACCTTCGTTCAGCATTCTTGACGAAACCGACTCTGGACTTGACGTAGACGCCCTCCGCATAGTGGCCGAAGGCTTCAATATGTTGCGCACACCTCAGACCAGCGCCATGGTTATCACTCATTACCAGCGTATGCTTGACTATTTAAAACCCGACTTCGTACATGTGCTCGTAGACGGCCGCATTGTCAAAGAAGGTGATGCCTCATTAGGCTACGCCATCGAAGAGCGCGGGTTCGACTGGATAAAGAACGGATTGAAAGAAGCACAGGCATGAGCAGTTTAAACCAGTACATCGATCTTTTTCACGCACAAAGGACTGCTATTGACGGCGGAAGTTGTACGCCGATGAATGCAAGGCGTGAGGCCGCCCTACAGGTTCTGAAAGACAAAGGATTGCCCACACAAAAGACGGAACAGTACAAATATACAGATACCGAAACGGCATTCGCCCCCGATTACGGTCTCAATCTTCATCGGGCAGCGATAGGCATTGACCCTTATGCCACCTATCGCTGCAACGTGCCGAACCTGAGCACTTCACTCTATTTTGTGGTGAATGACACCCCATGCCCTTTCGAAAATAAAACAGCACCCTTAGCAGAAGGAGTCGTGGTCATGTCACTCTGTCAGGCGGCAATAGAAATGCCCGGTCTCATCGAAAAATATTATCATTCTGCAGCTGAAAAAAGCAACGATGCGGTAGCCGCTCTCAACACCCTGCTGGCGCAAGACGGCCTGTTCGTCTATCTGCCTCAGGGCGCATGTCCGAAACATCCCGTACAAATCGTTAACGTTTCGGTTGCCGAAACGCCCGTCATGAGCAACCGCCGCGTGCTCGTAGTGGCAGATAAAGAAGCCGAGGCCACACTCCTGTTCTGCGATCATACCATCGGAAAACAGCGTTGTTTATCCACTCAGGTAATAGAAATATTTGCCGATGAAATGGCGAAAATTAATGTATTCTCCATTGAAGAGACAACAAGTAGCAATGTACGCTTTAACAACGTATATGTAGAACAACAGGCCGGTAGCCGCGTAATTTCCAACGGAGTCGTACTGAATTGCGGCCTTACGCGCAATACGATGGAGTTCCGTCTGCTAGGTACAGGAGCACAAATGGAAACCAACGGAGCTGTAATAACCGACGAGACCCAGCACGTAGACAATAATGTCCTTGCTGATCACGTTGCGCCAAACTGTACAAGCGACATGCTTTACAAGTATGTGCTTGACGGCCGGAGCACAGGTGCTTTTGCCGGCAAGGTGCTAGTGCGTACTGACGCACAGAAAACCGTTTCGCAGCAGACCAATGCCAATCTGTGCGCTTCGCCCCAAGCCCGGGTCTATTCCCAGCCAATGCTTGAGATATATGCCGATGATGTGAAGTGTAATCATGGCTCAACAATAGGGAAACTCGATGAAAATGCCCTGTTCTATATGCGGCAGCGCGGCGTTCCCGAAGCTGAAGCCCGCCTGCTGCTTCAACATGCCTTTATCAACGACGTATTGCAGCGGGTCACATTGGAACATCTGCGCGACCGCCTTTCCCATCTCGTAGAGTTGCGCTTCCGCGGCGAACTTTCAAAATGCCGCGACTGCAAGATGTGTCGCTAAACCTTAACGGAATGCCTCTTTCCCCGAAAGAGACAGACATGCCAAGGACAGAACATTTTATAAAAATAATTCCGCGGCTTTACTTCATTACCCGCGGCTTTGTTCATACTATTTCGCGTTTCATTTAACCAATTCAGCGACGTTATGTACAATCTAGAAGAAATACGACAGGATTTCCCCATTCTCGGCAGACAGGTTTACAACCGCCCGCTCGTATACCTCGATAATGCAGCTACCACACAAAAACCACGCTGCGTTGTCGAGGCCATTGCAGAAGAGTACTATTCTGTCAATGCGAACGTACATCGGGGAGTCCACTACTTGTCGCAACAGGCAACCGACCTCCACGAGGACGCCCGTAACCGTGTTAAAGACTTCATCAACGCCCGCTCCGCCGCCGAAGTTGTCTTTACGCGAGGCACGACAGAGAGCCTTAATCTTGTGGCGGCCAGTTTCGGCGAAGCTTTCCTTAAAGAAGGAGACGAAGTAATCCTATCGGTTATGGAGCACCACAGCAACATTGTGCCTTGGCAGTTGTTGCGCGAGCGCAAAGGGATTGTGATAAAGGTCATACCCATGGACGAAGCCGGCAATCTCTGCCTGGACGTGTATGAGACACTGTTCAGTGAGCGTACCAAGTTGGTTTGCGTGGCCCATGTGAGCAATGTGCTCGGCACGGTGAACCCTGTAGAGGAAATGGCGCGGACGGCACACAAGTACGGGGCGTTTTTTTTAGTGGATGGTGCACAGAGCGTCCCTCATTTTAAGGTGGACGTGCAACAATTGAACTGTGACTTCCTCACTTTCAGCGGGCATAAGGTTTACGGTCCGACGGGTATCGGCGTACTCTACGGGCGTGAAGAACTGTTGGAGAGAATGCCGCCCTATCAGGGGGGAGGGGAAATGATAGCTCGTGTTACCTTTGAACACACCACTTACGAGCGCCTGCCTTACAAATTTGAAGCCGGCACCCCCGATTATGTCGGTTCTCACGCTTTGGCTGTAGCTCTCGATTATGTAACCCGTTTGGGCATGGATAATATTGCCGCGCATGAGCGGGAACTGACCCGCTATGCCATGAAGAGGATGCGTGAGATTGATTCTATGAAATTATACGGTGAAACCGTCGGAAAGGATGCGGTCGTAGCCTTTAATGTGGGTGACATACATCCGCTTGACTTAGGAACATTGCTCGATCGTCTGGGAATAGCCATACGAACGGGACATCATTGCGCACAGCCGCTAATGGCGCGTTGCGGCGTGGAAGGAATGGCCCGTGCCTCGTTTGCACTCTATAATACTAAAGAGGAGGTAGATGTTTTGGTGGAAGGCATAAAGCGCGTGAGCCGGATGTTTTGAAACAAAATCGGGTGACGTTTAAAAACTGCTGTATATGGTATTCTTTTCCGATGGTGCATAATTCATGAAAGACTGCTTCAAATGAAGGGTGGCATAATGAAATTAATATTCATCTTTAACTGATATACTTATGATGTTACAAACTACAACTCCTATTGTGGAGGGACATCCTATCAAGGAGTATAAGGGCATTGTTTCGGCGCAGTCCATCATCGGCGCCAATGTCTTGAAAGATTTTATGGCAGGGATGCGTGATTTTTTTGGTGGCCGTTCCAAGGCTTATGAAAAAGTTTATCGTCAGGCCAAGGAGGACGCTTTGCGTGAGTTGGCCGAAGAGGCTGTGAAACTGGGCGGCAACGCTATTGTTGGTGTACGGTTGGATTTCGAGTCGGCCGGTACTGGCGGCATGCTTATGGTTGCCGCATCCGGAACAGCTGTGGTTATCTGATCATAAGACGTTTCAGAAAAAATAATGCTTGAGCCAATTTATAATACATCCGGACTAGTGGAGGCCGGATGTGACGAAGCTGGACGCGGATGTCTGGCCGGAAGCGTTTATGCGGCCGCGGTTATTCTACCTCCGGATTACCGTAATGATGACCTCAATGACTCGAAACAACTCACAGCACGCCGCCGTTACCGCTTACGCGAGACGATAGAACGCGATGCTTTGTCGTGGGCTGTGGGAGTGGTAACCGCGGAGGAGATAGACCGCATCAATATTCTCAATGCTTCTATTCTGGCTATGCATCGTGCACTCGATGCGCTTTCGGTAAGGCCGGAATATATCATTGTGGATGGCAACCGCTTCAGGCCGTATGATACGGTGCCCTACACTACGATTGTGAAAGGTGATGGGAAATTTCTATCCATCGCAGCCGCCAGCATATTGGCTAAGACCTATCGTGACGATTACATGCAAGCCATGCATGAACAGTATCCACACTATGGATGGGACCGCAATGCCGGTTATCCGACCAAAAAACACCGCGAGGGGTTGCGCCTGCATGGCCCATCTCCTATTCATCGCCTGTCGTATAATCTCGGTATAGAACCGACATTGTTTGATGAGGTGGAGAAAAACTAAAAGCATTTGATTTACAGATCGCAAGTATCCGGAATATCCCGACATGGATTTCCGGATACTTTTTTATTCCTCATATTTAACGTTTTTAACTTTCCGTTACATTTGAATGTGTTAAAATATAGATTTGAGGCAGTGGAGAAGAGAAAGTCAGTATTGGATTTTTAACACGAATACTTGGAATTTAAATTGCAATACGGGGATTTTTGTTCGGAAATATGGCCGGAAAGGGTTGAAAATCCTCTTGAAAACACTGAAAAAGCGGGCAATCTCATAGAGACTGTCCGCTTGGCTGTTACAAAGATAATAAATTTTCCGCCGGAAAGCAAATAGTGTTAAAATGCACAGGGAATCATTAGTCGATGATGATCCGCCTTTATGGCCGGCCTGCTATTATTTTTAAATATTTTTCGATGGAATCGGTTATTTCTTCCATTTTTATATACTCGTCAGCAGTATGTGAACGGGCGGAATCACCGGGACCTATCTTGAGCGACGGCCATGGCATCAAGGCCTGATCGCTGAGCGTAGGCGAACCATAAGGCTGACCGCATAAACCTATGGCGTTGCGCACCAAAGGATGGGAAAGGGAAATGCTGGAGGAATTGAGACGCGTTGACCGTGCCTGTACATTTGAACGGATGTTTTTGACGATTTCATCGAGTATTTCTTTATTGGAATAACATTCGTTGGAGCGCACATCCACTACCATTTTACAAGTGTCGGGTACAACATTGTGCTGTGTGCCGGCATTAATAACAGTCAGAGACATCTTCACTTCTCCCAATAAGGGAGATACACGGTCAAAACGATGCCGGTGAAACCATTCCATATCTGGCAGGGCTTCGTATATGGCATTGATGCCTTCTTCGCGTGCAGCATGGCCGGCCCGGCCGTGTGCGGTAACGTCAAGTACCATCAACCCTTTTTCGGCAACAGCCGGCTGCATACCAGTGGGCTCTCCCACTATGGCGCAATCCACCTGAGGCAGCAGGGGAATGACCGCCTCTATGCCTTCTTTGCCTGAAACCTCTTCCTCGCATGAGGCCAGCCAAATGAGGTTCCATGGCAAATTCTTATGCTCACGTAAAAGACGGAATGTCTGAAAAAGACTTACCAGTCCTCCGCCGCAGTCATTGCTGCCCAGGCCATAGAGTTTGCCGCTTTCGACGCAGGGCACGAAAGGATTGTGCTGCCAGCCTGAAACAGGGCGCACCGTATCTATGTGGGCATTGAGCAACAATGTGGGACGATGTTCTTGCATGTGAGGCGTGATACACCATACATTATTGCCGTGCCGATGTGGCGAAAGACCTTTTTCTGTAGCATAACTCTCGATGAAATCGGCTGCTTTTGCTTCTTCCCTGCTCACCGAAGGTATGGCGATGAGTTTCTTGAGAACCTCTACGGCCTCATCGGTATAGTGTCGGACAATTTGACTGTTCATATTCTTTTTCTAAGTGTTTTTGACCCAAAGGGTATTACCCTGTATCACTCCGGCAAAAGTAGTAAAAACCGCACGAATTTCAAAAAAATGAGCATTCTTACTTATTTTTCAAAATAAAACTCCTACCTTTGTACTATCGGAATACCGAAAACTATGCTTAATAATTGTCATCTCTCCAAACTCATCCATGAGCAGGCCGACAAGTACGAAAGCCGTACCGCCCTCTCGTGGCGCGACTACGACCGCAACCAATGGACGCCCGTCTCATGGCGCGAAGTCTCCGACACTGTACATAAAGTTTCCAGAGCCTTACTGGAATTGGGCGTAGGCGTGCAGGAAAATCTTGCCGTTTTCTCGCAAAACAAACCGGAATGTCTTTATGTTGATTTTGGTGCTTACGGTATCAGAGCTGTCACCATTCCCTTTTATGCCACAAGCAGTGGCGCGCAAGTGGCCTATATGATAAACGATGCCGGAGTCCGCTTTATATTTGTAGGCGAGCAGTTTCAATATGATGTGGCCTTCGGCGTGATCTCAGTTTGTCCCACTCTTGAGAAAATCATCATATTTGATCGTTCCGTAAAGCGAAAGCCAAATGACAATGTGTCGGTTTTTTTTGATGATTTCCTTAATTGCGGATGTAGTGAGTCCCACGAGGCGACTTTGGCCCAACGCATGAGCGAAGCCAGTTTCAGTGATTGTGCCAACATCCTCTATACCAGCGGAACTACCGGAGCAAGCAAAGGAGTTATCCTTACTTACAGCATGTATCACGAAGGCCTCCGCGTGAACGATGCGGTGTTGTCGCTAGGTGAAAGGGATGTTATTCTTAATTTTCTACCCTTTACGCATATTTTTGAACGGGCATGGTCTTATCTTTGCTTGGCTGAAGGTGCTCGTCTGGCTATCAATTTGCGTCCTAACGATGTGTTACGCTCATTGCAGGAAGTACACCCCACATGTATGAGCAGCGTGCCGCGTTTTTGGGAAAAAGTGTACCAAGGTGTACAGGAGAAAATGGAACAATCCTCTTTTCTGGAACGCAAACTCATTGAAGACGCTATTGCCGTCGGTGCTCGCTGCTGGACGGAATATCTCTCGCAAGGAAAGTCTCTTCCCCTGTCACTTAGCCTGAAGTACAGTTTTTACAACAAAACCATCATCAGGCTATTACGCAAGACCCTCGGACTGGAGAATGCCAACTTCTTTCCCACAGCGGGAGCGGCGGTGTCGCCCCAAGTGGAGAAATTCGTTCATGCCGCCGGCATAAATATTATTGTCGGTTATGGATTGACAGAATCAACAGCCACTGTCTCGTGCGACATATCGGGACTGCCTATAACATTAGGTTCCGTGGGGCGGCTGATAGATGGCATTGAAATAAAATTTGGTGAAAATGATGAGATCCTACTGCGCGGAAAAACCATCACACCTGGCTATTATAAAAAGGATTCCGCTACAAAAGCCGCTATCGATGAGGAGGGATGGTTCCATACGGGCGATGCTGGCTATATGAAAGACGGTGAACTTTTCCTTAAAGAGCGCATCAAAGATCTTTTCAAGACATCGAACGGCAAATACATCGCGCCGCAGATGATAGAGTCGAAACTCGTTATTGACAAATATCTGGAGCAAGCTGTCATTGTGGCCGACCAACATAAATTCGTCTCGGCGCTCATTGTGCCAGATTTCCATCTTCTCCGCAAATATGCCGAAGAAAAGGGCATTTCAGCAGAAAGCAATGAGGCTTTATGCGAAAACGCCGATATACGCCGCATGATAGAAGAGCGCATCGAAACGCTTCAGCAGGATTTGGCCCATTATGAAAAAGTAAAACGCTTTGTGCTTCTGCCAGCACCGTTCACTATAGAAACCGGCGAGCTTACCAATACGCTCAAGGTGAAACGACGGGTGGTGTATGAGCGTTACGCAGAAATCATCGAGAATATTTACAAGGAGGCTGAAAAAGAAGCGTCCCAATCTTCATGATATCGCTGTGCCGGCTGGTTTGTACGCGGCATTTTACCATAAGAATACGCATAGAATATGATAACGCAAGAACAACTCAAAGAAGCTAAAGACCGTGTGGAAGCGCTCAACCGCTACCTCGACATTGACGCCAAGGTCATTCAGCTCGAAGAAGAGCAGCTCCGCACACAAGCACCCGGCTTTTGGGACGATGCCAAGCAGGCCGAGGAACAAATGAAGAAAGTCAAGTCGCTCGAAAAGTGGATTGAAGGCTATAAAAGCATAAAGCTTCTGGCCGATGAACTGGAGCTGGCTTTTGACTTCCATAAGGACGAAATGGTAACAGAGGAGGAAGTGGATGAAGCTTATGCCCGCACCATTACTGAAATAGAAGAATTGGAACTAAAGAACATGTTGCGCCAGGAGGAAGACAGCATGGCTTGTGTGCTTAAAATCAATTCAGGAGCTGGCGGTACTGAAAGCCAGGACTGGGCTTCGATGCTCATGCGGATGTACATGCGCTATGCCGAAGCCGCCGGCTATAAAGTCAGCATATCCAATATACAGGACGGCGATGAAGCCGGTATCAAAACCGTGACGATGGAAATAGAAGGCGATTACGCCTACGGCTATCTCAAAAGCGAAAACGGCGTGCATCGTCTGGTGCGCGTATCGCCTTACAACGCACAGGGCAAACGCATGACTTCGTTTGCATCGGTCTTTGTAACGCCATTGGTAGACGACACCATCGAAGTATATGTCGACCCCTCGAAAATCAGTTGGGACCTTTTCCGGTCAGGCGGTGCCGGCGGACAAAACGTCAACAAGGTGGAAACGGGGGTGCGTCTGCGATACCAGTATAAAGATCCTGAGACCGGAGAGGAGGAAGAAATACTCATTGAAAATACCGAAAGCCGCAAACAGCTTGAAAACCGCGAAAACGCCATGCGACTACTCCGCTCGCAGCTTTACGACCGTGAATTGCAGAAACGCAAAGCCGCGCAGGCAAAAATAGAGGCAGGTAAAAAGAAAATAGAATGGGGCAGCCAGATACGTAGCTATGTCTTTGACGACCGGCGGGTAAAAGACCACCGCACAGGCTTTCAGACGAGTGACGTGGGTGGGGTGATGGACGGTAAGATAGACGGTTTCATCAAAGCCTATCTCATGGAATTCTCCGAACAGGAAGAAAACAAATAATCAACGTACAGACGGGCAGACAGGCAGTCAAGAGGAAATAAAATCCACCTACAGACGCCTGCCGCTCGTTTTGGTTTGTTGGCGTATCAATGATTGTTTCCTTGAAATAAGCTGGCCATGCTGCTACTTGTAAAATTCTAAAATCTAAATCCAGTTATCATGAACAAGAAACACCAAGCCAAACTCAAAGCCCGTGCCGCCCGCGAGAAACGCCAGGCACGCCGTGTCATCAACGGCATTTTCATCGGTCTCATTCTGCTGATGGTTCTCTTCCTCATCGGCTATTATCTGCTCGCTGGATAAATGGCGCTCGAAATAGAACGTAAATTCCTGGTGACGGGCAACTACAAAACGTTTGCCACTTCAAGCAGACACATCGTGCAAGGATATATTTGCAGTGGGCAGGGGCGCACGGTACGCGTCCGTCTTCAGGACGACTGCGGTTATCTCACCATCAAGGGACCGTCAGCCGACGGCGGTCTTTCGCGTTACGAGTTCGAAAAGGAAATCACCCGCGAGGAGGCCCTGTCCCTTTTGCGCCTCTGCGAACCGGGGATCATCGACAAGATGCGCTGGCTCGTTCCTTCAGGTCGGCATGTCTTTGAGGTGGATGAGTTTTTCGGCGACAACGCCGGTCTTGTTGTAGCTGAAGTCGAACTTTCCTTCCCTGAAGAAACCTACGAACGTCCCTCTTTTCTAGGCCGAGAAGTAACTGGGGACCGCCGTTACTATAACTCTTCATTGCGCCGGATGCCTTATAAACTATGGCCTGCAGATAGCGACTGTCAGTCGTTTTAACACTTCTTGCTTTCGGGCAAAAAATATAGTATATTTGTAATAGCGAAGCGGGGCTTTCCATCGGGAAACCTCGCTTTTTCGGTGTTTTTCAGTCGAATATAAGGCGTTTTTTCTATTTGTTTTTCCATAAAATGTCCGTATTACAATTTTAATTCCCCGTATTCGTGTTAAAAATCGAATACGGTTTTTTAATTTTCCGCTACTTCAAACCTATATTTTAACACTCTAAAATGTTTCGAAAGGTTAAATATGTTAAAGTTGAAAACTCAAGGTGACCTGCTCGTAAAACAGTTTTCCGACGAAGCGGCACAGCCGAACGCCATGGGGCTTCAACGGAAAAAATGCGCTGTCATTACATGACGGTGCCACCTTTCGGTCCGTTTTTCTGTCATATCTGCATAAAAAAAGCCGGTTGCCATTGTCTACGGAGGAAAAAACACATTCATTTTGTTTTCTTACTCCGCTCATTTGCACTAACTTTGCACTGAAATCTTACATAAAACATATTAAGTATGAAACTTTTACTGTTGGGCAGTGGCGGTCGCGAGCATGCCTTGGCCTGGAAAATAGCACAAAGTCCTAAGATAGAACAGCTTTTCATCGCTCCCGGTAATGCCGGAACGGCCGGTGTGGGGCAAAACGTGGCCTTGAAGGCCGATGACTTTGAAGGCATCGCACAATTTGTCATTGACCGTGAGGTGGATATGGTCGTTGTAGGGCCGGAAGATCCTTTAGTCAAAGGCATTTACGACTATTTCAAACATCACGACTTGCTGAAAGCGATACCTGTTATCGGTCCATCGAAAGCCGGTGCCGTGCTTGAGGGCTCGAAGGACTTTGCCAAAGGTTTCATGCAACGCCACAATATTCCCACAGCCGCTTACGCCACCTTTGACGGTGAACACGTGGAGGAAGGCTGTCGCTTTCTTGAAACGCTTCAGGCACCTTATGTGCTTAAGGCTGACGGCCTGTGTGCCGGCAAAGGCGTACTGATTTTGTCTACGCTCGAAGAAGCTCAACGCGAACTTCGCGACATGTTGGGCGGTATGTTCGGCAATGCTTCCTCACGTGTGGTTATCGAAGAGTTCCTCAGTGGCATAGAATGTTCCGTATTCGTGCTCACCGACGGCACGCACTACAAAATTTTGCCCGAAGCCAAGGACTACAAGCGTATAGGCGAAGGAGACACCGGTCTTAACACCGGTGGCATGGGCAGCGTTTCGCCTGTACCGTTTGCCGACAAGGACTGGATGAAAAAGGTGGAGGACGAAATCATACGTCCCACCGTTGAGGGGCTTGCCGCCGAAGGCATTGACTATAAAGGCTTCATCTTCTTCGGCCTGATCAATTGCGGCGGACAGCCTAAGGTTATAGAATACAACTGCCGCATGGGTGACCCCGAAACCGAAACGGTAATGCTGCGCCTGAAGAGCGACATCGTGGAACTCTTCGAAGGAGTGGCCGAAGGCAATCTCGATACCAGATCCGTAGAGTTCGACCCACGCGCGGTCGTATGTGTCATGTGTGTGTCGGGAGGCTATCCCGGCAGCTACGAAAAGGGGTTCCCGATCACAGGCACCGATATGGACGACAGCGTGGTGTTTCATGCCGGGACAAGTGTGGAAGAAGGTCGCCTTGTCACGGCCGGCGGACGTGTCATCGCCGTCAGTTCTTATGGCGACACCAAGGAGGAGGCCTTGGCCAAATCGATGGCAGGCGCACGGAAAATCAGTTTTGAAAAGAAATATTTCCGTACAGATATAGGTCTCGATTTATAAAAACTATCGGAAGACGGCATGACTGGCACCGTCCATCGGCCTCCAAAAACATCATGCGAGAACGCCAACTTATCCACCGCATAACAACGGGTACCTTGACACTTCCTACGGCTACTCTTATAGCCGCGGCGATATGGCTGTTGCCCGGAATTGCTGACAAGAACTTATGGGGCGGCCTTGCCGTTACAGGCTTGGCCGCCTATTTCCTTGTAGAACTCAACAACCGCAATGCGCTTCTGCGGGTGAGATCGCGAATGATGGGAACGACATTCCTGATGCTCTCGGCCGCTTGTCCGGAACTTCACCGGTGGGATTTCTCCATGTTGCCGGGCCTATGCCTGATAGCCGCTTATTTCCCTCTCTTTGCCTCTTACCAAAAAGACCGCACGGCAAGTGAGGTGATGCACGCCTTTGCCCTCGTGAGCATAGGCAGTTTTGTTTATCCCCCCTTGCTGTTGCTGCAGTTGTTATTCTATTTTTGTCTCGGTGTGCAGCTGCGTGCATTAAACCGCCGCTCGTTTTTCGCCGGTCTCATCGGAGCGTTCCTCCCTTACTGGCTATATCTGGGGTATGCCGTATGGGCCGACATCTTTCCCGAAGCCTTTCTGCCCTTTGCCGAGGCGTTTCTTTTCACACCGCCCGATTATTCGGTTCTTCTTCCCTGGCAGATTGTGTCGGCGGCTTTCGTCGGTCTGCTGTCGTTGGCAAGTATCTTTCATCTCTTGCGGACAGCTTATAATGACAAGATAAGAACGAGGATGTTCTTTTATGCCATTACACTGACTGAATGCGTGCTTTTGGCAGCTACGGCGCTACAGCCCCAAAGGTTCAATGTGCTTTTTCCTCTGCTCCTTGCCAACAGTTCACCGCTCATAGCCCATTACTTCACACTGGCACGCGGCCGGTGGATAAATCTTTGGTTTGTTTGCTGCCTGCTGGCGTTAGGCGGACTAATTGCTTTTAACTATATCATGTTATGGAATCCTTTCTTGAAGCTTTGGTGACGTGTGGACCGGCCGGTATGTTCATTGCGGCCTTTTTGGCCGGCAGCGTCTTTCCTTTGAGTTCCGAAGTGGTATTGTTGGCCTTGCTCGGAGCCGGCGGCAATCCTTTCCTGCTGCTTGTCTGCGCCACGGCAGGCAACGCTTTGGGAAGTCTGTTCAACTACGGTTTAGGAAGAATGGGGCGAGAAGAGTGGATTACGCGTTTCGCCAAAATACCGCCTGAGAAGCTGCGGCGCGGGATGTACCATGTGCGGCGCTACGGCGTATGGGCCGGTTTGGTTGCGTGGATTCCGGTGGCGGGCGAACTTATCACCGTGGCTATGGGATATTTGCGCGTCAATTTGCCTCTCTCCTTGCTGACTATCACAGTAGGAAAATATCTGCGTTATCAGATTCTTGTTTCCACATGGCTGGCCGCCATGGGATAGCAATACGTATTTTTCACACACAACATATTATAATGTATATGGTAAAGAAATCATTCAGATCTGCGTCTTGTTTTGTTACTCTTTTATCTTTCGCTCTGTTGACACTTACCGTTTCATGTGCGGGCAACACGCCTGTCGGTAAAGACAACATTACTGTCAGCATAGAGCCGCTGCGCTATGTGATGGAATCCATAGCCGGTGACCGTTATAACATCAACGTCCTGACTCCGGCCGGTGCCAGTCCTGAAACCTATCAGCTGACACCTCAGCAGTTGACGCAACTTCGTGAGAGCCGTATGTATGTGCGTATGGGTACGCTTGGGTTTGAAAGTAACCAGTTGAATAAGATTACGGAAAGCATCCCTCATATTTTCAGCGTCAAGGCTTCGGCCGGACTTACTCCTCTTTGGAAGGAAGGCTATGGTTCTGAAAGTGATTCCATCAATACGGACCCCCATACGTGGACTTCGCCAATTAATATGAAGACTATTGCCAAGAATATCTGCGAGGCTCTCTGTGAGATGGATACTACCAACCGCGAGCTTTTTTCGCATAACATGAAACATTTCAGTGAGCACATGGACAGTATTGATGCTTCTGTGCGCCAGATGCTGGCCGATGTCCCTACCCGTTCTTTCTTGGTGTATCATCCTTCTCTGGGGTATTTCGCACGCGACTACGGTTTGAGGCAAATTAGTCTGGAACACAATGGTAAATCACCGTCGGCCGAACGTATGGAGCGACTTGTGAAACAATGTCGTGAGGACAGCGTGAGGGTTATCTTTCTCCAGAAAGAGTATAGCGAACGCTCCGTGCGCGCCATAGCGGAAGAGTTGGATGCCAAGATCGTTGTTGTCAATCCTTTGTCTTACGATTGGAATACGGAAATACTCAACATCGCTAAAGCCCTGAGCCGATGAAGGCTGAAGGCTTATTGCTTCAGGCCGGGAGCGTTTCGGCGGGTTATGAGGCCCGCCGTGTGCTTTGTGAGGTGTCGTTTGCCGTGAGTGCCGATGATTTCATTATTCTCCGGGGGCCTAATGGTGGGGGAAAGACCACGTTGCTGCGTCTCATGGCCGGACTTCTTGCCGTGGGCGAGGGATGTATGGAACGGCAAAGCCGTTTGCGCATAGGCTATCTGCCGCAACAGCGCCATATAGACCGCCGTTTCCCCATAACTGTAGGCGAGGTGGTACGGTCGGGACTGATGGCGGCAAAACCATGGTGGCGCCACACTTCGCGTACTCTGACCGAGCAGGCGGACAACGCTATGCGGCAGCTTGACATTGCCCATCTTTCCAAACGCCCTATAAGCGACTTGAGCGGCGGACAGTGGCAACGCACTCTTCTGGCGCGGGCCTTGGCCTCACAGCCTCATTTGCTCTTGCTCGATGAGCCGGATACCCATCTTGATGCCGCTACCAAAGCATTGTTGTACGACATCCTGGCCCGTGAGGCCACCAGACGTGCCGTGGTTGTGGTGAGCCACGATGAAGAACTGCCTCGCCGCGTCTCCAGCCATCAGTTGTGGCGCGTGGAAGGCGGTCGCATACATGTGCAGTAGTCCTTCTTACGCCGCATACGGTGCCTGTAGTCTAGAGTAACCGTAATGGGAGGACTTCTCATAGGCTGGAAATGGGGTGATATGCAATTTTAACATTTCTTGCTTTTGGGTGGAAAAAGTATTATCTTTGTAATAGCGAAGCGGACAAATCCAACGGGATTGTCCGCTTTTTGCGTATTTTCTGGCATGTTTTGTGTGGTGAAAAGCCCTGTTTTCGGTCTGAAAAGCATTACTTGGAATTTAAATTCCAAGTATTCGAGTTAAAATTCCGATACGGACTTTTTCAGATCCATTACTTGCAACCTATAATTTAACACTTTGAATTGTAATGAAAGGTTAAATATGTTAAATCTGAAAACGCTTGGAAGGCCCTTCACGGATGATGCCATGCTTTAAAAACATGGCGCATTCCTGTTGATATTCCACCCATTTGCATTACCTTTGTAGAACTTAAATAAACAATACCATTTCATGACCGTTAACATTGAACCCTCTTGGGGCGAACGCCTGAAAGATGAATTTGAAGCACCTTATTTTGATCAGCTTATTCGGTTTGTGCGCGATGAATATAAGGCAGGTCCGTGCTATCCTCCCGGACGGCAAATCTTCAATGCTTTCGACCTCTGTCCCTTTGACCATGTGAAGGTGGTAATTCTGGGACAGGACCCTTATCATGAACCCGGACAAGCCGAGGGCTTGTGTTTTTCTGTAGCCGACGGGGTGAAGTTCCCTCCTTCACTGGTGAATATTTTCAAGGAAATAGAAGCGGATCTGGGCCGGCCGGTGCCGGCCAGCGGCAGTCTGCGGCGGTGGGCACGCCAGGGAGTGTTGCTGCTCAACGCCACGCTTACGGTACGTGCCCATCAGGCAGCGTCGCATGCCGGCCGCGGTTGGGAGACTTTTACCGATGCCGTCATCAGCCGCCTCTCCGCAGAGCGCGAACACCTCGTGTTCATACTTTGGGGCAGTTACGCGCAGAGAAAAGGCGCTGTTATTGACCGTAGCCGCCATCTTGTACTCACTTCGGCCCATCCTTCTCCGCTTTCCGCCCACCGCGGCTTCTTCGGCAACCATCACTTCACGTTGGCCAACGACTACCTCATGCGTCACGGCAGTGAGCCGATTGTCTGGTAAGGCGGGCCGGCATCATTTTTTTCCTTATGTCTCGACATTCTTCCTTGCCGCCCATTATCCAAGTGGGCGATGTTGTACTTTCTTCCGACATTCTGACGGAATTTTTCTGCTGCGATCTGGAAGCTTGCAAAGGCGAATGCTGTGTTGACGGCGATGCCGGAGCACCGCTTACGCCCGAAGAAGTGGGCGAACTGGAGAACGTGCTCGATGAGGTATGGAACGACCTCAGTGCGGCGGCGCAGACTGTCATCGACCGTCAGGGCGTGGCTTATACCGATGCCGACGGCGATCTCGTTACAAGCATCGTTGACGGACGCGACTGTGTTTTCACCTGTTACGACCATTCGGGCTGCTGTTTCTGTGCGGCCGAAAAGGCTTTCCGCGAAGGCCGCACCACATGGTGCAAGCCCATTTCGTGTTATCTCTATCCTATTCGCGAGAAACGGCTGGGAAATGGTCTCTCGGCACTTAATTACCACCGCTGGAGCGTATGCCGCGATGCCGTCAGAAAGGGACGCGAATTGCGCCTGCCTGTTTATAAGTTTCTGCGCGAACCGCTGATACGCCGCTTCGGCGAAACATGGTACGCCGAACTGGAGGAAGTGGCCGCACAACTTCTGCGGGAGGACGCTTAATGTCCATGAAATATTGGCAACACATCTGAATACTTAAATAAACATCATGAAAAATTATCATCATTCCCTGCGGAGCGGTTGGCTGGCATTGGCATGTGCTGCAACGCTCTTTGCACCGGCACAGAAAAACAAGGTGCCGTGGCTCGACCCGTTGGCCAACCGAATAAACGTGGAAACGCCCCGTTCGGATTTCTTCGCTTTTGAAAATGCCAAATTGGCTTTGCGTGGCGACAAGAAAGTCTCTTCACGCTATCTCTCGCTAGAGGGCATGTGGAAGTTCAACTTCGTTGTCAACCATCAGGAGGCACCTGAAGGATTCTATGCAGAAAAGTACGATGACACCAGTTGGGAGGAATTCCCCGTTCCCGGTATTTTCGAAGTCAACGGTCATGGCGATGCCATCTACAAAAACGTAGGTTACGCCTGGGCTACGCAATTTCGTAATAACCCGCCTTTTGTGGAGGAAAAAAACAACTATACCGGTTCTTACCGTAAGGAAATAGAAGTGCCCGCTGCGTGGAAAGGCGATAAAATTTATCTGCATGTCGGTTCGGCAACATCGAATCTTACCGTATGGGTGAATGGAAAATACGTAGGTTATTCTGAAGACAGCAAGGTAGCGGCTGAATTTGATCTTACCGGATATCTTGTGCCCGGTCGTAAAAATCTTATAGCCATGCAGGTGATGCGCTGGTGCGACGGTTCCTATCTCGAAGACCAGGACATGTGGAAACTCACCGGTATTGCCCGCGAAGTCTATCTCTATGCCCGGCCTGAAAGCCATGTGGCCGATCTGCGTGTCGTGGCCGATCTCACAGACGATTATCGCGACGGGCGGCTTTCCGTCGGCCTCACAGGAGTGGCAACGGCCGGCGTGACAGCCGATGTATTACTGTTCGACCGTCGGGGCAATGCCGTGGCAGAACAACGTGGCACGACTTTTGCACGCAACGGGCAGGCACAGGTTGAAATGACACTAGAGAACCCGCTCAAGTGGACAGCGGAAACCCCAAATCTCTACCGTTTGCGGGTAGACCTGAAAAAGGATGGGCATTTGCTTGAAAGTCTGACACAGAACGTGGGCTTCCGCCGCATTGAAATAAAAAATGCACGCTTCCTGGTCAACGGACAACCGGTGCTCATCAAAGGTGCCGACCGTCATGAAATGGACCCCCTCGGAGCTTATGTGGTGCCAGTGGAACGCATGGTGCAGGATATCAGAATAATGAAAGAACTCAACATCAACGCCGTGCGCACCAGTCATTATCCCAACGACCCGCGGTGGTACGATTTGTGCGACCGCTACGGCATTTATGTGGTGGGGGAAGCTAATCTCGAAAGTCACGGAATGGGCTATGGTGATAAAACCCTTGCCAAAGTTCCCCTTTGGGAGCAGGCTCACATAGAGCGCAACCGCAATAATGTTTACGTGCTTAAAAACCATCCCTGCATCGTTACATGGAGTTTGGGCAACGAAGCCGGTTATGGCCCTAACTTCGAGAAAGCTTATGATTTTGTTAAGGCTTATGACACCACTCGGCCGGTGCAGTATGAGCGCGGCGGCTATGACAGTAAGACGGATATTTATTGTCCCATGTATGTGGGGTATGGTTATTGCGAGAAGTATTCCGCTGACGACGCCCTTACCAAACCGTTCATACAATGTGAGTATGCCCATGCCATGGGGAACTCCATGGGCGGTTTCAAGGAGTATTGGGAGCTTATCCGCAAGTATCCCAAATATCAGGGAGGCTTTATCTGGGATTTTGTGGACCAGGGTTTGCTTGTGAGGAATAAGGAGGGGCGCGAAATCTTTGCTTATGGCGGTGATTTCGGCCGTTATCCTGCTTCCGACCATAACTTCAATAATAACGGCATTGTTCGTCCGGACCGCAAGCCTAATCCCCATGCCTCCGAAGTGCGTTACTATCATCAGAATATTTGGACGGCGCTCACCGATACCGTCCGTGGGGAGGTGGAGGTCTACAATGAGAATTTCTTCACAGACCTTTCCAACGTCAGTCTTTATTGGGATTTGTCCGAAAACGGTACGGTGGTGGCAGAGGGACTGGTGCCGGATTTGGTGGTTGGGCCTCAGCAGCGTGTCAAAGTTCTTTTGGAAGGCTATCGTTTTATGAAGCCGGCGGAGGGTAGGGAACTGACGCTCCGTGTGGCTTACCGCGAGAAAATGCCTTCGCCGCTCATGCCTCCGGGTTACGACATCGCCCGCCAGCAGTTTGTTCTGGTGCCTTACGGTTTCTCCGATGTGCTGGCTGCAACGGCAGACGCGGGGGAGAATCCTTTGCCTGTTAAAAAGGAAGAGCAGCTGGCCTGCCTCACCCTTACGGCCGGGAAAATGGCCGTAACTTTCAATAAATCGACAGGTTGGGTGGATTATATGGACGTAGAGGGGCGGCCGATGATGGAGGCCGGCTACTCATTACGTCCCGACTTCTGGCGCGCTCCTACCGATAACGATTACGGTGCCGGCATACAGCGTAATATGGCTCCCTGGAAGGCTCCCGGCATGCAACTCAAGAAGTTTGAGGAAGCGGCTTGCGCTGAAGGCCGGCAGGTGGTGGTGCACTATGAGTTGCCTGATGTGAAAAGCCGTCTTGTTATGACGTATACTATGTTGCCTGAAGGCCGTCTTGTTGTTAACCAGCATCTTATTGTTGATAAGAATGCGAAGAAAATGCCTGGTTTGCCTCGTTTCGGTATGCAGATGGTGATGCCCGGTGAGTATGATATTGTGGAATATTACGGCCGTGGTCCTGAGGAGAATTATTCTGACCGCCACAGCGCTACTTTTCTGGGACATTATATTCAGAGTGTGGCTTCGCAATATTGGGGTTATGTGCGTCCTCAGGAAAGCGGCAATCATACTGATGTGCGTCGTTGGACTGTACGCAACGCCAATGGGTACGGGCTTACCTTCTATGGTCCGAAACCGTTGGAGTGTGCTACGCTCAACTATCTTACAGCCGATCTTGACGATGGTATGATAAAGGAGGATACACAGAGCCATTCCGGCGACCTTGTTCCTCGTCCGTTCAGTGTAGTGACTATTGCCGACCGCCAGATGGGATTGGGATGCATTGACAGTTGGGGAGCCTGGCCGATGGAGAAATACCGTATTCCTTACGCTGATCAGAGCTATACTTTTGTTGTGGAACCTTCTCGATAATTTTACACATTTACTACTAATAATAGACTTATGCTGAAGAGAATTTTAATTGCATGTTGTGCGTTTGCCGCCGTTTTGTCGGCAACGGCTCAGGCTACAGACGGCTATCGGCTGGTGTGGCATGATGAGTTTGATTATGACGGTCGTCCCAATCCTGATTATTGGGCTTTTGAGAACGGTTTTGTACGTAATAACGAGTGGCAGTGGTATCAGGCGCAGAACGCCGAGTGCCGTGACGGTTTGCTGGTCATTACTGCCCGCCGTGAGTCGAAAGAGAATCCCGGGTATAATCCGGCCAGTGAAAAATGGGGCGAAAAGCGTGAGCGGATAGAGTGCACCTCTGCCTCAGTCATTACGAAGGGTAAGAAGGAGTTCCTATATGGCCGTTTCGTTGTGCGGGCCCGTATTCCTGCTGCCCGCGGTTCGTGGCCGGCTATCTGGTTTAAGGGATCGAAATATCCCTGGCCTTCCTGCGGTGAGGTCGACCTCATGGAATTTTATCCGCGTGGCGGTCATGCCCAGATCCATGCCAATGCCTGCTGGGGCGGTGACAATGGTAGCAAGTGGGATTCGCAGGCTGTGCCCTTTACTCATTTTACGGAAAAGGATTCGCTCTGGGCCACGCAGTTCCACGTGTGGCGCATGGACTGGGAGAAGGATTATATCCGCCTTTATCTGGATGATGAGTTGCTTAATGAGATAGACCTCACGAAGACTGTAAATAGCAAGAAGTCTGCCGGTGCGGGCGACAATCCGTTTCACACGCCCATGTTCCTCCTGCTTAATCTGGCTATGGGCAGCACGGGAGGCAAAGTGGACGAAGCCGCCTTGCCTATGCATTATGAAATTGATTATGTGCGTGTGTACCAGAAATAGCAGGCTTTATCTTTAAAAGAAGGAAAGCATGAATAATCCCGATGTATCAGACATCGGGATTATTCTTTTTATGTGGTGTCAGAAGTGGATGTGTCAGACAGTGTGGTCACGTGTCTTTCTGAACTTCATGGGGAGGAGGGCTAAATGTAATGCACTGTTTTATGTAAATAAATGCTAATAGTGTGATGTCTGCCGGTATTCCTGTAATTAACATTTTTAACTTTTGAAACTTTCAAAGCAGGCTCAGAATCCCAGCCAGGCCCTATCTGTATGACGGGAATAGAGATGATTTTTATTCGAATACGGGGATTTTAAATTGTAATACTTGGAATTTTTACGCGGATAAGGCTTTTTTCCCGCTGAAAATCTACGAAAAAAGCCGCCTTGACGGGGCGGCTTTCTATTCTAGGGCAAAGATACAACATCAACGGCCCGAAAGCAAGAAATGTTAAATGTCGGAATCCGGTCCGTAATGTTTATTTTTCTGAACAATATTTAAGAAACATGAAGGATTCGTTTATTCCAAATAAGTGTATCCGTAGAGTCCGGAGCGGTAGTTGGAGATAAATTCCTTTCCTTCCTCAATGGTGATTTTTCCTTCCTTTACGGCTTTGCTCACCCAGCTTTCCAAACGGCGCACGAGGTGTTTGGGGTCGTATTGCACGTATTCCAACACATCGGCAACGGTTTCGCCGTCGATGGTCTTGTCAATGCTGTAGCCCTCTTCATCCACTGTGATGTGAACGGCGTTGGTGTCGCCGAAGAGGTTGTGCATGTTGCCCAGAATTTCCTGATACGCGCCTACAAGGAATACGCCGATGTAATAGTGTTCATCGGGTTTTACGGGATGGAGCGGCAGATAGCTGGTTTGCTGGTTGTGGTTGACGTATGTCGATATTTTACCGTCGGAGTCGCAAGTGATGTCTTGCAGGGTAGCCGATCGGGTAGGACGTTCGTCCAGCCGCTCTATCGGCATGATGGGAAACAGCTGGTCGAGCGCCCAGGCGTCGGGCATGGACTGGAAGAGGGAGAAGTTACAGAAGTATTTGTCGGCCATCATCTTGTCCAGCTTTCTCAATTCATCGGGCACATGCTTCTGGTGGTGTACCAGTTCGGCGATTTCGCTCGATATGCTCCAGTAGAGACTTTCGATCTGCGCCCGCGTGCGGAGGTCTATGATGCCATGCCTGAAGAGGTCGAGCGCCTCGTCGCGGATGTCCTCCGCATCGTGCCAGTCCTCCAGCATGGAGCGGGAGGAAAGCTTGTCCCATATTTCGGTGAGGTCGCGCACCAGCTGGTGGTCGCCTTCGGAAGGCTGGAAATCCTCGGCCATGTGTGGCATCGACACGCTTTCCAGCACATCAAGAATGAGTACCGAATGGTGTGCCGTGAGTGAACGGCCGCCTTCGGTTATGATGTTGGGGTGGGGAATGTTGTTCTTGTTGGCAGCGTCCACAAAGGTGTATACACAGTCGTTGACGTACTCCTGTATGGAGTAGTTGACCGAACTTTCCGAATTGCTCGAACGTGTGCCGTCGTAATCAACGCCCAGTCCGCCGCCGCAATCTACAAATTCAATGTTGAAGCCCATGGCATGGAGCTGTACGTAGAATTGCGCCGCTTCGCGCAGAGCCGTGGATATGCGGCGTATTTTGGTGATTTGGCTGCCTATGTGGAAATGAATGAGTTTGAGACAGTCGTGCATGCCCATATCATCGAGCAGATGCAAGGCCTCCAGAAGCTCACTCGAGTTGAGGCCGAACTTTGAGGCATCGCCGCCGCTTTCCTGCCATTTACCCGATCCTGATGTGGCCAGTTTGATGCGTATGCCCAAATTGGGACGAACGCCAAGTTTTTCGGCCGTTTGGGCAATCGTGACTAGCTCAGGCATTTTTTCAATGACAAGAAACACGCGCTTGCCCATTTTCTGCGCCAGCAGGGCCAGTTCTATGAAGTTCTGGTCCTTGTGGCCGTTACAGATGATAAGGCTGTCGCTGTCCATGTTAGTGGCCAACACGGCATGTAACTCCGGTTTCGAACCAGCTTCGAGGCCTAGGTTGTATTTCTTGCCGTGGCTGATAATTTCCTCAACCACCGGGCGCATCTGGTTCACCTTTATAGGAAAAATGATGAAATGGTCGGCTTTGAAGTCGTATTCCTTTTCTGCCCGTGCAAAGCAGTCAGCCGTTTTCTCAATGCGGTTGTCAAGTATGTCGGGAAAGCGGAGCAACACCGGGGCAGTGATGTCGCGCAAGGCCAGTTCGTCTACCACCTCCTTGAGGTCTACACGTACACTGTTCTTGCGTGGCGACACATAAGCGTGCCCCTTGTCGTTGATGCCGAAGTAGCTCACGCCCCATCCTTTGATGTTGTAGAGTTCCTCAGAGTCTTCAATTCGCCATTTTCTCATGTCGTATGGTGTAAGAGTATGTTTGCTTGTTTATAAATAATCAATAAAAATATATGCGGTAATCCTATGAATGTGCGGGGCCGGCCTGTGCCTGCGCCTGCGGTTTAAGGCAGCATCTTGTTACGTATGACGTCAACGATGTAGTTTACCTTATCGAAAGAGTCAAGCACGTTGATGTCGATGACGTGATAGGCTTTTTCATAAAAAGGTGTGCGTAGCGCCAACTGTTCGGTTACGAAAGTCTTCAACTCTTCCGGATTTTTCCCCTTCAGAAGCGGTCGTTCTCCCCGGCTCATGGCTATGTGGCTGCATAGCGTTTCGGGCGAAGCCTTGAGGTAGCATGTTTCCGTCAGGCTGTTCAGGTAGTCCATATTGTCGAAGAAACAGGGTGTGCCGCCGCCGCAGGAGAGCACGATGTTTTCAAATTCCGCCACTTCGTGAAGCATGCGGTTTTCGAGGTCACGGAATTTTTCTTCGCCGCTTTCGGCGAAAATTTCGGGTACTTTCTTTCGGAACCGTTCCTCGATGTACCAGTCGAGGTCGTAGAACGTGCGTCCCAGCGACTTGGCCAGCGCTTTGCCGATGATTGTTTTTCCGGCACACATGTAGCCGATGAGGGTAATGCTCTTCATGAGATGAATGTTCGGATGACTGGATGTTTTGCCGCAGTTGGCCGGTGACAGCTGCCTGCAGTTGTTATTTCTTTTTACCGGCTGCCGGTTTGCGTCGCGGTTTGGGCGTTTTTTTGCTTTCCTCTTCTATGATGTTGCGGCACTCTTCCAGTGTCAGTTCGGCCGCACGTGGTGCCATGGTTTTGGGTATTTTATAGTTGTTGCCCTGATAGGAAATGTATGGGCCGAAGCGCCCGCTGCGCACTTCCATTTCCGGTTCTTCTTCAAACTGCTTGAGGTGGCTTTTGGCCTCTGCGTCGCGTTTGGCCAATATGAGTTCTTGGGCGCGTTCGAGTGTGATTTCAAGCGGGTCTTCTCCTTTTGGGATGGAGACGTATTTCCCGTTGTGCTGCACGTAGGGACCGAAACGTCCGGCACCGATGACGATGTTTTTTCCTTCAAATTCGCCCAATGTGCGTGGCAGGCGGAAAAGTTCCAGCGCTTCGTCAAGTGTGATGGTGCTGATGCTTTGTCCCGGCTTGAGCGTTGCGAAGCGCGGCTTTTCCTCTCCTCCGGCCGCTCCTATTTGTACCATGGGCCCGTAGCGTCCTATTTTTACCGAGACTACTTTGCCGCTTTCGGGGTCGTTGCCCAGTTCGCGTTCACCCACTTTGTGATCGTTCTTTTCGGCCAGTGTTTTTTCCACTTGCGGGTCAAAGTCGCCGTAGAACTGGCGGATGAGTTCGGTCCAGTTCTTTTCTCCTTCGGCCACGGCATCGAAATCCTTTTCCACGTTAGCCGTAAAGTTGTAGTCCATGATTTCCGGGAAGTTATGTAGCAGAAAGTCGTTGACTACCGTACCGATATCCGTCGGGATCAGTTTGGCTTTTTCCGCGCCTACTTTTTCCTGCTTCATCGTGTCGTCAATGTCGTTGCCAGCCAGTGTGAGGAGATTGTAGCTCCGTTCGCTGCCTTCCTTGTCGCCTTTAACCACGTATTCGCGCTGTTGTATCGTTGATATGGTCGGGGCGTAAGTTGAAGGACGGCCTATGCCGAGTTCCTCCATTTTGTGGACAAGTGAGGCTTCGGTGTAGCGTGGAGGCTGTTGTGTGAAGCGTTCCTGCGCCGTTATTTCCCGTCGTGTGAGCAGTTCTCCTTCAGTCATTGGCGGGAGCAGCCGTCCTTCGCTTTCATCGGAGTTGTCGGTGTCGAAGCTTTCGCGGTAAACGCGAAGGAAACCGTCGAAGATGATCACTTCGCCCGTTGCCACGAATTGCTGTTCGCATCCGGAGATGTTGATGGTGGCTGTTGTCTTTTCCAACCGTGCGTCGGCCATCTGGCAGGCGACGGTGCGTTTCCAAATGAGGTTGTAGAGGCGTTTTTCCTGTGCCGTGCCGCTGATGGTTTCACGGTTCATGTCGGTAGGCCTGATAGCTTCGTGAGCCTCCTGCGCTCCCTTGGCATGGGTGTGGTATTGGCGGCGCTGGTGATAGTCGTTGCCCATTTTTTCAGTGATGACAGGTCCGCAGGCGTTGAGACAGAGCGCGGAGAGATTCATGGAGTCCGTACGCATGTAGGTGATGAGTCCGGCTTCGTAGAGGCTTTGCGCCACGCGCATCGTCATTGCAACGGGGAATCCCAGTTTGCGGGCCGCCTCCTGCTGGAGCGTCGATGTGGTGAAGGGCGGTGCCGGTGTGCGCTTGGTGGGGCGTGTAACGATGTCGGCTATGCTGAATTCCGCTGTGCGGCATTTCTCCAGAAAGTCCATTGCCTCGGCTTTTGTCTTGAAGCGTCTGTTCAGTTCGGCCTTGAGTTCTGTTTTTCCATCGGCAGTAAGGAACATGCCAGCCACGCGGTAGGCCGCTTCGCTCTTGAAGGCTTCTATTTCGCGTTCGCGTTCCACAATGAGGCGTACAGCCACGCTCTGCACGCGACCGGCCGAGAGGCTTGGGCGTACTTTGCGCCACAGTACGGGTGAGAGTTTGAAACCCACCAGGCGGTCGAGCACGCGGCGCGCCTGTTGCGCGTCAACGAGGTTGAGGTCGATGTGGCGCGGGCTGTTAATGGCAGCCATGATGGCCGGTTTGGTGATTTCATGGAAAACGATGCGGCGTGAATTGGCGGGGTCGAGTTTGAGCACTTCCGCCAGATGCCATGAAATGGCTTCTCCCTCGCGGTCTTCATCGGATGCGAGCCAAATGGTTTCGGCTTTTTTTGCTTGTGTCTGCAATTCGTTCACCACCTTCACCTTGTCGGCAGGAATTTCGTATTGCGGTTGGAAAGTGGCCAGGTCTACTCCGAAATCCTTTTTCTTGAGGTCGCGGATGTGACCGAAGCTCGACATGACCTTGTAGTCCTCGCCGAGGAATTTCTCGATAGTTTTCGCTTTGGCCGGTGACTCTACTATTACTAAGTTCTTTTGCATGGTCCTTTTTTGATTTTGCCCGCAAAAGTAGGAAAAAAAATGCGCGTACACACATTATATATAAAAGAAAAACTAAAAACGGGGAAAAAGTTTTACGGGCAAGGTTGCCAAAACCGTTATGCATGACTGTTTAAGAGGGGATGATGTGTAGTATTGGATTGTGGTGTGTTGTCATTTTTCTCAGGGGGAGGTAGCAGGGATTTTTGTTTTCACGGCCGCTGTCGGCTCTTTTTACTTTAACATATTTAACTTTCCGCAACACTTCGGAGTGTTAAAATATAGGTTGTAAATAGTGAAGGAGAAAAAGTCCGTATTGGATTTTTAACACGAATACTTGGAATTTGAATTGCAATACGG
>ERZ778511.79-NODE-79-length-91444-cov-6.847553_pt1 | contig 91444 bp, 89 predicted proteins | sample MGYA00510347_ERZ778511 | MGnify/ENA primary metagenome ERZ778511 (study PRJEB29527, sample SAMN07138967) | mouse gut metagenome | material: feces | host: mouse | place: China:Nanjing | collected 2016-01-25 ...
GCATAATCGCAGACTTTTCAGGCATTTAACAAGTTTGAGTTTCACGGATTAAGGAAGAATACAGGGAAAAGGGTCTGTTTCCAACGCATAGTAGTTGAGGGGATGTATTCGGACGGTGATTGCTTTGTCGGCAAGGAAGACCATGTCTGGATGGACATATCCGGTTTTGAAGGCTTCCAGGTTGGGGATTGTCTCTCGTTCTTTGCAGAGATCTACCGCTATGTAAAAACGGGGAACGGAAAACAGATTGATTTTGGGTTAAGAAACCCGGAAGGAATCAAACAGATTAAAGCATATGAGCTGCCAACAGATGAGGAATTGATGGAACAGGAGATTGGACAGATGCTGTGTGAGACCTGTTATCTGGAGGAACATTGCAATAGAGTGAGTTGTCTGCGTCCCCGAAACGATATGCGCAATCTGAAAAAGCAGATGCTTGATGTACTAAAAAGCCGCCATGCCGCAGATGATTCGCAATAACGGAGGGGCTACAATGAAAAAGAGCATAATCTTTTTGTTTGCAATTTTATTGTATTCATTATGCGGATGTTCGGCTTTTCCCACAGTTGCCAGCCCTGACGGAAAAGAAGTGTCTCAGGATGAAGGGACCAACGACACAGAGCCGTCTTCGGACACAGATTATGAGCGCGTTGAAACGATGAAGGGATGGTCATTTCAATATAATCAGGGAACGGATGATTACAGCTTGTTCTTTGAACTGTTAGACGGGGCGGGGAAAGTTGTTTCTGCAAATGTGGATGTCGATTTACGAATTGTAAATGACAATGGCGAGGAAGTTTTTGCTGCGACAAAATCTATAACCGATGATGACTTCGGCTATTATGAATGCAACGCTGCCGGAACACGGTATTTAGCCGATATCCGCATTCCCACCGCAGAAATCAAGGAAGGAAAATCTTCCAGCGGAACCGTCTATTTTACGGTACGCAAAGGAACGATTGCCCTCTTTGATGAGGTGAACTGTATGGCGTTGTATTGTCTGCCAGTCAGTGATGTTAAACTGACCGTAGATAATCTGCCCGTAGACATAAAGGTGAAAGGATATGACGGCAATACAGAATCCATGATACAAATCACGGAAGTATCCTACACATTTGAGAAGGAGTACACTCCACAGCTTAAAATAACGCTGACAGGCCAGAAGACTTACGGCAGTGATTCCGGCTATGACATAATCGCTTACAAACTGTATGACAGCGAAGAATATCTGATTGACACGGGAACGGTCTTTCTGAATTCTCTTGATAACGGCGATAAATTTAAAGATAATTCAATCATTATATATGATGTTACTCCCGGAGAAACATATTTTTTGCGGCTGACAGAATATAGTTGGTGATTCGTTTCCTGTAGAAATGACTATTAACAGTATATACCTTGTCCGCAAAGTATAATTTTTTTGGAAATGTTACGCAAGTTAATAAAAAACTTGAACTATGAGCATACATAACACTTAGGACAGACCATGAATTGCCTGATTGTAGTTATCCATTCGTGGTCTGTTTTGGTACCCTTTTTATCGTATCGCTCTCACTTCCTGCCGATTCCAAGCTGACGATAGGAGACTGTTGTGTAATATGATGAATTTTAGATGAACTGGCGTAAGAAAGCCCGGAAATGGAGAATATGAAACAATATTATTGTAGTGGTTAAAACGGAAGTATCTGAGAGGGGAAAGGGTGGAAAGAAAAGCGAAATTGTGCCAGTTATGAATCGGAACGTGCTGACATTAGAACGTCATTTGGATCTGCTCAATTCAAATGATGCTCTGTTATAATCTTCTTATCAACAAAAAATGAGGGGGTTTGGCAAAATTGTCCATCAAAAGCTGTTCCCCACCGTCGGAAGGAAACAGCTTTTGCAGAAAAAACGAAAAAAAGGAAAAGGGATTCATTCCAATAGCAGCACCGTAGCCAGTAAAAAGGTTACGGTGCTTTTCTTTTCGACAAAATGTTATTTTATACTCCATAAAACCACCATATTTATGGGGAAAACTTCAGATTCGGAGGGTAGAAATGGCAGAAAAAGAATATTTCTTGTACATAGAAGGAAAGAGGATTGAGGTTACAGAGGAGGTCTATCGGGAGTATTACCGGGGAGAGCGCAGGGAGCGTTATTTTATGGAAGACCTGAAACGTGGGCGGACAGTTACTGACCCGGAGACAAAGGAAAGCCGATATGTGCCTGGGCGTGAGGATTCCTATGAGCGTCTCTTGGAGGCAGGCAGGGACTTTCCCGCACCGGGGGAATCCCTAGAGGAACACCTCCATCCGGAGACAAAAAACGGTGGGGATCGCAGGAGCGGAAAAACCAGAAGTGCAAAATGCACATCTGATCCTGCCAGGTCGTTTGTGGAGGACACGGCGGAGAAACTGGGTGTAAACCCCTGCACAGTCAGGAGGCAGATACAGACGGCAAAAAACCTCTCCCCGGAGACAAAGGAGATCATACGGGGGGCGGATGCGAAACTATCCAAAAAGTCAGCGCTGAAGCTTTCCCGTCTCGAGCCGGAACAGCAGAAGGAGGCCGCCACCCTTTTGGCATCAAGGGAAATCCGGTCCGTGGATGAATATGCCGCAAAAGAAAAGGAAGCCCCAGAGGAAATATCTGCCCAGGAGACTTCCTGTGGGCAGCAGGAGCCACCGGAAAAAGGGACTCTGGAGGACGGGGGGATGAACGGGGGACAGCGGGTATCTGCCGCCTCTGCTGATATGCAGAAAGAAGCGGCGGCCAGCCTGAAGGAGATTGTCGCGGAATTAAAGGATCCGGACAAGGACTGCAGCGGCACGCCGGAAAGCTTCCTGGCGGAGTACAGCGCCTTTGTGGGTAAATTCCACCGTGAGATTGAGTGGTACAGTGACCCTTATTATGACACGGTGTACCCGGCTCTGACGGAAAAACAGCTTGCACGGCTCAGGGAGCTGACGGATTCCATATGCTCCGTGGCGGAAGAAATGTACCACAGGGCAGAACAAATGTACCACAGGACGGAACATAAGAGGAAAGGCTGAATAAAAATGTGTATTCGGCTATCAGCATAGTGTGCGCCGCAGCGCACAGACAGGCATTATTATATGGGAAGCAGCAGAAGAAAACATAATCCCCAGGCAGCAGCAAAAGCAGCAAGGACAGCAGCCAGGACAACAGGTGAGGCGAAGGCGGCAGGGACAGCGGCAAAGATGGCAGCGGCAAAAGCGGTATCCGGAGCGGAGTACCGCAACCCCGGCATTGACCGGGAGATACATACGGACCACCTGACATCGGGCCTGCCTTACCAGAGACCGGTCAACCCGAAGGAGGTTGACCGCCTGATTCGGGAGTGGGACGAGCGTCTCCTGGAGCCGGTCATCGTCAGCTTCCGGGACGGGAAATTCAACGTGGTGGACGGGCAGCACCGGATCTCCGCTATGCGCAGGATGAACAATGGGGACGGCATCATGGTAAGCTGCAAGGTCTACAGCGGGCTGACCTATGAGCAGGAGGCGGTTCTTTGCTATAAGCTGGACAAGGCAAAGAAGCGCCTGAGCCTGTCCCAGGCCACCAATGCCCTGGTGGAGTCCGGGGAGGATGCGGAAATCATGGAGATCCGGCAGCTGACAGAGAACTGCGGCTTTGTATGGGCACTGGGAAAGAGCCGGGGGAAGACCGGGGAGATCGTGACCACCAGGGCGCTGGTGAATGCCTACCGTCTGCTGGGCGGCGCGGCCTTTGTCCGCATGATGAACCTTTTATGGGATGCCTGGGAGGGGGATCCCCGTTCCCTGACGGCATCCATCCTCTCCGGAATGGCGCTGTTTGTGAAAACATATGAGACGGAGATGAGTGACCGTACCTTTGCCATGAAGCTTTCCCAGGTTGACCCGGACGAGATCAACCGCAGGGGACGGGCGGACTTCTCCACAAACAGCGTGGCCCTGCGCTATGCCAGGGTCATTTTAGAGAAGTACAACGGGCAGAGGGGCGGAAGGAAGCTGCCATACCGCTTCAAAGGGTGATGCGGGAAAGGAATATAGCTGTAAGACGGCATCAGAAACAGACACGTCAGTCAAAAACAGACATGGCAGTTGAAAACTGACATTGAGACAAGCAGATGTTTCATAGATTAGAACAAGCAAGACAGGAGGCTGCGCATGGAGACAGCACGGGGAATGGATCTTGCACAAATGAAGGAGGTTGATATACATACGGTTGACAGGGAATCGCTTGTGGACATCAGGGATGTGCAGGTTGACGGGAAGCTCCCCAGGGAGCAGCGTTTTTCCGATTTCCTGCGGCAGATAAGGAACCCTTACTGTTACCGCTGTGGCAAGGTGGTGGTAAAGATCGGTTTTTCGGATACAGAGGCAACACTGGAAGACAGGCTGGAGCATTATCTGGCGGCCATGCAGTGAGGCATGGAAGGGTGAAAGGGATGAAGGTTTTCTAAGGCTGGAAAGTACCCGGCCTAAAGCGCCAAAGACATGGCACTTGAAAATCTAAGCCATTCCTCGAAGAATCGCCAAAGCGGTTCTTCCAAGCGCGATCTTTGCGCTTTGGTTTCACGAATTTGCAGGCAGTACACAGGTTTTTATGAAAAACTTCCCATGGAAATTCTGGCAGGGGAGCATTGCGGATCGAATGGGAGAATGACAAAAGAGGGACGACTTTCACCCGGAGGCTTGACTTTCGCACTTTAAAGTGCTACAATACTGCTTGAATAAGCAGACCGGTGGGGCCCATTGTGAAAAGTTTTAACGGGAAATTTTTTACATTGGAGGTACCGCCATGGAAAATTTAAAAACAGACCGGATATACCATGCCGCTGTCTATGCGCGCCTGTCCAAGGAGGACGGCGACAAGGAGGAGAGCGACAGCATCGTAAACCAGAAGGAACTCATCAGGGCATTCCTGGAGGATAAGCCGGACATAGAAGTCTGCGGGGAGTGGGCGGATGACGGCTACAGCGGGGCGGATTTTGAGCGCCCGAATTTCCAGGGGATGATCCGGGAGATCGAGGCAGGCCGTATCGACTGCGTGGTGGTCAAGGACCTGTCCCGGTTCGGCAGGAATTTCGTGGAGGCGGGGCGCTACATCGACCAGATATTTCCCGCCCTGGGGGTGCGGTTCATCGCCGTCAATGATGGTTTTGACAGCGCAAAGGGCAGGACTTCCTCGGACCGGATCCTGATCCCCTTCAAGAACCTGATCAACGATGCCTACTGCAGGGATATTTCGGTAAAGGTCAGGAGCCAGCTGGAAACCAAACGTAAGAAGGGGGATTTCATCGGCTCTTTTGCTGTATACGGATACTTGAAGGACCCGGCTGACCGCCATAAGCTGATGGTGGATGAATATGCGGCCGGCGTGGTGAAGGACATCTTCAGATGGAAGCTGGAGGGCGCAAGCCAGCAGCGGATAGCGGACCGCCTCAACGACCGGGGGGAGCTGTCCCCCATGGAATACAAGCGGTTCTGCGGGATGCGGTATCAGTCCGGCTTCCAGGTAAACACAAAAGCCAGGTGGACGGCGGTGGCAGTGGGGCGCATCCTGCGCAACGAGCTTTATACCGGAACCATGGTGCAGGGGAAGCGGACCACGCCCAACCATAAGGTAAAGAAAACACTGCTAAAGCCCAGGGAGGAATGGGTACGGGTGGAGGGCAGCCATGAGCCGGTCATTGACAGGGAGGATTTTCTTGCGGTGGGGCGGCTCCTGCTGCAGGATACCCGTGTAGCGCCAAAGGAGGAGGCGGTCTATCTGCTCTCCGGCCTGGTGTTCTGCGCGGACTGCGGCTTTGGTATGGTGCGCAACAGCGTGTGCCGGAACGGGAAGACCTATGTGTACTATATGTGCGGCAATAACCGCACCAATGGGAAATGCAGCAGCCACAGGGTAAGCGGCGGGCAGCTGGAGCAGTCGGTGTTCCTTGCCTTAAAGCAGCATATCGCCCAGACGGCGGATATAGACCGGCTCCTTGCCTACATAGATACGCTGCCCTACCATCAGGCGGAGGTGGAGAAAGCGGACCGGCAGCTTCTGAAGAAGCAGGAGGAGGCGGAGAAGTATACCCGCCTGAAAACCTCCCTGTATGAGTCCCTCGTGGATGGAATAGTGAGCAAAGGGGAGTATCTGGAACTGAAATCCCTGTATGACGGGAAGCTCCAGGAGGCGCAGGCGGCAATGGAGAGGCTCCGGGAGGAGATGAGGAGCCTGCTCCAGAACCGCACGGGTGGAACCCATTGGATCGAGCAGTTTAAGAAACACAGGAACCTGACGGAGCTGACGCGGCATATAGCGGTCACTCTGATTGACAGGATAGAAGTCTGTGAGGACTGCCGCATCCAGATCAGGTTCAAGTACCAGGACAGCTATGAGCGGGCGCTGTCGCTCATAGAGAGTGTGGAAAAAATACAGCCGCTTGACATTGCAGCTGGAGGGGATGTAATTTCTCCAATAAATGAAGCACTTCTTTCAGGAAACGGGATGACCGCTTTCGGAGAGGGAGCCAGCCGCTCCAAGAAAGGAGCGGTGTAGGATGGCGAGGGTGAGCAGGAAAGCTGTCATATCAGAAGAAAGGGAGAGTTGTCCGTCCATTGTCCCGGAAAAGATATACAATGCGGCGGCCTATGTGCGCCTGTCCGTGGAGGGGGAGGACCTGGAAAAGAACAGGGAGTCCATATCCACACAGCGCTACATGCTGGAAAAATACATTGAAAAGCAGCCGGACATGCGGCTTGCAGCCGTGTTCTGCGACAACGGCGAGACGGGCACTGATTTTGAACGACCCGGCTTTGAGCAGATGATGGACCAGGTGCGGCACAGGGAGATAGACTGCATCGTGGTAAAGGACCTGTCCCGCTTTGGGCGCAATTATGTGGAGACCGGGTATTACCTGGAGAAGATATTCCCCTACATGGGTATCCGCCTGGTGGCGGTGAATGACGGATACGATACCCTGTCCGGGGATACGGATGGGATGGTCGTGTCCCTGAAGAACCTGGTAAATGACCTATACGCAAAAGACATTTCCCGGAAGATCAACTCCACCTTTGAGACCATGCGGGCAAAGGGCCAGATCACCAGCGGGCATCCGCCCTATGGGTATCTGCGCTCCGGGGAGGACAGACACAGGCTGGTGATAGACCGGGAAACCGCGCCTGTGGTAAGGGATATTTTTAGGTGGAGACTGGAGGGACTCGGCGCAGCGCAGACCGCAAGGCGGCTGAACGACGGGGGAGCGCTTTCCCCGCCCATGTTCCATTACCGGCATGGGAACAGGAAGGATAAACCCACCGGCGTCAGTGCCATATGGAAGGCATACCATATCCGGTTCATGCTGCAGAACCCGGCCTATGCGGGGCATACGGCCCAGGGAAAGGTAAAAGAGTCTTTGAGCGACGGCACCCCCCTGAAAAAGACTGCCCGGGAGGACTGGATCATTGTGCGGGACACCCATGAGGGGATCATAGACCAGGAAACATTTGAAAGGGTACAGGAGCTGGTGGAGCAGCGGCGTCTGGAAGCACGGGAGATAAGGGGGAAATATGCGACCTCGGAAAACATCCTTAAGGGCTTGCTTGTCTGCGCAGACTGCGGTAAAAAGATGATGCGGCATAAAAGCGTGTCCCCGGCAGGGACGGCAAGGTATGTATTCCAATGCAGCACCTATGCGGAAAACCTGGGCGGCCAGGGATGCAGCATCAAAAGGGTGGGTGAGCCGGAACTGAAGGAGTGTATCCTGCAGTCCCTGCAGGTGCAGATCAGATTGGCCGTGGAACTGGAAGAAATGCTGGGGCGGCTGCAGAAGAAGCCGGAATTCAGGGAAAAAGGAAAAGAACTTTCAGAAAGGAAGAAACAGCTGCAGCAGAAGATCAGGCGCAATGTATCCCTGCGGGGCTCCCTGTATGAATCGTTAAGCGACCATACCCTGACGGAAACGGAATACCTGTCCCTGAAACGGCAGTATGAGGAGGAAGCGGAAAGGCTGCGGGGGGAACTGGATAAAACAGAAAAACAGGAGCAGCAGGAGATCAGGGCATTCTCCCCGCAGAATAAATGGCTCGCTGCCCTTAAGAAGTATCAGGAGGGAAAAGCAGATGGGGAGGGGCTGGAGTTATCCCGGCAGATGGCATTGGAACTGCTCAGGCAGATCAGGGTATCCGGGTACAATGAAGTGGAGATAACCTGGAATTTCCAGGACGAGTTTACACGGCTGGCCCGGGAAGCAGGAAAGTATGAAAGAACGGTTGGAAAGGGCGGAGATTTCGGAGCGTCAAAATGCGGTGCCGTGCCATGCGCAGGCGGGGCCGGCAATACCATGGACAGCATGGATGAAGACATAGCGGATGGCATCCATGGGATTGGGGAGGTGGCAGGAGCATGAAGACCATTGCGCTATATATGCGCCTTTCCAACGAGGATGCCCATGAGGGGGAGAGCTGCAGCATCGGAAACCAGCGGGCGCTTCTTCTGGATTATGTCAGAAGCCATGGAGAGTTTGATGGCTGGAACATACTGGAGTTTTTGGACGATGGTTACAGCGGCGTCAGCTTTGACCGTCCCGGCATACAGAAACTCCTTGCCCTGGCCGGAGATACGGTAAACTGTATCATTGTAAAGGATTTTTCCCGGTTTGGGCGCAACCTGGTGGAGGTGGGGGATTACCTGGATCAGATATTTCCGTTCCTGGGCGTGAGGTTCATCGCCGTCAATGAGGGGTATGACAGCGGCCAGGGGATGGGCAGTACCGCCGGCCTGGATGTGTCGTTAAAGGCGCTGATCTATGAAATGTACAGCCGTGACGTGTCTGAGAAGATCCGCTCCGTCAAACACGCCAAAATGCGGAAAGGGGAGTACCAGGGAACCATAGCGTTTTATGGATACAAAAAGTCGGGGACGGAAAAGGGCAGACTGGAGGTTGACGGGCCTGCGGCGGAAGTGGTGCGCCGGATCTTCCGGAGGGCGGCGGAGGGCATCACGCCGACAGCCATTGCGGTGGAACTGAACCGCGACGGCATCCCCTCCCCGTTGATGTACCGGAGGGAAAACCATACAGACTCAGGACATAGCTGGCGGGTGGCGGGGGATATGACCTGCTGGACCCGGGAAAATGTGCGACGCACCTTATGCGATGAGCGTTACACGGGCAGGCTGGTCAGCCATACACGGGCAAAGGAGGACGTTTCTGCAAAGATATCCAAACTCCTGCCAAAAGAGGAATGGATCATAGCGGAGGATGCCCATGAAGCCCTCATATCGAAAGAATTATTTGAACAGGCGCAGACCGTTTTGAGGCATTGCCGCCATACGAAAACGCCTCAGAAACCGTACCAGCGATTCCGGGGGCTGCTGAAATGCGCATACTGTGGCAAGGCATTGTCGAAAAGCGGGAAAGAGGCATATTATTACTGCACCACCAGAAAGGTGCTGCCGGAGGCTCCCTGTGCATGTGTCAGGATAGGTGAGAAAGAATTGGAGGAAAGCCTGCTGGAATCCTTGCGGATTCAGGTACAGCTTGCGGGACAGCCTGAGGAATCACGGCAGGATGGCCGGACAGAGCAGAGCATCCTGCAGGAAAAACTCCGGGAATGCCAAAAGGAGGCGGACCGATGCAAAGCCAGACAGGCAGCGGCCTTTGAGGATTATGCGGAGGGGCGCATCCGAAAGCAGGAATACCTCTCACGAAAAGGGGAGATAGCCGCCAGACAGGACGAAATTACCAAGCAGTATAAAGAAATATCTGATAAACTCGCAGAGGCGGCACAAAGTAAGAACAGGGAGACCGTGGACTTAGGACGGTATGCTTTTGTAAAGGAACTGACGCGGGAGATGCTGGAGGAGCTGGTAAAGGAAATTCGGATCGGGAAGGAAAATTCCATAGAGATTGTTTGGAACTTCAGGGAATAGCAGAGTGCCTTCAGACGTTTGGGAAACATATTTTTTTATGTATGTCTTGACACGAGCCGAAGGACACCTAATCGGCAATCATACATACAGCCATATCCAGCTGCGGAAGGGCAATCGTGAGATTTTTAAGGAAGAACTGATAAAGACCAACGAGATTTTGGAGGAGATCATCGGGCAGGAGGTGGTCTATGTACGCCCGCCCTACGGCTCCTGGGACAAGAGCTTTGAGCAGGAACTGAACATGTTTCCCGTACTCTGGACGGTGGATCCCCTGGATTGGTGTTCCCGGGACGCGGATTGCATCATACAAAAGATCGTGAGCAAGGTGGAGGAGAATGATATCATCCTTATGCACGACTACTATGAGACCTCCGTGGAGGCGGCACTCAGGGCGGTGGACGAACTGCTGGAGGAGGGATACACTTTTGTGACGGTGGAGGAGATCCTGTTTGACTGATGAGATGGAAGGATAGGAACATTTCGCCTAAACTCCAAGAGAAAGCGTGGCTGCCTGCTAAATAAATTCATGTAATCTAAATATAGAAAGGATATATGCTGCAATAGGAAAATCAGATGTGAACAGAGTGCGAAGGAGAGATGGACAGGCAGAGCAGTCCAAGGGATGAGCGGTGAGAAGGATGGATGTCAACTTTTGGTCTGCCTGTTGGCGGGCGGGCATGTGCTGTCGGAGGCGTGGCGTACGGCGGCCGAAACGTCAGCCAGGAGATGATTGAGGAGACAGCCGAAGAGAGACGGGTACTTCTGGAATTATTGAAATGGAAAGACGGTGGGCGTATGTCCGCCGGCAGGTGCGGTCGTATCTAATCCGGTATCGGTGAGGGCGGTGCGGCATGTGTATGTTATAAAAAGAATCTTTAAAAAAGAAAAGATATGTGCTATAATAAGTACAAAGCATCGAGCAAGGCGTTTTATACGTGATAAACATGTACTGCGGGCAGGCTCTGCATACATGGAGGAAGGAATACATGAGACATGTTGAGGCGGATCGGGAGCATGTAAAACAGATGGGCAGATGCCATCAGATAGGGAATACGCTGTGGCTGACCATGTCGGGCAGCGGGATTGGGATGCGTTTTACCGGCAGATATCTGGAGATTCCCATATGTGGCGGCTATGTGGCAAAGCACGGGGAGCCGGATGGCAATTATGCCAGATTGGCAGTGTATGTGGACGGTGTTCGGATACGGGATGAGATGATAGACAGCCCGCATAAAAGGCTGGTGGTAATAGATCAGGAGATACCTGGAGATTTTGAGGTGCAGCTGATCAAGCTGTCGGAGAGCGCCATGTCTGTGGCCGGTGTAGAGCCGCTGGTTACCGGGGAGGAAGATCTGATGGTTCCTCTGCCCGATAAGGCACATCTGGTGGAATTTATAGGAGACTCCATCACCTGCGGCTATGGCGTTGACGATGAGGACTTCAGCCACGGTTTTTCCACGGCCACGGAGGATGTCACCAGAGCCTATGCCTATCATACGGCCCGGCTGCTGGATGTGGATTACACTCTGTTTTCGGCCAGCGGATTTGGAATTATCTCGGGGTTTACGGACGATCCGCAGCGGCGTATGGCGGAGCAGCTGATTCCGGATTATTATCACAGTGTGGGTTTCAGCCGGGATCGGTTTCCGGGAGGCTGCGATCCCACGCAGACGCAGTGGGATTTTTCCAGGCTGCAGCCGGAGGCGGTGGTAGTCAATCTGGGGACCAATGATGACAGTTTCTGTCAGGATACTCTGGAAAAGCAGCAGGAATATGCGGAAGCCTATGAGCGTTTTCTGCAGGATGTGCGGCAGCGCAATCCCCGGGCGGAACTGTTTTGTGTGCTGGGCATCATGGGACAGAGGCTTTGCCCCTGGATGGAGCGGGCCTGTGAGAACTACAGAAAACATACCGGAGATCGGCAGGTGCATACCCTTCGTCTGCCGGAACAGGACGGGAACATAGGCTATGTGGCAAATTTTCATCCGCTGGAGAGATTTCATCTGGCGGCGGCGGAGGTGCTTGCGCCTTATATAAAAAAGACCATGAACTGGTAAATACGGAGGGAGAAGACATGCTGGTTACATTAATTCCACTATTTGACGAAAATTTAAACATCGGGGCATATTCCTTGTTTGTGCAAAAGAAGAACACATTTCTAAACCCCAGTCTGCTGGGGACAGGGCGGTTCGACGGAGCGGCCAGGATTGAGGGGCTGGAGATTATTCAAAGTATGGGAATCGAGAGCCTTTCCTCAGACAGCGATGTGTTTGTGACAGTGAGTAATATGTCTATTTTCTCTGATATCTCAGAGCAGTGTGACGCCCCCCATGAGCGTCTGGTGCTGCTGATGGATCCCGCCGTGAAGCCGGAGCCCATGTACATAGAGCGATTGGCGGAACTGAAGAGCCAGGGTTACAAGCTGGCAATGCGCAAACTGCAGGTGGCGGATTTTGAGTCTTATCGTGAGATTTTGAAGCTGACGGACTATGTATTTTTGAATCACAAGAAAATAGACATCAGCAAGGCCAAAATCTATTTTACCAAATTATTCCCGAAGATCCATCTGTGCGCGGTGGGCGTGGACAATCAAGAGGAATTCGCGGCGCTTAAGTCTTCCGGGGGATATCAGCTGTACGAGGGCAATTTCTACCGCATCCCGGTAAACAGCGGCGAGCATGAGGTGGCGCCCTTAAAGGTGAACTACATTGAACTGTTAAATACGGTAAACAGCGACAATTTTGAACTGACCCAGGCGGCGGATATCATCGGACGGGACACGGCGCTGACCATCTCTCTGCTGAGAATGGTAAACAATATGGCCATCAACTCGGAGATTACCTCCATCCGCCATGCCACTGCCATGATGGGACAGAAGGAATTGAAAAAGTGGATCACCACGGCGGTGGTGGGAGAACTCTGTACGGATAAGCCCAATGAGGTTACCCGGCTGTCTCTGCTGCGGGCCAGGTTTGCGGAGAATCTGGCAGGAGTGTTCGGCATGGCCCTGCAGTCTTCGGAACTGTTCCTGATGGGGCTGTTTTCCGTGCTGGATGTGATCCTGGATATGCCCATGGAGGAGGCGCTGGCCATGGTGCATGTGAGCAAGCAGGTTCGCGATGTACTGGTGGAGAGGAAGGGGCCGCTTGCCAAGGTCTACGATTTTATCCTGCGCTACGAGAATGCGGACTGGCAGGAGGTGTCCCGGCAGATGATACTGGAGGACATTGACCTGGATACCCTGTACAATGCCTATCTCCAGACGTTGGAATGGTATCGGAAGCTGACTTTGGGCAGATAGGGATAGCTATGGATTTATTTGAATATATGAGAAGCACCAATATGGAGAAGGAGTCGCCGCTGGCCGCACGGATGCGGCCCAGAACGCTGGACGAGGTGGTGGGGCAGGAGCATATCATAGGAAAAGATAAGCTCCTGTACCGGGCCATTCAGGCGGACAAGATCAGTTCCGTAATCTTTTATGGACCACCGGGAACCGGCAAGACCACCCTGGCCAGGGTCATCGCTAACAGCACCAGCGCGGAATTTACCCAGATCAATGCCACCGTGGCCGGCAAGAAGGACATGGAGGAAGTGGTGGGCAAGGCCAAGGAACTGCAGGGAATGTATGGCAAGCGTACCATCCTGTTCATCGATGAGATTCACCGTTTTAACAAGGGCCAGCAGGACTATCTGCTTCCTTTTGTGGAGGACGGCACGCTGATACTCATCGGGGCTACCACGGAGAATCCCTATTTTGAGGTCAATGGGGCATTGATATCCAGATCCATTATTTTTGAGTTAAAGCCCATTCCGGCGGAGGCGGTGAAGGAACTGCTGCGCAAGGCTGTGTATGACAAAGACAGGGGGATGGGTTCTTATAATGCCGTTATAGAGGAGGATGCCCTGGATTTTCTGGCTCAGCTTTCCGGGGGGGATGCCAGACATGCGCTGAACGCCATTGAACTGGGGATTATGACCACCCGGCGTTCCGAGGACGGGCGGATTTACATCACCCAGGAGGTGGCCTCCGAGTGCATCCAGAAGCGCGTGATGCGTTATGACAAAAACGGGGACAACCACTATGACACCATCTCCGCCTTTATTAAGAGCATGAGGGGGTCGGATCCGGATGCTGCGGTGTATTATCTGGCCCGGATGCTGTATGCGGGGGAGAGTGTCACTTTCATCGCCCGCAGGATCATGATCTGCGCATCGGAGGATGTGGGTAACGCGGATCCCATGGCGCTGGTGGTAGCCGCCAATGCCTCTCTGGCCGTGGAGCGCATAGGTATGCCGGAGGCCCAGATCATTCTGGCCCAGGCGGCGTCCTATGTGGCCTGCGCGCCCAAGAGCAATGCTGCCAGCGAGGGTATATTTGCCGCCAACCGGGAGGTGGAGCAATCGGGTAACCTGCCCATACCTGCCCATTTACAGGATGCGCATTACAAGGGGGCGGCGAAATTGGGACACGGGACGGGCTATAAGTACGCGCATGATTATCCCAACAATTATGTGGAGCAGCAGTATCTTCCTTATGAGTTGAGGGGCAGGGAGTTCTATCGGCCCGGCGGCAACGGATACGAGCAGAAGATCAGGGAGCATATGCAGCGGATTAAGAGGGAGGCGGCGGAGGAGTCGAAGGAATAGAACAACAATAGTTTTTCCCCTGAAAGGCACCTTCCAGCCGCATTTTTTGATGCAGGGAGTTTAGTACATCACGTTTGTTGCCGCTCCAGAGGGGGGCGATGAGTAGTTTTTTGGGGCCGTCTCCTGTGACTCTGTGTATCACGATGTCCGGGGAGAGATGGGTCAGACAGTCCACCAGGACAGCAAGATATTCTTCTTTTTCTAACACCGCAAAAGTCTGGGCGCGATAGAGAACCGCCAGATCCGTACCTTCCAGCACATGGAGCAGCTGGAGTTTGATTCCGAAGGGCCGCCAGACATTCAGGTAATCAATGGTCTCCAGCATCTGCCTTGGCGTTTCGCCGGGAAGTCCCAGAATCACATGGACAATGGTAGGTATTTTCAACATATGCAGCTTTCTCATAGCAGTCTCAAAGCAGGGCAGTTTGTATCCTCGGCGGAGGAACTGGGCGGTGTTTTCATGGACTGTCTGCAGTCCCAACTCTATCCAGATAAATTTATCCGGATAGGTCCTGCCGAGTTCTGCCAGCAGCCGCAGCACGGGTTCCGGGAGACAATCTGGCCTGGTGGCGATGGAGATACCACATACACAAGGGTGTTCCAGAGCCTGGACATACAGGGGGCGCAGCTTCTCCGGCGGCGCGTAGGTGTTGGTGTATGCCTGAAAGTAGGCGATGTAGTGCCGGCCCACCTGCTTTTTCCCGAAGAGGGCCAGACCGGCCTGCAGCTGCTCTTTGATGTCGTTTCCCGATACGGCAAAGTCTCCGCTGCCGCCGGCGCTGCAAAACAGACAGCCCCGGCTGCCCAGGGTCCCGTCCCGGTTGGGACAGGTCATGTGGGCATCCAGGGCGATTTTGTAGCATTTGTGCCCATAGGTGTTTTTGAGATAGGCGTTCAGGGAGTAGTAGGGCTTGTCCAGCCAGTGGGCCGGGGGCATGGTATTTGTCATGGCTTCAGATGTATGCCTTCACCGCGGCGGCCACCACTTCGGCCACTTTGGGATTGAAGGCTTCAGGCATGATATTTTCATCGGAGAGTTCTTCCTCCGGCACCAGGGAGGCAATGGCCTCCGCAGCGGCCAGCTTCATCTCCTCTGTAATCTGCCGCGCATGTCCCTCCAGGGCTCCCTTGAAGATGCCGGGGAAAGCCACCACATTGTTTACCTGGTTGGGGAAATCGCTGCGGCCCGTGCCCACCACCCGGGCGCCGGCGGCTTTGGCCACATCGGGCATAATCTCAGGCACAGGGTTAGCCATGGCGAAGAGAATGGCATCGCGGTTCATGGAGGCCACCATCTCGGGGGTGACAATGCCCGGGGCGGAGACGCCCACGAAGATGTCCGCACCCTTCAGCGCATCGGCCAGAGTGCCTCTCCCGCCCTCCAGATTGGTCACCTCCGCCATTTTCTGCTGCATCCAGTTGAGTCCTTCCGTGGCTTTGGAGACGATGCCCACCTTGTCGCACATGGTGATATGGGGAAAACCGTAGGTCAGCAGGAGCTTGGTGATGGCCACGCCTGCGCTGCCCGCCCCGTTTACCACGATACGGCAGTCCTCTTTCTTTTTGCCCACCACCTTCAGGGCGTTGATGATACCTGCCAGCACCACGATGGCCGTGCCGTGCTGGTCGTCGTGGAACACGGGAATATCCAGGGCAGCTTTCAGCCGCTCCTCGATCTCAAAGCATCTGGGGGCGGAGATATCCTCCAGATTGATGCCGCCGAAGCCGGGGGCCATCCAAGTGACGGCCTTGATGATCTCCTCCGTGTCCTGGGTGTCTAAGCAGATGGGCACGGCGTTGATCCCGCCGAACTCCTTGAAGAGAACTGCCTTGCCCTCCATGACGGGCATGGCGGCATAGGGGCCGATATTTCCCAGGCCCAGAACGGCGCTGCCGTCGGATACCACGGCCACGGTGTTAGCCTTCATGGTGTATGTATAAGCCGCCGACTTATCCTGGGCAATGACTTTGCAGGGCTCGGCTACGCCGGGGGTGTAGGCCAGGGCCAGATCCTCTCTGGATTTTACAGGTGTTTTGGATACGGTTTCCAGTTTGCCGTTCCACTGTTCGTGAAGCATAAGCGCTTTTTCACTGGTTGTCATAATTCTATCTCCTTTTGGCATTTTGATTTTGCAAAAACAGGTTTTACGCTCTCTATTCTATAGGGAATACGGGGTTTTTTCAAGAAAATAATTATTTTTTCTCAAAAATCACTTCCTATTTTCATAAAAGTGTATTATAATCAGTACTAGCAAGTTCATTCCGTTACGGGACACATCTGGTATATATTCGAGAGATACCCCTTAAGACGAATTGAATAGGAACAGTAATATATTTCTGAAGTAAAGAAAATAGGAGGAGCAATGAGAGAGAAGTATGAATCACTTGCACTGGTGCAGTTGAAAGAACTGGCTAAGATACGAGGCATCAAGGGAGTATCGACCATGAAGAAAGCCGAGGTGGTGGACGCGATGCTGACGGAGGACGAGAAGGATAAGGCCAGGGAAGAGACGACCAAACCGGCGGAGAACGCGGCGAAGAATCCGGTTGAAAAGCCGGCGGAGAACGCAGCGAAGAATCCGGTTGAAAAGCCGGCGGAGAAAACCGTGGAGAAGGCGGAGTCCGTCAGGACGGAATCCCATAAAACTGACGGGGGCAGGACGGAAGGAACTCGGCCGGCGGCGGAGGGTGAACAGCCTGCCAGACCGGTGCGTGTGAACGAAGCCTATGATTCCACCCAGTATCCGGTGGAGTTGGACAGCGGCATTGAGGCGGAGGGTATTCTGGAGGTAATGCCGGACGGTTACGGCTTCATCCGAAGCGACAATTATTTGCCCGGATCGGAGGATGTGTATGTGGCGCCCAGCCAGATTCGGCGTTTTGGCTTGAAGACCGGCGACATCCTGCGGGGCAACAAGCGTATAAAGACGCAGCAGGAAAAGTTCAGCGCGCTGCTGTTTGTGAGGACCATCAACGGGTATACCCCCGAGGAATCCGCCAAGAGGACGGCTTTCGAGGACATGACTCCTATTTTCCCGGACGAGCGTATCAAGCTGGAGACGCCCGGCTGCAGTGTGGCCATGAGGGTCATGGATCTGATCAGCCCTGTGGGTAAGGGACAACGCGGTATGATCGTATCCCCGCCCAAGGCCGGTAAGACAACCCTGCTGAAAGAGGTGGCACAGTCCATACTGCGCACCAACCCCCATATGCATATGCTGATCCTGCTGATAGACGAGCGTCCAGAGGAGGTCACGGATATCAAGGAGGCGATCTGCGGCGACAATGTGGAGGTTATCTATTCCACCTTTGACGAATTGCCTGAGCATCACAAGAGAGTGGCGGAGATGGTTGTGGAGCGCGCCAAGAGATTGGTTGAACATAAGAAAGAAGTAGTGATCCTGCTGGATTCCATCACCCGTCTGACCAGAGCGTACAATCTGGTGGTTCCCCCCAGCGGGCGTACCCTGTCCGGCGGTCTTGACCCCGCCTCTCTGCACATGCCCAAGAGATTCTTCGGCGCTGCCCGCAACATGCGGGAGGGCGGCAGCCTGACAATTCTGGCCACGGCGCTGGTGGATACCGGATCCAAGATGGATGATGTTATCTACGAGGAGTTCAAGGGCACAGGCAATATGGAGATCGTGCTGGACCGCAAGCTGTCGGAGAAACGGATATTCCCGGCCATTGATATCGCCAAGTCCAGTACCCGGAGAGAGGATCTGCTGCTTGACAACGAAGAACTGGAGGCAATCAGCATTATGCGCAAGGCGCTGAACGGTCTGAAATCCGATGAGGCCACCGACCGCATTTTGGATATGTTTGCCCGCACCAGAAATAACCGGGATTTTGTCGCAATGGTAAAAAAGAACAGATTTATTTAAAAAAACTATTGCATTTGCCCCAAAGGCATGGTACAATAACAACGCTGTTTGTGGTTGCATAAGCAGTGCGGATGAGAACAAAGAATAATACGTAAGTGATATAGAGAGGTGAGAAGCATGAAAGAAGGAATTCATCCCCAGTACTATCAAGCAACTGTAACCTGTAACTGTGGCAACACATTTGTTACCGGCTCCACCAAGCCTGAACTGCATGTAGAAGTCTGCTCCAAATGCCATTCATTCTACACCGGTCAGCAGAAGTCAGCAAGAGCCGACGGACGTATTGATAAGTTCAACAAGAAGTACGGCGTTACAAGCAAATAGGAAGCATCGAAGGGTTGAGGTATCCACTATCTCAACCTTTCTTACTCTTTACAGGCAGTGAGGTATGTATTTATGGCGAAACGAAAGGGCTGCTATTCCGGTATCGGCGGACAGGCCGTTCTGGAAGGCATCATGATGAAAAACGGGGATAAGTACGCAGTGGCGGTGCGCAAACCTGACGGCGGGATTGATTTCGAAGTGGAGAGCTATCCCGGTGTGCTGGCCGGCAATACGTTAAAAAAGATTCCCTTTATCAGAGGGGTATTTAACTTTGTGGACTCCATGATTCTGGGGACCAGATGTCTCAATTATTCCGCCGGTTTCTATGAGGAGGAAGAGGAAGAGTCCGGACTGGACAAGGCTTTGAACAAGGTTTCCGGCGGCAATGCGGAGAAGGTGCTCAGTACCCTTGTAACGATTGTGTCCGTGGCTATGGCAGTGGGGATTTTTATTGTGCTGCCCTACTATCTCTCGGGATTACTGAAGGGGTATATACGCAACGAGTCTCTGATGGCGATCATTGAGGGCGGGATACGGCTTGCAATTTTTATTTTGTATATTCTGGCTATCAGTCTGATGAAGGATATCCGCAGGCTGTTTATGTACCACGGGGCGGAGCATAAATGCATAAACTGCATCGAGCACGGACGTCCGCTGACGGTGCGCAATGTAAGGCGCAGTTCCCGGCAGCATAAGCGCTGCGGCACCAGCTTTCTTTTCTTTGTGTTTATTGTCAGCATTGTCCTGTTTTTCTTTATTCGGGTGGACAATACGCTGGAAAAGGTAGTGCTGCGGATTCTGCTGATCCCCGTGGTGGCCGGGATTTCTTATGAGATCATCCGTCTGGCCGGGCGCAGCAGCAATATTTTGGTGAAAATCCTGTCTGCGCCGGGGATGCTGGTGCAGAAGCTGACCACCAGGGAGCCGGATGAACAGATGATCGAGGTGGCCATAGCGGCGGTGGAGGCTGTGTTTGACTGGAAGGCATTCTTGAATGAGAAGTTTGGCTATGTGGAGGAGCCGGAGCCGCCCCGACAGGAGGAAGAGGAAGAAGAGCCAACGTAGGTATATGTTAAGAGATGTTAAAGATGGATACGTATCAGGATTGTTATGAAAACGGATGGAAACTGCTGCTGGAGGCAGGCATTGAGGAAGCGGCGTTGGATGCCCGGCTGCTGCTGGAGCATATCTGCGGCACGGATCGTAATACTCTGTTGGTTCATGGAGACAGGAGCATGAGCATACAGGAGAGGCAAGCCTATGAAGAGGCTATTGCCCGGCGCAGTCAGCGCATTCCCCTGCAGCAGATCACAGGCAGTCAGGAGTTTATGGGACTGTCGTTTCAGGTGAATGAGCATGTGCTGGTGCCCAGACAGGACACGGAGATTCTGGTGGAGGAAGTGCTGCGGGAACTGCAGGACGGTATGAGGGTGCTGGATCTGTGTACCGGTTCCGGCTGCATTCTGATCAGTCTGCTGCATTACAGCAACTACTGTCAGGGGGTAGGCACGGATATCTCCCGGAAGGCATTGGAAGTCGCCCGACGCAATGGTACAGCGCTGCTTGGTTCGGAGAAGGAATACACCTTTTTGGAATGTAACCTTTTTGAACTGGTGGAGGGGCGATATGATATCATCGTGTCCAATCCGCCCTATATTCGGCGGGAGGAGATAGAGACCTTGATGCCGGAGGTAAGGGAGCATGAACCCAGGCTGGCTCTGGACGGGGGAGAGGATGGGCTGGACTTTTATCGGCGCATTGCGGCGGAGAGTCCCCGTTATCTCAATGGCGGCGGCAGGCTGTATCTGGAGATCGGCTGCGATCAGGCAGATGCGGTGCAGGAACTGCTGCTGCGGCAGGGCTTCCGGGAAGTCAATGTGGCGCAGGACTATGCGGGGCTGGATCGGGTGGTATCCGGCTATTGGCCTATCAGGGTGGGCCGGGCGGATGCGGAACTCTAGGTGGCCGACAACGATAAGAGGAAATATAAAACAGCATCTGCCCGACCAGTACACTGATGAATGTTTGGACGCCTAAAGCGGCCAAACATTTATCACCGAGTCGTGTGCTGGGCGGGCGGATGCGGAACTCTAGGTGGCCGACAACGATAAGAGGAAATATAAAACAGCATCTGCCCGACCAGTACACTGATGAATGTTTGGACGCCTAAAGCGGCCAAACATTTATCACCGAGTCGTGTGCTGGGCGGGCGGATGCGGAACTCTAATATAGAAAGGGCAGTAGAGATGTTTGACAAATTGGAGGATCTGTTGATCCGTTTTGAGGAGATCATGGGGGAGTTACATGAGCCCACCGTGACCAATAATCAGGAGAGATTCCGCAAGCTGATGAAGGAGCAGAGCGATCTGACTCCCATCGTGGAGGCGTATACGGAATATAAGAAGTGTAAACAAGATATAGAGGACTCCCTGGTGATGCTGGACGAGGAATCCGACGAGGAAATGCGGGAGATGATCAAGGAGACCTTGAGCGACAGCAGAAAGAGAGTGGAGGAACTGGAGCAGGAACTGAAGATTCTGCTGCTGCCCAAGGACCCCAATGACGAGAAAAATGTTATCGTGGAGATCCGCGCAGGCGCAGGCGGGGATGAGGCCGCTCTGTTTGCGGCGGAATTGTACCGTATGTATGTCCACTATGCAGAGGGCCGCCGCTGGAAGGTGGAACTGATGAATGTGGACGAAATCGGCATTGGCGGCATGAAGGAGGTACAGTTTACCATTATCGGGCAGGGAGCCTACTCCGTGATGAAGTATGAGAGCGGTGTACACCGGGTGCAGAGGGTGCCGGAGACCGAGAGCGGCGGGCGTATCCATACCTCTACGGCCAGTGTGGCGGTGATGCCCGAGGTGGATGAAGATATCGACATTGTAATTGACGAGAAGGATATCCGCATTGATGTCATGAGGGCATCCGGCAACGGAGGACAGTGCGTGAACACCACGGACTCCGCGGTGCGTCTGACCCACTATCCCACGGGCATTGTGGTGTACAGCCAGACAGAGAAGAGCCAGATCCAGAACAGGGCCAAGGCGTTTGCCCTGCTGAAATCCAAGCTTTACGACATCGAGCAGCAGCAGCGTCATGACGCGGAGGCGGAACTGCGCCGCAGCCAGATCGGCACAGGCGACCGCTCCGAGAAGATCCGCACTTACAATTTCCCCCAGGGGCGTGTGACGGATCACCGCATCGGCCTGACGATCTACAAGCTGGATAAGGTTATGAACGGGGATATTCAGGAGATCCTAGATGCCTGCATTGCGGCCGATCAGGCGGCGAAGCTGGTGAAGATGAATGAGAATTGAATTTTTTATTGCTAGCCGGAGGTGACAGTTTGGAGGATATACTGAAAAAAGACGGTTTATCGTTCGAATTACTGAAAGAATTGTCATTCCGATCAGATTTGGGGATTCGTCTGAAAAAGAATTTGCATTATTTTGATAAAGAGGTTTTATTCCAAGAGTTACTAAATGTGAACAGATGGTATGATACCTGCGAGTTACTTGGGGAATTGATTATTGACTACCGTATTAAAAGTATTCAGTCTGCAATACTAAAGTATGAAAGATATTATCCAGATCATCAGGCGGCGAAAGTGTTTAATGATATGTTGGGATTTCGCACTCTCTGTGATAGTTATGAAGAGGTAATCTCGATTGCGGGCCATGACAATGTACGGGTAGCAGATATGTCAGGCGGGAAGGCGAGAGATGACGGTTACAGAGGGGTGCATGTGTATTTCCAACTAAGCAGTTTTCACTATCCGATTGAAATCCAGTATAATACTTATTATGACAGACAGATTAATAATTGGCTGCATAAGTATGTTTATAAACGGGGATATGAGACGGAAGTTGGTTGTGCTTTGCGCATGGCTTATGAGAACGCTGAGATCAAAAGTGAAAATGAATGCAGGGAGGTATTGGAAAGTGTGTTATCTGATAGCAAAAAAATTTGATGAAATAGGATGCTTGGCTGTGCAGATGACACAGGGAGAGCATCTGGCAGACTTGAAGGAAAAACTGATACAGGCTGTGGGATATGATTCCATACAGCTTGTTACGATCAGTCGTCCCTCTGCCTATGGGGAATATGAGCCTTATCACTTTGTAGATACCGAGCAGGAGTTCAAAGAGGCAGTGATGCGTATGTGACAATTAGTGATGTATATATGTATAGGAGAATTGAAAAGCCGCAAGATAATCAGGCGGTTTGTTTGTCCGGTATTGGCCAAAAGGCTGATACCGGATATTTATATGTATTTAGCAATTTTTATCAACTGTAGAGACAGAAAATCATGTATAATGATTTTACAAGCTTAAGTTTGCGATAGACATGGGGAATAAGATGGATTACCAGGAGCGCATAGAAAAGGTCATAGATTATATAGAGAAAAACTTGCAGTACGAGATCAATCTGGCGGACTGTGCCAGGGTGAGTGGGTATTCTCCTTATCACTTTTTACGCATATTTCGGGACGCGGTGGGTTTGACCCCGGCGGATTATATCCGAAAGCGCAGAATTTCCGAGATTTCCAAGGAGATCCTGCGGGGAAATCAGAACATTTCACTGATTGCGTTCCGGTATGGGTTCAATTCCAAGGAGAACTTTGTCAGGGCCTTCAAGATGGAGCATCATATTTTGCCCACGGAATACAAAGCGGCACAGAACAGTCTGAAATTGTATGAAAGGTTTCGATTTGAAGAAAAGGACTTTTCAGTGGCTCCCCGGATTGTGGAAATCCAGCCTTTTTCCCTGACAGTGTACGAATGCGATGAGAAATTTCCGCCCAATTTCTGGAATAAGTACAATGCCAGGGGGCTGTCCCGGAAGCTGTCCGGCGGCCGGGAGGTTTGGGATTACGGTGTGAGCAGTTGGAACCATGAGGAAAACAGGCTGGATTACTATATCGGCATTCGGTCCGAGTATGCCGCAGGCGATATTCAGGGCACTTTGGAACTGGACGTTGCAGGGGGCCTGTATGCGGTGTTTTCTACCCCTGCCGTGAGCCAGGATGTTTTTGTGACCCAGATTCGCCGGACATGGGACTATATCAAGAGAGTGTGGTTCCCAAACAGCGGCTATGAGCGCAAGAGCGGTTACGAATTTGAGTGCTATTGTGAGAAGAGCAGGCTGTTCTCGGAGGATATCTATATTCCCCTGGATAAGAAGTGAGAATAGGGATTATTATGCCGGGCAGAAAGGAAAAACGAATCGGTCGTGAGTATAAATTTAGGAGGATAAGTATATGATGAAGAAACTGAACGTGACATGGGACGGGGTATTTGACTCCACAGGCTATATGTTTTCTTTTGCGAAAGCCTTGTGCTGCGCCGTGAAAAACAGTCCGTTATCGGATATGGCGGAGGACATAGTGGCATCCAGCGGGTTTGCTTTTCGCATGTGGGTGTCCCCGGACCTTTGTCCCAGCGCCACCAGCATCTGGCAGTTTAGTTTACAGAAAAGCTGTGTGGAGAGCGGCGGTATAAACTGCAATTATGTTGAGAGATTGTGGGGGCAGGAGGATATCGAGGAAGAGCGGCGCCTGGAGGCAATTGAATTGATCCGGCAAAGTATAGATAACGGCATTCCCGTTATAAGCTGGGATATCGGCGTCTGCGAGTGGGGACTGATCACCGGCTACGACGATGAGGCAGGGAGATTGGCGGTGCTGCCCATCACCGGCCAGGAGAGCGAGATGGACTATATTCAGCTGGGCAAGAGAGAGCTTCCGATTCTGAATGTGCTGACGATAGGGGGAAGGGCGGAAAAATCCAGAGAAGATATCCTCAGGGATACCATGCAAATGGCCAGGAATCATCTGCTGGGAAATGAATGGTGTGAGAATGCCGACGGTTTGGATGCCTATCAGGCCCTGCTTAAGCATTTGGAGGATGAGGATGTGCAGACGGCAGGTTCGGAACTTGCCGGTTCCTGGAACATGGAGTATTTTCTGGGAACCTATGCGCCGCTGAAGTGGTACGCATGGAAATTCTTTGAAGGGCATGGGGCCCAGGAATTGGCGGCGCTGTATAAGTCTGTCTACGAGAACTGGCAGAAAGCCTTTGAGATGAAAAAAACCCTGGATCTGTCGCTGCGGGAGAACAGAGTCGCGGTGGCAGAACTCTTAAAACAGGCGGAGGCATGGGAGAGGCAGGCAGTGGAAAGGATGTAGTTACAGAAGAGATAAAGACATAAGCAATCCGGATTCCTGCTGCTTTAGCGTGAAAGCGGCAGGAATCCATATTTTTTATGGAAGCGTCGTCATAGGTAAGGCATTTTTCAACGCGTATCTGGATTTCCTCCGGGGAATGTTTTCTGATCTCTTCCGCCGTGAAGATACGCTCCAGGGAGACCCTGATGGGGAGCTTTCGCAGGTGCTCCTCGTCCCAGAACGGGTTTGCCAGATAGCTGCCCTTCACAGAGAGGATCACTAACGGAACATCCATTATTTTAGCCTGTTTTCCCATATTGCCCGGCAGCAGGGCGGTGATCCCCACATTGGAGTGCCGTGACTCCGGAAAAACGACTCCGGACTGTTTTTGCGAAAGCGCGTACCGCATGTTCCGCGCTACGGAAATATCGGAAACACACCGTCTCTTTGCGATACAGCCAATTCCCGGCAGGAACGCAATTCTGAAAAGGGAGTATAGTAATCGTAAAATTTGCGCATGTTATGGATGCTTTTTGTTTATGGATATGGTATAATGTCCGCAAAGGGCAGAGCCAAATGGGCGAATAGGTATCTGCCCAGTTCGCTGGAGCAGATACCCATTTGGCGAGCGAAGCGAACCCGGAAAACCACAGGTTATCCGGGTTTCTGCCAGTAACTTGCGGTAAACAAGGCATCATGAGCAAAACGCGCAGCGTTTAGCTCTTAGAATAGAATGTGCGCTAAAGCGCACGGAAACAAGGCATCATGAGCAAAACGCACAGCGTTTAGCTCTTAGAATAGAATGTGCGCTAAAGCGCACGGAAACAAGGCATAACGAGCGCAGAAAAGGGAGGGTACTTATGAAGAAGAAAAAGCTGCCGGAACAATTGTTTAATGCTGACAAGGCCGCGCTTTTCGCCTGCATGGACAAGATCATGGAGGGAGATTGTTCCCTGACCGCGCCTATCCCTTTTCAAGATGCGGAGTTGGAACAGAAATGGCAGCAGTTTATGCTATACATACTGAACGCCAACAACAAATCCGTCATGCGTCTCAACGATGCCATGGGGGCGATTGGGGACAGTTCCTGCGTGAAGATTATGCTGGAGCAGGTGTCCAGCCAGTCCCTCGCCATTGAAGAGATGAATAACTCCAGCCAGGAACTGGGCGATTCTATCATAAATATCCAGGAGTCCGCCTCCAGTATCCGCAATAATTCAAGAGACATAATGGACACCACCCACACCTGTATCAAACAGCTGGGGGACAGTATCCGCATAATAGACGATTCTTCCGCGCAAATAGAACAGATCAACGGGCAGATAGCTGATTTTAAGGAAAAGGCTCTTCAGATCAACGGCATTGTGGATGTGGTGAAGAAACTTGCAAGCAAAAGCAGTCTGCTGGCGCTGAACGCATCCATAGAAGCCGCCCGTGCCGGAGAGGCCGGCAGAGGGTTTTCCGTGGTGGCGAGCCAAATGCAGGAGCTTGCCTCAAATACTTCCACCTCCGCCGGCTCTATCACCCAATATGTGGGTGAACTGATGTCGGGCGTTGAGAATCTGGTTAATTCCGTGCAATCCGCCACCGTATGTCTGCGAAGCGGCAACGAGGAGATTCATAACTCCGTTGAGAGTGTGGATGCCATGAGCAGGCAGATTGCTTTTATCGTAGAGAAAATAGATCTTATCAACGAAGAGATCCGCAACCAGTCAGGACTGACGCAGTCCTTTGTAAAAGCGGTGGAGACTCTTGACGCCAACTATGAGACCCTTTCCGGGGAATGTGTGGATACGGGCGTACACCTCTACCATATTTCACGGAGCATCGACTCGATCCGAACCAAAATGGCAAGGGGCACCTCCAGACTTTTCCCTCAGGACTGGCTCTCTGTCTATGACGTTGATCATTTGATTTTTACCTGGCGGTTGTATAACAATCTGGCCGGGTTCGAAACGTTGAAAATAAGCCAACTCAACAATCCCAAGGGCTGCAAATTCGGCAAGTGGGCCACTTCCCTGACCGATCGCCGCGTCACGGGCAGCCGTGAGTTCCGGCAGGCGGTCAGCTGTCATGAGGAACTGCACAGCTGTGCCTGTGCCTCCTGGGAAGCCAATGATAGAGGGGACAGGGAAGAAGCCCTTCGCCATTTCCAACAGGCCCTTGAAACCTATGGACGATTTGCCGCTGCTGTGAGCAGCCTGAAAAAGCTTCTGGAGGCAAACGGAGACAGGGAATTTACGGATATCAAGGCATAATGGCAGAAAGAACACTGCAGTAAAGGAGAGCATATCTGTATGAAAATATATCTGATACGGCACGGGGAGACGGACTGGAACCTGGAACAGCGGCTGCAGGGCGCCACGGATATTCCGCTGAATGAAAACGGCCTGGAATTGGCCAGAGAGACGGCAAAGGGGCTGCAGGACGTGCCTTTTGATGTGGTTTATACCAGTCCCTTGACGAGGGCCAGGCAGACCGCCGAGATTATCCGGGGGCATCGGAACATTCCGCTGATTGAGGAGCCGAGACTCAAGGAGATCTGCTTTGGCGTCTATGAGGGGTATTGCTGCAGTCCCCAAAATTTTACCGTTCCGGATCCTGCGTTTATGAACTTTTTTGTCGATCCGGGCAATTATGTCCCTCCCCAGGGGGCGGAGAGCATCGAACAGCTGTGCCGGAGAACCACGGACTTTTTGCATGAGGTGGCCTACAACCCGGACAATGGGGGCAGGACCATTCTTTTCTCCAGCCATGGGGCGGCGGTCAAGGGCCTGCTCAGCAGCCTGACCGTCACGGATAAGAAGAATTTCTGGAACGGCGGCGTCCACAAGAACTGCGGCGTGACTATTCTGGACGTGACAGGGGGACGGATCACCATTGAGCGGGAGAACGTGATCTACTATGACGAGACCCGCAGCCACAACTACTGGGAGGAGACCAGGGGATGAGCGTCTGTATAATTTCATTCAGTTCCAGAAAAGGCGGCAACTGCGGGCAGATTGCCGCATATCTACGCTCTCTGCACGGGGACGCGAAGTTGTATGATTTCTCGGATTTCAAAATACATCCCTGCGGGGGCTGCGCATATGAATGCTTTATGTCCGGCGGCAGATGCCCCTGGATGGATGACAGGGAAGTGGAATTGTATGAGGGCATCTTGGGCAGCACCCAGGCATATTATATTCTGCCCAATTACTGTGATTATCCCTGCGCGAATTTTTTCATTTTCAACGAGCGCAGCCAGTGTTATTTTCAGGGGCATCCGGAGAGCGTCGGGGCATATGGTTTGGTTCCCAAAAAGTTTATAGTGGTCAGCAACACCAACGAGCGGAATTTCAAGGAGGTGCTTGCTTATCATGTGGAGGGGGAGCCGCAGATACTGTTCCTGCACGCGAGGAGGTATGGCAAGGTCAGTATAGCGGGGGATATTATGACATCTAAGGATGCTGCGGAGGAAATCAAAGCTTTTGCGGACAAATAATGCGGATCACGGTAATGCGGCGTTCTGACGGATCTGTTGAAAAAGGGTGTATGTACAGGAAAAAATACTTGCAATGCGGAATATCTATGTTACAATGTAGGGGACAATAGAATAGTGAGAGGTTTATTAATCGAAGAGGAGAGGAACATATCATGAAAAAACGGATTAGCGTTTTACTGATTATGGCACTTTTGACGATGGCTGCACTGGGCGGATGCGCAGGTGGCACTGACATATCTTCGGGGGATAATTCCTCTGTGGAGTCCCAGACGGGAAGTACGGACGGTTCTTCGGAAGATAACGCTTCTGCGGCGTCTCAGGCGGAAAGTTCGGAGAGTTCGCAGTCCCAGGCAGGAAGTCCTGTTTACGGCGGCTCCATTGTTGTAGGAATACAACAGGATGTTGATAGTCTTGACCCTCATAAGGCAACTGCGGCAGGAACTAAAGAAATCCTATTTAACATCTTTGAAGGCTTGGTGAAGCCGGATGAGAACGGCGACTTGATGAATGCGCTTGCCAGTGACTATACCATTTCCGAGGACGGGCTGGTATATACCTTTACGCTCAGAGAGGGCGTGAAGTTTCACAATGGCAATACAGTGACGGCACAGGATGTGAAATATTCTCTGGACAGAGCCTCCGGGCTGCTGGACGGTACACCGCTGATTTCTTCACTGAGCGTTCTCACAAGCGTGGATATTTTGGATGAAAAGACGGTTCAGGTCACAGTGGGAAGTGCCAACACGGAGCTTATTTACAGCTTTGTGGCAGCCATCATCCCTGCGGGCAGCGGGGAGGAGGAAAGCGGGACACCCATCGGGACGGGACCGTTTTCTTTTGTGTCTTATAAGCCCCAGGAGGGTGTGGTGATTGCCAAGAATGCGGACTATTGGCAGGAGGGACTTCCTTATCTGGATGAGGTGAACTTTAAGATCGTCAACAGTCCGGACACGGCGCTGCTGGAGTTAAAGGGCGGTTCCATCCAGATCTATCCCTATCTGACGGACAGCCAGGCCAATGAGCTGAAAGACAGCTTCCAGATCCTGTCCGCACCCTCGGATGTGGTGCAGGCCCTGTTTTTGAACAATGCGGTGGAGCCCTTAAATGATGTGCGCATCAGGCAGGCCATCTGCTATGCCCTGGATCTGGATATGGTCAATGAGTTTGTGGCAGGCGGAGGAGCCACACTGGTGAGTTCCGCCATGCTGCCCACACTGCAGACCTACTATGTGGATCTGACGGATACTTACGGAAGCGGCGCCAACATCCAGAAAGCACAGGAATTGATGGCCGATGCAGGCTTCCCGGACGGCTTTGACCTGGAGATCACAGTGCCTTCCAACTATGAGTACCATATGCAGACGGCGGAGGTGGTGGCCGAGCAGCTGAAAGCGGCAGGCATCAATGCCACCATCAACCCGGTGGAGTGGAGCAGCTGGCTCAGCGACTGCTATACGGATCGGAACTACCAGTCCACGATCTCCGGCATCACCAGCGACATGACGCCCGGCTATCTGACCAACCGCTTCCAGACGGATTCCAAGAAAAATTTCGTGAATTTCGCCAGCGATGCCTATGATGAGGCGTATCAGAACGCGGCGGCGGCTCTGGATCCGGCGGAGAAAGCGGAATATTACAAGCAGGTCCAGAAGATCCTGTGCGACGAGGCGGGCAGCGCCTTTATCCAGGTGCCTCCCATTACCATCGCCATGGACCCCAAACTGGCAGGCTACAAGTTCTACCCTGTGTATGTGCAGGATATGAGCACCGTTTACTATACGGAGCAATAAGGAATAGTAAAAAAGCAATGCCGACAGGGCATATGCAAACATTAAAGCAGGAGGCAGCCAATGAAATACCTTGGTAAAAAAATAGCTACTCTCATTATGACATTGTTCGTGGTATCCGCGGCTGCCTTCATTGCGTTTCAGATTATTCCCGGGGATGTGGTGACTTCCATACTGGGGACGGAGGCAACCCCCGAGAGGGAGGCTCAGCTGCGGGAGGAACTGGGTCTGAATGATCCTCCGGTGGTGCGGTATTTTCGCTGGGCCGGAGGTGTGCTCCGGGGGGATCTGGGCATTAGTTACCGATATGCCAAAAACATGAATGAAATGATGCCGGTGGCGGAGCTGATCGGAGACAAGCTGCCGATAACACTGTCCCTGGCGGCGATATCATTGGTGCTGATCGTGGTGGTATCCATTCCTCTGGGCGTTTTTTGGGCGCACAGCAAAAGTAAGGTGCTGGACGCGGCCTTGGGAGTGATCACCCAGGCATCCATGGCGATTCCCTCCTTTTTTCTTGGAATCATCGTGACCTATCTGTTTGGCATGGTGCTGAAATGCTTTGTGCCGGGCGGATATGTGAGTTATGAAAAGGATATGGGGGGGTTTTTATTTTATCTGCTGTTTCCGGCGATGGCCATCGCTCTGCCCAAGGCGGCCATGACGGCCCGCTTTCTGCGAAATTCCATGCTGACAGAGATGAAGTCGGACTATGTGCGCACGGCCCGGAGCAAGGGCTGCAGTGAACGGCGGGTAATGTACGGCCATGTGCTGCGCAATGCCATGATGCCTGTAATCACCTTCTTGGGCATGATTATAGCGGAGATTGTGGCGGGCAGTATCGTGGTGGAACAGGTATTTTCCCTGCCGGGGATCGGGCGGCTGCTGATCAGTTCCATTTCCACCAGGGACCTGCCGGTGGTGGAGATCCTGATTCTGTATATCACTTTTGTGGTGATCTTTGTGTACTTTCTGGTGGATATTCTGTACCGGGTGGTGGACCCCAGAATCAGCAGCAGGTAAGCGGCCCGGCAGGAGCTTGGCCCAAGCCAAACTTCAGATACGCAAGAATAAGGTGAGTATGGGATGCCGCACTGCGGCAGCATAGGAGTCAGGATGAAAAAGGGAAGCGGCATAAAATGGAATAAATACTTAATTGCGGGCCTGTGTATGACGGGCCTGGTGGTGCTTCTTGCAGTGCTGGGCATTTTTTGGACCCCCTACAGTACCACGACCATGTCCGCAGGTGAGCGTTTCGCGGATCCCTCCCTTCGGCATATATTTGGCACGGATAATTTTGGACGGGATATTTTTTCCAGGGTGATGAAGGGGATCGGCACCACCATCCTGATCAGTACTCTGGTGGTGGCCATATCCGGGGCGGCAGGCATTCTGATCGGGGCGCTGACCGGGTATTTCGGAGGGCTTGTGGACGAGATTGTAATGCGGATCATTGATGCCCTCAACGGCTTTCCCAGCATCCTGCTGGCGCTGGTGGTGATCAGCATCATGGGTACGGGGCAGCGAAACCTGGTGATTTCCCTGGGGATTGTATTCATGCCCAGCTTTATCCGCATCGTCAGAAGCGAGTTTATCCGGCTGCGGGATGCGGATTATATCAGCCGGGCGCGGCTCATGGGCGTGGGACGGGCCCGGGTTCTCTTTGTGCATATTCTGCCCAATATTTTTTCTACGTTCTGGGTGTCGGTGATGATCGGTTTTAACAACGCAATTCTGGCGGAGTCCGGCATGAGTTATCTGGGAATAGGTGTGCAGCCTCCCCAGGCCAGCCTTGGCAAGATGCTGTCGGATGCCCAGGGGTATCTGACCACCGCCCCTTGGTACGCACTGGCCCCGGGATTGACCATCGTGTGGATTGTGCTGGGTTTTTCGCTGCTTAGTGAGGGTATACAGCGGCTGAGCAGGTGAGGCCGGAAGGAAACAGGGATACTTTTGTCGTTGAGACAGGGGATAACTATCTATGTTGAATGGGCAGCCACTGTGTGAGCGGATATGGTTGTGATTAAAGAAAAGCGATTGGCATGGTGGCAGGAAGCATGGGAGGTGACGCAGGGTGATTACCATAGAAGATCTATCAGTGAATTTCGGCAGGACGGAGGCGGTGCGTCATGTGAGTCTGGAGATCCCGGACGGAGAGATTCTGGGCGTGGTGGGGGAATCCGGTTCCGGCAAGTCCGTGACGGCGCTGACTTTGATGGGGCTGGTGTCGGAGGAGGCCACAGTGACCGGCGGCAGGATATTGTACGACGATGTGGTGCTGCAGGAGGCAGGGAAGCCCAGGGACAGGGCGTTGTACCGGCGGTATCAGGGGGCTCGGATGTCCATGGTTTTTCAAGAGCCTATGACTTCGCTGAATCCCACCCAGAGGGTGGGCAGGCAGGTGGAGGAGATGCTGCGGCTGCACAGCCTGCCTGCGGCGGGCGTGGCCCATGGGACAGCACAAGGAGGGGGCGATTTCCAGGCACCCATAGAAGGCAGACTGCGCCTCTGCTGCAGCCGGCAGGAGCGGCAGGCTATGAAGCAGCTGGTTTTGGAGACTTTCGCCGCAGTGGGGCTTCGGGATCCGGAGCGGGTGTATGGATGCTATCCCCACCAACTCAGCGGCGGTATGCGCCAGCGGGTTATGATCGCCATGGCCATTATCCTGCATCCACGGCTGATTGTGGCCGACGAGCCCACCACGGCTCTGGATGTTACGGTGCAGAACCAGATCATGGACTTACTGCGGGAGATCAATGAAAAACAGCGAAGCGCCATGCTTTTTATCACCCATGATTTGAACCTGGCAAGGCGGATCTGCCACAGGATTGCGGTGATGAAAGACGGCAGGGTAGTGGAGATCGGCACACCGGAGGAGATTTTTGAGCATCCTCGGGAGGATTATACCAGAAACCTGATTGAGGCGGTGCCCGGCCGCATGAAGCGGCAAAGAAGAAGCGCCGAGATAAGCCAGGAGTCGGTGGTGACAGTGCGGGATCTCCAGGTCTATTACCAGGATGGCAGCAACAGCCTGTTTTCCCGGGGAAAGAAAACCCATGTGGTGCATGATGCCGGTTTTGTGATTCGAAAGGGAGAAATCCTTGGGCTGGTAGGGGAGAGCGGCTGCGGCAAAACCTCTCTGTCCAAGGCCATTCTGGGCATGAATAAGGAGATCACGGGAGAGATAGAGCATTTTTCCAGCCGTCCCCAGATGATTTTCCAGGATCCCTACAGCAGTTTAAATCCATCCAAAACCGTGGGATGGCTGCTGGAGGAGCCTCTGCGGGCCAGGGGGAAATTGGATCCGAAGCAGGCCATGACGGCGGCGGATATGCGCTTTGCAGCCATGGAGATGCTGGATACCGTGGGACTGACAGAAGGATACTATGACCGCAGGCCCTCCCAGCTCAGCGGCGGCCAGCGGCAGCGCATCAGTATCGGCCAGGCCCTGATCACCCGGCCGGGACTGGTCATTGCGGACGAGCCGGTGTCGGCGCTGGACGTGACCATACAGGCCCAGATCATGGAACTGATGCGCAGACTCCAGGAGGAGATGGGGCTTTCCTATCTGTTTATCTCCCATGATATCAATGTAATCTACCAGATGAGTGACCGGATCATGGTCATGAAGGAGGGAAAGATCGTGGAAATCGGGGAGACGGAGGAGGTTTTTGCCCATCCCCGGGAGGAATATACCAGACAGCTGCTCCGGGAGTCGTGAGGACGGGCAGCTTTAAATATATTATAACTGAAATCCCCGGGTATATTGCCTGTTGGCTTGCAATATACCCAGGGGATTTGCATTTTAATAGGGGGAAATGGAGGAAGATTTAAGGATTTCTTAAAGACATTTGAGACAAATGAGAGGATAATGGTACAGGGACGATGTGAAACGGATTCTGTGAGAGAGGTATGCGGACATGAACTACGACTGCTTGATTATAGACGATGAAAAGATGCTGGCTGACAGTACGGCGGAATATTTTAATCTGTTTGGCGTGAAGACGGCGGCTGTCTACGGCGTGGAGGAGTGTCGCCGTTTCCTGGGGGAAAATGAGGCGCAGCTGCTTTTGCTGGATATCAATCTGGGAGATGGCAGCGGTTTTGAATTGTGCAGGCAGCTTCGGGAGACATTGGATATTCCTATTTTGTTTATTTCTGCGAGAACCAGTGATGACGACCAGATTATCGCCCTGGGGATCGGAGGCGATGACTACATCCAGAAGCCATATTCGTTGGGGGTTCTGCTGGCCAAGGTCAGGGCGGTTCTGAAGCGTTATGGGCAAAGCGTGAGACAGGAGGGATATGTGGACGGGTGGCTGAAAATCGATTTTGGGGCCAGGGCCGTATGGGTGCAGCATAGGCCCGTAAAGATGACCATGCTGGAGTTTCGTCTGCTGGCATATCTGGTGCGGAACAGGGGACGGGTAGTGTCTAAGGCGGAATTGTTTGAAAAAGTGTGGGAGGATAAATTCACGGGAGACGGTACGCTCAATGTGCATATCCGGAAAATCCGTGAGGCTATAGAGCCTGATTCCAACAGGCCCAGATATATTGTTACGTTTTGGGGAGAGGGCTACCAATTCCAGGGAGAGGAAACAGATTGATGGAGGCTGCGGTGAGATAAAAATGAATAGATTTTCTTTTTTAATATGTATTCTGCTGACATTTGTATTGGAGACAGCAGTTTTGACCGCGTTTATGGGAGGTGACAGCGATTTCAGGCAGGACACGGTGGCTGTAAATGAAATCCTGAAAAGGGTAGAAGAGGATTGGCCCTGTTTGGACAGACAGACATCCCCTTCCGTATATGACTATGTGGCGCTTGATGAAAGCGGCGCCGTTCTATGGAAAACGACAGATGGGCTGAGTGAGAGTATCAATGCCGCCATCGCGCACCGTGATACCATTTTGAACGTGGAACAGGATGGGATCTTGGTGGGAAGGGTGATCATCTATAATGGCTCGGAGGCTGACTATAGGGTCTGGAAGAGGAATCTGGCTGCGGTGCTGACGGCGATTCTGCTGATCCAGACGGGGGCGCTGCTGGGCTATACCGCCTGGCTGCACAGGCGGCTCGTCAAGCCGTTTCATAAATTAAAGAGTTTTGCCCAGCGGGTGGCAGGCGGTAATCTGGAGGTTCCCCTGGAAATGGACAGATATAATCTGTTCGGCGCGTTCACCGAGAGTTTTGACCTCATGCGCTCAGAACTGAAGAAAGCCCGGATTGCCGAGGCCCGGGCCAATGCGGGCAAGAAGGAATTGGTGGCAAAGCTCTCCCATGATATCAAGACGCCTGTGGCCAGTATCAAGGCTGCGTCGGAGGTGGGTCTGGCGCTGTCCGGCAGTGAGAGACTGCGAGACAATTACACCCAGATCATCCGAAAGGCGGATCAGATCAACACACTCATCACCAACCTTTTCACCGCAACCCTGGAGGAACTGCAGCAGCTCTCCGTGAACCCGGCGGATTTGGACAGCAGTGTGCTGGCTGAGTTGCTGGAAAATGCCGATTATCTGCACCGTGCCTCGTTTTCGGAGATACCTCCCTGTCTGCTCCATGCGGACAAACTCCGACTGCAGCAGGTGCTGGACAATATTTTTGCCAACTCCTACAAGTATGCCGGCACAGAAATTGTTGTCACCGCAGCGAAAGAAAACCGCCGTCTGGTGTTGACAATAGAGGACTTTGGCGGCGGTGTGCCCAAGGAGGAGCTTCCCTTGCTGAAAGAGAAATTCAGGCGGGGGAGCAACGCCGGGGACAGGGAGGGCGCGGGGCTGGGACTGTTTATTTCGGATTATTTCATGAGAGAGATGCAGGGGGAGCTGGCCGTGGAGAACGGAACCGGAGGGCTGCGGGTCAGTGTGGTGATTCCGCTGAGCGGCGCGGCCTGCGTTTTGACCGAGGCGGCAGAACTGGTATAAGCGGGATGCTGTTTTTATGGTCCACATAGTCGGGAAAAGCAACAGCCCCTGGAACAGAGGCATCTCTACCCGGATTTAAGAAGTATTTAAGAATTGCCTAAAGACATTTAAGAATTGGAAATATAGAATGGAACATGTAAATTGTGGATCGAATAGATCGAGGAGGTTAGGCAATGAAAAAAGTACTTTTAAAAACCGAAAGCCTGAGCAAGTCCTTTTCCAGCGGCGGGGCGATGCAGCACGTTCTGAAAAACATAGACTTGGAGCTTTACGAGGGAGATTTCACCGTTATCATGGGGGCCAGCGGCGCAGGCAAGTCCACGCTGCTGTACGCCCTGTCGGGTATGGATACACCCACGCTGGGCAAGATCACTTTTGGCGGCCAGGTGATATCGGATTTAAGCCCGGATGAACTGGCAGTTTTCCGGCGCAGACACTGCGGGTTTGTGTTCCAGCAGATTTATCTCATTGACGGCATGTCCGTCATGGACAATGTGCTGGCGGCGGGGCTGCTGGTGGGCAGGGATAAAAAAGTGTTGGCAGATCGTGCCAGGGAACTGTTTCAGGCGGTGGATATCTCTCCGGAGACCCAGAGGAAGTTTCCCACGCAGATATCCGGCGGCGAGGCCCAGCGGGTGGGGATTGTCCGCGGGCTGATCAACTCTCCGGAGATCCTCTATGCGGATGAACCCACCGGGGCGCTGAACTCCCAGACGGGACTGCATGTGCTGGATACGCTGACAGCCTTTAACCAGCGAGGGCAGAGTGTGGTGATGGTTACCCACGATATGCGTTCGGCACGCCGGGGCAGCCGCATCCTGTATCTGAAGGACGGCGTCATCTTGGGGGAGTGTAATCTGGGCAAATATGTTGCAGGCGATGCGGGGAGGCATGAAAAGCTCTCGGCATTTCTGGCGGAAATGGGGTGGTAGTATGTACAGAACATTTCTTTTAGTGCGATCCAACCTGCGCCGGGCCAAGGGACAGACCAGCGCTATCGCGGCGCTGCTCCTGTTGGCGGCGGCCATGCTGAATATGTGGCTGATGTTATCCATGGACTACAAACAGAATTTTGACCGCTGTCACGACAGGCTCCATGCGGAGCATGTGACTTTGGTGATGGATGGCGATCCCGATGAGGTGCGTCCCTTCCTAACCCGCACCCTGGAGGAAGAGCCGCGTACCACAGAATATTATATGGGGGATTGCCTGAGCATGGTGGGAAGCTTTGCCTACAATGGCGGCGAGGCGAATACGGAATTAGTAATACTGGAAAAGGAGGCGGCGCTCTCCCGGGATATAGGCAAAGTGGAAATCGTGGAAGAGGGCGGCGAAAACAGCGGCGTTTACCTGCCCATACTCTATAAGACGGGGGATATTGACATTGGAAAGACCATTGAACTAAAGATTGGCAGCAATACGGCAAAGTTTACAATATGTGGTTTTTTCAACAGTGTCATGGCCGGTTCCCACAACTGTGTTCTGTGTGAACTGCTCCTGACACAGGATCAGTATCAGGCGCTGGAAGAAAAAGGGTATGCGCTCAGGAGCACCCTGCTTTCCGTCCGGATCGCGGACAAATCTGAGAGCGAGGATTTTGAGGCGGCGCTGAAAAGTAAAGTGACCGCAATGTTTCCTGGAGCCAGGGTTTCCAGCAACTCCTATACGCTGGTTACAACCTCCCGCTATATTTCCCAGATGATCTGTTCGGGGATTATCAGCGCTATGGCATTTATTATACTAATTATTGTTCTGGTGGTCATTGCGTCCAATATTGTAAACTATATACAGGAGAACATGAAGAATCTGGGTGCGCTCAAGGCGGTGGGGTATACCAGCGGGCAGCTGGTCCGCAGTCTTTTGCTTCAGTTTTTGGGAATATCCCTGCTTGTGGCGGCACTGGGTATAGGACTGTCATACATACTGTTTCCGTTCCTCAATGCCATGATGATCTCTCAGACGGGCATTCCTTATGGGGTGGGATTTCTGCCTTTGCCCTGTCTGTTCACATTGGTGATACTGGGAGCGGCGGTGGCCCTTACGGTGTGGCTGGCATCCCGCAGGATCAAAAAGATTGATCCCATTCTTGCGCTGAGGCAGGGCATACAGACCCATAATTTTCAGAAAAATCATGTGCCGCTGGAGAAAACCGGAATGCCCCTGCAACTGGCGTTGGCCTTGAAAAGTACGCTGTCCGGGTTTCGACAGAATGTGACCGTATGCGCTACTATGCTGGTGCTGTCGCTGATGGTGGTATTCTCGGGGCTGATGATAGAGAATATGATTGTGGACATAAAGCCTTTTCTGTATATGGTAGTAGGCGAAATAGCGGATTCCTGCATAAATGTTAATGTGGGGGTCGAGGAGGATTTTCTGCAGGAAATGGCAGCGGACGCGGATGTGGAGAAGATCTATCTCTACAGTATGATGAATGTGCGCCATGTGGGCGGAGTGGAACTGATGGCAACGCTTTGCGATGACTTTGCCAAAGTGAACAATCAGGATGTCTGTATTGAGGGACGTTTCCCCAGATATGACAATGAGATGGCCATAGCGGCAAAATATGCCAGAGAAAAGGATCTGAAAATCGGGGATGAGATCACGCTGACGGTGGGAGAGAGGGAGGAGAACTATCTCATCACCGGATTTACCCAGATGACCAACAATCTGGGCAAGGACTGCCTGCTTACGAGGGAGGGGTACGAGAAAATGGGGGACTTGCAGAACCTGAGCTTTTACATCAATCTTGGGGAGGGCGTGGACCTGGAGACATTTCATGAGAGAGTAAAAGAGCAGTTTGCCGGCGATATCAACGCGACCATAGATATCCAGTCCATCATTTCAGGAACGGCATCGGTTTATGTAACGCTGCTGACGGTTATTGTGTGCGCCATCCTGCTGCTGGGTGTAGTGATAATAGCGTTTGTACTCTACCTGTTGGTGAGGACCAGATTAAGCCGCAAAAAGCGCGATTATGGAATAATGAAGGCCCTGGGATTTACCACCGGCCAGCTGATCTTGCAGACGGCCCTGAGTTTCATGCCCGCCGTGATTTTGTCCGTTGCCGTGGGGCTGGCGGCGTGCGGCTTGATTATCAATCCGCTTATGGCGCTGTTTCTTAGCGGCATCGGCATTGTGAAATGTACCTTTACCGTGCCGGCGGGCTTCATTACGGCAGCGGGGGCCGGGCTGGCAGCGCTGGCTTTTGGAATTGCCTGTCTGCTGTCTCTTCGGATTCGAAAGATCCAGCCCAGCGCTCTGCTGGCTGGGGAGTAGAACGGGCTTTTATTTCTGGCAGCTGGATCACGTCGTTTTTGGGGATAAATTGACAAAGAAATCCACAATGTTCTGTATCCCCAAAAGCGCCTGCCCGTCATTCTTGGCGGGCCTTTTGTTTGTATTGTGTGAAAATACGGCCTCATGGATAGTGTGACAATTCATGTGGTGTAAAAGGGTGCAGGCCGTTCCGTATGCCTTATCCATATGACCGTCTCCTCCGCCGATCAGAATGACAGCTCCTTTTTTGGGTTTTGGAACGGGTTCCTCATCTCTGAAAAATCTGGCGCAGAAATAGGTCTGCAGTCTGCTCCCCACATCCAACAGCCTGCCTGTCAGCTCCGAAAAATAGATGGGGGAGGCGATCAGGATATTGTCGCATGCCTGGATATAGTCATATACTTCCCGCATCTCGTCCTGGATGGAGCATCCTTGATTTTCCCAACAATATCTGCAATCCATACAGGGTGAAATATTACACCGGTAAGCATTCAGTATCTTGTGTTCACCGGGAAGGGTTTCTCTTACGATGTCGATCAGGCTTTCTGTATCGCCACCGATCCGCGGCGAACCGTTGAAAATTAATGTTTTCATGTATTCCCTTTTCTCTATATCTGGGGTTTTGCCTAAGCAGTCATTGCATCGGGATTTTCCCACATGGCTTTTTTGGTATTGTTTCTGAACTGTTTATTGAATAATCTTATCGCAAAGGGTATGTCCTTGTCAATGGATTTACCAAGGATTGACCAAGGGGCGCTAACAACGCTTGAGTCAGGCGGATATATGTGATAAAATCGGGATGAATGATCAAGGGTTTGGGAGGTATCACAGTGAAAAAACTGCTCTTGAAATCATAGGCTGATTTATTGATAATTGTGGCAGAGGACGAAAAATTCTAGTAGAATGGATGTGGAAAAAATGGCTATTACAATTAATATCTATTATTGTGGGAAAAATGGAAACGCAAGAAGATTTGTTGAAGAGATGGTTACAAGTGGAGTTCTCAACGACATTCGTGCGCAGGAGGGGAATATCAGATATGAATATTTCTTCCCTATGGACGACGGGGAAACAGTGCTTCTGATTGATAGTTGGAAAGACCAGCATTCCATAGATGTTCATCATGCTTCACCTATGATGGCACAAATTGCCAGACTCCGGGAGAAATATGATTTACAGATGAAAGTGGAACGATATGTATCTGACGAAGCCGGAGTTCCTGCAGCAGATAAAAGATTTATAAAGGAATAGAAAATATGACATATGATGTCAGGCTTTCTGTGTTATGATTAGGGCAAGTTTGGATGTAAAAGGGCCGAACTTAAAAACAATTCAGAACAGGAGAGAATGACATGGGAAGACCGACAACAAAAGCAGAACTGCTCCAGGCGGCAACGGAGAAATACGAGGAGCTGAATAAACTGATCTCTTCGATGACAGAGAGAGAACTGGATACCGCCTTTGACTTCACAAAGATGAAATCCAAGACGCAGGCCCATTGGGGGCGTGACAAGAATCTGCGGGATATTCTGGTTCATCTCTATGAGTGGCACCGTCTGGTGCTGGACTGGGTGGCGGCGAACAGAAAAGGCGAGAACAGCCCCCTTCTGCCCGAGCCCTATAACTGGAGGACCTACGGGAACATGAACATGGAAATCTGGAAAAAGCACCAGAATACCTCTTTGGACGAGGCGAAAACTATGTTGGAGCAGTCTCACAGGGAAGTGCTGGCGCTGGCGGAGTCTTTCACGGAGCGGGAATTGTTTGAAAAGGGCGTGTACCCGTGGGTTGGCAGCAGTGTGCTGGGTTCTTACTTTACATCCAATCTGTCCAGCCATTATGACTGGGCCATCAAGAAGCTGAAAGCTCATAGAAAGAACTGCAAGCAGGCCGAATAGACGAGAGCGGACAGCGGAGGAGAAGCCATTCATGCAGGAGAGCAGATTGTTTAGGATTGTTTACTTTCTATTGAATAGGGGGCAGGTGACCGCGGCGGAATTGGCCAGGGAATTTGAGGTGTCGGTCAGAACCATCTACCGGGATATTGACGCTCTGAGCGGAGCCGGAATCCCGGTCTATGCAGAGACGGGAAGAAACGGCGGGATATCGCTGCTTGACAATTATGTTCTGGACAGAACGCTCCTGTCGGAGAAGGAGCGGCAGGACATTCTGGCGGCATTGCAGAGCCTGTCGGCAGCCGGAAACACCTGCGACAAAGCTACTTTGGACAAATTGTCCGCGCTTTTCCGGCTTCCCTCTGACAACTGGTATGAAGTGGATTTCTCCAGATGGGGCGAAGTCGCTCAAGACAATAATAAATTTGAGGATCTGAAGAAGGCGGTGGTTTGTCACCGATGTGTGCAGATCAGCTATGTGGGCGCGTACACGGCGGAGAGCAGCAGGAAAATCCATCCGCTGAAGCTACTGTACAAGTCAAGGGCCTGGTATGTAAAGGCTTATTGCGCGGAGAAGAAGGATTTCCGGCTTTTTAAACTGAACCGTATTATAAGATGGGAGCTTTTGGAGGAAGAGTTTATACCTGTTTCCTGGCCGGAACCTTCGGAGGAAGAGAAAACGCCGGAGCAGGACCAGACTCCCATCGTGCTTCGTTTTTCCAGGGAGGTTGCCTACCGCGTTTACGATGAATTTGATTTGAATCATATACAGGAGCAGGAAAACGGAGAGATGCTGGTGACGGCTTATATGCCGCAGGATGGGTGGCTGACCGGTTTCCTGCTCTCCTTTGGGGCGCAGGTCGAGGTGATCAGCCCGGCTTATTTGAGAGAGGTCTTAGCGGCCCAGGCCAGAGAGATTTATGAGAAGAACAGGGCGGACGCGTAACTTTATATAGGAGATAGCCATGCATTATGTGAAAGCAAAAGGGATACTTTCAGCCCAGAACGGGATGAACCTGTACCGGGGCTGTTCCCACGGATGCATTTACTGCGATTCCAGGAGCAGATGCTACCAGATGCATCACGATTTTGAGGACATAGAGATAAAAGAAAACGCCATAGAACTGCTGGGGGACGCTCTGCGGCGCAAGCGGAAAAAGTGCATGATCGGTACAGGGGCCATGACAGATCCCTATATTCCTCTGGAGATGGAACTGGGCAATATGCAGAAGGCTCTGGCTCTTATAGAACAGTATGGATTCGGCGTTACGGTGCAGACAAAATCTGATCGCATCCTGCGGGATATGGAGTTGCTGCAAAAAATCAACCGGCGGTCCAAATGCGTGGTGCAGATGACCCTGACCACCGCCGACGAGGAGTTATGTAAAAAGCTGGAGCCGAATGTATGTACCACAGGGGAACGTTTTGCGGTGCTGAAAAAAATGCGGGATGCGGGAATACCCACGGTGGTATGGCTCTCCCCGATTTTGCCCTTTATCAATGACACAGAGGATAATATCAACGGTATTCTGGATATGTGTATAGAGGCGAGGGTCTATGGTGTGATCTGCTTTGGCATGGGGCTTACTCTGCGGGAGGGGAACAGGGAGTATTTTTACAGCCAGTTGGATCGCCTGTTTCCCGGTCTGAAGGAGAAGTATATCCGGCGGTACGGGAACCAATATGAGGTGCCCAGCCCCCGCAGCAGGGAGCTTATGAGACTGTTCCATCAGAAGTGCGGCGGGAACGGCATCGTCCACGACAACGGGAAGATTTTTGAGTATCTGCATACATATGAGGACAAGCAGGCGGGAGAGCAGATGAGCCTGTGGGATGCAAAATAAGGGAGCGTCTGCTTGCAAAAAGCATCAAACGACCATGTAATCTCTTACCATATGGTAAATTTTCCTACAAAACAGCCGATATATTAGATACAGTGTAGTGGCGGGCACGGATGCCAGTCAGCGGAAAGCAGGGATGCAGTTATGTTTATGGTATCAGAAACAATCAAGAGCGCTGTGGAGAAGGCTCAGAAGCGGCAGCAGAAAAAAGAAAAGCCCACCGGGCAGCACTGACATTATTAATGATCGTAAATGGATTTACGATAAATTGCAACGGAGTGCAGGAGAATGAAATGCTTCTCCCTGAGTTTGTGTCGGCGCCGCATCCGCAAGCTTGGAGACCAAAGCGGCGCAGAAAAGAGGAAGTATGAGCAAAGTAAGTGGCTACGGCGCTTATCAGCAGGCCAGTTATATGAGCAGCGCCGTCCAGAAGAAAAAAGACGAGGCCAAGACGAACAAAACAGGCAGCGCCCAGAATGCTGGAAAAACCAAGAAGACCGGCGCCAATGAACTCAGTGACGCCGCCAAGGCATTGTTTAAGGATCTCCAGAAGCAGTACAAGGATATGGATTTTATTGTTGCTAAGTATGGGTCGTCAGAGGAGGCATCATCCTATCTGGCCAGAAGCACCAAGGAGTTCGGGGTCCTTCTTGATCCGGACGAACTGGAGGAGATGGCCAATGATTCTGAAGTGCGCAAGCAGTACACCGATCAACTGGATGAGGCTGTGGAACAGCTGAAGGATATGAAGGATAAGGTTCAGTTGGAGGAAGGGGATGTGCTGCATCTGGGTGTGGCCATTGATCCGTATGGGGTGAAGGAATTTTTCGCCGACATTGAGAAGGCCAACAGCAATCTTCATTCAAAGCAGACGACTAATAGGATAAAGGCCCAGAAGGAGTTCGAGACCCGGCTTGCCAAGAAAGCCGAGAAGAAGAAAGCCGACCAGAAAGCGGCGGCCAAAAAGACGGCGGAGACCAAGGCGGAACAAAGAGCAGAGGAGAAGAAAGAGGCCGAGCGTTTGGCAGCTGAAAAGCTGACCTCCGGGGACGGTACGGTTGACACCGTGCAGAGGGTGCATGTCACTGGTTCCACTGTGGAGGAGTTATTGCAGAATATCCAGAACGTGGACTGGTCCAGAGTGCCCGTTCGGGAGCAGGCTGTCCATGGCGGCAGATTCGATTATACAGTATAGTGAGCATTGCCTGAACATGGCTCCGTATTTATACTGCCTAACAGTTAAAATTTCCGAGTAACCTGACTACACAACGCCAGCCATATACGTTTAACCTATGCAGTACGGTAAATTCTGGCGTTATGTAGTATAATTTCCCTGAATAAAAAGTACGCAAAAGCGCACAGCATCAAGGTTTAGCACATAGATAGCATCTCTGCTTGCATTAGCGGAGGTGCTATTATATAATATACCTAAATATTCGACAAATCTGTGTGGAGGATTGTCTGCTGCGAGAGTCCGCTGAAGCGGACAGATAGGAGTATTTATGAAGAGAAGGGGAAAAGGGGTGACGGTGCTGTTAGTGTCGGCTATGGTGCTTATGACAGCATGTGCCGCGCCCGGCCAGCCGACCGGAGGCGGCGAGGGCAATTTGTCCAGCCAAAGCGAGGATACGCCGGTAAACATAAGTGAAGAGCAGGATATAGAAGCCATGGAGTCCCTGGAAGTGAGGGATACCTTCGCGGTCTGCCCCAGGCCGTCCCTGGCCGGGAATGTGGAAACCGGGGACGAAAACAGTGTGGCGCCATGTGTGGAGCCCTATACCGTCATGCCGGACTTGAGCAATGTGGATAATCTGTGGCAGTTCTATCTGGAGGATGGGATGGCGGAGAAGCTGGCACAAAATGGCTTTGTGGTAAGCGGGAGCGCAGGCGGCGAGTTTTTTGAGATATACGAGCAAAATCGCTACACGCTTATGCCGAGCTTTGTGACAGTGGACTCCCTAATGCACACCTATCATCTGTATTTCAGCCATCTGCTCAAAAACGTTGAGAAAGAATATCTGATGGACAGTCTCTCACAACTCAGCAGCCGGATGCTGGAGAGCAGCGCCGATCAGTATTGGCAATTAATGGACACGGAGTGGGAAAATGCGGCAAGGCGCAACCTGGCTTTTTTTACGGTGGGGACCAGGCTGCTGGATGACGATGCGGTGATAGAGAAGGAAGTGGAGGAGATTGTCCGTTATGAACTTGAAAATATCTCCCATGCCGATGGCATCTATACCTCCCAGATCACCGGCGGATATGAAGATTATACACAATATGTGCCAAGGGGCTATTATGAGGGCGACAGGAAGCTGGAACAGTATTTCCAGGCGATGATGTGGTATGGCAGGATTCACTTTTCCCAGGAGAGCGAGGATCTGGACAGAAGCGCCCTCCTGATATCCATGGCGCTTGCCGGGGACACGGAAAGCTATAGCCTGTGGGAGGGCATCTACGCTGTGACTTCCTTTTTTGCGGGGGCCAGTGATGATCTGGGCGTGTGCGAGTATATGCCGGTGATCTGCCAGGTATATGGCGAGCATGCCGCGCTGGAGGACCTGGTGGAGAACCAGGAGGCATTTGAACGTTTTCGTCAGGTGACGGCTTCCCTCCCCGTGCCCCAGATCAATTCGATTCCCGTCAGGGACGGCGAGGAGAACGTGATACCGGGCTTTCGGTTCCTGGGACAGCGCTTTACCATTGACGCCGCCATCATGCAGAAGCTGGTCTATCAAAACGTAGGTGCAAACAGCGTAGGAGACAGGAGGATGCTCCCGGATGTGCTGGACGTGCCGGCGGCGCTGGGAAGTGAGACTGCGCTGGACATCCTGACGGAGAATGGCGTTCTGGGTTATGAAGGGTACGCGGAAAATATGGATTGGCTCAGGGAGGGCCTGGGGCGGGAAGATACCACGCTGTGGACGTCGAGTCTGTATGCGAACTGGCTGAATACCCTTCGTCCGCTGCTGGATGATAAGGGGGAGGGATATCCCACGTTCATGCAGAGCGAAGAGTGGCGCAAGAAGGATTTGGAATGCTTTGCAGGCAGTTTTACAGAACTGAAGCATGATACGATTCTTTACTCCAAACAGGTGATTGCTGAGATGGGCGGGGACTATGGCGAACCGGATTACAGGGGCTATGTGGAACCCGAGCCGGTGATTTACGCCAGATTCGCCAGACTGACCGACATGACGGCCCAGGGCCTGGAGAAATACGGGATGCTGGGGGAGGATGATCAGGAAAATCTATCACGCCTGTCCCAGATAGCAGAGCAGCTGCGGGTGATCTCCCAAAAAGAACTGCAGGAGGAAAACCTGACCGATGAGGAGTATGAGTTCATTGAATGCTATGGCGGATATATAGAACATTTCTGGTATGACGCCATCAAGGGGGAAGAAGGGACCGAGGGAATATCCGGCAAAGAATTTCCGGCGGCTGTGGTGGTGGATATCGCCACCGACCCCAATGGGGTGGTGCTGGAGGCGGCCACGGGTAACCCGTCCGTGATTTATGTAGTGGTCAAGGTAGACGGCAAGCTGAAAATTGCGAAGGGGAGTGTATATGACTTCTACCAGTTTGCATGGCCCACGGAAGATCGCCTGACGGATTCCAAGTGGCGGCAGATGATGGGGCTGCAGGCGGACGAGGAAGGCAACTATAACTATGAGAAGGTCATCCCAAAGCCGGAGTGGACCGAAAGCTACCGATTCAGGTATGAGTGGGAATAAGCTTGGAGCGCAGGCAAGGCCCGCGCTATGCAGGAGCAAGGAATGAAAAAATTTATTATCGGGATAATGGCGGTGGCAGTTGCCAGCGCCATTATCTGTCTTGTGGGAAGAAACCTGGCGTTCCTGCCCCGTTGGGTGGAATGGGAAAGCGGAACTTATTACAGCCGCTGCGGGGAATATGAAATATCTCTGGATAAAAAGACGGTAAGGGTTCTGCGGGATGATGCCGTCATATGGACTTCTCCGGAGGGAGTGAAGGTCCAGGAGGCGTTATCCTGGGATATCGATAAGGATTCCGAGGACGAACTGATATTGCTCTGTTGGAAAAAAGGGCGGTACGGCCGTCACAAACCCTTCTGGGTGGAGGAGGACGAAAAAGAATGGTCCCAGCATATTTTTGTCTATGAGTATGGGGAGGGGGAAGTCCGGCCCAAGTGGATGTCCTCCTACATCGGGCTGGATGTGGCGTATATGACCGCGGGCAGCGGAGAGGATAGGACGCCGGGGCAGTCAGAACAGACCAATCACCTGTGGCTGACCGACCCGGAGGGCAAGATCAGCTGCTGGACCTGGGACTTCTGGGGATTCACCCGGGAGGAGACAGAGGTTTCCTTTGTGGTTTTTGGGGACAACCTGATCCATGAGCCGATCTACAGATATGGTCTGAACCAGGAGGGGTCCTTTGCTTTTTTGTATGACAATTTTCGGGATGTGATTGCCCGAAGTGATGTGGCTGTGATCAATCAGGAAACGCCCTTTACCGACAATCCCGCCCTGTATGGCGGCTATCCGAGATTCGGGACTCCCGTCCAGGTAGGGCAGGCGCTGGCAGACGCCGGATTTGATGTGGTGACATGCGCCACCAATCATGTCCTTGACAGAGGGGCGGCGGGTATAGATTATACTAAGGCATTTTTGGAGGAGCAGGGTGTAATCTGCCTCGGGATACAGGCAAAAGAGGAGAAAGGGGATACTCCCTATACGGTCATAAAAAGGAACGGCATCCGCATGGCGATGCTGAACTATACCTACGGCACAAACGGAATACAGGCGCCTCCGGAGTATCCACATATGGTTCGCTTGCTTGAGGATGAGGAGAAGGTCCGGGAGGATATAGAAAAAGCCAGGGAGGAGGCGGATTTTGTGATTGTATTCGCCCACTGGGGAACGGAATATGCGGAGCAGACGGATGCGTACCAGCAAAAGTGGGCACAACTGTTTTTGGAAAGCGGGGTGGACGTGGTGGTGGGCACCCATCCCCATGTGCTCCAGCCCTGTGAGGTACTCAGGGATGAACAGGGGCATGAGATGCTGGTCTACTACTCCATCGGAAATTTCATCAGCGCCCAGAGGGAGGAGACCTGCGTGAAGGGAGGCATGGCAGAGTTCACCATCTCCCTCACGGACAGGGGCTATCGAGTTACGGAATACGGACTGCAGCCCCTGGTCATCACCCGGCGGGAGGGCGGCAGGTATACGGTGGATTTTGAATAGGTCGGTGGGGGGGCTGTCAATGGATGCTGAATAGGCAGGCAAGGTTTCCTACTGGTTGATTTTGTATCTTGAAGTATAGGGACGCTCCATTGTGTAAATGCTTTTTTTCATCCTATAATATATACAGACGATTACTAAAAAATCATTACATTCGTCCCTATAAGAGAGGACGGGAAGGAACAAAATGGATATCATTAATCTGGCGGACAATATAGCCCGTCTGCGGCGGAGACGACAGATTACCCAGGAGGAACTGGCGGATTATCTGGGTGTGACCAAGGCGGCGGTTTCCAAGTGGGAAAACAGGCAGACCATGCCGGATATTCTGCTGCTGCCTCGGCTGGCCGGTCTGTTTGAAGTGACCATAGACGAACTGGTGGGCTATGAGGCATGGCTGTCGTGGGAACAGATCCGATGTCTATACAGGGAGTTATGTGAGGATTTTGCCAGTCAGCCCTTTTTGGAGGTAATGGAGAGAGTGCGTTCTTTGGTGCGCCGTTATTATTCCTGCTATCCGTTTTTGGTACAGGTCTGTATGCTGTATTTAAACCACTTTATGCTGGCGCAGGACGGGGAAGAAAGAGAGAGGATGTTGAGAGAGGCGGATGTGCTGTGTGACCGGGTTCTGCAAAACTGCAAGGATGTGGGAGTATGCACAGAGGCGGTGTCTTTGAAAGCCATACTGAGTTTGCGGCAGGGCCGTGCCCGGGAAACCATTGAGACTCTGGAACCCATTCTGCAGAGCAGGTATATCCAGGGACAAAGCGGGGCAGTGCTGGCGCAGGCATACTGTATGACGGGTGAGCCTGAAAAGGCAAAGATTCATGTTCAGATCCAGCAATATATGGATTTGCTGGATCTGGTGGGGGATGCCGTTTCGCTGTTGGCCCTGTATGAGACGGAACCCGGAAGAACCTGGGAGATCATGGACCGTGCGCAGAAGGTGATACAGGCATTTGGGCTGGAGGAACTGCATCCCAATCTTACGGCGCAGTACTATTATCAGGCAGCTTTGGCACAGGTTTTGGCTGATGAGAAAGAAGGGGCGCTGGATATGTTGAGGGGCTTTGAGCGATGTGTAGGCATACTCCTGGATCAGGAGGAAATCCTGCTCCACGGGGACAGATATTTTGATCGGATAGAGGAGTGGATTGGGCAGCTGCCGCTGGGCAGTATGGCGCCGCGGGACAGGGCTTTTATCAGGCAAAATGTGCTGGAAGCGCTGAAGCACCCGGCCTTCGAGACGCTGAAAGAAATGAGGGCATTTCAGGAGCTGTATCGCCGCCTGTCAGGCGGTTGATATTCTCGGATACCGATTGACGTAATCATGCAGGCGCAGCCGGAGTTTGGCAGGGTCAAACTCTCCTGGCGCGGGAAAGGGGTAATATGCTGACAATAGAACATTTGACAAAGCACTATAAGGGAAGTGACAAGGGGATCACGGATCTGAGCCTGCACATCAGGCCGGGGGACATCTTCGCCTTTATCGGGCACAATGGGGCGGGCAAGACCACCACGCTGAAATGTGTCGCCGGAATCCAGGATTTTGACGCCGGGACCATTCGGGTTGGCGGCCGGGATATTTTAGAGGATTCCATAGAATGTAAGCGAATGCTTGCCTATATTCCGGACAACCCGGATATATACGAATATTTGACAGGCATCCAGTATCTGAATTTTATTGCCGACATATTTCAGGTTTCGGCAGACCTGCGCAAAGAGCGCATTGGAAAATATGGAGATGCCTTTGAGATTACTTCGTCCCTGGGGGATCTGGTCTCCACTTATTCCCACGGTATGAAGCAGAAACTGGCGATTATTTCCGCGTTGGTACATGGTCCCAGTCTGTTGATTCTGGACGAGCCATTTGTGGGACTGGATCCCAAAGCCTCCGTGATTCTGAAGGATATCATGCACAGATTCTGCGGGGATGGGGGCGCCATCTTTTTTTCCACTCATGTGCTGGATGTGGCGGAGCGGTTGTGCAACAGGGTGGCGATTATCAAGGATGGGAGATTGGTTACTTCCGGCGATATGGAGAAAGTACTGGTGGAGGGAGAGTCCCTGGAGTCTATTTTCATGGAAGTGACAGGACAGCGGGACTGTATATCCCAGGAAATTCTGTGACGTCCGGCATAGGGAGGGTATGACGATGGGTGTGTTGACGCAGATAAGGATTCTGGCAAAGCTGGAGTTATGCAACATTTTTGGTCTCAATGTGCTGCGGTTTTCCCGGGACGGGAAAGTGAAGAGAAGGGCCGGGGCCATGCTGGCGCTGGTGGCAGTGTTGTCTGTCCTGCTTGTATTCTACATGGGAGGCCTTTCCTACGGTCTGGTCCGGCTGGGATTGGAGGCGGTGATCCCGGTTTATCTCATTGCCGTGGCCAGCCTGATTATTTTTTTCTTTGGCCTGCTCAAAGCGGGGAGCGTAATCTATAGAAGGGACGGGTATGAGAGCCTCTGTTCCCTGCCGCTGTCTCAGACCGCAGTGATCTGGGGCCGCTTTGTCCGCATGTATGTGGAGAATCTGTTGTTCACGCTGGCGGCGCTGCTGCCGGGGCTTGGCGTATACGCCTGGGCTGTCCGGCCCGGATTGCTCTTTTATTTTGCGGCGCTTACGGCAATAGGGGCTGTTCCCTTTCTGCCCATGGCGGGGGCTGCCCTGGTGGGGGCTTTGATCACAGGACTCTCTTCCCGAATGCGGCATAAAAGTCTGGCGGTATCCGGTCTGTCCGTGGCTGCCACGCTGGCAATTTTGTATGGCGTTTCACGGCTTTCCGCCATGGATGAGAGTGTGGGACCGGAAATGTTCAGGGAATTGTCGGATACCCTATTGGGAGTGTTGGGAAAAATATATCCTCCGGCGGTCTGGCTGGGCATGGCGCTGGTCAGGGGAGACTGGGCGCGGAGCCTGGGGTGCGCCATGCTCTCCTTGGCAGTCTTTGCCCTGGTGGCGGCAGGCATCTCCTACAGTTTTCACAAGATCATCCGAAGTCTTTACGGCAGCCTGGCCCGGCATGATTATGAGATGGGCGATATGAAGGAGGGCTCCGTGCTGGGGGCCCTGTGCAGCCGGGAGTTTAAACGGTATTTTTCCTCATCCGTGTATGTGACCAACACGATCATAGGGCCGGTCATGGGCTGTATTATATCCGGGGCGCTGCTTTTTGTGGATCTGGATTCTGTCATAGGGAAGCTGCCTTTGCCGGTGAATGTGTGTTCTCTGGTTCCCTTTCTGCTGGCAGGGGTAATGTGCATGATGCCCACTGTTTGCGCCTCCGTCTCCATGGAGGGGAAAAACTGGTGGATTGTGAAGAGCCTGCCGCTTTCGGCCAAGTCCATCCTGGATGCCAAGCTTTTGATGAATCTGATTTTGATTATGCCGTTTTACCTTCTGGCGGAGGTGCTTCTGCTTCTGGCGCTAAGGCCCGGCGGCATGGAACGGGTATGGCTTTTGTTGGTCCCGGCGGTTTTAATACTCTTTACCTGCGTTTATGGTCTGGCCGTTAATCTGCGCTTTCCCGTTATGGATTGGGAGAGCGAGGTAAGCGTGGTCAAGCAGAGCGTCTCGGCCCTGCTGGGAGGGATGGGTGGTTTTCTGCTGAGTTTTCTGTGTGCGGCGGCATTGTTTATAGTGCCGGAGGGATATAGGGATATTTTCAGGGCGGCATTCTGTGGTGTGCTGTTGTTGATCACGGCCCTCTTATATCGCAGAAACTGCGTTAAAACGAATTTGCGGAACATTTCCTAACAGGACATACTGATGTCGTGTTTCCTCTGTTATACTACATAACGCCAGAATTTACCGTATTGCATTGGTTAAACGTATATGGCTGGCGTTATGTAGTCAGTTTACTCGCCAATTTTAACTGTTAAGCAGTATAAAATAGGATTAGAAATCATGACGAGGAGGAGAAGAAACATGATAGACACCAGATGCGGACTCAGATGTGAAGGCTGTTCCTACAGGGAGACATGCAGCTGCGGGGGCTGTATTGCCACCAACGGCCGCCCCTTCCACGGGGAATGTCCCGTGGCGGCATGCTGTCAGGAAAAGGGATATGAACACTGTGGGGAATGTCCGGAGATTCCCTGCCGGATGCTCTCCGATTATTCCAGTGATCCCGAGCACGGCGACAATCCGCCGGGGGTCAGGATCCGGCAGTGCAAAAAATGGGCGGAAAAATAACGCTCTTTCGGAATTATATACCTGCTATGCTCATGTTACTGCATTAATACGTATTTGGATGTGCATCATCCGAACTTTATGGAAAGGAGGACGAACATGCAGATTGTTCCTACACTCAGTTTTGGAGGGAATTGCCGGGAAGCGATTCATATGTATGAAAAGGCATTTAATGGAAAGATCAGTTGTCTGATCACATATGGGGAAGCCAATGACCCTGCATATAATCCGCTGCTTAGAGAGAATCAAAAAGAGTATATATATCATTCTGAGCTAATATTGGATAATCAAAGAATCATTATGAGCGACCATGTGGATATTGAGTTTCAGACATGCTACGCAAACTTCCTCACTATTATGTATGATACCAAAGAAGAGGTACAAAAGGCATATGAAATCATGAAGGAGGGAAGTACAACAATATATCAAATAGAAGCTACACCTTACAGTTCCTGTCGGGTAGTTTTTGTTGATAAATTTGGAATCCGTTGGGGAATTATGACGGAGCAGACAGAGCGGTGAAGCAGCAAAAACACTTCTCAAAAAGAGTACAACAATACGCAACCAATGGTTGAGAAAAACACGAAGGCTGGGTGCTTGCATCCGGCCTTTTTTCCGTTTATCATAAAGACATACCGGTAAAGTGAGACGCGCGTATCTGCGTAACCTGAAAACGGCATATCCCCAAAAGTACACAGAATAATGTCGGGACGTCGGAGCGGCCGGATGTTGATCTCGGGAAAGTGTACTGGCAGGGAAGATGCGGTACTTAGATAGGAGGAGCATATGAATACCATAGGACAGACAATCAAACAATTGCGCAGGGCCAGGGGCGTGACACAGGAGGAACTGGCGGGGGCGCTGAACGTGACCTACCAGGCGGTATCCAAGTGGGAGAACGAGATGGCCCAGCCGGATATTATGATGATGCCGGCGCTGGCGGCATATTTCGGAGTGACAATCGATGAGCTTTTCGGCTACAAGCTGGATGTGATGACCAACAAGGAGCGGTTGATCCGCTATATGGATAAAAACCGGATTCTGGTCAAGGGGGATGTGCTCCTGAAGCACGGAGGGGAGACCAGTTACTTTATCAATACGGAGAACTTCTCCACCAACGCCCAGCTGGCCCGGATAGGGGAGGTTTTCGCCGACTGTATCCGGGAGAATCATATGGAGTTTGACGCACTGGTGGGGCTGGCCTATCATGGTATCGCCTTTGCGGTGGCGGCGGCTACGGCTTTGTACACCAAGTACGGCAAAACATGCAGCTACTGCTATGACAGGCGGGTGGCGGACAGCCGGGGACGGATGCTCTGCGGCCACACCCTGCGGGACGGAGAGCGGGTGGTAATCGTGGACGATGTGATGACCTCCGGCGCGTCCGTTGAGGAGAGGGTGGAGCAGCTTCGACGCCAGGCGGATATACGGGTGGCAGCGGTGATTGTCATTATCAACCGCCGCAGCCAGATGCCTGCAGGCACCCCCTCCGGCGAGGAGCGGATGCTGGAAAAATACGGCGCTAGGGTATATTCCCTGATCACGGACGAGGACATTGAGGCCGCAATGCGGGAGCGGATCGTGTAGGATATAAGCAGCCCCCATTCTCAAAACGGGAATGGGGGCTGTTTAAGCGCCTTTTTTCGGCGGCTGTCACGATGGAGCAGAAATCAAGCAGAAATTAATGAGTGGTGAGACTTGATTATTGAGCGGGCAGGGATTATAATGTGCATGTGAGGAAAATATAGCGTCTGTATTAGGCAGATGTGAGAAATATTAGCAGGAAGGATATTATGGCGGATAAAATAATAGTGGGCTGCCTGCGGGAGGATCTGGCTGTATGCCCGAACTGCGGCAGCAGGAACATTGTGGGCAGGGACAGGGAATACTGCCATTGCGGCCAGTGCGGGCAGGCATTGGAGATCCATGTGGTCAGCAAGGTGGCCATCGGCGAGAAGGATGCCGAAAAGCAGAATGAATTTGAGCAGATGTCTCTTTTTTAGAGCATGGTTTAATAGGAATGATTACATTACAAAACGCAGTATTGCGGACGCAGTGCGCGGGAAGAGGCGGCGACATGGCGACAACAGGCAAAAGTATTGCAATACCAGCCATCTTGAAGGTTGGAAAGGGAGCGCTGGATAATATCGGCAGCTATCTGAAGGAAGAAAATTTTAAAAATGCGGTGATCTATTTTGGCAACGGATTGATCGATTTGTTCGGCATGAAGGTCATGGACTCCCTGAAGGAGGCAGGCATCGAGGTGCTGGAATACCGGGAGATTGACACCGTGTGTATCGACGATATTGTGGAGATGGCGTTCACTCTGCCGAACAAGGTGCAGACGATTATCGCTATCGGCGGGGGCAAGGTGATCGATGCGGGAAAATATGCGGCATTTTTGCGCAATCTCCCCTTCATCAGCGTACCCACCTCCAGTTCCAGCGACGGCTTTTCCAGCGCCAGCGCCTCCCTGATCGTAGAGGGCAGGCGCACTTCTGTGCCCGCCAGACTGGCCCATGGCATTATAGTGGACACGGAAGTGATTCGGACGGCGCCGGAGCGCTTCATCTATTCGGGAATCGGCGATATGGTATCCAAGATCACCGCACTGTACGACTGGCTGTTTGAAGCCCAGGCGGGTTATACCCAGATCAATGATTTTGCGGTTATGATAGCCAAAAAGGCGGTGAATAGTTTTGTGAGGACGCCTTTTGAGAGCATTCAGGAAGAGTTGTTTTTAAAAGAATTGCTTGATTCCCTGGCCATGAGCGGCATCGCCAACGAGATAGCGGGCAGCAGCGCGCCCACCAGCGGCAGTGAGCATTTGATTTCCCACGCGCTGGATAAGCTGCTGGAACAGCCACAGCTCCATGGCGTTCAGGTGGGCATAGCCACCTATCTGATGGCCAGGGTCCAGGATCACCGCCATGTGCGGGTCAACAGGATATTTACTGACACTGGTTTTTGGAAATATGTGGAGACTTTGGGTATGAAAAAAGAAGATTTCTCCCAAGCTATTGATATGGCGCCTTCCATCAAGCCCCACAGGCACACTTACCTGCATGAGGAGCCCTACAGGGAGACGGCCAAGCGCCTGTTGGAGGAAGATGAAATATTAAGCAGGATTTTGGTGTAATCCGCAAAGCATAAAACAGTAAATGTCCGAATAGAACTTACTTTCCGGGAATGGCACTGGCAGGGCGCTTACGGAACAAAAAATAGGAGGTGGCGGTTCTGAAACTGGTCAAAAAATTATTTTATGTATTTTGTATATTGGTGATTCTTCTCTGTGCCTTGGTGGTGTGGGCGGCATTTTCTCCCACGGCCACAGAGCGTCTGGCGAGTATTTTGTATGGGGAGAACCGGGATAATGGGATAGTGGATGTGGTTGACAGGACGGATCCGCAGCAGCCGGGGAGCGACGGAGATAACCAGCCGGGCATTCTGCCCCCCCAGGAGAGCCCGGAGCCCACTACAGAGCCGACCCAGGAGAGTCCGGAGCCCACTATAGCGCCGCCCCAGATGGACGGTCCCCTGATCTGGGAGCCCAAGGCTACCCCGCAGCCCTCTCAGACCCCGTCATCGAATCCCGTTCCGGATTTTGATCCCAATGGAATGGTGATCAATATTTATGTGTCGAAGAACGGCAATGCGGCGGACGCGGCGTCCAATTATGTGATTCCCTCCAGCGATTCAGTGGAGGCACCCAAGGATCTGGCAGACAAGACCGGATATACTCCGGTGACGGATGATACTACGGAACTGGGTAAAGAAGAGGCTGATAAGCTGCAGACAGAACTGACGCTGGGAGAGACCGGCACGGCGCTGTACTTTGACCCTCTCTTCTATCCTTACTACTATTTGCTGGACGAGACAGGGCAGGCTATTTACCGGCAGATTTATGCCAATGCCAATGCCCTGAACGCAACCTTTATGCCCTGCCAGGACATCACGGTAAATGCTCTGAAAACCGTGTTCGAGGCGGTGTACAATGATCATCCCGAACTGTTCTGGCTGGAGACAGGTTACAGCTGTAAGTACAGCCGCAGCGGAAAATGCATAGAGATTACATTAAAATTCAGTGTCACGCAGGAAGAGATGGAAGATTTCAGAACCACCTTTGAGACTCAGGTGAACAGGATATTGTATCAGGCATGGAGCCTTCCCGATGATTATGAGGTGGAGAAGTACATCCACGACAGGCTGTTGGAGTTGGTGGAATACCAGAGCGGTGCGCCCATGAGCCAGAGCGCTTACAGCGCCTTGGTAAACGGCAAGACTGTCTGTGCAGGCTATGCCAGGGCGTTCCAGTACCTGATGCATCAGTTGGGAATTCCCTGCTATTACTGTACGGGATATTCCGGGGAGAACCATGCGTGGAACATCATCTATCTCTACGGGGAATATTACAATGTAGATCTGACATGGGACGACACACAGCCTCCCACATACCGCTATTTTAACAAGACGGATAAGGATTTCGAGACTACCCATGTGCGCAGAAGCCTGGCGCAGAAGCTGCCGGCATGTGAGGGCACCAGCTATCGGAATCTGGAGCCGGAACCGGCGGGCGCGTCGCCCTCGCCGTCCCCTTCGCCCAAGGCGACCCCGACGCCTACCAGCGACCCGAATTCTATACCTGTGTCGGATGAACTGGAGGCATATTACAAAGACTGCGGCCAGCAGATTATCAACTATGGACTGGGCAGTTTCAGTTTTGTCAAGGAGATTGATGCCGAATTGTGGGATGAATTATGGACCGCATACAATAACGGCAATATATCAGACAGTTTTCTGATCAGGGCCATGAACCGTCTGGGAGGGAATTCCTGTAACGTGCAGATCCTCTGCCAGAGAAATTCAAACGGCCAGTACCGTCTGACCCATACAGTCAACATGCAGTAAAGACTGACTCAATTTCAGAACTTTCGAAAAGCATTCCGTGAGAGAATCACGGGATGCTTTTTTTGGCGCTTTTTGACTACTGTACCAAGGGCAGGGGAGGGGATTTTTTTCCGGAAAATAAACAGGCATATCTCACTTGTCCCATCATATATTGAGATAGGGAGGAACAGAAAATGAACACAAGTCTGACAGATATTTTTCCTGCGGCATACAGGATATATTTTAAAACGGCTGAAGGAAGGGCACGGCAGGTCAGCGAGATCAGACTGCGGACCTCTCGCCCGGCCATTTTGATGGAGGGCAGCAGGGAGGTTTTCCTGAGGGAGGACGGGGCTTATACGGAGCATATGGATCAGGCTTGGCGCCCGGACAGGCAGGCCCTCTCGGAGATTGTCAGCCATCTGTGCCAGTATTCTCTGTATGCCTATGAGGACGAACTGCGGCAGGGCTATATCACCATTGAGGGCGGCCACAGAGTGGGTATTGTGGGACAGGCGGTGCAGGAAAGTCCAGGCAGCATCCGTACCATTAAGCATATCTCAGCCATCAATATCAGGATTGCCCATCAGATTCTGGGAGCGGCCACACCGGTACTGCCCTATATCTATAGAAGGGGGAGTATGCGCAACACGCTGATTGTATCTCCGCCGGGGTGCGGCAAGACCACCATGCTGCGGGATCTGGTGAGGCAGATTTCCGGCGGCAGCGCCTATGGGCCCGCCCGGACGGTGGGCGTGGTGGACGAGCGATCGGAGATCGCAGGCTGCTATATGGGACAGCCTCAGAATGACTTGGGTCCCCGCAGTGATGTGCTGGATGCCTGCCCCAAAGCCCTGGGAATGATGATGCTGCTGCGCAGCATGTCTCCGGCAGTGCTGGCGGTGGATGAACTGGGCAGCGGAGAGGAGATCCGCGCGGTGCGCATGGCGGCATCCTGCGGCGTCAGTCTGGTGGCTACCATACACGGCATGGACATGCAGGACGTACAGGGCAAACCGGGCATGGGAGCGCTGCTGTCGGAGGGGATCTTCAGCTGCCTGTTGGTGCTGCGGCGGGACAGGCAGGGACGCTGCAGGGTAGGCCAGGTGCTGCACCGCAGGCAGATAGATGGCACATGGGAGGAGGTGGCAGGGGATGGTCCGGCTGGTGGGATTTAGCATGATTGGCCTAAGCTGCAGCGGGCTGGGGCTGTGGTATGCCTGGAACTTGCGACAGCGCCTGTATCATCTGCATGCCATGAATCGGATCATCGAACTGCTGGTTAGTCTCTTACAGTACGGGAAAAGTACTCTGCCGGAATGCTGCTGCCAGTTGGCAGGTCAGGTGGAGGAACCTTACAGGCAGGCGTTTACCCGAGTATACCGGGAGATGGCAGAGGGCCGGGGGCACAGCTTTACAGAGGTGTATGAGAGGGTCATGGGGGAGGCGCTGCGGGAACTGCCGCTGAAAGAACAGGACAGGCAGCTTTTTCTGCAATGTGTATTGGAGCAGGGCAGCGGTGACGGCCAGGCGAGGGTACGGCTGATCCGGCGGCAGCAGGAACTTCTCAGGGAGCGCATTGCCAGATTGGAGGCGGAGAGCCGGGAAAAGGGCCGCATGGCCGTGGGGCTGGGAACGCTGGGGGGCCTCCTTCTGATTATCATACTTTTGTAAAATGGGATGAGAGAATATTTGAAGAGAAGCATCGCAAGCCGGGCTTGTGATATGCGGGAAAGAGGAAAGGCATGGGTGTGAGTCTGATATTTAAAATTGCGGCAGTGGGAATATTGGTTACCATATTGAGCCAGGTGCTCAAACATAGCGGCCGGGAGGAACATGCTTTTCTAATTAGTCTGGCGGGACTGATCCTGGTGCTGACCTGGATCGTGCCCTATATTTATGACTTGTTTACCACTATACAGGCTTTGTTTGATTTGACATAACGGGGGAGAGGTCATGTCCGAACTTATCAAAATAGGCATATTGGTAATCCTGGGGGTCATGGTGGCGCTGCAGTTTCGGGCCGCCAGGCCGGAGTATGGGATTTATATGGGGCTGGTAATGAGTATAATGATATTTGCGTATGCGGTGCGGCAGTTTTCTGCCGTCCTGGGACAGTTTACGCTGATACGGCAGTTTTTGGGCAGCAGCCAGAGTTATTTGTCCATACTTCTCAAAATAACAGGGGTGACATATGTCTGTGAATTCAGCGCAGGGATATGCAAGGACGCGGGATATGGGGCGGTGGCGGAGCAGATTGAGATTCTGGGGAAGCTGTCAGTGATGTTTGCGGGACTGCCCATTTTGTTGGCGGTGATGGAGCAGATCCAGACCTTTATGCGTTAGCATGCGTGTAGCGCGGGAATACCCAAAACATTAAGGCAGGGGGAGAGTCATGGAGGGATTATCGATTGATATGATCTGGGAGGAATACGGGCTGGATCAGCTGCAGCAGGGACTGGCCAATCTGTTTCCGGGAAATGAATTTTCCCTGCGCCAGGTGCTGGCCCAGATTATGCAGGGGGACGTGCTGGGGGCGCTCCGGGATATATTGAACGCCATGCTGGGGGACATAGGGGGCCAGCTTGCGGGTATGCGCAATGTGCTGCTTTGGCTGGTGATGCTGGGGATGGTTTCGGCGCTGATGAGTCATTTTACGGAGATTTTTGACAAGCACCAGGTAGCGGATATCAGCTTTTATTTTATGTACCTGCTGTTGACCGCCGTGCTGCTGGCCAGTTTTGGGCAGACGGCTCAGGTGGCGGCTACGGCCATGGAAAATATTCTGCTGTTTATCCGTCTGCTGGTGCCCACTTACCTGATGGCGGTGGGGGTGGCCAGCGGCACCACCACCGCAGGGGCCAGTTACCAGCTGGTGCTGCTGTTGATCTACGGGGTGGAGCAGCTGCTGATGGGAGGGCTGCTGCCCTTCATATACAGCTACGTGCTGCTGGCGGTGGTAAACGGCATATGGATCGAGGAGAAGCTGTCCCTGCTGATGGAACTGCTGGAGAAGGGGATCAAGGCGGCGCTGAAGGCAATAATCGGCGTGGTGACCGGCATCAGCGTATTCCAGTCGGTGATAACGCCGGTTATCGACACAGTGAAAACCTCCACACTGCAGAAGATCGTGTCTGCGATCCCGGGTATTGGCGGCGCTGCGGACAGTCTGGCCTCCGTGGTGATCGGGTCGGCGGTGGTGATCAAGAACAGCATCGGCGTGGTACTGCTGATCCTGCTGGTGAGTATGTGCCTGGCTCCGCTTTTGCAGATACTGCTGACGGCCTGCTGTCTGAAACTGGCGGCTGCAGTCATGGGTATCATCAGCGACAAGCGGATTACGGCGTGTACCAACAAGGTGGGGGAGGGCAGTATGCTGCTGCTGAAAATCACAGGCACGGCGCTGCTGCTGTTCCTGATCAGCATATCCATGGTGGCAGTCTCCACCAACCATGGGTTGTAGCGACAACGCGCTGATGAATATCAGGACGCCTGAAGCGGCCGGACATTCATCACCGGGAAAGGGCGTTGGGAGGGGACATGCGGAACTTAGGGTCTGAGGACCGTCCAACAGCATGTCCCCGGACAACGCGCTGATGGATGTCAGGACGCCTGAAGCGGCCGGACATTCATCACCGGGAAAGAGCGTTGGGAGGGGACATGCGGAACTTAGGGTCTGAGGACCGTCCAACAGCATGTCCCCGGACAACGCGCTGATGGATGTCAGGACGCCTGAAGCGGCCGGACATTCATCACCGGGAAAGAGCGTTGGGAGGGGACATGCGGAACTTAAATAGGAGAATGTGTATGTGGGAAGGATTGCTTAACGGTATACGTCAGATGGGCGTGTTCATGATCTGTGCCCAGGCGCTGATATATTTTAAGCCTAAGGGTTCTTATGAAAAGTATCTAAAGCTCCTGGTCAGCGCCATGATCCTGGTGCAGCTTTTGAGTCCCGTGGCGGCTCTGCTGTCGGGAAAAGAGGGGCAGAGCCTGGAAGAGAGGATTGGGTATTACAGCAATTCCTTTGAGCAGGGATTGGGGGAGGCGGCGCTTTTGGAATACCAGATGGAGCAAATCCGCCAGCAGCTGCTGACAACACAGATCAGGGCGCAGATGGAGGCATGGGACTGGCAGCCTATGCAGCAGGACAACCAGACGGCAGGGCAAGACAGCCAGACGGCAGGGCAGGACAACCAGACGGCAGGGCAAAACAACCAGACGGCAGAGCAAAACAGCCAGACGGCAGGGCAAGACAGCCAGACGGCAGGGCAAGGTAGCCGGACAACGGGGCAGGATAACCAGACGGCAGGGCAAAACAACCAGACGGTAGGGCAAAACAGCCGGGAGGAGGCGGGGGAGATTCGCATTCAGATTGCCCCGGTAACCATCGGAGTTCCCCAGGACGGACAACAGGATATGGGACAGAGGGAGGATGAACATGGAAGAGAAGATCAAGAGAGGAATGGCGAAATGGCTGAAGAAGGATAACCTGCTGATCCTGTTGCTGGCAGGGGTGTTGCTGGTGGTGATTGCCTTGCCCACGGAGAAAAGCAGCCCCGGCGAACGGACGGATACCGGGCTGACAGCGGGAAACCAGGAGAGCGCGGTTCAGAGTATAATGCAGGCGGACAGCGGCTTTTCCGGCGCGGAAGAATACGCCGCCTATCTGGAAAGCAGGCTGGAAGACACTCTCTCCCAGATCAGCGGCGTGGGAGCGGTGCAGGTAATGATCACGCTGAATGCCACGCAGGAACTGGTGCTGGAGAAGGACCAGCAGACCCAGAGCAGCAGTACCACTGAGGAGGACAGCCAGGGAGGAAACCGTACATCCCATCAGATCAGCCGTTCTGAGGACACCGTGTACCACAGTTCCGGCAACAATGAGCCTTTTGTAGTCAAGACCTTGCTGCCCCGGGTGGAGGGTGTGGTGGTGGTGGCCCAAGGGGCCGGAACCGGTAACATCAACAAGAGCATAACGGATGTGGTGCAGGCGCTTTTTGATGTGGAGGCCCATAAAGTAAAGGTAGTGAAAATGAATGACGGTGTGAATATATCCGAATAAGCCCTCATACAATGAACTAGTAAAAAAAGAGAGCATAGAAAAGGGAGAAAGAGTGTGAAAAACCTAATCAAAAAAAATCAGCTAATGATTACCGCGCTTGCCATTATGCTGGCTATTGCAGGATATCTGCAGTTTGCGGGGACCAATCTGGACGAGGAATATCTGGCGGACAATGGGAAGACGGCGGAAGTTACCAATACGGACGGGGTGATCACCGATAATGTGGTGGCGGGACAGTACAATATCGACGATATTGACGGCCTGCTGGATCTGTCAGAGGCGGACCTGGTGGCATCCTCCGTCACGGAGATCGACAGTCTGGACACGGATTCGGATGTGATTGCAGAAGATTATCTGGATGCGGACATGGTGGTAGGCGAGGCTCAGCCCGCTGAAGGCGAGGTGCCCGGCGAAGCGGTGTTTTCTTCTTCCAATGGCGTAGCCATGCTGTCCGAAGCCAAGCTGCTGAAGGAACAGGTGCGGGCCAAGAACAAGGAGACCCTGCTGGAGATCATCAACAGTGACGGCCTTTCGGATGAACAGAAGCAGGAGGCGGTGAATACCATGGTACAGATGACGGCCATAGCCGAGAAAGAGGCGGCTGCGGAGATACTGCTGGAGGCGAAAGGTTTCTCTGATGTGGTGGTCAGCATCAATGACGGAGCCGTGGACGTGGTGGTAAACGCCCTGACCTTGACGGATGTACAGCGAGCCCAGATCGAGGATATCGTGAAGCGCAAGACAGAGATCGGTGCGGAAAATATCGTCATCAGCACGGTAGTACAGGAATAATTTAGTGTACATTACATAAAAATGTGGTATAATGAGCAAAATGCTCTTCTGAACAGAAGGTGCGCCAAGGCGCACAAAACAAAGGAATAATGAGCAAAATGCTCTTCTGAACAGAAGGTGCGCCAAGGCGCACAAAACAAAGGAATAATGAGCAAAATGCTCTTCTGAACAGAAGGTGCGCCAAGGCGCACAAAACAAAGGAATAATGAGCAAAATGCTCTTCTGAACAGAAGATGCGCCAAGGCGCACAAAACAAAGGAATAATGAGCAAAATGCTCTTCTGAACAGAAGGTGCGCCAAGGCGCACAAAACAAAGGAATAATGAGCAAAATGCTCTTCTGAACAGAAGGTGCGCCAAGGCGCACAAAACAAAGGAATAATGAGCAAAATGCTCTTCTGAACAGAAGATGCGCCAAGGCGCACAAAACAAAGGAATAATGAGCTAAGTGCTCTTCTGAAAGAAGATGCGGACTGAGGGATTTTACGAAAGGTGAGGAAAAGGTTTTGAGTGACAAACGAGTGTTTTTAATTGTGCTGGACAGTTTTGGAATCGGGGAGATGGCGGATGCGCCGCAGTATGGGGATGAGGATGTGAATACCCTGCGAAGCGTGGCAGCCAGCTCCTGTTTCCATGTCCCGCATCTGGAACGGCTGGGACTGTTCCAAATAGACGGGGTGGCGGATGAGCCGGTTATCCGCGGGCTGATGACCGTGCCGGAGGCGGAGGTAATCGGCAGATATGGCAGATTGGCGGAGCGCTCCCGCGGCAAGGATACCACCATAGGACATTGGGAGATTGCGGGACTGGTGTCCTATAGGCCCCTGCCCACCTATCCCCAGGGCTTTCCCGCGGAGATACTGGAGGTATTTAGCCGCCGCACGGGCAGAGGTGTGCTGTGTAATCTGCCTTATTCCGGTACCCAGGTGATACAGGAGTACGGGGATGCCCATATGCATACGGGGGATCTGATTGTATATACATCGGCGGACAGCGTGTTTCAGATTGCGGCTCATGAGGAGATTGTACCTGTGGAGCAGCTGTACGAGTACTGCCGTATTGCCAGGGATATTTTGCAGGGGGAGCACAGCGTGGGCCGGGTGATTGCCAGGCCCTTTGAGGGGCCTGGAGGAGGTCATTTTGTGAGAACGCCCCGGCGGCATGATTTTTCCCTGAAGCCCCCTGGGGTGACCATGCTGGATCAATTGTCCGGAGCGGGAAAAAGCGTGATTGCCGTGGGCAAGATCCAGGATATCTTTGCGGGTAAAGGTATTACCGAACATGTGTATACCAGCGGCAACGAGGAGGGCATCCGCCGGACCCTGGAGTATCTGGACCGGGGATTTGAGGGGCTGTGCTTTGTGAACCTGGTGGACTATGATATGTTATACGGGCACCGCAGGGATGTGGAGGGCTATGCCAGGGCGCTGACAGTTTTTGATGAGAGCCTGCCGGAAATCATGGGCAAAATGGGCCCGGAGGATCTGCTGATGATCACGGCGGACCACGGGTGCGACCCGGCCTATACAAAGTCCACCGACCACACCAGGGAGCATGTGCCGCTTTTGATGTACGGTAAGAACCTGAAGCCCGGCAACATAGGCACCCGGGAAACCTTTGCGGATATCGGGGCAACCGTACTGCAATATTTTGGGATCACACCGGAGATCGCAGGAGAGCCGCTGCTTCCCCACTAGGAAGGATAATGCTTGCAGGGGATTTGCGGTACGTAAGGTCCAAAGACCTTCCAAACAGCAAATTCCCGGAAAACACACTGATCAATATCCGGACGCCAGAGAGGCCGGATAATGATCACCGGAGTTGTGTGCTTGCAGGGGATTTGCGGTACGCAAGGTCCAAAGACCTTCCAAACAGCAAATTCCCGGAAAGCACACTGATCAATATCCGGACGCCAGAGAGGCCGGATAATGATCACCGGAGTTGTGTGCTTGCAGGGGATTTGCGGTACTTTTAATAAGAAAGGAACAAAGACCAATGAATCAATATACAGAAGAAATAAACAGACGGCGTACTTTCGCCATCATCTCCCACCCTGACGCGGGCAAGACCACATTGACGGAGAAATTTCTGCTCTACGGCGGAGCTATCAATCTGGCGGGCAGCGTCAAGGGCAAGGCAACGGCCAGACATGCGGTGTCCGACTGGATGGAGATCGAGAAGGAGAGAGGTATCTCCGTCACTTCCTCCGTGTTACAGTTTGAATATGACGGCTTTTGCATAAACATTTTGGATACCCCGGGACATCAGGACTTCTCGGAGGATACTTACCGTACCCTGATGGCGGCGGACTCCGCAGTGATGGTCATCGACGCTTCCAAGGGCGTGGAGGCCCAGACTCGCAAGCTGTTCAAGGTCTGCGGCATGAGGGGGATCCCGGTTTTTACCTTTATCAACAAGCTGGATCGGGATGCCAACGATACCTTTGACCTGCTGGACGAGATTGAAAAGGAACTGGGCATTGCTACCTGTCCGGTGAACTGGCCCATCGGTTCCGGCAAGGGCTTCAAGGGTGTGTACGACCGGGAGGAGAAGGCCGTATATACTTATTCCGATACGGAAAAGGGAACCAAGGAGGGGGAAACCCAGGTGGTTCCGGTGCAGGAGGAAGCGGCGCTGCGGGAGTTGATCGGCGATGGGGCGGCTGACAAGCTGTTGGAGGAGATCGAACTTCTGGACGGGGCCAGCGCGGAATTTGACTTGGAGGCGGTGCGGAAAGGACAGCTGACGCCGGTGTTTTTTGGATCGGCGCTGACAAACTTCGGCGTGGAAATCTTCCTGCAGCATTTTTTACAGATGACCACCACGCCTTTGCCCAGAGTGGCGGACATCGGGGTGATTGACCCCGTGGAGCATGAATTTTCCGCTTTTGTGTTCAAGATTCAGGCCAATATGAACAAGGCCCACCGGGACAGAGTAGCGTTTATGCGGATCTGTTCGGGGCGTTTTGACGCCAATATGGAGGTGCGCCATGTGCAGGGCGGGAAGGTGATGCGCCTTTCCCAGCCCCAGCAGATTATGGCCGACGAGAGAAAGATCCTGGAGGAGGCTTATGCTGGGGACATTATCGGTGTGTTTGATCCCGGCATCTTTTCCATCGGGGATACACTCTGTATGCCCAAGGAAAAATTTGCTTACGAAGGCATTCCCACCTTTGCGCCGGAACACTTTGCCAGAGTGCGCCAGGTGGACACCATGAAGCGCAAGCAGTTTACCAAAGGTGTGCAGCAGATCGCCCAGGAGGGCGCCATTCAGATTTTTCAGGAGTTTAACTCCGGCATGGAGGAGATCATTGTGGGCGTGGTGGGGGTGCTGCAGTTTGACGTGCTGAAATACCGCCTGGAGAACGAGTACAATGTGGAGATTCGTCTGGAGAATCTGCCCTATGAGCATATCCGCTGGATCGCCAACAAGGACGAGGTGGACGTGGAGAAGCTTACCGGCACATCGGATATGAAGAAGGTAAAGGATATGAAAGGAAATCCGCTGCTGTTGTTTGTCAATTCCTGGAGCATCGGTATGACCCTGGATCGCAACAAGGGATTGGAACTGTCGGAGTTCAGTAAAGAATAATAGGAGAGGAACTTGGGCGGGGGAATCAGAGAGGAAGGTGCCTGGTTGCATAGGCTGAAAAAGCGTTTAGGGAAAAAATGTGGATATGGAAAAGGGATGTCCCGTTGTGTCATGGCGGCGCTGGCGGCAGCGCTGGTCCTGACAGGCTGCGGTGTGCCATACTGGGAGAAGGATTCCGGGGAACAGGCGGCGGGGGCTTTATCCTCCGAGGTTGTGGGCGATTACAGCACAGGGGCGCCGGAGGCGGTCCAGGAGGGCAGGGAATTAACCTGGCAGTCGCTGCTGGGGACCCAGGAATCGGAGAGCCAGGACGATGAGCCGGGGACGGACTTTACGGATCCCCTGGCCTGGGAGTATTGTTATCAATATCTGGACGAGCCGGGGAGGCAGTGGTACAGAGACATCCAGCGGATTCTGGCCGCTATGGGGCAGGAGCAGGAATTATCCGCCCAGTGCCTGGAGGCGGGGCTTACGGAAGAGGATATTGACAGGATTTTCTGCTATGTGCTGGCGGATCACCCGGAATATTTTTATGTGGACGGATACCGTTACACCAAATACAGCCGGCAGGACAAACTGGTAAAGATCACTTTTTCGGGCAGTTATACCTACGACAGCCAGGAGTGTGCCCGCCGCCGGGAACAGATCCAGTCGGCGGCGGAGGCTTTGCTGGCCCAGGCTCCCGATGGAGAGGACGATTATGAGAGGGTGCGCTATGTGTATGAGACGCTGATACGGAACACCGACTATGTGCTGGACGCGCCGGACAGTCAGAATCTGTACTCCGTGCTGGTAAACGGCGCCTCCGTGTGCCAGGGATATGCCAAGGCTACCCAATATCTGCTTAATCATCTGGGGATTCCCTGTGTGCTGGTGCAGGGGCAGGTGGAGCCGGGCGAAGGGCATGCCTGGAATCTCCTCCTCCTGAACGGGGAATATTATTATATGGACACTACCTGGGGAGACGCGTCCTATCGGCAGACCGAAAGCTCTCTTCAGGAACAGGACTGGCTTCCTCAAGTCAATTATGACTATCTGTGCGTGACCACCCGGCAGCTGCTCCGCACCCATGTCCCCAGTGAGGCGGTGCCGCTGCCGGACTGTACGGCTACCCAGGACAATTACTATGTGCGGGAAGGATGCCTTTTGTCCGACTGCGAGGAGGAGTCGCTGCGGCAGACTTTTGACCGCGCTATCTCATCGGGCAGGCAGGAGATCTCCCTGAAATGCACGGAGGAGGCAGTGTACCGCCAGCTGCTGGAACATTTGATCGAGCAGAAGGAAGTGTTCTCCTACCTGGAGCCGGGATGCAGTACCCTGCACTATGCCCGCAATGAAAAACAGCTGTCCATTACCTTCTGGTTTTCTTAGAAGTTTTTATACTTGAGAGATTAAATAGAATGTGTTACAATGAATGAAATGTGGGAAGAAATAATGATATAATAAACTGAGTAACAATGTCACAGGATGGAGGAACAGAATATGGAAAAAGAGATAGATCGTAAGACTGTGGTGCTGCAGGAGGACGAGAATCTGGGCAGTGTGAAGATTGCGGACGACGTTGTGGCTACCATTGCCAGACTGGCCGCCAACGAGGTGGAAGGAGTGGCCCCTGCGGTGGGCTCCAACGGAAAAACGGTGAAAAAGTATGTGAGAGTGATGGTGACGGAGGGCAATGTGGTGGTGGATCTGGCAGTGGTGCTGGCCTATGGCTACAATATTCCCGCCACTTGCAGCAAGGTACAGGCCAAGGTGAAGTCCGCCATCGAGAATATGACGGGGCTGACCTGCAGCGATGTCAATATCCGGATTGCCGGAGTGAAGGTGAACTAGTACACTGACAGAAGGCGCCAGGTTCCGGGGGTAGACAAAACAGGACAAAGAAAACGCAATATCGCAGGTAAAGCAGGAGTTAGGTTTAGCCAAACTGGGAGTTTGACTCAGTCAAACTCCGGATATGCAGACAGAGGAAAATTTATGGGACGACGTGAGCAGAGAGAGCAGATATTCAGGCTGCTTTTCCGTGTAGAATTTAATGCGCCGGAGGAGATGCCTCAGCAGAGGGATTTTTTTCTGGATGAGATAAAGCTTCCGGCGGAGGAGGAGGGATTGGCCGCCAAGGACAGAGATATTGCCTATATCACAGAAAAATATGGACAGATACAGGAAAAGCTCCCTCAGATCGATCAGATGATCGACGAGAAAGCCCAGGGGTGGAGTGTGAGCCGCATGGGCAAGGTGGAGCTTACTCTGCTGCGGCTGGGTGTATATGAGATCCTGTTCGATCAGAATGTGCCCGACAGCGTGGCTATCAACGAAGCGGTGGAACTGGCCAAGAAATACGGACAGGACAATGCCGGCGCTTTTGTCAACGCCGTGTTGGCGAAATTTCTGCGCCCGGAGCAAGGGGAGAAGAAGTGATGGCGCGCAGTGTTTATACGGTTACGCAGGTCAATGCGTATATTAAAAATATGTTCACGCAGGACTATATGCTGCAGGCTCTCTTTGTCAAAGGAGAAGTGAGCAACTGCAAGTATCATTCCTCTGGACATATTTATTTTACGTTAAAGGATCAAAAAGGGACGTTAAACTGTGTCATGTTTGCCGGCAACCGCAGGGGCCTGGATTTTAAAATGCAGGAGGGCCAGCAGGTCGTTGTGGGCGGCATGGTGGACGTGTATGAGAGGGACGGGAAATACCAGCTTTATGCCAGACAGATTGTGCTGGACGGCGCCGGAGCGCTGTACGAACGTTTTGAGCAGCTGAAGCGTGAACTTGAGGAACTGGGCATGTTTGCCCAGGAGTACAAGAAGCCCATTCCCAGGTTTATCCGTACTCTGGGTGTGGTGACGGCGGACACCGGGGCCGCGGTGAGGGATATTATACAGATTGCCACCCGGCGCAATCCCTATGTGCAGATCCTGCTCTATCCCGCCATTGTACAGGGGGAGCAGGCGCCGGCCAGTATCGTCAGAGGCATCCGGGCCCTGGAGAAGCAGGGGGTGGATGTGATGATTGTGGGCAGAGGCGGCGGATCCATCGAGGACCTGTGGGCCTTTAACGCAAGGGAGGTGGCCCAGGCGGTGTTTGACTGCTGTGTGCCCGTCATCTCCGCGGTGGGCCATGAGACGGACACCACCATCATTGACTATGTGTCGGATCTGCGGGCACCGACTCCCTCTGCGGCGGCGGAACTGGCAGTGTATGACATCCGGCAGCTGGAGGAGAGCCTGGAGAATGCCTGCGTCAGGCTTAAGAGGGATATGCAGCGGCTGCTGACGGAGAAGAGGGACCTGACAAAGCGCTGGGAATTGCAGCTGAAGGCGGCCAGCCCCGGCAGCAGGCTCCGGGAAAAGTACACTTATCTGATGCAGCTGGAAGAGCGGCTGCAGAGAGGAATGCAGGATGTGGTTTCGGAGAAGCGCCACCGCATGGCTCTCTATATCGAGCAGATGAAGGGGCTTTCCCCCCTGCACAAGCTGAGCAGCGGCTACAGTTATGTGACGGACGAGCAGGGGAGAACCGTGCGCTCCGTGCAGGATGTTTTATCTAAGCAGACATTGACAATCCATGTGACGGACGGCTTGATCAGGGCCAGGGTGACGGAGCGGGAGGAAGCGGATCATCCATGGTAATATGTTGCCGGAATTTTGTAAAGCCGAAACAGGAGTTTTGCGGAGAAAACTCCCGTTATACGGGCAGAGGAAAGGACAAGGAAGAGCAGATGGCAGGAAATAAGGAGAAGGAACAGACTCTCAGCATAGAGGAAAATTTTGCGAAGCTGGAAGAGGTTATCCAACGCCTGGAAGGCGGGGAGACTTCTCTGGAGGAGGCTTTTGCCGCCTACAGCGACGGCATGAGACTGATAAAGGAATGCAACGCTCAGATTGATAAGGTGGAGAAGCAGGTGCTGAAACTGACGGAGGAAGGCTCTTTAGAACCTTTGGACGCCGGAGCGGCCATATATTGCTCACCTGTCATGAGCGTCGTACAAGAATAAGCGGAACTTAAAACAGTATATTCTTGTATGGCGCGCTGATGAATGTAGGGATGCCCTAAGGCAGGCATACATTCATCACGGGATATGAGCGTCGTACAAGAATATGCGGAACTCAAAATGGGAGAGACAACATGGAACAGATACAGGAAGCCATACAACGCAGGGCGGCGGATATAGAAGAGATTATCAGAGCATATCTGCCTGCGGAGACGGGTTACCAGCGAACGGTGCTGGAGGCTATGAACTATAGTATACTGGCGGGGGGAAAGCGTCTGCGTCCCATGCTGATGCAGGAGACCTACAAAATGTTCGGGGGCAGCGGCCGTGAGGTGGAACCTTTGATGGCGGCCATCGAGATGATCCACACCTATTCCCTGGTCCATGACGATCTGCCCGCCATGGACAATGACGAGTACCGCCGGGGACGCAAGACCACCCATACCGTATATGGGGAAGCTATGGGAATCCTGGCGGGAGACGGACTTCTGAACCTGGCCTGGGAGACGGCCATGCAGGCTTTTCCCATGGGAGAGCAGGGGGAAACCGCCCACATGCAGCGCATTGCCGGAGCGGTGGCGGTGCTGGCGCGAAAGGCCGGAGTCTATGGCATGATCGGCGGACAGACGGCGGATATCCAGGCGGAGGAAGCGGAGCAGGTGTCCATGGAACAGCTTTTGTTTATCCATGAGCACAAGACCGCGGCGCTGATCCAGGCGGCCATGATGGCGGGGGCTATCCTGGCCGGTGCAAACGAGCAGCAGATCCGGCAAATGGAGAGATGTGCCTACAACATTGGCATTGCGTTTCAGATCCAGGACGATATTTTGGATGTCACCGGCACCATGGAAGAACTGGGCAAGCCCATCGGCAGCGACGAGAAGAACCATAAGCAGACCTACGTGACTATCAGGGGGGTGGAGGCTTCCGCCCGGGAGGTGGAGCGGCTTTCCAGAGAGGCCATGGAGATTCTCTCTTCCGTGGAGGGGGACAGCGGCTTTCTGCGGGAATTGACGGCTTTTCTGATTCACCGCAGGAAATAGTCTTTTGCGGGGCAGGGTGAAACTTGCGTAAATGTGGAGACGGACATATATGTATTTAGAACAGATACAGAATGTAAACGATATCAAAAATATAGATCCCAAGGCGTATGAGGAACTGGCCCAGGAGATCCGGGATTTTCTGATCCGCAAGGTCAGTGTCACAGGAGGGCATCTTGGCTCCAACCTGGGGGCGGTGGAACTGACTATGGCGCTGCACCTGGCTTTAAGGCTTCCGGAAGACAAGATCATCTGGGATGTGGGGCACCAGTCCTACACCCACAAGATACTGACCGGGCGCAAGGACGGCTTTGATGGTCTGCGGCAGTTCCGTGGCATGAGCGGTTTTCCCAAGCGCAAGGAGAGCATTTGTGATGCCTTTGACACGGGGCACAGTTCCACCTCCATCTCGGCGGGCCTGGGGCTGGTGAAAGCCCGGGATATCCAGGGGCTGGATCAGACCATTGTATCTGTTATCGGCGACGGCGCCATGACTGGGGGCATGGCCTACGAGGCCCTGAACAACGCGGGCAAGCTGGAGACCAATTTTATCATAATTCTCAATGACAACAACATGTCCATCTCCGAAAATGTAGGGGGCGTCTCCAAATATCTGAACAATATCCGGACGGCGGACAGCTATCTGGATCTGAAGAGAGGTATTTATGAGGCTCTGCGGGGAACTCCCAGAGGCAATAACATGGTGTCCGGCATCCGCAGGGTCAAGAGCAGCTTCAAGCAGCTGGTGATTCCGGGTATGCTTTTTGAGGACATGGGTATTACATATCTGGGGCCGGTGGACGGGCACAATATTCAGGCCTTGGTGCGGGTGATTCAGGAGGCCCGAAGGGTGAACGGGGCGGTGATGATTCATGCCATCACCCAGAAGGGCAAGGGCTACGCCCCGGCGGAGCGCCATCCCGCCCGGTTCCACGGCGCGGATCCCTTTGACGTGGAGACGGGCCTTCCCACCAGGCCCCACACCACCCCCAACTACACGGATGTTTTTTCTACGGTGATGTGCAAGCTTGGGGGACGGGACGAAAAGGTAGTGGCCATCACCGCTGCCATGCCGGACGGCACGGGCCTTAAGCGGTTCCGCAACATGTATCCGGAGCGCTTTTTTGATGTGGGTATTGCCGAGGAACACGCCGTGACCTTTGCCGCAGGGCTGGCGGCGGGAGGCATGAAGCCGGTGGTGGCAGTGTATTCCTCATTTTTGCAAAGGGCCTACGACCAGATTCTGCACGACGTCTGCATCCAGAATCTGCCGGTGGTCTTTGCCCTTGACCGGGCGGGCCTGGTGGGCAGCGACGGCGAGACCCACCAAGGGATCTTCGACCTTTCCTATCTCACCAGTATCCCCAACATGAATGTGTGCGCCCCAAAGAACAAGTGGGAACTGGCGGACATGCTGAAATACGCGGTGGTGTTTGGAGGGCCCATAGCCATCCGATATCCCAGGGGAGAAGCCTATGACGGTCTGAAGGAGTACCGGGAACCCATAGTCTGCGGTCGCGCGGAATGGATTTACCGGGAGCGGGATATCGCCCTGTTTGCCGTTGGCAGCATGGTCAAGACGGCGGAGCGGGTACGGGAAAAGCTGAAGGCGGAGGGAATGCAGGTAAGTCTGGTCAACGCCCGCTTTGTAAAGCCCATTGACGAGGAGGCTGTGCGGGAGGCATGTAGGGAGCACCGGCTCATTGTGACGCTGGAGGAGAATGTATCCGCCGGGGGATACGGCGAGAAAGTGCTGCGTCTCTTAAGCGGGGAACAGATGGCGGCGGATTATCTCCAGGTGGCGCTGCCCGATGCCTATATCGAGCACGGCAATGTGGAGAAGTTGAAAAGCGAGATCGGTTTGGACCCGGACAGCATCTGCCAAAGCATTCGGGAGAGGCTGGCAACGGGAGTAGAATAGTCCCACGAAGAGGTAAGTTTGGATGTACACATCCAAATACGTATTAACGCAGTATCGCAGGCTCACCTGCGATATGCAGGCAGAGGTAAATATGAAAGAACGTTTGGATGTGATTCTGGTGGGGCAGGGCTATGCCCCTTCCCGGGAGAAGGCCAAGGCCATCATCATGTCGGGCAATGTCTATGTGAACGGGCAGAAGGAGGACAAGGCGGGCAGCATGTTTGAACTGGCAGGGCTGCAGCTGGAAGTCCGGGGGACACAGCAGAAATATGTGAGCCGGGGAGGCCTGAAGCTGGAAAAAGCTATAGAGAGTTGGGGGATTTCCCTGGAGGGCTTGGTGTGCATGGATATCGGCGCTTCCACAGGCGGATTTACCGACTGTATGCTGCAAAACGGGGCCGAAAAGGTCTACTCCGTGGATGTGGGCCACGGACAGCTGGATTGGAAGCTGCGCAATGACCCGCGGGTAGTGTGTATGGAAAAGACCAATTTCCGCTATATGCAGCCCGGGGATGTGGACGAGACGCCGGATTTTGCCAGTGTGGACGTTTCCTTCATTTCCCTGACCAAGATTCTGGTTCCCGCCCGGAACCTGCTGCGGGACGGGGGACAGATGGTGTGCCTGATCAAGCCCCAGTTTGAGGCGGGCAGGGAGAAAGTGGGCAAAAAAGGCGTGGTCAGGGACCCGGCTGTGCATGGAGAGGTGATCCATAAGGTGGTTGACTTTGCCGATGCCATCGGCTTCTCAGCGCTGCATCTGGAGCATTCCCCTATCAAGGGGCCGGAGGGGAATATTGAGTACCTGGTACATATTCAGAAGGACGGCATACGCTGCCAGGCTCTGGCAGAGTTGACGGAGCAGGGGGCGGAGGCAGAGTTACGGGAACTTTTGACAGCCCAAAGCGGTTTATCCTGGCAGCAGGATTGGCCGGAGCGCATAGAGAGTACGGTGGCCCGGGCACATGACAGCCTGGACAGGGGCTGACAGCGCCGGTCGGCAAGTTTGGATTTCACATCTAAATACTGATTGGTGCAATATCGCAGACAAAGCCGGAGTTTGGCCAAGCCAAACTCCAGATATGCAGGGACAAGGAAAGCTTGGAACTGATGTTCCAAATACCGATTGGCGCAGTATTGCAGGCTCGGCCTGCAATATGCAGGGACAAGGAAAGCTTGGAACTGATGTTCCAAATACCGATTGGCGCAGTATTGCAGGCTCGGCCTGTAATATGCAGGGACAAGGAAAGTTTGGAACTGATGTTCCAAATACCGATTAGCGCAGTATTGCAGGCTCGGCCTGTAATATGCAGGGACAAGGAAAGTTTGGAACTGACGTTCCGAATACCGATTAGCGCAATAACACGGGCACAGTAAGAGTTTGGCCTAAGTCAAACTCCGGTAATGCAGGAAAGAGGCAGAGATGAAGCATTTTCTGATCTATACCAATTGCCACAAGGACAAGGGCATGGCCATGACGGAGCGGATCCGCGGCTATCTGGAATCCCACGGGCATAAATGTACGGTGATCTTACAAAATAAGGGGGACGGAAATCACCATGACATGAACACGGAGGACCATGCCCCGGCAGATGCCTACTGCATGATTGTGCTGGGGGGAGACGGCACCATGCTGCAGGCCGCATGGGATGTAAAGAAAACCAATATCCCGTTGATCGGCGTGAATCTGGGAACCCTGGGATATATGACGGAGGTGGAGCCCGGGTGTCTTAATGAGGCGCTGGATCAGCTGATGTCCGGAGAAGTCCTGTCCGAAAGTCGGATGATGCTGAATGGCAAGGTCTTGTATCAGGATGGAGGAGTTATGGAGGACTGGTCCCTGAATGACATAGTCATCTCCAGAAGCGGCGCGCTGCAGGTCATAAAGCTCAATATCTACGTGAACGGGCAATTCCTCAAAGACTACAGCGCCGACGGCGTGATTATCACCACTCCCACCGGCTCCACCGGTTACAACCTGTCCGCGGGCGGCCCTATAGCGGAGCCCTCCGCCCGGCTCATCATCATGACCCCCATCTGCCCCCATACCCTCAGCAGCCGAAGCATTATTCTGTCCCCGGAGGATGTAATTGAGATTAAGATTCCCGAGGGCCGGGAGGGCAGGAGACAGCAGGTGACCGCCAACTTTGACGGAGCCCATCAGGTGTCCATGTGTACCGGCGACAGGATCCGGATCGTGAAATCGGAGAAGACCACGGAGATCCTGTCGGTGAACAAAGTAAGTTTTCTCGAAGTGTTACACCGGAAGATGCGGGAGACGCAGTAGCAGGTAGGGGAGGGATATATGGGCCTGAAAAAAAACAGACACAATACGATTCTGGAAATCATTGCCAATCAGGAGATTGACACCCAGGAGGAACTGGCCAGACAACTCAGGGAGGCGGGATATGACGTGACCCAGGCCACCGTGTCCAGGGATATCCGGGAACTGAACCTGTACAAAGTGTCTGCCGACGGCGGTAAACAGAAGTATGCCATATTGCGGCAGGAGGACAGTAGGCATCTGGAGGATAAATATATCCGGGTGCTGAAGGACGGTTTTTCTTCCATGGATATGGCGCAGAATATCCTGGTGGTAAAGACCGTCTCCGGCATGGCCATGGCGGTGGCGGCGGCCATCGACGCCATGCGTTTCCAGGAGATAGTAGGCAGCATCGCCGGGGATGACACCATCATGATGGCCGTGCGCACGGTGGATGACACGGAGAAACTGATGGGAAGGATTTGGGAATTGCTGCATTCTTGAGGAACTATTAAAATTTATTCTTTAACAGCTTCTAAGCTTGACATGGCGGTTGGCATTTTGCCGGCTGCAGCAGTCTCTTTGACACAGGGAGTTGGGGGACTGCGGGAAGAGGGCGCGGCTTCCCTGAAAAGAGGGAGCCGGGAGGAAAGGAAAATGTTAGTAAGTTTACACGTGAAGAATCTGGCTCTTATCGAGGAGACAGAAGTAGAATTTGGGGAAGGATTAAATATACTGACCGGTGAGACCGGCGCCGGCAAATCTATTTTGATTGGTTCGGTCAATCTGGCACTGGGAGCCAGATTTGACAAGGATATGCTTCGTCAGGGGGCGGAGAGCGCTCTGGTGGAACTGATGTTTACTTGCCCGCCGGAGAATGGGGCGCTGCGGGAGAAACTGCAGGAACTGGAAATTCCGCTGGAGGAGGACATGGTGCTCATCAGCCGCCGGATGCAGCCGGGGAAGAATGTGTTCCGTGTCAACGGGGAATCCGTTGCCGCCCGGCAGGTTAAGGAGGTGGCCGAACTGTTGATTGACATACACGGCCAGCACGAACACCAGTCTCTGCTGCACAAAAAGAAGCATATGGAGATTCTGGACGCCTACGCGGGAGCGGCGGCCCAGGAGATGCTGGAACTGGTGGCGGAGCGTTACCGGGAGGTCAGAAGACTTCAGGAGGAAATGGAGGAAAACCGGCTGGACGAGGATGCCTTAAAAAGAGAGCGGGATCTGCTGGCTTTTGAACAGCAGGAGATTCAGGACGCCCATCTGACGCCCGGCGAGGACGAGGCGCTGGAGGAGGAATACAGGCGCATGGTGAACGGCAAAAAAATTGCCGAGGCCCTGGGGGAGACACAGGCTTACGCGGGCAATGAGGATGGGGGCGCGGGCAGCGCCCTGAGCAGGGCTCTGCGCTGTATGCACGGTATTGTGGAGTATGACAGACAGCTGGAACAGCTGGAGGAACAGCTGGGCCAGATAGACGGCCTGCTCAGCGACTTTAACCGGGATATGGCCCAGTACCAGGACGGCCTGACCTGGGACGAGCAGGATTTCCGACAGACGGAGGAGCGTCTGAACCTGATCAATCGCCTGAAGGATAAATATGGCAATACTTTGGAGCAGATTCTCCAGGCGTATGAGGAAAAATGCCAGAGGCTGGAGAAGCTGGAGGATTATGATCTATATATGCAGAAGCTGGAGCAGCAGCTTGGCAAGGCCCGGAAAGCTCTGGAGCAGGCATGTAAGAAGCTGACCCACATCCGCAGGGACAGCGCCAAGGTGCTGACGGAGGCTTTGACAGAGGCTCTGAGGGGACTGAATTTCCTGGCGGTGCAGTTACAGATCCAGGTGCGGGACGGACAGAGCGTCAGCGCCAAGGGCTGGGATGAGGTGGAATTTCTTATTTCCACCAATCCGGGGGAAGCGGTAAAGCCTCTGGCCCAGATCGCCAGCGGCGGCGAACTGTCCCGGATCATGCTGGCTATCAAGACGGTGCTGGCCAGCCGGGATGATATCGACACCCTGATTTTTGACGAGATCGATGCGGGCATCAGCGGCAAGACGGCCTGGAAGGTGTCGGAGCAGCTGGACAGTGTGGCCCATGCCCATCAGGTTATCTGTATCACCCATCTGCCCCAGATCGCCGCTATGGCCGACAGGCATTATGTGATTGAAAAAACGGCGAATAAAAGCAGTACCGTCACGGATATCCGCCTGCTTGAAGAGGATGAGAACCTGCAGGAGTTGGGCAGGCTGTTGGGGAGTGATGGGATGACGGACGCCGTGCTGAGCAATGCCCGGGAGATGCGGCAGCAGGCGCTGAAACACAAAACTTTACAATCTTATAATCCGATGGCGGAATCTCCATTTAATTAAAAAGCCATAAATTTCATTGATTAAAGTCCCAAAAATTATCACACACTATTTGCAAGACTATTATGCGAAAGTGTGTGATTTTTATGTGGAAAAAAACAATTCAAAACGAAAATATAAAGCAGGAAAACTTATCGCTCCGGGAGCAGGCGGGAGCGGATATGATGGTGCTTCTGGAAAACTGGCGAAAGCATAAAAGACGCCGCAGGGCCTGCCGTTATGGCCTGTGCGGCATCCTGGTATGCGCCAGCCTGGTATTGGGAGGTTTGAGCTATTATAACCTATATAATCGGATACCATCGGTGCTGCGTATCAAGGCTGATACAGAGCAGACCATTGATCTGGGAGTGCCGCTCACCGGGGAGATGGTGGCAGTGAGCGGCCAAGAGGAGTCCAACATCCCCGCCGGAGCGGTCAATATCGATCTGAGCCGTCAGGTGACCATGACTATGAGCTCGGACCAGAGCTATCAGATGAATGTGAAGATATTTGGCATTCTGCCCTTTAAACAAGTGGGTATCCAGGTCATCAAGGACCAGGAACTGACGCCGGTGGGAGCGCCCATAGGGATCTATGTAAAGGCGGAGGGACTGCTGGTGGTGGGCGTGGGAGATTTTCAGGGCATGGACGGCATCAGCTACTGCCCGGCCAAATATGTGGTAAAATCCGGGGATTACATTCTGCAAATGGACGGGGAGCCGGTGACAAACAAAGCGGATTTCGTGCGCAGGGTGGAGGCGTGTGCGGGCAGGGAAGTGACCCTGCAGATCAAGCGGGGAGACGACATTCTGGATGTAAAGGCCCAGCCGGTGCAAAACAGCGACCAGAAGTACAAGCTGGGCATATGGATCCGTGACAACGCCCAGGGTGTGGGTACCATGACCTATATAGACGCGGACGGCAACTTCGGCGCTCTGGGGCATGGCATCAACGATGTGGACACCAGTACTTTGATGAATCTGGATGACGGTACACTGTACCAGACGGAAATCATTGCCATCAAGAAGGGCAGGGACGGGGAACCGGGGGAGATGACCGGCATGATCGTCTACAGCCAGGATCGGATCCTGGGGGATATCTACTATAACGGAAAAGAAGGGATCTTCGGGCACTGCAATGAGAAAGCCTTGGCTATGTGTACTGAGGAGGCCCTGCCCATCGGGCTGAAGCAGGATATCGAGAAAGGGCCGGCGCAGATTCTTTGTACCGTGGATGGCGCGCCCAAATACTATAATGTAGAGATCACGGCGGTGCATCTGGATCATGACAATGTAAACAGGGGGATTGAACTGGAGGTGACCGACCCGGAACTCCTGGCTCTCACCGGCGGCATCATCCAGGGCATGAGCGGCGCACCCATTATCCAGAATCATCACCTGATCGGCGCCGTCACCCATGTGCTGGTGCAGGATGCCAGCAGGGGGTATGGGATTTTTATTGAGAATATGCTGGAACATTGAGGCTTGAGCAGCAAAGAGTAAACAGAGGTATGTGGGGAACAAGTACCCATCTGCCTCTGTTTTAATGAGTTAGTAATAGAATCTGATGCATAGAAAGAGGAAAAAATACAAAGAGCCCAAGTATTTCGGTTTGGACTGCAGTTTTCCTACATGAAATGGTCTCCATAAGCTGTAGTGCGCGATAAAATCATGTGAGAACAGGAGTAGATGATATTGCCTGATAAGTAATCTTTTGTGCGCGTCTACCTGCTTGTCACGGATCATTTTCTGATACAGGGCATATTTGGGTGAATATGTGACAATCAGGCGCTGATGTAGTTTTTTCATCGTATGGGTTTCAAGCCTTGCCTCTTCTCTGGCCCAGGCCATGACATCATCACGGAAGGGTCCATGTTCTTTTAGTAAGTCATTTATTAAACTGTGAACCTCCCGTGTACCGGCAGGCTCGACGGTTAATCCCGCTGGAGTGCGGCATTGACGTGAAAAATAGTCCATGATACAATCAATAGGATAAGTTTTGCAGTATAGTAATTTCCTGGTAGATTTTAATTTCCAGGAGGAGAACGGAAATGATCTTAGCTGCTGAATGCGTTATTGGGTGTGTTCTGTTTGGGGCATTTATTGTTTTATCTGTATTGAAGAATCAGGCAGCGTGGATAAATGAATATCCGGAGTCGGTACAGAAACGGTATATTGAGTTGCAGTAAGCAGTAAAATATAAATAATTGCACTTTCCTATGGAGGATTGCGGAATGGTAGATGAAAAGGTATTTGGAATGTCTTTTGCGAAGGTTTATCCGATGCTGCTGGCAAAGGCGGAGAGAAAAGGCCGCACAAAGGATGAGGTAAATGAAATCACCTGCTGGCTGACAGGATACAGCCGTGAGGCCATTGACGGATTCCTGTGCAGCGATCTGACCTATGGGGATTTTTTCAGGCAGGCGCCTGCGCTAAATCCTGACCGGAAGCTGATCCGGGGAACGGTTTGCGGTGTGCGTGTTGAAAACATTGAAGATCCTTTGATGCAGGAGATCAGATACCTGGACAAGCTGGTGGACGAACTGGCAAAGGGAAAAAAGATGGAAGATATATTGAGAAAACAGAGTCCGCAGTGAAAAAGGGCTGTCGTGACTGCATTATCGTCGCGGCGATAAGGACTGGCCAAAGGAGGATGTAGTGGAATTAAAATTCAGTGCAACGATACTCCAAAATGAAAACATGGACGTCGCCTATGTGGAAGTCCCTTATGACATCAAAGAGCTTTTCGGCAAAGGCCGCCTGCCAGTAAATGCGACCTTTGACAGGGTTCTATACCAGGGACAGGTGGTTAAAATGGGTACGCCCTGTTATATCACCGGCATTACCAGGCAGATACGCCGCCAGATCGGCAAAAGCTTTGGCGATACCGTTGAAGTGATTCTTCAGGAAAGGGAAAGTGAGAAAACATCTATGTGGAAATGCCCAAAATGCGGAAGGGAATTTAAGAAAAAAGAGCAGAGCCATTACTGCGGAGAAAAGCCAAAGACCATTGATGAGTATATCCTGAGCCAGGATGCGGATAAGCAGGAAGCATTGCGGCAGATCCGGCAGCTCCTCCGCAATGCTCTGCCGGAAGCGGAAGAACGTATCTCCTGGAGTATGCCGACTTACTGGAAAAACCACAATATCCTTCACTTTGCGGCTTCCAAGGAGCACATCGGGCTGTATCCGGGGCCTGCTGCTGTCGTGCAGTTTGCGGAGGAACTCCAGGGCTATAAGACCGATAAGGGGACGATCCGCATCCCCTATGGCAGGATTGATGCTGCGCTGATTGAGAAGATTGCCAAGTGGTGCTGGGAAACCGGCAACCATGCATAAATGCCATACTATTGATGCCGTTTACAGAGAATCTGCCATTTCAGGATACTGGGCAGTTATCTATTGTGGATAACTGCCCATTCAACTATGTTGCGAAAGACTTTGAAAACATATAGGCAGACGATTCTCAAGAATTGAAACGGCCGGATTTTTTCCTTGACAGACCCCACGTTTTCTGCTATTCTGGAAGGATTTAACGGGACACGTTAGAGGTGGAGGCATGGGCGAGGAAGGAGAAACTTTTATGTATGAGTATGTTACAAAAGGCGAGGTAACCGAATACAAAGCCTATTGTAGTGATGTATTGAACAGGCTGAAGATGGAACTGGAAAAAGAGTATGACATCAAGGCCTATGTCACCCTGATAGGAAGCGGCGCAAAAAACATGGTCATGCGAAACGGGAGAGGGCCGTTTGATCTGGATTATAACCTTATATTTACTTCCATACCACAGAAATATGTGAAGTCGCCGGAATGCCTTAAAAACCTTGTTATGGATGTTCTGGATGGTTTGATTAACAGGCGGTTTACCCACGGGAAAGATTCAACATCCTCCGTTAAATACATAGTCCATGCAAAAGATGGGAAAACGGTGATATTCAGCTTTGATGTGGCTCTGATCCGTGAGAGAGGCAATACCAAGCTGATACACGATAAAAAGCAGGGCGTATTTATCTGGAACCAGATACGGGATTCGGGAGACTTGGATAAAAAGGTTGTCACGATTAAAAAAGGCGGACGCTGGAAAAAGGTGCGGGATGACTACCGGAACCTGAAAAACGGGTATTTAAAGGAAAGCGATAGGGATCACCCGTCTTTTATTGTGTATATCCAGGCGGTCAACCAGGTCTATTATGCCATGAGAATGGGGAAGTGAGAGGATGCGGCCATGCGCGCTGCTCTTTTCGGAGAAGATGGGGGTGTATGGCAGCAGGCTGCCCGCAGGAGATTTCTGCCGGAGCGGGATAAATGACACCCGGGGGTGGAAGAATAAACAGTAAAATCAGCGGCTATGCAGGAGGATGGCTATGTGCGGCAGATATTATGTTGACGACGATACGGCAAGAGAGATAGAAAAATTAGTCCGGCAGGTGGACGAAAAGCTGCGCAGGAAGGATACGGCCTGCAGGGTGGAGATGGCAGCGCGGGACATCCATCCCACGGATGCCGCACCCATTCTGGTAGCGTCGGGCTCCGGGATTGCCTGTCTTTGGCAGCGCTGGGGTTTCCCCGGCTTTCAGCAAGGCCAGGTCATCTTCAATGCCAGATGCGAGTCCACCCTGGAGAAGCCCATGTTCCGTGAGGGCATCCTGCACCGCCGGGTTTTACGAATGGGATCATGGCAGGAGAAAGCATATCTTTTACAGGGACGGCGAGCCTGTCCTGTATCTGGCAGGATGTTACAGGAAGTATGGGGACGGGGACCGGTTTGTGATCCTGACGACACAGGCAAACGCCTCCACGGAGCCTGTTCATGACCGCATGCCCCTGATCCTGGAGCGGGAGGAGGCCGTAGCGTGGCTCCTGGAGGATGCTGCAGCAGAGGATTTTCTGCGCAAGTCTCCGCCCTTGCTGGAACACAGGGCGGAGGATGGGCAGATGAGTTTGTTTGACCTATAGAGACGAACTAAAAGAATTATTTGATATGAGAGGAAACCTGTTAGAGCTTATAGGGCGAAAAGCGACTGAGATTATGCTTGATGCGACTACCGATTAAAAAAAAGCAGGGTTGTTTAATATTTGATTTTTATAATACAAGGCGCTTCTTTGGAAGTGTCTTTTTTGTGTCGCTAAATAAAGATAAAGAAAATGTGATATTGCTAAAAATGTTAGATAATATTTTTTTCAGAGAGGGGATTATGATATGCCGGGAGTGACGAAAGAACAGATTGCCCGCGCGAAAGAGTGGGATCTTCTGTCCTATCTGAAGGCTTATGAGCCGCAGGAACTGAAAAGATGCGGCAAAGAATACCGCACGGTCTCCCATGACAGCCTGAAGATTTCCAATGGAAAATGGCACTGGCACAGCCGGGGGATCGGCGGCAGAACGGCCTTGGACTATCTGGTGAAAGTGCGTCAAATGGGTTTCGTGGAGGCGGTGGAAGCGCTCTGCGGGGGGATGGTTTATGCGGCCTGGGAGAAAGCAGGATCGGAAGCACCGGCATCAGACAGGGCAGCCAGACGGCCGGCTCCTCCAAGGAGCCCTATCCTGCCGGAGGCTGACCGGTATGGTGCGGCCATGGTGTCCTATCTCCAGAGGCGGGGCATTGATGCGGGGATCATCAGCAGGTGTATCGGCCTGGGAATCCTTTATGAAAGCAGGAAATACCGTAACTGCGTATTTGTGGGCAGGGACCGGGCGGGGAGTCCCCGTTATGCCTGCCTGCGGGGCACAGACAGCCAATATAAAGGGGAGGCGGCGGGAAGCGACAAGCGGTATGGCTTCTTCCTGCCGCCCCAGGGTGGGGAGTGCGTTTCCGTGGCGGTGGCGGAAAGCCCCATTGATGCCCTTTCCGTTGCGTCCATTCGGAAGATGCGGGGGGAGTGCGGGGAGGGGACGGCATACCTGTCCCTGGGTGGGACGGCTCCCATCGCCCTACTCCAGTTTCTGGAGGATCATCCGGCTGTCACCAGCGTTGAACTCTGCCTGGACAATGACAGTGCCGGACTCTCCGGCATGGAAAGAATCCGTCAGGCAATCCGGGAATCCTCGGCTATAAAGAACTGGAGGCCAGGACGGAATCTGCGGGAAAGAGATTTGATGTCCTCTCTGCCCGTATCAAGCAGCTTGAGAGGCAGATGGCAGAAAAAGCGCAGATGAAGATGCACATCATCAACTATGCGAAGACCAGGGACGTGTATGCCGCATATAAGAAGTCGCGGGACAAAGAAGGCTTCAGGAGCCAGCATAAGGATGAACTGGAAAAACATGAGGCGGCAAAGGCGGCTTTTGATGCCCTGGGAGGAAAAGCAATCCCGAAAGTGGCGGATCTTTCCAAAGAATATGCAGCCCTCCTTGCGGAGAAAAAACAGTGCTATGAGGAATACAAGACGGCTAGACAGGAGATGATCGATTACCAGACGGCGAAGCGTAACGTGGATGTGATTCTGGGGATGGACGAAGATACACGGAAGAAACAGCAGGACAGGGAGCAGACGGAATATTGACAGCTGAGAATCCGTCTGCTTTTTACATAAGATGGAGAGAAGAATATATCGGAGAACATTATGGTAAAAATGCAGCTGTCGTTTTATAGGCAGCTGCATAAAAACTGATAAATCAGCCATCATTCGGTTCCTATAAACTTCTACTGTTTGACGGCCCTGAATTGAATTCTCACATAGTCCACGATCCAACAGCCATTCTGGTAAAGCCTGTCCCGCAGTCTGGAGACGGCATCTGAAATGATTTCTTCTTTTATTTTTTTTTCCATTTTTTCAAAAGGCTCCTTTACAAACATACGGATCCAGTTTGCAAGGCCGTCCGCCCCATTCTGTGGCGTCGGCCTGTCAAAGAGCGCCGCATATTCTATTTTGAAGCCTGCTTTCTCCAGCATCGGCGCATACTGGCCGATTGTAGGAAAGTGGAACACCCTCCGGTATCTCAGCCCACGTTCGGAAAACAATGCTCCAGTGTCCCATGGACGGCTTCTGCACAGCCGGAGCCGCCGAATTCGCAGACCAGTTCCCCGCCCGGTTTCAGATTGTGGCAGATATTTGAAAGCATTGCCGGCTGATCCTTTTCATCAATCCAGTGGAAGACGGCATTTGAAAAGACCACATCCGCTTTCTCGTCCAGATGGAAGGTGACGGCGTTTCCCTTGACAAAGCTTAAGCCTGGATGTTCTTTTTGAGCCAGACGGAGCATTTCTTTCGAGTCATCTATCCCGGTCACCGCATACCCTCTTTCGGCAATGTGGGCGGTAAGGGAACCATTGCCGCAGCCTAAGTCTATTACACGGCTTCCGGGTTGTTTTGTGATCAGGCTGATCACGGCTTCCCCATAGGCAGGGACAAAGGAAAAGTTTTCTTTATAATCTGCGGCATCCCAACGGATATTCGGCATGGCGGCATCCTCCTGAATGTCATAAATTTGTATAAGTCAGATTATAGTATATTTGCCTGCTGTTTACAATGGGCATTCCTGTTTCGGGGGAGTATTTAATTCTGAACCGAACGGTTCGGGATACGAGGGGTTACCATATGTTTTCACAAGTTTTGGAAGCCGCAGCCTGGGGATGCCTGTCTTGGGAGAGTTCGCAAAAGTGCGTATAGCTTTTACGGCAGGAATGAATTATACTTTATTGTAGATGGGAACCGTTGGATAAGCTTTGAAGGAGGAGTGCCGGACGCATGGAGAAAAACAGAAACGCAGAAGAAGCCGTAAAAGAGTGGCTGAAGGAAAACGGATACGATTATGAAGTGAAGACATATCTGTCGGGCGGGGCTGCGGGAGAGGGTGTGAGAAAAGACAAAGACACTATCTCCATCCCTGCAGGGTTGGAAGATGTGGATGGATTCATGGAGCAGTTTGTGAAATCCTTTGGGGAGATCAATGGAATCACAGATCTGAAAAGGGGGCCGGAGGGCAGAGCCGCACAACAGGAGAAAAAGAAATTGCTTTCCTTTGAGGCGGAAAAGCTGTCATGGGTCAATGAACCGTCTGATTATAAAATTGGCAGTCAGGAAATCATAATCATAACAGAGCCCGGAACAGATCTGTGGCAGAGGACATACTACCATTTTCGGAATGATAATGCCCCTGTCCTGCAGATGGAGACCGAAGAAAAATATTTCAGCTTTGTGGTGAAGACAGATTTTGCAGACAGCCATCACAGGTTTGACCAATGCGGCATTGTGATGTATCTGGATAGCGAGAACTGGCTGAAGGCTTCCGTGGAATATGAAAATGAGGAATACCAGCACCTGGGAGCGTGGTGACGAATAACGGGTATTCGGACTGGGCCACTACGGCTATAGGAGCGTCCATAAAGACAATGTGGTATCGGTTCAGCCGCAGGGAGGATGATTACTGTATTGAGTGCTCGGCGGACGGGGTGGCGTTCAGCCAGATGCGCATTTGCCACATGCACAGCGGGAAGGGGAAGATCAGGTTCGGTATCTACGCCTGCTCTCCGGAGGAATCTTCCTTCAGGGCGGTATTTACAGAAATGCAGGTCACGGAATGCCAGTGGAGGGCGCACGACGGACAGCAGCCGGACGGTGATAGCTGAATTTGTGGATTGGAGGAGACAAGGATGAGCATAGCCGTAAATATTTATTACAGAGAGGTAGATGGGAATGTCGGAAAGTTTGTGAAAGAGATGGAAAGCAGCGGCACCGCAGACGCAATCCGCAGGGAGGAAGGGAATATAAAATATGACTACTTTTTCCCCATGGCGGATCCGGAAACGGTATTGCTGATCGACTGTTGGGAAGACCAGGATGCCCTTGACAGACACCATGCTTCGCCCATGATGGAGAAAATCACACAGCTCAGAGAAAGGTATGATCTGCATATGGAAGTGGAGCGGTATGTGTCGGATGGAAATGGGATGCCGCAATCGGACAGACAGTTTATACGGAAGTAGAACTGCATTAAGGGGTAAATATTTGTTTGTATCTGTGCTATAGAACAGATACAAATGAAACTGGAAGTGAAAAGAAGGGCGGACAAAATGAAAAAAATATTGGTGATTCAGGGCGGGGGACGCGCGAACGGCAATACAGCGCAGTTGGTATCAAGTTTTGCAAAAGGAGTGGAGGATGCTGGACATAAGGTTGAGATCATATCCCTGATGAAAAGTGAGGTAAAAGGCTGCCTGGGATGCAATGCCTGCCGGTATGGGAAACCTTGCATCCAGAAGGACAGTTTCAATGACATTGTCCCGAAGATAGAAAGCGCAGATCTGACTGTCTTTGCCACACCGCTGTACTTCTGGACGATTTCTTCCAGGCTTAAAGCATTCATTGAGAGATTTTACTGTATCGCCCAAGAGGATCCGGAGCCTCTTTTGGGGAGATATGAGAAGTATCCGGTGAAAGATTGCGCATTGCTGGCCCCTCGACTTGCCCGTCCCGCCAGCGCGGCGAAGTAATCAGCAGAAATTGCTTCAGCTGGAAGAATCCCCTGATTTTAAAATATTTCCAGAACTTGTATATTTCGAGATTTTGTAATATAATTTAAGTGCAAACAGTTTTGCAGGGAGGATTGGAGATGGACTATTTGACTGTCAAGGAAGCTGGGGAAAAATGGGGCATTTCAAGTCGTATGGTAACAGTATACTGCAATGAAGAACGTATTCCAGGAGCTATTAAGAAAGGGAACCTGTGGTTGATTCCGGAAAATGCTGAAAAGCCAAAAGATTTGCGAAAAAAATGAGAGAAATGTTAGAAAGGGACAGGGCAGATATATTTGTGGATGAGACGGGTTCGACAGTAAATTTTATAGATTTGTTTGCAGGTGCAGGTGGTCTGTCCGAAGGCTTTATTCAGGCAGGTTTTAATCCGATTGCACACATAGAGATGAATACCATGGCAGCAGCGACCTTGGAAACGCGGGCGGCATATCATTACATGAAGAAGCACAAGCCATTGATGCACTGGTATTATGAATATGAAAGAGGCAATATCACCAGAGAAAAGCTTTTTGAGTATATTCCTGATGAGGTGACAAAAACAGTCATAAATGCGGAGATGTCGCCGGAAAACATTCCTGATATATTCAGACAAATTGATGGTATCATGCAGGAGGATAATGTAAAAAAGGTAAATATAATCGTCGGGGGGCCGCCGTGCCAGGCATATTCTCTTGTGGGCCGCGCACAGAGCAGCCATATGCTGGTTCCTATGAGTGAGGATCCCAGGAATGAACTGTATAAGATGTATACGCGTTTTTTAAAGAAATATCAGCCTGATATGTTTGTCTTTGAAAATGTGGCAGGTTTGAAAACGGCCAGAAATGGAGAATCTTTCAAAAATCTACAGGCGCAGCTTCGCCGCGTTGGGTATGTGATTGAATGTCATGAACAGAATGCTGTGGACTTTGGAGTCCTTCAAAATCGCAGGCGGCTGATTATTATTGGATGGAGAAAAGGAACAAACTATCATTATCCTGTTTTTGAGAAAATCCAGAGCAGCGCATTGGTGAATGATCTGCTTTCTGATTTGCCTGTACTTGAACGGGGAGGGCATGAATTTACATACAGGGTTTCCTGCGCACAGGCGAGCCATTATGTCAGGGAGAATCAGCTTAGGACGGACAAGGATGTCCTTACACACCATGTGGTAAGAAATAATATCCCACGGGATGTTGAGATTTATCGCCGCACGATAGAGGCGTGGAATAATGGTCATCAGCGCCTGAAATATGTAGATTTGCCGGACGAATTGAAGACACACAGAAATCAGACAGCATTTGCGGACCGTTTTAAAGTTGTCGAGGGTGACTGCACAAGCTGTCATACTGTGTTGGCGCACCTGTCAAAAGACGGGCACTATTTTATTCATCCGGATATTGATCAGTGCCGCTCCATTTCGGTAAGAGAGGCCGCCAGATTGCAGACATTTCCAGACAGTTATTATTTTGAGGGGAATCGTTCTTCCCAGTATGTGCAGATTGGGAATGCTGTTCCGCCAATAATGGCAAGGAGGATTGCGGAAGCGATTCGCAGGATGATAGAGAGTCAGAAAGCGGATATATCAGTAACAAATGATATAAAATCGAAGGACATTAATATAGCTTAAGTCTTGTAATGTAATTATAAAGCAATGTGTAATCTATAAATGTACATAGAGTGCAGGAGATGAAATAAATGATTGGCAAAGTTGAAATACAATACTTTAGATCTATCTATAGAGTAACGATTTCTGATATTAACGATATTAATATTTTTTCAGGAAAGAATGATGCGGGGAAATCAAATGTATTAAAGGCACTAAATCTGTTTTTTAACAATTATATTGTATATGACGGAGATTATTCTTTTAAAGAAAACTATAATTTGCAACGATTAGAAGAAGTGCGAAAAGAAACAGTTAAAGGCAAACAGTTTATACAAATTAAAATCACTTTCAGGCGTGGTAAACAGTTTGAAAAAACATTGCCTGAAAGCTTTACAGTATCAAAAAAATGGAATAGAGATGATGAACTGCCACAGATGACAGATGACATTGAGATGCAATTGAAAAAGCGCGGTAAGATTTATAATGCGAGAAACAGAGCATCACTTACTCGATTTTTAAATAATATAAGATATATTTATATACCGGCAATTAAAGATCAGAGATTGTTCAATGAAATGCTGAAAAAGCTGCAAAATATAGTTTATTCAAAAAAGTTATCCGGCAATGAGCAACTTACGTCATCTCTATCGACATTATATGAAAATGTTGTGGTGGCTACAGAGGAGTTAAGTGAAGAATTTAAGAAAGCAACAAATGTCGATTCGATGATAGCTACGCCAACAGAAGTCGATGAATTATATAAGACATTGCATATTATTACAAGGGTGGCAGACAGCACGGTTTCGCTGGAAAATAGAGGTGATGGAATCAGGGTAAGGTATATACCGAGTATTTTGAATTATATAGCTCAAAATGCCAGTGAAAATTTTGTATGGGGATTTGAAGAACCTGAAAATTCACTGGAATTTAATATGGCGCGAGAAATGGCAGAAGATTTTTACAATGTATACACCAAAAACAGTTTGATTATGTTGACGACCCATTCTCCGGCATTTATAGATTTGGGATATAAAGAAAAGGGAAGGGGTTACAGATGCTATAAGGCATTATATGAAACCAAAATTGTAGATTTTGAACACGCAGAGCATCTGCCATCTTTGGCAGAAGAATTGGGGTATATACGCATATTGCAGCGGCAATATGAAGAATATAAACGAATTATGGAAGATAACATAAGAATAAAAGATAAAGTCAAAGATTTAGAAGCAGAGTTGGAAATTTCTAAAAAGCCGGTTTTATTAACGGAAGGAAAGACAGATGCCAAGATTCTATCAATAGCATGGGAAAAATTATATGACTTTGAATGTCCATTTGATATAAAGAGTTGCAATTTGTTAGATGATCAAGAAGAAAACTCAATTGCAGGTGCCGGAATTTTAAAAAATACTCTATGTGCATGGAGATTTGATTCTTCTAAAGTTGTAATAGGACTGTTTGATAATGATGAGGCAGGGTTAAAAGAGTTTAAGCTGGATGGAAATTATGGCGCAGAAAAGGGGAGGCCTTGGAAAAGTCACAAAAACAGAAAGGGATATGCATTTGTAATTCCGGCAAATAATGATACGTTGAAAAAAATTGAAAAGATTAAGAATCTTTCTATTGAATATTTGTTTGAGCATCAAAGTCTGCAAAAAGAAGTGAATGGGAAAAAATTGGAATTTGAGCCGATTACAAAAACTGTTTTGTATAATGGTATAAAAGTTGAGTCAAATATTTCTGACGATGGTGAATGGTATTTTGCCAAGATAAAAGATTACTCAAAAGTCGATTTTGCATATACAGTTGTTCCAACGCTGGAAAAAGAAGAATTTGAAAATTTTCGAGATGTCTTTAGAATAATAAACTCAAACTTCCCATAAGGATTTCCGATGGAAATCCTTATAAATACTGTAAAAT